>Ga0224723_1001079_pt1 | contig 17248 bp, 23 predicted proteins | sample Balambano_FR2_Me_FD_161647 | JGI IMG/M metagenome (GOLD analysis project Ga0224723, IMG submission 161647) | Freshwater sediment microbial communities from Lake Towuti, South Sulawesi, Indonesia - Balambano_FR2_MetaG | ecosystem: Environmental > Aquatic > Freshwater > Lake > Sediment | place...
TGTTATCGCCTAAAATTACCCAGTCTACATACCCCCACCCCCCCTAATTTCGCGGCCTCGGCGCGCAAAAGTCGCCCCCGAATATGGGGCTGCCATTTGGGCACTCTCTTGACCCCCGGGGGTGGGCGCACGGCTAACACGTGCGGATCCAGCCTCGCTCAGCGAGTGTGCGGTGCATTTGGACGGCCAATGGATCAGACGCGAGCGGGCTCGGAACGGGTCCCGGCGAGGCGAGCAGGGCATCGGCGGCGGCGGCAGCCGCCTCCGCGACGGCTTTGTCCTGATGCCCGTACAGGTCGATGTGGTGCCCGTCTCGGCGAGCGATCGCCCACCATTCGTTGAACTGCCCGAAGAACCTGACCTCGACGCTCCCGATCTGAATCGGTTGAACGATCGCCGGGGCGACGCTGGCCGAGTCGGTCGCCATCGTCGCTTGCGGCCGATCATAGCTCAACACCGTCAACTCCGGCTTGCGTTGCGGTGTGGAACACGCGTAGACGGCCAGGCCATAGGCGACGGCCAGGTCGTCGAATTCGCCGTAGGGCGCTTCGAGCTGGTCAGAGTCGAGGCTGATGATTTGGTTGTAGGTCGCTTCGTCGACAACGGTGCACGATCCGCAACGGAAGGCGTCGGCGAGATGATCGTACATCATCCGTTTGCCTTGCCGGTCGGTCCAGAAGCCCCACTTCTTGTCACGTCCGATCAGGAGCCGGGGCCGCGGGGCGATGTCGGGCGGCATGTTCGCGAGCGAGCTGATGCAGTGCTGGCCGTACTCGTGATTTCTCTCGACGAGGACTCCGGCCCGGTTGTACCACGCCGCAAGGCGCGCGATCCACTGCGCCAACTCGCCCGGTTCCAGCTTGACCTGGAGCACGGCGACTTGGCGCTGGTAGGCCCGCTCGACGACGCAGGCGGTCGAATCGTCGCTGTTCGGGTTTCCCTTGGCGGTGTCCCCGCCGATCATGTAACTCAAACCGGCCTTCGGCAGTTCAAACACTCGCAGGCCCACCATGCCCGGCCATGGCGTGCGGCCGAGCGGCAGCGGCGGCGCCTTTTTGAAGCACGGCAGCACCATCCGCGCGAGAAACCGCCGATCCAGCTCACGCGGGGCGAGGGCCTCGTCGGCGGTTTTGGGGTATTGCGAGTAGAGATCGTCGAGCGAGCCGGTCCGGCTCTCGATCTGCCGGCGTTGCGCGTGATACCATTCCTCGGTCCGCCAGGGCGCGGCATCCCACGGTATGAACTTGCACTTGTAATCGTTGTCGCCGGCGGTCGCGGCTCGCCAGAGCTGCTTGAACGCGCTGGTCGGCCGTTTCTTGTCGGTCCGACTCAGCAGGATCATCCGCCCGTCGGCGGCGATCGTCGGCTCGGCCCCCTCGAGCAGTTCGTTGAGGTTGGGAATCAGATCCGCCTCATCGATGATGACGAGCGTAGCCGTGTACGAGTCTCCCCCAGGCCCGCGGCTCGCGAAGGTGATGAACCGGCTGCCGTTGGACAATTCGAGCTCTTGCGTGGCGTCGACCGCAAACTCCGCAGGCTGCAACCACTCCGGCAGGGCTCGGAGCGTCGACTTGATTCGCTTGAGCATGTCCTTCGCTTCGCGCTGCGTCTTCGAGAAGATCAGAATCGTCGAGCCCGGCCGAAAAAGTGCTAGCCAGACGGCGAAGCAGACGACGAGCGTCGTCATGCCGATTTGCCGCGCCTTGAGCAGGATGACGAAGCGAGCCAGCCACAGGAGCTTGAGGGTGTCGGCCTGCTCGGGCCAAAGGCGGAAGGGAACCCGCCGTCGCGTTTTCTCGTCCTTGACGGTGCAGTAGTGCCAGATGAAGTAGAGGGGGTTGGCTTCGCACTTCCAAATCTCAGCAACGGGATCGAGGCCGCCGGCGGCCATGCCTCACCCCACGTCCTGGGCGTGCGCCGTCGGCCCCGGCGGCTCCCAGGCCCGGGCCTCGACGGCGACCTGCGACTGGTCGGCTCCGGTGACCGTGCGTTCCAGCATCCCTTTCCCGGGTCCGTCGTTCGGGCTCGGCATCGCCTTGATCTTCGAGCGCGACGACGGCGTCATGCCGAACTCGGCCAAAATCTTCATGGCCGCGTCCCGCGCGGCATTGACGACCCAGAGCCGCGGGTTGGTGTATTGGTTGCCCTTCGGACTTTTGAGCAGCGTGCCCTCCTCGGCGAGCAACGCTGATTCGGCGACCCACTGCGCGTACGCCTTTGCGTAGGCCGTCAACGCGGTTTCGTCGAGTTCCGTCATCACGCCGAGCGCGAGGAGCTTCTTGCCCATCCGCTTGTACTCGTCAGCCGCGACTTTGTCCGCCTTAAGCCACTTCGGGATCGTTAAGCGCGACGCCAGCGGCGCCGGCTCGGCGGCGTTGATCGGATGCTTCCCAGGATTGCCGGCGGCGATCTTGAGCGGCGTCGGCGCCGGTTTGCGTCCGCGTCCCATTCGTCACATCGTAAACGCGAACATCAATTCCACCTAACCCGCCCACTCATCGCGTCGGTCGAGCGGATGATGCAAGAATTGGTTCGCCGCGGCGCGCCGCGCCATCACCCGGATCTTTCCGCGCGTGCCGGGGCGAAAGCTGGTCGGCCGCGGCGGCGGCTTGGTGGGTTCGTGCACCCCGACGTAGCCGAGCATCGACATGTGCCCGCCGGGCCGGCCCGCGGGAAATTTGCGACGAATCGACGTCGAATAATAGCAACGCCGACACAGGCCGCGCCGCCGCAACTTCACGCGGCGGCCGCATCCGGGACAAGTCGTCTTCGGCTCGGCGGCGGACAATCCGTGCCCCTCCCGTTAAGCCGACCGCGGGCCGTTCGACGGCTCGCCCACCGCGGCCGAGGCCTCGGCCTGGACGCGCCGGAGATCCTCGGCCGCGGTTCGCGTTGCGTTGAAATCGCAATTCTTCGTTGCGGCGACGTATCGGTTGTATGCAGTATACACCCGACCTTGCAACTCCTTCGGCACGAGCCGCCAGTGAAATGGGCACATTAACAATTCGACCTTTATGCGGCGAGTGCAGCCGGTCGCGCGGCAATTGTGCGTCGCGTTCATACAGGAATCCCTCGCTAACGTGGATGGAACAAAAGCTTCGCCGCGCCGACCCGCCTCTGGATCAACTCCAGTTCATCGCACGTCACGTGAGCACCCCTTCTTTTTCGGATTGGATTCAACCTTCCCGGCGGCGATCGCGGCGCGGTCGACGCCGAGACACTCAAAAAACGGCACGAAGTCGTCGTCCTCTCGCCCCACGACTTCGAGTTGTGCCACAAGCGACTCGCAAACAAGCGCGATGCAGCCGGCGGACCCGAGCGACTCGATCGCGTCATTGACGTTCGCGACGCCATAGGATTTTGCGACCAATTTCTCCGCCGCATCGTTAAATAGGACGATGTCGTTGATTAAGATCCTTGTCAGTACCCGCATGAAGCGGAGCGGACCGTCCAGATGCGATTGGCGAAGCACAGCTTCGCGAGTCGCCAAGGCGACCACTTTCGCAACCTCGACTCGCTTAGCCTTCTCCGCGTCCCGTTTTTGCTGCTCCTTCTTCCAGGATTCGCTGACACGAGAGGCCGGCGTCGGTTGCCGCGTGACGAGTTTTTTCTGCCGTAGAATCGCTGCCGCTCGCGACTTCGGCACCAACTCGCGCACGCGGCCCTTTGGATCGACGGCCAACACGATGTCCGGCTGGCAGTCCGGCAGCAGGTGGGATCGCCACTTCGCTGGTGCGCCGGTCTCGTAGCAGTCGGCGTCGAGGTCGACGAAGTTGGTGCCGCCATTGAGCTGATGATCGTAAAAGTCGGCGAAAAGCGTTTTCGCGTCTTTTGCCGAGAGAACCTTCCGACCATCCGCCTTGGCTCGTGCGAGGGTAAGCTGACCGTGCGCCCGAACCTTCCCGTCATAGCAGGCGGTGTCGGTGCAAATGTCCGCGCGGCCGTCCGGGTATAGCTCGCGAGCATTCCCCGTCCGCTTCGGGCACGTGTCGCAAACACCCGCGGGCTTGACCAGCGCGGCGTCGGCCTGGTCGAACGGCGAGCCCTTTAGCTCGCGCGTCACATAACTCTCGATCCACTCTTTGGCGGCGCGAAACGACAGAGGCTCGCTCGGACCCCATCGGCCCTGACCGCCGACGATCGCGTCTGAGGCCTCTTTCCGCAGCGACTCGCTCGGCACGCGGCCGATCAGTTGGGCCGTCGAGGCCGAAATCTCGCCGGCGGCGAGGGCTTTGCGTGCCTTCGCCGGCAGCCTCAGGAGTTTCAAGGCGGCATAGATGGTCGTCGGCGAGACGCTGAGTTTCGCGGCGACCTCGTCACCGGCACCGTCGCGCAGCCCGCGATCTGCGCGGCCCGGAAGCGGCGTTCGCCGGCGACCAGCTCGACGACGCCGGTCGTGCCGTAGGGCCGAACGATCAGCGGTTCGAGGACGCCTTTCTCCTTGATGCTGTCGGCGAGGTTCGCGAGCTTCGCGGGATCGATCGTTTTGCGCGGGTTCGTGGCCGACTCGCCGATGCCGCGAATCGGCCACGCGGGCTCGAAACGGCCCGGCGGCGGGTGCGGATGTCCGCACCTCGGCGGGCACGGTCGGCAGAGATTTAGCAGTGTGTTTCATCCGCAGAACGCCGGCGGCGGTACGCCCGCTATGCGTCGTCCCTCCGTCGCCAATTCAGCCCACGATTCGCGAACGTTTGTTTGATCGCTCCCATGAAATACGCGGCCCGCGACACGCGAAGCTTTCCGGCTGCCTGCGTTTGATTCAAATATTTGAAAATCGATTCGAGCGTGGCCATCGGCAGCAAGCCATCGATGATCGCACACGCGATCCGCATGAGCATCACGTCGCCGCGGAGCCCCGTGTGGCGGTCGGTCGGCATTTGACCCCAGGTCGGATCGGCGATCCGTTCCCGCATCCATTCGACCCACTGCTGAGCCTGGGCGATCTTCTCGCCCGGCGTCGGCAAGCTGCGCAACTTCGCGTCCACGGCTGGCCCGATCGTCGGCAACTCGGCCGGCTCCTTGGCGGTTCGCCGTTGCCGCTCGATCTGCTCGAACGCTCGCCGTTCGATCGGATCGAGCTGAATCCGCCAATCGACGGGGCTCGCGGCGGTTCTTGCGGGCGGCGGATCTTGTGCAAGAACCGCCGGCGGAACATAAACATCAACATCTTTGCGCGCGCTTTGGATGTTGGATGTTAGTATTGATGTTTCAATTGCGCGCGCTGGCGCGGTTCTATGTTGACGCGGCGGATCTTGTGCAAGAACCGCCGGCGGTTCTTGCACAAGATCCGCCGGCGAGGCCCTCGGGGGGAGTTGGATCACCCCCTCCGAGGGGTCCGGCTCCTGCGGCAACGATTCGTGGTCCGAGGGGAACTCCAATTCGCCCTGGTCGCTGAGGTTCGTTGCTGACGCAAGCCGCGCTCGCGCGGCTATCGCAGGATCGTTGAGATAGACCGTGATCTGCCCCTTGAATCGGTCCGCAATCTGGATCAGGCCCACTTCGGCCAGGCTCTCCAGCGCTCGCCGGCCCGAGCGGTCCGAGGTTCCCTGCTCCGCGCCCACGTTGGCCGCGAGCACCGACACCGACCGGTCAATCCCGCCGGCCAGTTGGTAGAGGTATTGCCACGCCAGTTTCGCCTGAGCTGGCAGGCCGCTGCGCCCCGGTTCCGGCGCCGGCCAGCGGGCGACGATCCGCCACGGATCGTTTCGCCTCGCCCCGCCGGCGGTTTCGCGTGAGTGCATCGTGCAGATTCTCCGAGACGGACCTATGCGCGTCACCGTCCGCGCCGTCATTGTTCCTTGAGTCGCGCGAAACGATTTAAGAACGCCATTTCGGCTTCGGCCGGCGGCATCGGGATGATCCTATCGGCGAAGACCAGATAACCGTTTGCCTCTTGATGCGACCAGCCGTCGACCAGCGGCCCGAGCAGATCGCGGGCCTCGGTCGCGAGCAGCGTCTCATCGGCCAGTTTGACCGATCGCGGCACCCCTAGAGGCAGGTCGAAGTGCGTCGCGATCGCGTCCATGACAGCGCTCTCGGCGTAATCGTAATAACTCGCCGAGTGCCCCTGGCGGAGCAGCTTCTTGAGCGGCCGCGGGACGTCGACGACGTAAGCCTCGGCCGCGTCGTGCAGCAAGCCCCAGAGCGCATCGGCCTCGTCGCAGTGAAGGCTGACCAACACGCTGTGTTGAGCGACCGAGTAAAACTGCCGAGTGTGACCGCCAAATCGACACAAGTGCGACAGCGCGTGCGCGATATCTTCGACGCGAACGTCGAATGCGCTCGGTGCCGAGAGTGAGAATCGCCGGCCCGTGTAGGTCTGAATCCAGCAATCAATGCCCGCGTCACGCATCGCTCACTCCGTTTGCAACCGTCTGGCCAGTTCCTCCGCGACCTGCTCGTCGGCGAACGCCGCGACGAATTGCTCGTCCCAGCCGTCGTCGAAAAACCGCACTGTGAACACGGCCCACAATCCCACGCGGCGCACCGAGTGGATCGTCGAAAGCGGCCGGCGGCGCTTCCTGGTCCCCATCATCGACGTCCTCGTTAAAACTTGGCTGCGGCGAGCTTGCCCTCGTCCGTCAGCTCGACTAACTCGCCTTTCGTGCGAAACCAAGGGGACCTGAGAACAAAATGGAAGCCCGTCAGATTCTCCAGTCCACAGTGTTTGGCGAGCGTGATGGCTTTCGCCGTTCCCGCGGCGAGCAAATACTTGGCGACGATCTGCCGGCGTTTCTCGGAAATGTTCTCCGCATCGCCCAAGTCTTCGGCCGAGCAACTTGGCGGTCGATTACCCCCCCCCGTTTTGAGGTGGGTCGACATGATTTGCCGCAGTGACCGCATCGCGTTGAGACTCGCCTCGGCGGCGGCGATCTCGGCGTCGAGCGCGGCAATGTCGGCCGCGCTCGACGCTTTGAGCAATTTCAACAATCGGTTAGCCTTCATCGCAATCCTCCCGGTGTGCCGGCACCTCTGGCGTCCGATGCCGTGAGGCGATGGCGAACGAATTTCTCAGCCTCGGACTCCGTGCCGAAGGTCGCTTCCCACACGTCCCAAATAAAGCATGAGTCGGTGTCCATTTGGACGCGGTAAACGCTCCACGCTCCATCGGCATCGACGGCGACGCGGAACGCGGTCCCCGTCGTCGAACCTCTCACTGCCACGGCGATCTCCTCGGGGCACGCGTTTCAATCACAAGGCTCGTAGGCGGCGGCTTGGGCGTCGGCGGCGGATTGAGTAGGTCCGTTTCAGATTCGTCGCCATGCGCGCCTCCTCAGAACTCGTACGCGATTGTTTCGAAAAACGCCCTGGTCGGCGTAATGGGCCGCAGCGCCGCCTCGCGGAGGGCGTGAGCGACCAGGGCCCCGTCGCCGCCCGACGCCCGCAGGCGATCCGCCAGCCAGGCCGGGTCCGGCGTCCACGCGATCAGGATCTTCCGGTCCGGCGTGATCGCGGGCCGGCCGGTTCGCATCGCGTCGATGTTCCCAGGCTCGAGCACGACGAGTGTTTTGTCTCCGGGCATGTACAGCATCGTTCCATCCTCAATTGAGCGGCCGCGGACGACGCCGCGTCTCGATCCGGTCGACTTCGCAGTTGAAGTACGACTGCACGGCGCGGACGGTGAAGTCCGTCATCAGTTTGATCCACCCTTCGAACAGCAGCGCGTCCGACCGCGCCGCCTGTGTCAGCAGCTTGCCGACGATGATCGCGTCGGCCGCGTCCTCGCCCCCGGGGACGTTGCGGCAAAGGACTGCATGGATCCATTCGCCGCGGTCGCGGACCGCCAGGAGCATCGGCGAGGAGCCGTCACTGTCTCGCCGCGGCGTCATCGCTGCCCTCCTCGGCGGCGCTGGGCATCAACTCGCCCCGCGAGATCGTGATCGTCTCGGGTGCCTCGATGCCGATCGTCGCGGCGCCGGTCCAGGCATCGAGCAGCGTGATCGTGACGCCGATCTCGACCAGGTGGATCGTCTGTCGCGGTTTTCGTCTCAAAACCAGCATGGCGAACATCCCCCGTGATTACGTGTGGTAACCTAAAGCAAAATACCCAGGCGATTTCACTCTTACCAACCGACTTTGACGTGCTAAGGTGTAAGGAGGTCCCGTGCCGCGCTGGTGCGGCCGGGACCCGGGCTTCCTTTCCCTTGGCAGGTCAATGGGAGCTCGACAATGACCGCATCAGCACTCCGCGTCTTCCAACCGCATGCGTCCGCGTTGATACCGGCGACTCCGCCGCCGGAGTCCGAGCCGGGCAAGACCGTGAAACAAGTCCTGGCCTGGTACGCCCAGAGCAGCTCCGCGCAGCGCCTGAAACTTGCAGGCGAGGCCCGTCGGCTGTGGGCAAAGTTCGCCGCCGAGGAACTCGACGGCGGCGGGACCATCGGCGACCAGCTCGTCGGTCGCTGCAAGCGCTGGCAACTCATGGCGTTTCTCGACAAACACGCCGGCCATCTCGCGAACCACACTCGCCGCAGGTGGAACGCCACGATCCAAGTGCCTTTCAATAAGGCCAAAGAGCTCGACTTCATCGATTCGAACCCATTCCACGGACTCAAGATGCCGCGCGGCAAGAAGGGCCGAGACTGGTCCGAGGCGGAGTTGCGGGCGGTGCTCCGACACACCCGAAATGCGGCGTTTAGGCGATACCTCGTCGCCATCCGTATCTCGGGCATGCGGCCCGGCGAAGTCGCGACGCTGGAGTGGCGACACCTCAAGGACGATGGCGGCGCGTGGAAAATCGTGTTCGCCGCGGAGGAACACAAGAGCGGCGGCGTGACGGGCGAGGCGCGGGCACTGCCCGTGAATCGGCAGATGCTCAAGCTGTTCGAGTGGGCACGACGAAACAATCCGGCAGGGAGCAAGCGAGTTTTTTTAAACTCACACGGCACGCCCTGGCTCACTCGCGCGTGGACGAAGGCGATGAGCGCCAGTCGCGATCGCGCCGGACTATCCAAAGCGGTAAAGTGCCACGGCGGCCGTCACACCTTCATCACGCAATCGCAGCTCGCGGGCGTCGGCCTGGCGACGGTCTCTCAACTCGTCGGCCACCGATCGATCACCACCACGGCGGAAGGTTACACCCACCTTGACGACAAGGTCGCCCACCTCATCGATGCCATGGAGCAAGCGGTCACGCGGAAGCCGGCCCGAAAAAAGGCGCCGCCGATCGCGAAACCGGCCGAACCCGCCTGTCCGTTGTTCGAGGCACTCGATTGATGCGGGCGGTACCGTAGCCTATGAAGCTAGGGAACTCGTTACCCATTTTAACAGAACAGTTCCCTAGCTCAGTTGGCTAGAGCACCAGCTCGACACGCTGGGGGTCAAAGGTTCAAATCCTTTAACGCCCATTTCTTTTTGGAGCGCATGGGGCTGACGCCGAGGGCGATCCGCGATGGTCGCGGCGCCGCGGCCTGTCGTCAGCAACGAACTTCAGCGACCAGGGCGAATTGGATTTCCCCTCGGACCACGAATCGTTGCCGCAGACGCCCTCGGCGTCAGCCCCATGCGTTCGAACGGTCGAGTTGTCAAAGAGCGACTGTCGAAGAGATTACTTAAGAGCCTTGAAAAGTTCAAGATAAATCTTGCACTTTTTCGGAGTGTGGTTATGATGGACCGCATGACGATCGAGGAACTCCAAGAGCTGCTGGACCTTACGGGATGGTCCAAGCGCCGACTGGCGGAGCAGCTCGCCTTGTCCGAAGACGCGGTCTACCGGTGGTTTGTGACCGGTAACGTGCCGGGCGGCCCTGCGACCATCCTAATGCGCCACTGGCTTGCGGAAGCGGCTAAAATGAGACCGTTTCAAATGCTGCCGCCGTGCCCTACCGAACAAAAAAGGGCAACGACAAAGGTGACGTAGCCGCAAGGGCATGCCGGGCATGAACACGATCCAATGCTGCCGCTGTTCAACTCAATTCGTTCCGGCAGCCGGTTACGATTCTTCGACCTGTCCCCGATGCGGCACGGTCAACCGCGTTCGTGAGCGGGGTGATTTTGAAGGCCTCACTCGTCCATTGCGGGTTGAAACCCAGCAGGCGGACAACGAGAAGCCGCGGCGACTGGCGAGGCTCGCGATCTGGGTGACGTATTTGTGCGGAGCGTTTGTGTTTTACTTGATTCGAGTCGCGACGACGTACGCTGATGGCGAACGAAGGCTCACGTCGCTCACCGACCTTTACAACCTTGTCGCCTGCTTTTTTGTTTTCTTCGCGATGGACCGAATGATTCGCTAGGACTGCCGCTCGCGACGGGCGATCGCGCGTGCGACCGCGGCGAACACGTCGTTCGGTTTGTACCCGGCCCGCCAGACCAGTTCGAATACGTCGGCCAAGGCCTCCGCGGCACTGGCCAGATCGTCAGGGCGTTGCCCGGGCTGCCGCGGACCTTTGGTTTTGGCCGACCAATACTTGACGCGCGAAAACACCATGAGCGCCGAGGTCGCCGCGGCGTGCTCGTCCTGATGGCCGACTTCGCCGAACGGGGCGATGTACCCCATCTCGTCGTGAATACGATCGCGTTGCGGCTCTTGGCGTTCCATTGGGCACTTCCAACAGAACAAGGTCCCGGTGCAGACGTCTGCACCGGGACCTTCGTGTCAGCGGCAGATTCGGCGGCCGAGGCGGGCCCGACCGAGAAGTCGCGGCACGCCCGACCTGGGCGCGTGGTGGACGGCCGGAGGCTCGATCGTTTGGAAGAACGATGCGTGCGGCGGCGGCGGGGCCGCCGCGCACGGGAGCGCGGCAATGGCCGGGCTGGCGGCCGGGGTGCGGGGCATGGCGACCGTTCGGGGCGCTGGGCATTGACCGCCGGGGCAGTCGCCGGCGTGCAGCTCGGCGGCCGCCGCGAAGGCGACGATCGCTGTCAAAGCGATGGCGGTGGACGTCCTGAAGCGCATGAAACACTCCTTGAAGGTGGAAAATTGGAAGCTGCCGCCGTTGTCATGCGCTCGGCTTCCGGCGAACGGCAAGGAGCCATGGCCTTGTTATCGGCCTGCCCGCGACCGCCTCGGTCGTCCTAGGGGTCGCCGATCGCGGGCGGCGAGGGACGGCGGCTTCGCCCTTCAACGGCGAATGCAACCCCTAGCGTCTGATCGGACAAATCGGGCCGACGCAACTCGGCCCGCCCGGAAATCTCGGGCCGGCCGGCGGCGGCGAGATCAATCTCGTCACGTCATCCGTCGACGCCGCCGCCGGCAGATCGCTTCGGTGGTACAACTCGCCAGCCATCGGCGTGGAGACGACCACAAACGACTGCTGCCGGCCCCAGGGCCATTCGTCGACGCGGACGGTCAGCCACGGCCCCCGCGGCGGGTCGCACCGGACGCCGACGACGAGCGGCTGCCCTGAGCCGATCGCGACGTAGCGGGCGTCATGATAATTTTCGAGCGGCCAGACGGCGAACAGAGCCAGGGCGGCGAGCGCGCTCATAGGCCGCGAAACAACCCGATGACTTTGATCGCGATCGTGAACACCAACCCCCACGGGACCGCGTTCGCTTTCTCGCCGGCGGCGGTCATGGCCGGCCCGAGCCAGGCGCTCGCCGCGGCGAACGCGGCGTCGACGTCCTCGTCGGTCGGCGGAGTGGGCAGGCCCGGCCCGTCGCCGGCGAGCGGGAGGGCGAAGCCTTTGCCGTAGATAAAGCCGGCGACGTTGAACGCCGCGAGCGCGGCGGCGTCGCGCTCGATCGGTTTGCCGCGATACGCGTCGAGCACCAGCATCAACGCGGACTTGTCGAGTTCGTCGGGGAACTGAGTCCAAAGCATGAGGTTCTCCAAAGTGGAACGAAACGGTCACTTGCTTCGATCGTCGGGCAGCGCGAATTCGACGCGCAGCTCGCTCACGAAAGGGCTCCAATCAAGAAATCGTCGGATCGCTCTTCGGGTCGGTCGTCACGACCAGCGGCACCCAGACTCCGCCGTAGGCGTTCATGTCGCCCGCGGTGAAGTAGCTTTCGGGCATCCAGCAGTAGCCCCCGTCGGCCCAGTCCGGGCCCCAGGAGTTTTTGGAACCGACGTAGAGCCGACCGCCAATGCGCCGGATCGCCGCCGCGGCCATGGCGTGCCCGCCGCCGCCGCCGGACCGATCTGGAATGACGCCGCCCGGGCCGGGCGAAAACCTCTGACCCAGCGAAATGCCGAACGAGATCGGGAAGGCGAGCGAGATGAGCGTCAGCATCTCGTCGAACGTTTTGACGAGCAGCCACTCGGCGACCTTGTACAGTTCGGCTTCCTTGTCGGCGGCGGCGCGGTTGGCCCAGGAGCGGCGATAAATCTGTCCGCGGCCGACGAGGTTCTCGGAGCAGACGCCGCGCTCGGTCACCTCGCGGAGCGTCTCGTCGAGACGAGCCCCGTTGTCGCCGCGGTTCTTGTCGGCGATGATGTTGCCGTAGACGTAGGTCGGCGACAGGCGCAGCGACTTGGCGCCGCCGAGGTGGTACGCCAACGAGACGGCGGCGACGGCGCCATGACCGGCGCACGAGTTGTACGGGTTCTGATTCCAAACCTGCGGGTCGAGCTCCCACAGATTGATGTCACGGATGTCGCTGCGCGGGATCAGGGGAAAGCCGAGCGACGCCGCGAGCGGGGCGTCCGCCGCGGGAGCCCCGGGCATGAGACCCGTGCGATACTCGGCCCCCTGATCGTCCGAGAAAAAGTCGGTCCCCGTCGCCGGGTCGAAATGCAATCGCATCTATTCACCGCTCGCTTTCAGAGTCGCGGCGACGACCGCGTCGACGGTCGTCGGCAGGGGAAGGATTTGGCGGATCCGGCCGGACGACGTCTCGGCCAGCACGAGCGCCGGCAGCTCGATCTTGGCGGCGACAACCTTCGGGAGCAGGTCGCGACCGGTGCCGACGTCCTTGTCGTACACACGCATCTGATGACCTTTGCCGGCGAGCTGATCGCGCAGGGCCTTCGAGCCGACGATCGCGGCCACGCCGGCGGTGCGCTGCGCCGACTCCTCGAGCACGATCGCCGTCAGCTTCGCCGGCGTCGGGGGCGGCGTGGGCTCGGGCTTGGGATCGGGAATCGGGATCGGCGGCGGCGTAGGCTTGCCGTCGCCGATCGTGATCCAGCAGACCGCCAGATCGCTGGCGACGTCGCCCTTGGCATTCCAGGCTTCGACCTTGTAGACGCCGGCCGGGCCGGTGACGACCTTGCCCTTGAGCTGAGCGATCAACTCGGGCGGCAGCAACAGATCGAGTCGCACCTCTTGAAGGGCGGGATCGATTCGCCAACGCGGCACGCCGCCGTCGATGGCCGATGGGGCGATGATGATCCAGGTGCCCGGCGCTCCCCTCACCTCGACCGGGAGGGTGACGGATTGAGCGGACGACGCGGGCGCCACGGTCAGCAGCAGCAGCAGGACGGCGGGTCGCACCGGGGCCTCCTCGGGTTGGTGGCGATCACTTCAGATTCTTGCGGATCTCCGCGGTCAGATCTTTGACCGCCTGGGTTTGCTCGAGGGCGGCGTCGCGAAGGTCTCGGATCCCCTGCCACATCTTGCCGTCGCGCTCGCGCTGACCGGTACGCTCGTCTTTCGCGTCGTCCCGGTGGTCCGCGTGCATGCGCGAGAATGTCTCAATAGTCAGCTTGTGCTTGCGCTCGTCGGCCTCGGCCTGGACCCTGGCAACCCGCTCGTAGGTGTCGGTCCGGGCCTTGTCCGCGGCGACGAAGTCGGAGCGGACAACCCACAGCGTCGCGACGAAAACAACGAGGAACACGCAGATGATGACGGCGGCTGGGCCGTAATCGGAGAGTATCTGCGAGCCGCGACCGACGATCTCGACCAGCTCGGCCGCCTCCGCGACGCCGGCGGCGCGAGGTTTCTGGGGGTGGGCCTCGCCATCGCGGACAATCGAATCGGCACTCATTGTCGCCCTCCAGAATGACGCCGATGGTAAACGATTGACCATTGGACGCATAACGCGCGCCGCTCGATGATCTGACCTGGAATCGAGACCACCGGCGCCGCCTTGCTCACGTGTCAATCAGATGCCGCGAGCAGACCCAACCGAACGTTTCCTCCGCCGAGCGGATGAACTCCCAGTATCCTCCCACCGAGGTACCGACGACGCTTCTTCCGCCGATGCCCGAGTCGCATAGTTCAGTGTAGAGCCGATTGACGCCGTTGATGTTATCGGTCCCGTCCGGAAGGACTTCGACATACGTGCCGAGTGTGTAATCGGAAAACACGGCCACGAGCACGCGGTCGTTGACCTCGCAGTCCGCCCAGGCCGGGAGAGTTATGGTGAGGCTGCTCCCGCTCGACGGCCGCGCCGGAATCGCCTCCCATACGTTCGCCGTGTAGTTGCTGGTTTGTACCGATGTCCAGGTGTAGTCGCTTTTGGGCGGGTTGAACTGAATCCGCGACGACGCCCAGCCGACATCGTCATCCCCAGACCAAATGAACTCGACGTAACCTGCACCCCAGTAAGCCGCCGGGCTGCCGCTCCTGTCGATTTTGTCTGCACCGACGCCTGTCACATTGACATTTGGCAGCGTCGGATCGACATCGAATAGTAACTCCACGAGTACCCGGTCGTTGATCTCGTGCTCTTCGGGGAGGGTGATTGTAAACGGCGCCGACCCGTCCGAAGTATCGACTGGAATCGCCTCCCAGACGTTCGCCGTGTAGTCGCTGTTTTTCACCGATGTCCAGGTGTAGAGCGACTTCGCCGGCGGGTCCGCGACAACGTTGCACGCGCCGTCAGCGCCCGCGCCGATGACGCGAAAGCCGAGCCGATTTTTGCGTAAATACCACGTTCCATTCTTCGCGCCCCAGCGTTCGCCGTGAGCGGGGGCGGCGCCGTTGGTCGGGTGATACGCCGCAATCGCCGGGAGCGTTGTCGTCGCCTGCCCGTACTCGCCCGGGCCGATCGGCTGGCCGTTGTTAAACAGCACGATGCCCGAGCCAGACGTCGGCTTGCCGACGTCCAAAAGGCCCGTGTAGCCGTCGAGAGCTTGAGCCTCGAGTACGGCGTAGGGCGGCGCCACGCCGGCATCGGTATTCCGAACCTTGATCCACGCCATCAATATCTCCCTGGGTCGACGAGAGCACGGCCAAGTCGTTGGGGATTCACCGCCGCGGCGATCGCGTCCTGGTTGGCGGCGGCAAGGAATTCCTTTCGCCGCCGTGCCGGGTACGGCGGGATGTAGACCGAGTGCTCGGTGTTTTGCGAGGCGACGGTCGAGGCGCCGTTGGGCCCGACCTCCCACGTGACCTGTTGAATGCCGCCGTCGCAATCGATGAACTTGATGCCGTTGTACTCGCGAGTCAGGCCGCGTTCGTAGAGGTACTGCACCGTCATCGTGTCGAGATAATGGTTAGCCCGCGCCAGCGCGTCCTGGTCGACGCGCTGCGACTTGAGCAGCACCAGGGCGGCCGAATAGACTCCGAAGAACTCCTCCTGAATGTCATCGCACATTTTGACGGCATGGTTGTGGTAGCGGTTCCAATTTGCGTCGGGGCCGTCGTAAATCGTGTCGGCCGCGCCCCTGTTTGGCATCGGCCGGGACCACGACGACCGGGCGAGGGCGTGATGCGACGTGCGCACGTAGCACGCGGTCTCGATCACCGGGTTTCCGATCGGCGCGACGCGCAACCCCGATTGCTGGTTGCCCGTGAGCCTGTAGACCGGCACTGAAAACTTCACGATCTGCTCGTCGGGAATGATTTCGAACGGCACATAGATTCGGTCGGTCCGCTGCGAGTTGCCGGTTGCCATCGGCGCGGCAAGCTGCGCGGCGTGCGGGGCCCACCACAGATGGCCGTTGTCGCGCAGGACCTCGAGCGACGCCGAACCGAAAAACTGCGCGGGTTTGTCGCGCGAGAATCCGTTGTAAAAGTTTTCGATCGCGGCCGCATTGCCGGCGTTCTGTAGCCCGCCGAGGTTCGGGTTGACGAGGTTCTGATCCAGCGCGATTGGGACAACTTGCTCGACCATTGTCGGCAGCAGAACTATCTGGTGACGCCGGCGCACCGGCCCGAACCCTGGAACGATCAGGGCGTTTCGCCCCGTGGCCGGGTCGCGCGGCACGAGCCGGTAGCAGCGGAACACCGACTCCCGCGCGAGGGCGCGAGCCTCCTCGAGCGTCAATCGGTTTGTCTCGCGGACGCCGGGGAACTCCGGCGGCTGCGAGAACTCCCATCCCGGCATTACTCGCCTCGCGGCCTGCACCAACTCGGGCAGAAAATCGGCGTTGCCGACGACGCCGCCGGAAAGTTTGGCGAAAAACCCGAACGGGACTCCGACCGCAAGGCCGCTCACACGCAAGACTCCGCCGCCGACGTCGACGGCGGCGACCTTGTTCTTGACCTTGGGGTCCTGGCTGGCGTTGATCGCGGCGGCGAGCGTGGCGACGGCGGTCGCCGCCGAATTCGTCGTGACCTCGAACAGGGTCCCAGACGTCGCCGTCTCGTCGGCATCGCCGATGAAAACTTGAAAGATGTTGCTGCCGCCGTCGCAGGTCGCGGTCGCGGTGTTGATCTGAACCGCGCCATTGATCAGGGGCGCGTAGCTGAGCTCGTCGATCGGCACATAATGGCCGTCCCATTCCTTGCCCACGGCCTCGTTCATGTTGAACTTGCCCTGAAATCGGGTGTACGCCCCGACCACCGCGACGCCAGCGGGCGTCTCTGGGCTGTTGATCGTCGGCGACTCGCGGGCGATCGACCCGTCGGGCAGCTGAGCGGCGATGCGCCCCGGGATCGAGATCATTACTCGGTTGGTCGTGAGCCGATAGATCACGCGGCGGCCGAACAGCTCGACCCACTGGGCGAGCGCCTGAGCTGGGTTCATCGCCTCCCAGTTGACGGGCGGGTTGGTGCCCGTCACGGGCTGGACTCCGGGAAACCAGGGGATGCCGTCGACCGCCCGCATCTCCTCCGGGAGGTCAATCAGTTCGGCGCCGCCCTCGCCCATCGCCGCCAGACAGCGGCGCGCGACCACGTCCGGCCCGAGGATGGTCCATGGGATCAATTTTCCGTTGTTGTTCAGTTGGTTGAAGCAGCCGCTGAGCGCGCCGAAAGCCCACTTCCACCGGCGATCGAGGATCGTGAACGACCACAGAAAACCATCGGCGTCTTGCTCGACCAGCATCGAATCAATTTTGCAATCGGGGATTGCGACCGTCTCCAGGCCGTCGGAAATCGTGAGCGTGCCGACGCCGGCGGGGAAGTCGCCTTGGGGGTGAATTTTGAGGATTGCGATGCCCGGCGAGATGCCGTGCGAGAGCGTGTAGGTGCAACTC
>Ga0224723_1001080_pt1 | contig 17246 bp, 14 predicted proteins | sample Balambano_FR2_Me_FD_161647 | JGI IMG/M metagenome (GOLD analysis project Ga0224723, IMG submission 161647) | Freshwater sediment microbial communities from Lake Towuti, South Sulawesi, Indonesia - Balambano_FR2_MetaG | ecosystem: Environmental > Aquatic > Freshwater > Lake > Sediment | place...
ATCTGCTGATCAGCGGGCGGCGCGGTCTGCGGCGAATAGCCGTAGGTGACGACGCTGCCATCGCTCAGCCACAACGCCCGCGCGCCGTACTCGGTCTCCAGCCGCTGGTAGCGCACGCCGTCAAGCGTCAGGATGCCATGCACACCGTTCGTGCCGGGGCGCAGTTCGCTGACGAGCAGCTGCTGTCCGTCGGCGGAAAACTCCGGCTCGCCGTAGAATGACGGCTGTTCGGCGTCCGGCGCATCCGGCAGCACAAGCTGCGCTTCGCCGCCACCCACGCCGATGATGCGAATGCCGCCATCGGTATAGGCGATGCGCTGCGCGTCGGGGCTGAACGACGGCGTGACGAAGCCGACGCTTTCGATGTCCGCAAGCGCTACAATACGCTCGGTCAGCAGGTTATAGGCCCACAACTGTCCGTCGCTGACGAACGCCAACGTGCTTAGATCAGGCGCAATCGCGTATTCGCTGACGCCGCCCTGCACTGCGGTGACGGGGAACGCGGGCGATGCATCGGATGGCAGCCGCCAGATTTGCGGCGCATTAAATTCACCGAACGCCAGAAAGAAGGCATCATAGGGCAGCAGCACACCGACGACAACATTGACCGGATCAAAGTTTGAACTGATGATTTCCTGTGTCGGCGTGGCAGCGGCGGGGACTTGCGTGGCAAAGAATGCCTGCGGGTTAAAGCGCCCCCAGCTGTAAGCGACTGCGCCGCTGATCGGCAGCGGGAAGCCCTGCCCGGTCAGCGGGTCATAGAGCGCGATCACACCGCCATCGAATGCCATCAGCAGCGATCCGCCAGGTGCCCAACGGACGTTGGTCGTCAGCACGGGCGTCTCGCTGACCGGCGTGACTTCGGCAGCGCCGCGCGCCAGCGCCTGCAACCGCCCGTAGTTGGGCGGTGTGTTGGTGTCCGCCTTGTCACGGGCGAAGAAAACCAGCGCATCATCGGCGTTGAGCGCGGGCAGGTAGTACTGCCATTCTGTGCCGAGAATGGTCGATTGCGCGTTTGCCTGATCGAGGTCCATCAGGAACAAGCCGCCGTCCGGGGGGGCGAACGCGATCTGCCCGCCGCCCACCCAGGCGATCCCGTTGGATTGTGGGATCACGCTGGCGAGCGTCATCGTCGTGGCGTCGCGGCGGTACACCCACCACACGCCCGCGTCGGTTTGCCCGGCGAGGAAGCGCGAGTCCGGCGACCAGACGAGATCGACAAACAGCCCTTCGCGCAAATCAGCATAGGCGGCGACATCCCCGAGGTTGAAGTAGACCCGCGCACCGTAGGTGGTGGTATAGGCGATATTCTGTTGATCTGGCGACCACTTGATCGTATCGCCACGCCCGCGATAGGGCGGTACATCCGCCTGTTCTTCGATGATGCGCGGGGGGATAGTATCGGACAAACTCATGATGCTGATCGTCGTCTCGGTGCGGTAGGCGATCAGGTCGCCGTTGGGCGCGATGCCGAAATCGACGACGAATACGCTCTCATCGGTCACGTTCGTCACGCCCGCCGTGCCCAGCCCGTAGCGCTGGACGATACCCGTATTCAGCAGCACGTACAGATCGGCAGGCAGGTTCAGCGCATCCTGCGCCCGCGCGGGCAGCAGGAAGGTGAGCAACATCAGGCAGAGGGTACATATGATGTATTTGGGCGTGCGCTGCATAACGTGTCGTCCTCAGTCGGGGTTGGCGTCTTCCGGTGGCAAAAGGGCTTCGAGTTGTTTAATCAGTGGAGCAATCTCTTCAATCATTACTTGCCAGACAAAATCCAGATCAACTTCTGCATAGTTGTGAATGACAACATCGCGCATTCCCGCCATTTGTTTCCAGGGGAGATTCGGATACTGCTGCCTAAAGTTCATAGACAGCTGTTTGGTGGCTTCCCCCATAATTTCAATACGACGCACAATCGCATCCTGTCGCATCTCATCCTGATTAAACTGTAGGCGTGTAACATTCCTGGCGTAGTCACGAATGTGATAAGCACTATCCAGGATGTCCCGCAGGTAAGTGAGATCATCTTTCATAAATAAGGCTCGCATTTTCAATAATGCTGCGGCGACGAAGATGATTGTGACTGCGCTCGATGGTCTTGCGCGTGAGAATATCGACTGGGCGCAGAAAAACAGATGTTAGTTCATCTTTCATGTCAACAAGATCAAACAACGACCATGCTGCATCTGGCGCAAATGTCACCAGTACATCAATGTCACTATCGGGGCGGAAGTCTTCGCGCAGAACAGAGCCGAACAACTCCAGCCGCGTAATTTGCCAGCGCTGACAAAATGCTTCTATCTCTGCCTGTGGCAAGGCAATTTGAACGGCATCTGGTGTTCTGAACATCTATGTCCTCGCACACTCTGCCCGTTAGCGTAGCCGAAAATGGGCAGCGCGGCAAGCGACGCACAACTAAAGCGGGGAAATTTCTCAGTGTTTAAGTGCCGTCAAACAAATCGCGTACCTTAACCGAAAACCCAGGCAGTAAGTCTTCGATTTCCAGCGTGTCATCTTCAGTCAGCGTATACGCATCTTCGCCTTGTGGATAAACTTCGATGAGGCGTTTTTCGGGATAAAACAACAAGCCCAGTTTTGTGCCATGTTCGAGATAAAACGCGATCTTCTCGCGCAGTTCCAGCAGCGAGTCATCGGGTGATTTGACTTCGGCGGCGATGTCCGGCATTCGCGGTACCGCGCCCTGTCCTACTGCGGGCGTGTGTGGGTCAAGCATGACAGACACATCAGGAAGTCGGTCATTGCCTGTGTCTCCGGCAGGGCGATAGCGCACCTCTGACTCGACAAATCCGAGGCGATTTGCCTTCAGGAAGATATAGAGTTCGCCGCCAAAATTCATCGTGACGCGACCATGTTTCTGCGTGGGCATAGGCTTCTCCACAATGCTGCCATCAATGAGTTCAAAGCGGCGGTCACGATTTTCCGGGAGGGCGATGAAGCGCTCAAACGCTGCCAGTGTCGTCCGTTGTTGTTCAAGCAGCATGTCACTACCTTTCTACACATTGCAACTTTGTTCGCCCGCGAACTCCGCTGGACTCCACACCGGCTGCGTGTTCGCGCCCTGCCCTTCGTCCACGTAGCCCCAGCCGCCCGTCTGTGTATCCACCACCACCAGCGTGTATTCGCTGCGCAGCGCCAGATAGCGCCCGTCGGGGCTGAAGCGCGGGTAATCGATGTAACGCAGCGCCGGATCGAGCGGGTAAGGTGTGGCGTCGGTATCGGCGTTGCCGATCAACGGAATGCGCCACAGGCGGTTTTCGCCCGTCTGCTGGAAATTGCGCACCGTCGCCAGGAACGCTGTCCCATCTGGCAGCCACGTCATTTCGACCGCCAGCGCCGTCTCAAAGCTGCGCTGCGTCGGCGCTGCCTCGTCCGCGTTGCCGATCATCCAGAAAGTGTCGTTGGCGAAGGTGGGCGAAAAGACGAAGCTCAACAATGTGCTGTCCGGCGACCAGCGCGGCATACTGACGTTGCCAATCGGGAACGCGGTCAGTCGATACTTGGTTTGCCCGTCGGCGCTGACGACCCATAAGTCGGCTTCATTGAGCAGGTCTTCTTCCGGCACGGGCGTGCCGACAGCGGGGTCGGTCGGCGGCACGGTCGAGAAGATGTCTGGTCCCGGCACGCGCCCATCGTAGGCGACATATGCCAGCCACGCGCCGTCCGGCGACCAGACGGGCGTATGCTCCGCGCCGCTGACGCTGTAGAACTGCGGCGCGCCACCTTCCTGCGGTATCCAGGCGATATGATAGGTGTCTTCCGGCGCTTCACCCGGCGGACGTTCGCGGCGGAACAGCGTGAAGGCGATGCGTCCGTCGGCGGGATTGACGGCAGGCTCCCACGCGCTCCAATCGGCGGCGGGCAGATCGACAAACTGCACCAGCGGGCGTACATCGCTTCCGTCGAGTTGTGCGCTGTAGATGCGCGAGACGCCGCCCGGCTCGGTGAGTGTGAACACCACCCGGCAGCCATCGGGCGAAAAGCCAAACGGCATGTGCAACCGCGTGTCGAATTGCAGTTCGCGCCGCCCACCCGTCAGGTCATAGAGCAGGATGCCATCCAGCGCCGCGCTGGTCGTGGCGATCAGCGGCGCGCCCAGCGGCACAGGCTGTGCGGCAACCGGCAGCCGCCATGCCAGCAGCATCACGACGGTGCTGAATAGATAAAGCCGCGCCCCCCCAAATAAATACCGCCATCGAGATTGACGCATAAGCCCCCCGCGTACACCAACGCCTGATCGACCTGACTTGCCTTGCCACCGATCATTTTATGGATCGGCGTGTGTCCGTGCCAGAGCTGCCTGCCGCCGTAAAGGTGCAGCAGTTCGGTAACACTCTTTGGATTTTGCCAGAACGCTTGATGATCGCCAAAGCGTTCGTTCAGCGCCGCCAGCTTGTCGGTTTCGTCCATCGCCAGCAAATAACCGATGGCGAGATTGACCGCGTTGATATTGCGCCCGTAATGGCGATAGAAGAGCGCGTCGGCATGGACGACCAGCAAATCGCCCACGCGCAGCATCATTGGCAGCGCCGCCAGCCAGTTCAGTTGAGCGGGACTCAGTGCCGCGAGGTCGGATGGGACGCCGCCGTAGCGCAGCCACGCATCGCGGAATGTACCGATTGCAACAGCGCGCGTGTTGGGATAGCGCGCCGCCAGCACCAGCACCAGATCGTGGTTGCCCAGCACGCTCATGACGCGCCCGCCTGCCGCCGCCGCTTCCTGTTGCAGGCGCATGACCAGCGCGATGACGGCTGGACCTTCGTCGCCCCGGTCGACAAAATCGCCCATGAAGACGAGCGTGTGAGCGCCGCCCGTCCAGTGCAGTCGTCGGTCGATCAGGTCTGCTTCATGCAGCAGCGTGACCAGCGCGTCGAAATGTCCGTGAACGTCGCCAATGCCGTAGATCATGAAGTCCACACCTAACAGTTGAGCGCAATTGTACACGTTTCCCGCACGTAACGCGGATAAACCGCCAGCACCACTGGCACAGGATAATGCGAATGGATGGTGTTGTACGTCGCCTGTGACGATGCCACCGCCAGCAGCGCCGATGTGCCGCCGTCGAGATTGAGCGCAATCCGAATGCCGAGATCGGTTGTGGGAAGATAGCGCGCGAGATCGGAGAGATGAATGCCCATGCCGGGTGTTGTGATGAGCAGGATGCGGTGATACACATCCTGCGCGATCACCGTGCGCCGCGTCACCTGGTCGGCTTCCGTCGGGCGATAGACCGCGCGCCCGTCCAGCACCAGCATCGGGTATGCCTGAAGCGCCTGCTCCAGCGCCTCGCCCGCGTATGGCTCGCGCACGTTGGAGCGCACCCGCACCACATCATCTCGCACGACGAACATGCCGCCCCGGTCGTCGAGCGACTCGCCGTGAATAATGCCATCGGCGACCACCAACCCTTCCGCGATTGCGTTAGCATCAAAGAAACTGCCGTTGACCAGCGCCACCGCGTCCGGCAGCAGCGCCCGCCATCCTTCGACATCCAGCGCGTTGCCAGAGCGGTAATGCACCCGAAAGACGAAGTAGGCGGGGTCAATGCGCAGGATGTACAACTGCGCGCCATCGGAATCCGGTGGATAGTGCAGGGTCTGTTCAAAGCCGGGAGCCAGCGTTTGCCAGACGGGGGGCGGGAATGTCGGTGTCGGGGCGGGCGTGGCGGTTTGTGCGGATAGAGGCAGCGTCAGCAGACTCCATGCGAGAAACAGACCACAGAGTGCCACGACGCCGCCTCGCTTATTGCCATTGCAATCGGTCATGAAATCGTCATAAGCCCAGTTTGCCTGGACACAGTATATCATTGGGGTCAAGCGCCCGCTTGATCCGTCGCAGCGCGTCCATGCCCGCGCCGTATTGCGCCTGCATATACGGCGCAAGGCGCATCCCCACGCCATGATGATCGTTCAGCACCGCGCCCGCCGCCAGCGCCGCCTCGATGCCCGCGCGGAAAATCGCGTCGTGCAGTTCCTTCGCCTCAGTCAGGTCGGCGGGTCCGGTCGGGATTTTCATGCGCGCGTAAATCATCGACCCCCATTCGTACCAGTGCGAGAAGTGCGTCGTCAGGCTCAGGTTAAATTCTGGCGGGCAAACGGCGTGAATCGCCTTGGTCGTCTCGTGGTAAACCGCTTCGATATGCTCGAAGTCCGCCACTACGTCCACCGTCCCCCAGATGCTCGGCAGTTCCGGCGCGTAGGGCGGATAGTAGAAGACGTAGCGCTTGTCCCACCACGTTTCGCCGACGCCTGCGGGCAGCGCCTTGCCGCCGTGTTCGCGGCACAGCCGGAACGCCATCTCCGCTTCCATCTCGACCAGTTCCGGGTATTCGCCGTCGAACATCAGCACCAGCGTCGGCTCGCTCAAGGGCGTCTCAATCGCCCGTGCCAGACTGTGCGAGGCGGCGTGGGTATCGTACAGGCGCATGACGGGCGGCTTCAGTCCTGTGACCATGATGCGCCGCCCCGCCTCGATGCCGTCGCGCAGGTTGGCGAACGTGAATGCGCCGAAGACGCGCTGCTTGGGCAGATAGTGCAGCTTGACCGCCGCCGCCGTGACGATGCCGAGCGTGCCTTCCGCACCCACGAGCAGTTGCGTCAGTTCGGGACCGGCAGCGTGGCGCGGCACGGACGGCGTATGAACGATGTCACCCGTCGGCGTGACGAACTCCACGCTCAAAACATGCTCTTCGATTTTGCCGTACTTGGTCGAAAGCACGCCCGACCCGCGCGCCCCGATGCTGCCGCCAATCGTCGCCCATTCGGTGGAGGCGGGATAGTGCGTGAACGACAGCCCGCGCGCGTTCATCGCCGCCTCAAAGTCGCGGCACGCCATGCCCGCCTCGACCACGCATACCAGCGATTGCTCGTCCACATGCCGGATGCGCTGCATCCCGCGCAGATCGACGACGATGCCGCCGCGATCGGCGTTCGCCGCGCCCTGCACGCCGCTGCCGCCGCCCCAGGGCGTGATCGGCACATGGCGTTCGTTCGCCAGTTTGACGATTGCCGCCACCTGCTCGGTCGTCTGCGGACGCACGGCGATGTCCGGGCGGCTGATGGGCTCCCCAGCGGCGGCTGCCGCAACCGCATACCACCACTGGTCATTGGCATATTGTGTGCGCGCGGCGTCCTGCGGGATGACGTTCTCTGCGCCTGCGATGCGACCGAGCGCATCGGCAAGCGTATCGTTAACTACGGCAGCCATGCTTTACCTTCTGTCCAGTCGCGGTTCTTGATCGTGACCTCGACTTTTTCCAGTTCCGCGACCGCATCGATCAAGTGCTGCGAAAAGCGTTGAAAGGCGGTTTCGCCCTTCGCCGCCGTGCCGCGATGCGGGTTACCCATCGTGCCGCTGTCGGTGAATTCTTCGTGATCGAACGGGAAGTTGAAATACTGGTAACCCTGGAACTCGGCGTCGGGCATCCCGTCCTTCTTCGCCCATGCCTCGCCCAGCCACTTGGGGGCGTGCGCCTTATCGATGGTTGCGCGATCCAGCCGCACGAGCGCCGGGTTGTGCGCCAGACACTGCGACGTTTCCAGTTCGCCCGCGTGCCAGCCGGGGGTTTCTTCGACCGGTCCTTCGAGGATGTCCTTCAACATGCCGATGTAGCGTTCGGCATACGGCTTGTAGTAGACGATGAGTGCGCCCGTTTCGTAACGCAGACGGCGCAGCACCGGGTCAATGACTTTGATGTTTGAGCCATGTCCGTTGACGAAGATCAGGCGGTTGAAGCCGTTATGGATCAGGCTGCGCCCGATGTCGTAGATCATGTTCAGGTAGGTGTCCGCGCGCACGGTGATCGTGCCGGCACCCCAGCCTGGCGCGCGCATGTGCTGTGGCGAATAGCCGAGCCAGAGCGTCGGCGTGTAGAGGATGCCCGCCTGCTCGCCCGCGCGCTGTGCGACTTCGGTCGCCGTGATCGTGTCGCAGTACAGCGGCAGATGCGGACCGTGCTGCTCCAGGCTCGCCTTCGGAATCAGAATGGTGTCGGAATGCTTGAGGTATTCCTGCACATCGACATAGCTGAGATCGCCCAGACAAAACGACGGAAACCCCAGACTCCTGGTATTGCGTTCAGACATTACATTGCTCCCTCATACTCATCGTTATTTGAACCGCAGAGACACAGAGGACGCAGAGAAAAGTGCTTACTCAAAAGAGTGGAGGAGAAGAGACTGGAGGGTTTTATCTTGGCGTTCTTGGCGTCTTGGCGGTTCAGATTCAAATTTAAACCGCCAAGACGCCAAGAACGCCAAGAAGAGGATCAAAGGAGTCAAAACTCTCTAACCTCTTCCTCCCTACCCTCTTGAATAAGCACTTTTCTTTGTCTTTGTGCCCTCTCCGTCTCTGTGGTTCAAGTTCGTTCCCTCACGATTTGCAGTAACGCTTCACTGGTGGCGTCGGCGAAGGCGTCATCGTTGATGTGCGCGTCCACCTCGCGGTAGCGAATATCCGCCCGCAGCCCCTCGCGCAGCATGTGCCGCAGCGCGCCGTTGATGGCGGGCTGCCAGAACGCGCCACCGTCAATGTCCATGACCGAGCCGCCACGCAGCGGCACCAGCACCGTCAGCGGTCCGCACGCCGCGTTGAGCTTGTCCAGCAGCATGTGATATGCCTGGCGCTGCTCATCGGCGGTCAGGCGCACGAGCGTGAACTCCGGGTTGTGGTAGTACATCGGGCGTTCGCGCAGGCGTTCCGGGACTTCATGCTTCGCGCCGAAGACCATGAAGTCCAGACAGCCCGGCACGACCACCTGCGGGATGCCCGCCTTGCCCGCCGCGTCCATGCGCGTTGCGCCGCCGTTATGGAAGCCGCCCGCCACGCAGCCCGCGATCTCGCTCAATGTGTAATCCAGCACGGCGCTGAAATAGCCCTGCGCGATCAGTTCCTCCATCGCCACACCGCCGACACCATTGGCGTGGAAAATCACGAAGTCGTAGCCTGCGTCTTCGATGACCGGGCGAACACGCATCAGCGGCTTGGTGGTGTTACCGAGCATCGTGGCAGCGATGGCAAGGCGCGATGGCGGGGCAGGCGCATCCAGCCGTTCGGCGTAGGCACGCGCCATGCCCGCGATTGCCGCCGCTGCGTTATCGAACAACGGTCGGCTGACAGCGTTCAGCCCCAGAATATCGACGACCGAGTGCATAACCAGGACATCTTTGGTGCCGATGAACGGCGCGAACTTGCGCTGCCCGCTGGCAATCGGTGACACGATCAGCTTGGGCAAGCCGATGGGCAGCACCTTGCACGCTGCCGCCGCCAGCACCGAGCCCTCCGCGCCGCCGAGCGCCGCCACGCCGTGTATCCTGCCCTGTGCGTGCAGATCAAGCGCGATGGTGCGCACGCCCTTCAGCATCTCTTCGACCGCCTTGCCGCGTGTTCCCGCCGCGCGCAGGCTGTCAATGTCGCTGCCCGCCGCGCGTGCAACGGTTTGGCGGTCATAATCGGCAACGATGCCGACCGCCTCACCGAGGATGCCGCTGTCCAGCACCAGCGTCTCGCAGCCGCACGCGCGCACACGGTCGCGCAGATACGACGTTTCGGGACCTTTGGTGTCGAGCGTGCCGATCAAAAGGACGGTAGCCATGATCAATAACTCATTTTATGAACCGCAAAGACGCGAAGGACGCGAAGAAAGGTAAGAAAAAGCTTATTCAAGAGGCTGAAGGGTTTTTTCTTGGCGTCCTTTGCGTCTTTGCGGTTTAAATTTGAGTCTGAACCGCAAAGGCGCGAAGGACGCCAAGAAGAAGATTAACCGACTAAAACCCTCTAGTCTCTTCTCCTCTACCCTCTTGAATAAGCACTTTTCTTGCTCTCCCTACGCACCACTCTTGCGCAGGTGCTTGATCGCCTGTTCACAGTGCTTGGTGTATTCGGCGTCTGCCATCAGGTCGCTGCCATGATCGCGGATGAACTTCAGTTCCGCTTCGGTCGCCGTCGTCCCCGCGTCTTCCATCTTGTGCGCCAGCGGCGAACGGTCAAATGGCACGACGAACTCGACCGTGAGCTGCCCGTTGTAACCCGCTTCCTTGAGCGTGCTGATCAGTTTGCTCCAGTCAATCGCGCCTTCGCCCGGTGCACGGCGGTTGTTATCGGCGACGTGGAAATCGACCAGATACGGCGCGGTCTTGCGGATCGCCTCGTACATGTCGTCTTCTTCGATGTTGATGTGGAAGGCATCCAGGCAGACACCGACATTTTCCTCAGCGACATCTTCCATCAGCTTGATCGCCTGGTCGTGGCGGTTGAGGAAGTTGGTTTCAAAGCGATTGAGCGGTTCCAGCCCGATCTTGACGCCTCTGGTCTTCGCGTGTTTGGCGACCTTGCGAATGCCTTCGACCGCCCACGCCCATTCCTGCTCCGGTGTATCCATCGCCACGACCTTGCCGACTTCGCTCGGCACGAGTGTAAAGAAGTTGCCGCCCAGGTTGGCGACCATATCGGCGATTTCGCAGCAGTAGGCGACTGCCATATCGCGGTAGTAGGGGTCGGCGTGGAGCAGGTCGCGCCCCCTGATCATGATGCTGACCGAGCCGAAGCATTGCAGCCTGTGCTTGTCCAGTAGTGCGCGCACCTGCTGATGGTCGTATTTGCGCGGCTCACCCATGATCTGAATGCCGTCGTAGCCGAGCGCTGCCAGGCGTTCAATCGTGCGTTCAATCGGTTCCGGGCGCATCCAGTTGTGCATACAAACGTTCATGATGAAGTGACTCCATAAGAATAGTAACGAGTGATGAGTAACGAGTAACGAGTGATGAGCGATGAGTAATGAGTGATTGGTTTAAGGCATAGAAGCTCCTGAGGTTAGCCGTATGTCCAGCGACGGAGCAGGCTGTCGCGCAGGGCGTTGAGGTGCGAACGCATGGCGCTTTCGGCAGCATGGGCGTCGCGCGCCGCAATCGCATCGACAATCTGGCGATGTTCGGCGGTGCAGGCTTGCAGGCGCGGCATGTTGCCTTTGAAATCGGTATTGGCGATATGGTGTACGCGGTCACGCATTTGCACGATGGTTTCGCCGAGCAGCGGGTTGGGGCAGGCGTGTTGCAGCGTCTCGTGAAAGACCGCGTCCGCCGCCGCCCACGCCGGATAGTTACCCGCGCGCACCGCCTCTTCCATCTGGTGAATGGCGGTTTGCAGACGGTCGATCTGCTGCGGGGTGGCGCATTCGGCGGCAAGGCGCACGGCTTCCGGTTCCAGCATCATGCGGATGTGCAGCACGTCCAGCACATCCTTCGCTGACCGCGAGGCAACCGTGACCGCTCGCCCCGGAATCATCTGCACCAATCCCTCTTTTTCGAGCTGCTGCAATGCTTCGCGGATGGGGGTGCGGCTGATGCCGAGCAAGCGCGAGAGCTGAACCTCGGACAGCACATCTCCGGGTTCGAGATCGGCGTGTTGCAGCGCGTCCTTGATGCGCTCATAGGCGACATCGCGCCGCAGCCGCCCGTCGGTGCTGCTATCATTGCCGCCTGCTTGCGTGAGGTAGCTTTCCAGCTTTTCGCGTACCGTGCCGATCATAAGCACCTGCGCACAGCCTGTATACAGCCTGCCGACAGCTTAACGCGGATAGGGTGTGGTTGTCAAGAAAGTGGGAGCAGCGGGATAGGGGGCAGGATACATCCTGCCCCTACAGCGGGAGAGCGTGAGGCAAGTTAGCTTATTTTTTCTTGTACCCCAGTCGCGTGTTGTTCGGCACAATGCGGTCGGGGTAGGCGGCGAAGTCTTCCAGCCGCAGGTCCGTTCCCAGAATGCAGCTGCGCCCGACATGATAGCCCGGCGGGACGTGCGTGTTCTTGCCGATGCACGTAATCCCCAGATCGCCGACCTTGCTAATATCACCCACATGCGCGCCGCTGCCGATAATGGCGATCTTGTCGATGATGCAGCGTTCGACGACGGCATTCGCCTCGATATACGTGTCGGTCAGGATGATCGACTCGCGAACGACAGCGTTAGGTCCGACGAAGACGCCCGGTGACAGCACCGACCGTTCGATCAGCGCGCCTTCCGAAATCACCGTGCCATCGGTCAACAGGCTGTTGCGCACCGTCGCCCCGGTATGCACATGCACAGGCGGGCGCTCTTCGCTGCGGGTGTGGATGATCCAGGTGCGGTCGTTCAGGCTGAGCGAGGGCGGCGACTTGAGCAAGTCCATGTGCGCTTCCCAGTAGGCGTCAATCGTCCCCACGTCGATCCAGTAGCCGCCATACGGGAAGGCAAAAACCGCCATCTGGTCGCGCACCATGCGCGGGATGATGTCTTTGCCGAAGTCGTGGCTGGACGACGGATTTTCGTGGTCTTCCGCCAGCATCCGTTCCAGCGCGGCGTAGTTGAAGACGTACACCCCCATGCTGGCGAGGTTACTGGGCGGGTTGGCGGGCTTTTCGACAAAATCGCGCACGGCATAGTTTTCGTCGCAATCGAGAATGCCGTAACGACTCGCCTCGTCCATCGGCACGCGAATGGTGCAGATCGTCGCCTCCGCTTTGTTATCGCGGTGGAACTGGATCAGCACATCGTAGTCCATCTCGTAGATGTGATCGCCAGACAGGATCAGCACGTATTCCGGGCGTCCGCGCCGGATGAAGTTCATGTTCTGCGTCACCGCGTCTGCCGTGCCGAGATACCAGTCGGTATCGCGGCTGCCTTTGTACGGCTGGAGCAGATGCACACCGCCCGTGAATGAGCGGTCCAGGTCCCACGGTCCGCCGCGCCCGATATGATCGTTCAGGCTGTGCGGGCGGTATTGCGTCAGGATAAGCACATCAAATATATTCGAGTTGACACAATTGCTGAGCGTGAAATCGATGATGCGGTACTTGCCCGCAAACGGGACGGCGGGCTTGGCGCGCTTGCTCGTGAGGGTATACAGGCGCGTGCCTTCGCCGCCTGCCAGAATAATCGCCTTGACCTTCATGATGATGCCTCCAAAGAAGAATGTCGCTGCTTAATCTGCTGGTACAACTCTACGTACTGGCGGGCGCTGTGTTCCCATGAGAAATCGGTGTTCATACCGCGCGCCTGCATCCGCTGCCAGGCATCTTTGCGCTGGTGATAGGTGTCGATTGCCCATGTCAGCGTGCCATACACGGCGTCGCTTGTCTCCCAGTTAAAAACAAATCCCGTCCCCCTTTCTGCATCGGCGTTGTCGTAATTGATGACCGTATCGACCAGCCCGCCCGTTTCGCGCACCAGCGGCAGTGCGCCGTAACGCATGGCGATCATCTGCCCGATGCCGCACGGCTCGAAGTGGCTCGGCATGAGGAAGATGTCGCAGCCCGCGTAGATGCGGTTGGCGACGGTGGCGTTGAAGCCGACGAACGTGTGTGCCTTCCAGTGGAATTCCTGCCCCAGGTAGTAGAAATCATCGGCGTACCACTTTTCGCCCGCGCCCAGCCCAACGAACTGAACATCGTGCGTGGCGAGCAGTCGTCGCATGGCGGGCAGCGCCAGGTCCAGCCCCTTCTGCCACACCAGACGGCTGACCAGCCCGATGACCGGCACATCGTCGCGCACCGCCAGCCCGGAGTCTGCCTGAAGCTGGCGCTTGTTGGCGAGGCGGTCTTCGCTGAAGCTGTGGGCGTCGTAACGGCTGACGAGCAGTTTGTCGGTCGCCGGATTCCAGATGGTCGTGTCAATGCCGTTAAGGATGCCGTGCAGGTCAAGCGTGCGAATGCGCAGGACTTCGTGCAGCCCGTAGCCTTGCGGCGGGAACTGGATTTCGACGGCATAGGTCGGGCTGACGGTGGTGATGATGTCGCTGTACATGAGCGCCGTCGCCATCATGTTATCGGTCAGGTGGCGATAGACGAGTTCGGGATGGTTGCGCCCCGGCACGCCATGATTGTAGCACCAGCCGCCGCAGTTATCGCCCTGGTACTGCATGTTGTGGATGGTGAACATGGTGCCGACACCGCGCCATGCCGGGTCGTACTGGCGGCGGTCATCGATCAGGAACGGCGTCAGCCCGGTGTGCCAGTCGTTGGCGTGAACGACATCGGGCATCCAGCCTGTACGCCGCTGGAGTTCGGCGATGACTTCGAGCGTGAGCTGGTTGAAGAAGACGAAGCGCGGCATGTCGTAGTCCCAATCGCCGTAGACGCCGTGCTCATTGCCAAAGTACCAGGGCGCGCGGACGAAATAGACCGGGACGTCGTTATGGGTTGCCTGCGAGACATCGACTTGATAGTTGCCGCTGCGATGAAAGTAGGTGAATGAAAACAGCGGTTGGATGCCAAACCGCTGTTGATCGATAAAGCCGTAGTGAGGCATGAGGATGCGCGCATCGACTCCGAGTTGGCGCAGCGCTTTGGGAAGCGAACCGACGACATCGGCAAGCCCGCCGACTTTGGCAAAGGGATCGACTTCCGCGCTCGTCAGGAGGATATTCATGAAAGCGGCCCGTCCTTTCGGTGAAGACCGCTGATTATAGGCGATGCGAGTCAGCGCGGCAAACAGTTGGGGGTGTCGTCACAGCGGACGAGGCGTCCCTACTCCCCCTGCGCCTCCAGCGCCGCGGCGACCGCCAGCAGGTCGGCGCGGCAGCCGGGTGGGAGAGCCTTTAACCACCCGGCGGCAGGTAGAAGAACGGCGTCAGCGCATCTTCAAAAACGACAGATGCCGTTAGGGTCTGCACATTCTGTGCGACAAGCTGGTTCATGGGGTGGTTGTCGAAAGAGCGCGTGCAGCCCCCTTGCAACTGCTGTGAGAAGAGAACCTGAACGCTATCTGCGGACCAACTTAGCTCGCAAACCTGCGCGAGATCATTTCTCTCAAGCACTGTCACGCCATTGAGTAGATCAATAATTATCAGGATGCCGCGATTGTCAGCCACCTCACTTGAAAGCCCTAGAGCAAGATAGCGACCATCGGGCGATGCTTGTGAGTCAGTAAGGTAAAGCCAATCTATAACAGGGAAGGTTATGGTGTAGATTGCTTCCAATCTTTGCTGGGAAGCCAGACGATACAACGAGATACTTGGTTCTGCACCTATGACACTCGGTCCATTGTTTTGGACGATCAGATAGATGTTTGAGTCTGCGTTGCTGTAGTAGATGCGAGTACGAAGCGGTTCGCGGCTGTTCGCATCAACAATCGCAGCAATGTTAGCTTCCAGCCGAAGTACTCCGTCCATATCGAATGAGTAAAGTTGTTCAACAGCGGGACCAATATCCGTTGCTTCTGCAAGGGTCACATAGAAGCGATTTTGCGCGATGTTATAGATTGGTGCGCGGAATGTGAATCCCCGTGAAATAGCTAATCCAAGAATCTCTCTATCTAAAACTGCAAGGGGTTGGAGATCAATGGATGTAGCATCTATTTCGCCAAGATAGATGGTTGCGCCTGTGGTTGAGGGTCCGTCCAATAGGAATCTGTTCGAGTCGGGTAACCATCTCAAAGGATAAAGATATCCTGTTGGAAGTATGTGCAGTTGTTGGGTCGTCAAATCGAATATCTGGGTTGCCAGGGTAAGATTGGGTGGTTCGATTACCACCTTTTGACTGTCGGGTGACCAACGCAATCGGTATGAGTTTTGTGTGTCTACTCCAGCCAAACTTGGTAGAGATATCCGTTGATTGACATTATTCACCATGTTTCGTATAGCAAGTGTAACGCTTTGATTGGTGCCTTCGACTACGCCAGCCAACCAAGTTCCGTTTGGAGATAGACTTAAATAGCGCCATGTCTCTCCGGTGTTACTCGCCATCTCTGTAAACTGAGTTGCGGCAACAGACAATTCATTTCCTGTACCTGTGTGCAGGGTTTGGAAAGCAAGCGTGTTTCCACTTGGTTGTACTATGTATCCCAACGGAGATGTGTTCTCTTGAGCTAAGCTCAAATGAACAGTGCGCAAGGATAAACCAACTACCAATACAATGATTACGACGACGTATCTGCTTTTGCTCATCACCAAATTCTCCATTTCACTCAGACGGATGTGACAATCATTCCCATGGGGGGGCGCTGTAGCTAGACTCGTTGTCAACTTGTACAGTGTCCACATGCTCATCGAATTCTGTGGCACCGTATGCTCCTACAGGACCGTATGAGCCAATTTCAATACCGCTTGCAAGATATTCATTCGGTGTTTGGAGTAGTTGTAATAGCGTTGATGGTACAGTATCGTCCTCAATGTGGGTGTAGTTGTATCGCGTTGTGATTACGCCCGATGGGCTAAGAACGACTATGCGTAACGTACCTGACGCTCCGCCAAAAAATTGAATCAGACCGCCTGTGTAGATAAAGACTTGTTTCGGACCTGTTCCACCCGGAGCTCTATCAGATTGCGTTGCGATATCTACACCACAATTATTGGCTCTTTCGGTGTCAATTTCTCCATTTTCATCAACATACAGGGGACAAGGGGGACCAATTTCTAGTTCTCGGTTTTCCCAGCAGTTGTCATCCGCATTATCGCATCCCGGCCCAATAGCACCAAATGGTGCAATGACGGTTGCTTGAACGCCATTAAATATTCGTGGTGATGCGGGCGCTGTTGCCGGCAGACAATTCACAAACTGATCCACTTGACATACAGGCAAGAACCATTCGCCGATTCGTGGGGCTCGTGGTATTGGTGTTGTCGTCACGCAGGATGGAAATTGAGCAATATTCGCTTCCGAATACTTGATCCAACGGGGCGTCTGTGTTAAGCCTGTGGCATCGTTATATGACACGCGGAAATACTGAAGATTAAGGTGCACATCCCGGATCACGATAGGGAGATTCGCTTCAAGTTGAGTTCCAGTCACGTTTGCACCGTTCGTGCGATCACGAATTTGTTCGATGGTGAAACTCTCCACCGCTTCATCGAGAATGAACAGGCAGATGTCGCGATAGTTTGTGGTGGGCAATGGCGCAGCGGTCTGTTCGCCGTTGCGGTTGACCAACACAACGTTCTCGCAGTCGGGTGTGTCCGGCAGCGCCGGAATACCCGCGTCAACGCGCGTCCAACCGCCAGTGAGGGAAGTTCGATATGCACCTAACCGATACCAGAGTTCGCCTTGTGGGTTCGGATAAATGCCGATGACTTCAATACCTGCTGGCGGTATATTTTCACCAGCGATAACTGTTGCGATGTTGTTGCTGTTTCCATCGGTCCTTGGCTGATCGTAGACGTTGAATCTGTCTGGAGTAGTGCCTGATGGAAACTGAACTAGGCAGACAGGCGGAGGGGTGGGGGTTGCCTGCCCGACCTCGATCTGGAACCAGTTGACGTT
>Ga0224723_1001081_pt1 | contig 17233 bp, 10 predicted proteins | sample Balambano_FR2_Me_FD_161647 | JGI IMG/M metagenome (GOLD analysis project Ga0224723, IMG submission 161647) | Freshwater sediment microbial communities from Lake Towuti, South Sulawesi, Indonesia - Balambano_FR2_MetaG | ecosystem: Environmental > Aquatic > Freshwater > Lake > Sediment | place...
GGTTCCTCTGGGGCGATCGGCGACACAGCGGTTTCCACCTCAGCTTCTACCTCTGGTGGTCTTGCACTACTCCGGGCGATCGGCTCTCTTGCGCCAATGCGCCTGCGCCGCCGCCGGTTGTTGGCTCCGCCCCGTTCCTGATAGCTGGGATGGTTGCTCAAATCGAGTTCTTGCAAATCCGGTGAAGGGTCAGCATCGTATTCATCGCTGCCTTCCCAGGTTTCCTGTCCTTGAGGCGCGCGGGAGTTGGGGGATGAGAACTGACGCACCGCTTCAACCGGGTCTGCCAGCAGCCGCTCTGACTCGCCTGGAAGATGCACCAGATGCCCCAATCCACCGCAAGTTGGGCAGGCACGACCAAACAGCTCATAGATGTTTTGCCCCTGGCGCTTGCGGGTGAGTTCCACCAGACCCAGCTCAGAAAGTTGAGCAATCTGCGGTCGAGCTTTGTCTGCCCGCAGCGCTTTGTTGAACTGCTCGAGCACCTGCATCTGGTCGCGGCGCGAGTCCATGTCGATGAAGTCAACAATAATCACTCCGGCAATGTTACGAAGGCGGAGCTGTCGGGCAATTTCAGTGGCGGCTTCGCAATTCGTCCATAGCACCGTTTCGCGCGCCGTTGCAGAACGAGTAAAAGAGCCAGAGTTGACATCAATGACGGTTAATGCTTCTGTGCGTTCAATAATGATGTAGCCACCAGACGGAAGATCGACTCTGGGCTTCAGGGCTTCTCGAATCGCAGCATTCACGCGGAAGTATTCCAAAATTGGAATCCGCTCACGGTGGTGGTCAACCAATACGCCTTGGGGCGTTTTGCCGCCGCTCCAGGTCATTAAATGCTGTTTGACCCGCTTTAGCCCGGTGTGAGAATCTACCACAATGCGATTCACGTCAGCACTGTACATGTCTCGCAGCACTCTCTGGATAAAATCATCGTCGCGGTTGAGCAAACTCGGAGCGCGAGTTGACCCTGCTTCCTGCTGAATGGTTTCCCACTGTTTTTGCAGCGCCTCAAGGTCTTCGATAACGGCTTCTTCTGCCATCCCCTCGGCTTCAGTGCGAACCAGCAGCCCCATACCTGCGGGTTTAATCAGGACTGCTAGTGCCCGGAGACGATTCCGTTCCGTTTCACTGCGAATGCGGCGGGACAGGTTGACGCCTCGTCCAAACGGCATCAGCACCAAATAGCGACCGGGCAGGCTGATGTTGCCGGTCAATCGCGGTCCTTTGTTGCCGGTCGGTTCTTTCATCACCTGCACCAACACTTTCTGCTGGGGTGCGAGTAGTTCGGTGATTGAACCTGCCGATCGCTTCAGGCGCAGCGGACCCAGATCGGTAACGTGAATAAATCCATTGCGTTCACTGTCGCCAATGTTGACAAAAGCGGCATCAATGCCCGGTAAAACGTTTTCTACCATGCCCAGGTAAATATCACCAACCTGATGGCTTCCGGTTGCAACAATGAGTTCCTGAATCTGATCTTCAGAAAAGACAGCGGCGATACGGTGCTGTTCGGCAATAATGATTTGCTTCGGCATTCAACTTCCTCAAAAATGAAACAGCATAGAGGCACGTGCATTGCTAGGTGCCGTTTTGCTGGTATTTAGACGATGTAAGTAAGAAATTCTGACCTGCTGGGGAGACAACGAGGCTGCTCCTACCTGTAACTAACAAAACATCCAGCAATCCCAGAATGGCTGGACAATGCAACAACCCATCGAATCAGCGATCGAATCAACAATTCGCAATGAACGCCAAGAGGGATACTTGCACCTGGGAATCGAGTATCCCGTTTTGCCAAAAGCGAATGAAAAGCCTTGCGGGTGCGGATCTCGCCCAAGCTCTCTTGCCCATACCCCTGGCAGTCTTGAGGGCTTCCGATTCCGCAACAGCCTCTTTAGAAAAGCATTATAGCGTGGAGTGGTAATTCCGCTATCGAATATGAGCAATTTCTTGATTCAGCAGCGCAACGCTGACGGTGTTTGCCGCAATAATGTGTTTGCCGCGATAAGCAAACCACTAACCGCGTTTGGCAGTTGCAGCAGGCAGGTAGAGCAGGCAAACCGCGATGGCATTGAGAACGCCGATCGCCCGCTTGACGGCTAGCGGTCAGCAGCGATGTCGGCTAGAAACAAGCCCTGACGATGAGTATGAAGCAGTTGAAACTCGCGTTGAGCAACTTGCTCCAGCATCTGGACAACCTGCTCTGGGCGGAGCGTAGTGCCATCATTGCGGCAGCTTCCGACATAGCGGATTTGCACAGCTAATGGAGCTGGGTCAGCCTGCTCCAGCAGATTTAGCTCAAACAGCCGATCGCATAAATTGACCAGGCGAGTTTTGCCAGACTTCGTTTTTTGCTCGATCCAGAGCTGGTCGAGCGCCCGAACCGCCGCCAGCCAGTTTTGCCACTGCGCGATCGACGGCTGTGAGTCATCTGCAGTCTGCACCGTGATCAAATACTCTGCCCGTTCCAGCAGCTTATTTGCAGAGTCAGAGTCAAGGGCGATCGACTCAACCCGGTAGATCGGGATGTTGTCAGGCAATTGAGCCGCCAGACGCGCCTGAAATTCTGTTGGCTCAATGACTTCAGTCAACTCAAAATCGACCAGCTCACTGGTGCTCGTCGCGCCCAGAGACAGCGCGCTAGCAGGCGAGATTCGGGGTGTGGGATGAAACCCTCCTGTATAAGTGATGGGTAGCGCTGCTCGCCGAATCGCGCGATCGAACAGGCGAATCAGATCTAGATGACTGACCAGCGCCATATCGCCCAGTTTGCCAAACCACACCCGCAGCCGCTGCGATCGGCGCTGATTGGGAACAAAATGCCCAGCAAATTGGGGAATGGGCGGCGGTGCAACCACGACGTTGTGACCAAAGTCAACGCCACAAACACCGCAGTGCGAACAGCCTTCAAAAGAACAATCGGGGACGGTTGCTGCTGCCAGGGCACGCTGCAAATCAGCTTGCAGCCAGCCTTTGTCGATGCCAGTATCGATGTGGTCCCACGGGAGCGGGGCATCCAAATTCGCCCTTAGAAGCTGCGAGTTCGAGATTGGCATGCTGTCATCTTGCACTCGTTGACTCCCCTGGTCTGGAAAAACGTTCCATTCCCCATTCTCGACCTGGCGGTATTTCCAGCTCAGCCCAGCTTCCTCGATCGCCGCTTGCCAAGCAGCAAAGGCGCGATCGAGGCTTTCCCACCAGGAGTCCATGCCCGCTCCAAGTTCCCAGGCACGGCGCAGCACCGCAGCCAGACGACGATCGCCCCGTCCGATGAAATCCTCCATTGCAGACAGGCGAACATCTGTAAAGTTGGCTTTCAGCCCGCGAATGCGACGGAACTCTTGACGCAAAAGCTGCTGTTTGCGCTGAAACTCCGCCGTTGAAACAGAGTGCCATTGAAATGGGGTATGCGGCTTTGGCGTGAAGTTAGAAATCGTCACATTAAAGCCCAAAGGCTTTCTGCCGCGAGTGCTACACTCACGCTGCAACCAGCACAGCGTTTCGGCAATTCCCAAAACATCCGCGTCAGTTTCACCTGGCAGCCCAATCATGAAATAGAGCTTGACCTTATCCCAGCCCTGCTCGTATGCGGTTTTCACACCGCGCAGCAGTTCCGCATTGGTCAGCCCTTTATTGACAATGTCACGCAGCCGTTGAGTACCGGCTTCTGGCGCGAAGGTCAGCCCACCCTGGCGCGTTCCGCCCAGAATGTTGGCGATATTCTCGTCAAAGCGATCGACCCGCTGGCTGGGTAAGCTGAGCGAAATATTCTCGTGCTGTAAGCGGTTGCGAATTTCTAGCCCCACTGCTGGCAGCGCCAGGTAGTCTGAGCAGCTCAGAGACAGCAACGAGAATTCGCTGTAGCCGGTTGAGCGCATTCCCTGCTCGATCGCATTGACCACCCGCTCTGGCTCTACATCTCGTGCCGGACGCGTCAGCATTCCCGGCTGGCAAAAGCGACAGCCTCTTGTGCAGCCCCGACGAACTTCGACCGTTAAGCGATCGTGCACCGTTTCGACATAGGGAACCAAGCCGATCGAATAGGCAGGTATGGGATCAGCCACCCGCCGCAAAATTCGCTCTGGTACATCAGCCCGCGTGGGACGCACCCCACCTGCTGCGGTGGCTGTGTAAAACTGAGGCACATAGACCCCCGGCACCTGTGCCAGATCGAGCAATATCGCTTCTCGACTTAGCCCAGCAGCCTTTCCTTCTTCTAGAACCAACCCGATTTCTGGAAGCAGCTCTTCTCCGTCGCCCAGCGCCATGAAGTCAAAGAAATCGGCATATGGCTCTGGGTTTGAAGTCGCCGTTTGCCCTCCAGCAAAAATCAGGGGATGACTATCCGGTGTGGCTGCCCAGCAGCCCGATGCTGCCCGCTCTTGCCAGGTCAGGGGAATCCCTGCCAGAGACAGCATCTCTAGAATGTTGGTTGCACCCAGCTCATAGCTGAGGCTGAAGCCAAGAATATCAAAGTCTGTCAGCGGTCGCCATGACTCTACAGCAAACAGCGGAGTCTGAGTTGCGCGTAGCTTTGCTGCCAAATCAGGGGCTGGCAGGTAAGCCCGATCGCAGAGCTGGCGGGGCTGGGCATTGAGAATGCTGTAGAGGATGATGTGCCCCAGATTGGAAGCACCCACCTCATAGATTTCTGGATAAGTCAACACCCAGCGAATCACGGCTGTCTCCCAGTCTTTACAGACCGCCCCTAGCTCGTTGCCAAGATAACGAGCGGGGCGAGAAATGTCTGGGGTCAGGAGTGCTTCAACGGCAACAGTCACGGCAAGAGGATTTCTGTTCGGATGGATCAAGGCTTACTGATCCAATATACTGAACATCGACTTGTCGTGACTTGGAGATTGTGCTGCCCATCCGAACCTGTCGCTCAGGCGATCACGGCTTCAAAAGCAGTACGATTTTGGAAGATTTCAAACACGCGATCGAGCTGGGTCAACTCAAAAATAATGCGAATCGAAGGCGATACGCAGCATATGCTGAACCGCTTATCGAGCTGCTGCGCCAGGGTCAGAGCAGACACAAGCGCCATTAATCCTGCACTGTCGAGCGATTCAACCTGGCTCAGATCCACCAGCAGGGCTGAGCAGCGAGGCGAGGAAACGGCTGCTGTCAGTTGGCTCTGCAGCGCTGCCGCGTTTGAAGCATTTAGATGACCGCTGGGTTCGATCGTGATTTGGGAAGGGGCAAGAACGTTTTGCATATCAATGACAATCCTGCTGTGTCAGCAAAAAAATAATCGGCTTCTGCATGTTTCTGAACATAACCGGAGAATTTGCGATAAACCATTAAACCTAAGTCATTTCGTCGAATCTTTATCTGTCAAGCGGAGTTGTTTAAAGTTTTCAGTAAGTGTTTCTACGGAAAAGTGCGCGAGAATACCAATCTTTACTAAATTTTTCTGCTTTTTTTCTTAGTTTCTCAGCTAACCCACTTCATCCGCCGCAAAACTCAATCCGGCTGTTGGTTGCGCTGCTGCAAACGGCAGTGATGTGAACAAAAGATATATCTTTGAGCAGATGCGCGAACCCCATTGTCAACGCTGAGAGTACTATTTCGCAGCTCTTGGGAAATACGGAATGCCGATTCAATGCGCGTGATTGAAATCACCTGCTCTTCCCGGTTTGGATCACTTCTTTCACTGACCATTCAGCAGAAGATGGTCGCTGAGCCTTGCCCCTTGCGACTGAGCATTGCATCATTATGAAGACAACTTATGCGATCCGTAAGCTTGTAGAGAAGGCACTTCACATCAGGCAACTCACCCCCGACATCGAGAACGAGATCAACTACGAGCTGACTCGACTCGGATATATTTCTGATGCGGACTACGAAGCCTTAGAACTGCTGATGGCTGAAATGGATGCTGGGCGAGTGCGCTTAGTCCCCAGCCCCTAGTAGCCGAACCGCTGCTGCATCAAAGCAGCGCCTTTTGCAGGGACAGGGATGACAACGTTCAAGTTGCAGCGAACGGCGCTTTTATCGCTGTCTCGACATAAAGTTAGATAGAAGTCAAGACTTAGCTTACTTGAGAACCATCTCCATCGCCTCACGCCCATTTGTGGAGCTGCGTCCCAGGCAATTTCGACTCTAGCGTCACCCGTGCTGTTAGAGAATTTGATGCGTTACGCCTACGCCTCACATATCCTGCGTTTCATGAAAGCTATCTACTCACTGTAAGCTTTTTCATCGTAGGGTATCTAACGATACTGTCGTAGTTTACGTCACAGCTAGACGGGCAGCAGCGATGAATTGCCGCTGATAATCTGCTTTCAGGTGGAGCACGGTGGCTCTTTTGATAGAGGGAATCAGCGATCGAAATCACCACACTGGTTACTTAAAGAGAAGTCTTTACATTCCGTTGCCCTCGCGGACTTTGGCTGGAGGCGTTGGCACTCCAACTGATACGACTCAAGCCATTCAGTTTTTAGTATCCCAGGTTTAAATTCATGAATCGCACCCGTTTGATCAAAAAAGCAACTGGCTTGGTCAGCGTTGCAGCGCTGGCTTCGGTCATTAGTTTCCCCGGATTAGCACAAGTGAATCCTCGTCCAAGCATTTTTGAGGAACCTCGCTATGACGGCATTCCTGGTGGCGCAACTCCGATCGCACCTTCCTCGACTCCCAGCCTGGAAGGCACCAATCCTCGCCCCAGCATTTTTAACGAACCTCGCTACGACGGCATTCCTGGCACTGCTCCGGCGACAGCGCCGCTGTCAAGCACCTCGATGACGCAAATCAGCTCGCTCGATCGCGAGTTTATGCGGATGGCAGCGCACAGCGACCAGTTTGAAATTCAATCCTCGCAGCTTGCCCTACAAAAATCGAGCAACCCTGAGGTCAGAGCATACGCTCAGATGATGATTCAGGAGCATACGCAGTCTAGCCAACAGCTCTCTCAGATTGCAGCTCAAATGGGCTACACGCTGCCCACCGAGCCAAGCGAATTTCAGCAGGCAGTGATTGAGCAACTGGCGCAGCTTTCGGGTGCAGAGTTCGATCGTGCTTACATGGAAGCGCAGGCAAACGGTCACGATCAAACCGCTGCCATTTACCGCACCGAGATCGGACAAGGGCAAGCCCCCGCGCTGAAGACATTTGCAGCTCAAATCCTGCCGATCGTAGAAGAACACTATCAAGTCGCCAGCAGCATGGTTCCTAGCTTTGCCCAGGACACTCGTCGTCCGGTGCAGTAACCAGGCAAATCAGCGCTGTCGCCAGATTGTATCTGACGTGACGATCGCCTGACGATCACATGACGATCGAAGAGGGGCGTGGATGGTCGCGCCCCTTTTTGATGTTTCTGTGCTGCATCTGTGGGTGACCTTTAGCATAACTGCTGTGAGAACCTTGTCAAAACTCATCTCAGAGGGTTCTTAGATGTCAAAGTTTCAGACAAATTCAGCAGCTTGATCTCTCGATGGCGAATTGCCGAAATTGCCACTTCACAAGGAAAGATAAAGGACTGGAATGATTCGGGCGTGATGCGATCGGTGTCGAGATCGACCACGACATTCGAGAAAATTTCAAAAAGCTGCTGCCGAATTTGTTCAAGCTGCTCCAGGCTCTGGGCAGTCTCGACCTGAGCAATCAACTCCAGAATCTTGATATTGTAGCGATCGGCTCGGTTTTTTTGTCGCATTAGCACGCGTGACCGCAGTTGCCAAAAGCTAGAAGTCAAGAGAGCGCCGATTGACAACAGCAAGCCGAGCGACTCAGCATAAGCAACAAAGAAGCTTGGCTGGTCGTTGTTGTAGTAGGCTTTGGCTCCGGGGTGCAGCGGCAGACCCAGGTTTTCACCAGATTCCGGCAAACGCACTGTTGCGGCACGGGGATACTGCGCCACGATCTCATTGCGAAACTCAAACAGCGTTTGCGTCACAGCTTGAATCACATCAGCGTTAACACCTGTGCGAGAAACCAGCACGGCGCGTACTGCGACCACCGGCAAATCTGCGGGTGGTATCGGCGCTGACCCATTGTAAGTGCCTTTGGCGATTTGCGCTGGCTCAAGATAAGGAAGGGAGAGCTGCAAGGCTGCTGCCTGGTCGATCGACACCAACCGGGCTGGCACCGTTTCGAGCAGTTGTCCGACTGAGGGATTGCCCGCTGCAATCACGCGAAACAGCGCATCAACACGACCCTGACGCAGCGCCTCGTATGCCTGGTCGGCGGGCAGGACGATCGATTCAAAGTTCGTTTTGGTCAGTCCGTAATGCGGGCTGATTGCCCAAAACAAGCGATAGGACCCACTGCCCTCTGGCAGCAGCGCCACCCGCTTACCACGCAGGTCTGCCACATGCTGAATGCCAGAGTTTGTCGCTGCAATCAGGTGAAAGGCTTCGGGAAACAAATATGCAACCGCCTGGACTGGTGTTTGAATCGGAGTATCGCTCTGCACGATCGCCAACTGCGCCTGATTTTGATTGAGCAGCGCGATGTTTTGCAGCGAACCTTCGGTTTCTCTCACCGTCAGGCGAATGTTGGGATGGTGACGAGACACAGCGTTTGCTAAAGCCTGACCAAACGCATAGTATTCACCCTCTTTGCTAGCGGTCGCGATCGTCAAGTCATACACCCGCTGGCGATCGAGCACCCAATTTACAGCAAAGACCGCAACTGCAACAAAGCTTAGCAGAACAACCGGAAGCGTCAGTTTGCTTTGCATTTTGATGGGTGAGAGGCGGGAGGCAAGCGCCTCTCACCTGCATTCTGACACTGTTTTTTGGGAATCATCTGAGCCGTGATATCGCTTCAAAAAATCTTTGCTTCCCCAAACACAGCAAAAGGGCAGTTGACAGACTGCCCCTTCTGAACCTTTTGAAGACAACCAATGCAGGGCATTAAGCCAGAGCTGGCGTAGCCTGAGCCTGCTGAGCAATCTCTAGCAGCCGACGAATGCGCTCTTCGGTCGGCGGGTGCGTGCGGAACAGCGACTGCAAACCCTGCGCCGACAGCGGATTGACGATGAGCAGTGGTGACATCGCCGGGTTGCCATTCATCGGAATCTGCTGACCGATCGCCTCCAGTTTCTCGAGCGCCTGAGCCAGCGCGATCGGGTTGCCGGTAATCTCAGCGGAACCCTGATCTGCTGCAAACTCACGAGTCCGAGAGATGGCGAACTGAATCAGTGCCGCAGACAGCGGTGCCAGCACAATCAGAAACAGCAGCCCAAACGGATTTGCGCCCCGGCGATCGTCGCGAGTGACCGGACCGTAGAGTGCCCCAAAGCTGAGGATGCGTCCCAGAAACGTAATTGCACCTGCCAGCGTTCCGGCGACTGCTTGAGTGAGCGTATCGCGATTTTTGACATGAGTTAGCTCATGTGCCAGCACGCCTTCTAGCTCTTCGCGCGACAGCAGTTCCATAATGCCTTCTGTCACTGCAACTGCCGCGTGTTCTGGGTCACGTCCTGTCGCAAACGCATTGGGAGACTTCGTCGGCACCACAAAGATCTTAGGCACCGGAATGCCCGCTCGATCGCTGAGTCGAGATACCATATCATAAAGCTCTGGCGCTTGCTCACGGGCGATCGGCTGAGCGCGATAGGCTGCCAGAGCTGCTTTATCTGAGTAATACCAGGAGCTGAAACTAGAGAACGCCGCGATTGCCAGACCCATGTAGAGTCCCTGCTCGTTGCCAATCAGATAATAGCTCACCAGCACAATCAGCCCACTGAGCAACCCCAGCAGCGCCGCTGTTTTAACTTGATTCATCCCGCGCATCGCCGTTTCCCTAAAGTCTAAAAATCTAGTTTGGATTGCTTCAGGATCCCAGGTGTGCTGAGCAGTCGGTCTCTGTCAAGCGATTGAAACCGTTCTCTACCAGAAGATCGAAGTATTCAAGCTGCGTTTCTGCTGCCGAGAATTCCTTTGGGAAAGTCAAACCGAAAGCACCTATTAATCGATCGCTGGTCTTTCCTTCCTTGGATAGATTCTGTGAAGGACACAAGCCCCGTTAGCTGATAGGTGTGAAGTTTTTTAAACAGCTCAAAACAGGAAGAACGCATGATTGTGAAGCAGACCCTCGAAGGCTGGCAGGTGATTTATCACCGTGCTCACGCCCAGCTCGCTGCCCAGCTTGCCGGACAGTGGCGGAGAAAAAATGCGCCGCCCCGGTTGTATGAAACGATGGCAGCAATCTCGCACCACGACGACCTGGAAAAAGAATGGGAGGGAAACAACTTAACGGCTGTTGGGGCACCAATGGACTTCACGCTTGACCCAGAAACCTCAGTAGAACGGTTGGCGCGACATGCGCATAATGCGCTTTATCGAGGACGCTGGGTCGCACTGCTAACTTCAATCCATCTCAGTCGGTTAACCGCAGCCAAACGCGGTGAATCTCCCGAAATTGACCAGTTTTTAGACGAGCAGCTTGCCAATCAAGAAAAATGGCGGAAAGAACTGGGCATTCGCAAAGATGATGTAGAGTCAGCCTATGCCTTTATGCAGTGGTGCGATCGACTCTCACTGATTCTCTGCCAGAGCGAACTGCCCGCCGACGAGCGTGCGCTAGAAGTCAGTAAAGGACCAGATGGCACCCGGTACGATATTGTGGAACTGAGCAATGGATGCGTCACCGTTAAGCCCTGGCCCTTCGAGGATGATCGCTTTACGGTGAACGTAGAAGCCTGTTTGCTGGATCAGCTCAAATTTGCCAGCAACGAGGAACTCACAGCAGCACTGCAAACCGCACCTATTCAAACTCTCAAGTGGACGTTTGTGAAATGAAATAGAGGAGTCAGCCCATGATTGCAAAGAAAATGTGCCGATGGAGTTTAATTCTGCCACTGACGATTTTCATAGGCTCGATCGCCAGTATGCCAGCCTCTGCTCAAACTCTGGTGCGACAGGGAGTTTTACCCTTTAATCAAATTCTTGAGCAAGCAGGGCAAGGCGCGAATACCCTATCGCAAGGCACTTTGGCAGAGCTACAAACCGACCCCTACTTCACCGGTAATTTTCAGGCAATCTTTGATGCCGCCGCCAGCATTCTCGAAGGCTACACGATCGTGCGGCGAGGCGGCTATTTTCCAGAGAATGCAGGAATTCCGCGTGAACAGCAGCTCACTATTGCAGAAGCAGTTTATTCTATCTTCACGCTAGACAGCGGCAACGAGCTGGTTCTCTTTCGCACGCCCACCGAAAACACCGCGCGTTACTACATCCGCAGCGCCGGAGGTCGAACAACGCTCACCTCACCCTGAGGTGTTGGGGTTAATGACTGGCGATTAGCTGTTCGCTAATCGCCAGTCAACAGCAATCAACAAAGAAAAGCTTCCTGGGGGATATGCTGATTCGATTGAAGTGACAACAGCCCTCCAGGAAGCCATGACTCTAGCCTACCCAAGCAAACTCACCCTTGAGCAAAAGGATTGGTCTTGTTGCCGAAACGGTGGACCGTGGAGTGCACCTATGGCTGGCTCCATGGGTGCCGTCGGCTCAACCTGGATTACGAGCGTCTGCCGCACTTATGGGAAGCATGGATCCACATTGCCATGATTCGCCTCATGCTCCGTAGACTTGCCTAACCGTTTTTGACCTTCTCCGTATTTTCAAACATCCTCTAAACGGTGCTCCCATTATTAAAATTTGAAGCTATTTGAATCTAATTGCAGGTAGGTGGGCTAGGGCGTGTCATCAGTTCTTCACCAAAAGCTTAAGATATCAGCATGACCGCGCCCGCCTCATCAACCAAGCCAGTGGCTGTAACCCCTGCTGCCCATTGGAGTGAGCCACTGATTGATGACAACCTCTAGTGTGATGAGAACCGCTCAAGCTTTGGTGCGGGCATAGTCGTCTTGATAGCGAATGATGTCATCTTCGCCCAGATATTCGCCGTTCTGCACCTCAATTAGCACCAGGGAGATGACACCGGGATTCTCTAGCCGATGTGTTGTGCAGGCGGGAACATACGTCGATTGGTTGCTAAACAGCAGCTTTTCCTGGTCGCCACAGGTTACTTTAGCCGTACCAGAAACAACAATCCAGTGTTCGCTGCGGTGGTGGTGCATTTGCAAGCTGAGGCGGTGCCCTGGCTTAACTTCAATTCGCTTGATCTTATAGCCTCGCCCTTCCTCCAAAACAGTAAAGGAACCCCAGGGACGGAGTTCGGTTGCTGCAATGCCTTTCGTAGTGGATGTGGGCAAAGGCAAAGCAGTGGGTTGAGCAACTTCTTGAGGCTGAGCCACGACGTTTTCTCCTTGATGATTGCTGCAAAAATGGTGTTTTCTGGTGCGATCGAGAGTCAGTAACGATAAATCAGCAACTCGTGCCTGGAATCAAAAGTCGTTATTCTGCTGGTGCCAGGAAATCTGACAAACAGGTCAAACCGAAGCTAAACATAACAGACTCATCTTGATTATTGCCATGCTTGCCTGGTGAATCGAACGAATTTACACGGATTCTTCACTGAATCTGAAGTAGCCTTTAGGCAAGCTTCAAAGAATCGATCGACTCGCTAAGGCTGGGAAGCAGGCTGGATAAACACCCCGATGCCGCTGTGAACGCGGGCGGCAGTGCGGGGTGCCCGGTTGAGTACTTGACCGCCCAAGTAAAGCGTTGTGGAACTCCCTCCATCCAGGTTTAGTGCGTTAACTGCGCCTAACTGCTGCATCATTTGAGCGATCTCTGACAGAGTTGGACCTAACCCCCCAACGCGCTGATGAACGGTGACGAGCAGCAGGTTGCCGTCTGCCGTCTGCCCAATCGCACTGCGAACGGCTGCCTGACGGATGAAAGCGTCGCTGAACTGCTCTGACTGGGCATTGAGCACAATTTGTCGATCGGCAATCAACAGCGGTCCGGCTCCTAAAATCTGTGAGAATTGGTTAAATGCCGCAGGAACCGTTGCTGCCTCCAGAGTGAGAGCTGTCCCCGCTGGCAAAGCCGAGGCGGCTGCCTGATGGGAGCGGACGACCAGCAAATAGCCGTTTGCCGGGATGGGTACGGCGGTTTGACCTGCGGCTCCACCAGAACGTTGACCCGTAACTCGATCGTCCTGGACAACAATCAAAGTTTCGTTGTCCAGAATCGGAGTATAGGTTGCGCCCCAGCCTATGGTGTAGCGCGCCACACCTGCCTGCACATAGCCACTGTTGAGGGACAGTACCGGAAACCGTTGACCTGTCGCTGTTAGCACTGATTCCTGAAGGCTGAGACGACCGATCGCCACCTCGCCTCTTTCATTCCAGGCGATTGCGCCGCGATTGAGAATGGGTCCTGACACCCAACGATTATCCTGGCGAATTGCCCCCAGGGGAAGCTGATTGTTGCGGTTGAAGAAGCCGCCGTTAATCGCCGCTGCTGCCTGCCAGCGCTGAGCGATCGAGAGCAAAGGAGCCGTGCCGATTGCAGTCGCAGGATCATTCCAGATCGGTTTGAGCGCGACTCCGGGCTGGCGTGGGTCGATGGTGAGAGACACAACCGGAAATTGGGAATTTCCCTGACGGACAACCTGCTGTCGCCAGCGAACGCCGGGTGCCCAAACAATATTTCGCTCTACGATCGAGTCTGGGCGAACGTCAATCACGAGCCGATTGGGATTGGGCAGCGTCCAAACTCGCGGACGCAGGCTAGACGAAATGCCGACTCGAATCAGAGTTTGGCTGCCGCTGGTTTCCAGCCTCAGCGAGGTAATTCGGTTTCCAGGTGCTGCCACAAAGTTTTGAACAAGCGCCGGATCAATTTGAGCATCGACTGCAACCACAAACTCGCTGCCCTGCTCGGTTATCTGCCAGGGAGTCGATCGATCGAGATCCAGCACAAGCCGATCGCCCCAGGTTTGCCGTCCCTGGCGAACTCCTGTGACGCGACAGGGAGGTGTCGTAACTTGCAGCGTTGTGCCGCTGGTTCTGATTTGCCACCCCTGCCGCTGTGCGAATTCGCTAATGCTCAAGTAGCGGTGTTGGTTTGTGAGCCACGAATCCAACACGAAAGGCTCCGTAGCGGGTTGGGAAAACCACTGTACCGGCTGACGAGCAGCATCTTCAGTGTTGAGCAGGTCAATGCCAAACGCCTGGAACAGTCCTGCATCAGCAATGCCAATTTGCTGCTGTCGCTGGCTCCAGGCAATCGATCGTGTGAGACCATTGAGCGTCACCTGGTTGCCTTGTTGAGTCAGGGGCACGGTTGGTGAAACTTGAGCGATCGCCGCTGTCCAGGATTGACTCCGCTGTGCTGTCTGAGCGGCACGTAGGGCTTCGGCAGTTCCCCCTTTGGGGATCAAGGCATACAGAGCCGCGACAAGCACAGGAGAGAGCAGCAGGGCTTTGAACCGCTCGGCAAAGAGCACCTGAGGAGTGACTCTGGCGCGGCGACGAGTTCTGACTTTAACCACAATAATTACGTTTAGCAGCGCTGGGGCGTTGAACGGCGACTGTTGAAAATTTAATTGTTGAGAATTGGTGAGGTACTTACCCGTGTTTACAGCATCCCCCAGCAGCATGAAACTGCCTGCATCGATTCACAATTTGTTGTTAATGCAAACCTTGAATTTGTTTGATGCAGAATTCGTATGGAGAGACATTCCTGCGTCGAGTACTGCCAGCCGATCGCGTGAAGGGCGATGAATCACGTCAACTTCGATCGTCAAGAGGCGATGACTCCAGCTCAAAGTCTTCAATTCATAATAAATAGGAAAAGGTTAAGTCGCTCAACAGCACGGCTGACGACAGAAGAAGCCCGCAGAAGTGAGCTTATGCAGGTTGAGCAGCCGCAGAGCGTTTCCTGGGGATTGCAAAGGTGATTGACTTTCTATAAGATTTTTGATCTGTCCCCCTCCAGGACGCAGGCATTTAGCGATAGGTTTCCGAAAATTCTGGCAACGGTGCCACATCAGGCTAAGTTGCTGGCTACTGCAACTCCAGGACTTTGCTCGATAAAGTCAAGGAGTAAGGTCTAGAGTGAAGAGTACACAGACTGCTGCTGGTTCGTTGTGGTTGAGTTTGGTTGTTTAATCAACAAACTTCGTCAGATAGCGGTGGCTGCGATCGATGAGCTGTAGTCCCATCCGTAGCTCCATCCAGCGTTGCATTCACGGTAAAACAAGCAAGATAAAATATTTCTATGGGCGGCACGATAGTGAATCAGGACAGACCGGACAATCAAGAATCAGCAGCAGGGTATCCCGGACAATGCTGGCTCGTTGAAGAACGAGATGCCTGCGGAGTCGGATTTATCGCCAATCAGCAGGGGCAGCGCAGTCACGCTCTCGTGAGCCAAGCCCTATCTGCTTTGACTTGCCTGGAACATCGGGGTGCCTGTAGCGCCGACCAGGACTCTGGCGATGGTGCAGGATTGATGACTGCCATTCCGTGGGAGCTGATACAGCAGTGGCTGTCCGAGCAAAATCTTACTGTCCAATCTGATCAGATGGCAGTCGGCATGGTGTTTCTGCCGCAGTCTGCTGCCGATGCCGCTGTGGCTCGGCAGGTTGTAGTGCAAGCTTTAGACGAAACAGGATTTACCGTTTTGGGATGGCGGGTTGTGCCAGTGCATCCGGCAACGCTCGGCGCTCAAGCCAAAGAGAATCTGCCGCAGATTGAGCAGGTGCTGGTGCAATCCGGCACGTCAACCGCTGCGGCGCTGACAGGAGACGAGCTAGAACGACAGCTTTATTTAGCGCGCAAACGAATTGAGCAAGCGATCGGAGCAAGCGGTAAAGAGCTTCAAGAACTCTACATCTGCTCGTTGTCAAGCCGCACGATCGTTTACAAAGGCATGGTGCGCTCTGCGGTCCTGGGCGACTTTTACGCTGACTTGCAAAATCCGGCTTATCAAAGTGCGTTTGCTGTCTATCATCGTCGCTTTAGCACCAACACCATGCCCCGCTGGCAGTTGGCGCAACCGATGCGGCTGCTGGGGCACAATGGCGAGATCAACACGCTGCTGGGCAACATCAACTGGATGATGGCACGCGAAGCAGATTTATCGCACGCGATCTGGGGCGATCGACTGCAAGACCTGAAACCGATCGTCAACCCCAACAACAGCGACTCTGCAAACCTGGACAACGTAATGGAGCTAATGGTGCGCTCTGGTCGCAGTCCGATGGAGTCGCTGATGATCATGGTGCCAGAAGCCTATAAGAATCAGCCTGAGTTGGCGAACCATCCTGAGATTGTTGACTTTTACGAATACTACAGCGGCATTCAAGAGCCGTGGGATGGTCCGGCTTTGATTGTGTTTAGCGACGGCAAATGCGTTGGCGCAACGCTCGATCGCAACGGTCTGCGCCCGGCGCGCTACAGCATCACCCGCGATGGTTTGGTTGTCGTGGCTTCGGAAGCCGGTGTGGTTGACTTGCCAGCAGCCGACGTGATCGCCAAAGGACGGCTTGGTCCTGGAGAAACGATCGCCGTTGATCTGGAGACCCAAGAAGTGCTGATGAACTGGCAGATCAAGCAGCGCGTCGCCAGCGAACAGCCATACCGTCAGTGGCTGCATCACTGCCATGAGCTATCGCAGCAGCCCTTTGCACAAGCGGCAGCGATCGAGCCAGATGTGCTGCTGCGGCATCAAATTGCCTTTGGCTACACCACAGAAGATGTTGAGATGATCATCGAAGAAATGGCATCTCAGGGCAAAGAACCCACCTTCTGTATGGGCGATGATATTCCGCTGGCAGTGCTTTCAGACAAACCGCGCCTGCTGTATGACTATTTCAAACAGCGCTTCGCTCAGGTGACAAATCCGCCGATCGACCCGCTGCGGGAAAGCCTGGTGATGTCTTTAACCAGCCATCTGGGAGAACGGGGCAATCTTTTAGAAGCCAAACCAGAGTATGCTCGGCTGCTCAAGCTTGCCTCGCCAATTCTAAATGAAGCAGAGCTAGAGCAAATTTGTCAGTCTGACTTCGACACGGCTCACCTATCAACGCTGTTTAAAATCGCCAGCGGACCCGAAGGACTACAGCGGGCAGTGACTGCGCTGTGTCAGGCAGCAACTGCCGCCGTGCGATCGGGCAAAAAGATTTTGGTGTTGAGCGATCGGCTTGATGTCAGCGGCAACCCTGCTCAGCTCAGTGAATCCTTCAGCTACATTCCGCCGCTGCTGGCAGTCGGTGCTGTTCACCATCATTTGATCCGGCAGGGACTGCGAATGAAAGCGTCGCTGATTGTGGATACAGCTCAGTGCTGGAGCACGCATCACTTTGCCTGTCTGGTTGGCTACGGTGCCAGCGCGGTGTGTCCTTATCTCGCCTGGGAGACGGT
>Ga0224723_1001082_pt1 | contig 17229 bp, 16 predicted proteins | sample Balambano_FR2_Me_FD_161647 | JGI IMG/M metagenome (GOLD analysis project Ga0224723, IMG submission 161647) | Freshwater sediment microbial communities from Lake Towuti, South Sulawesi, Indonesia - Balambano_FR2_MetaG | ecosystem: Environmental > Aquatic > Freshwater > Lake > Sediment | place...
ATCACGGTATGGATCTCGTCGATGAACAGGATCGCGTCGGGATGATCCTCCATCTCCTTCACCACCGCCTTCAGCCGTTCCTCGAAATCGCCGCGATAGCGGGTGCCGGCGAGCAGCGCGCCCATGTCGAGCGAGTAGATGGTGGCATGGGCGAGGATCTCGGGCGTCTCGCCCTTGACGATCTTCCACGCCAGCCCTTCGGCGATCGCGGTCTTGCCGACGCCGGGGTCGCCGACCAGCAGCGGGTTGTTCTTGCGCCGCCGGCACAGCACCTGGATGCAACGCTCCACCTCGGCATCGCGGCCGATCAGAGGGTCGACATCGCCCTTGCGCGCCTTCACGTTCAGGTCGACGCAGTATTTCGACAGGGCGGACTCCTTCGCCTCGCCGGCCTCGGCTTTCGGGGTCTCCTGCGGCTCGTCGGCGCCGGTCACGGGGCGCGCCTCGCCATAGGAGGGGTCCTTGGCCACGCCATGGGCGATGAAGTTCACCGCGTCGTAGCGCGTCATGTCCTGCTCCTGCAGGAAATAGGCGGCGTTCGATTCCCGTTCGGCGAAGATTGCGACCAGCACGTTGGCGCCCGTCACCTCGGTGCGGCCCGAGGACTGGACATGGATCGCGGCGCGCTGGATCACCCGCTGGAAGGCGGCGGTCGGCACCGCCTCGGACCCCTCGACATCGGTGACCAGCGTCGAGAGATCGTCGTCGATGAAGTCCGCGAGGGTCTTGCGCAGGTCGTCGAGATCGACCGAGCAGGCCTTCATCACCCGCGCCGCATCGGGTTCGTCGATCAGCGACAGCAGGAGATGCTCGAGCGTCGCGAGTTCATGGCGGCGGGCATTCGCAAGCGCCAAGGCGCCGTGGATGGCCTGTTCGAGGGTCGTCGAAAACGATGGCACTGCTGATGCTCCTGTCCTGCGCGTCCCGCGGACGTCCTGCCCGACGAGCGTGACCCGATACGCTTAAAGTTCGGTTTTCCTGAGCGCGCTTCAAGTTCTTTTTGCGCGCCATCGCCGTTTCTTTCCGTGCGATTGCAAATCGTGAACGCGCCGCCGGGTGTGCTGCGGGGCGATGCCGCAACCGGCCCTAGAAACGGTCCTTGCGCGCCCGGATCTCGGCGAAAACGTCGACGTCGGTCGCCTGCGGCATCCCGAGCGCGCGCCGCAGCACGGGGTCGGCGCCGCGCAGGAACGGATTGGTCGCAAGCTCCTCGCACAGCACCGACGGCACGGTCGGACGCCCCTCCTGGCGCGCTTCGATCGCTTGCTGTTCCCGTAACGTAAGCGCTGCATTCCCGGGATCAAGGGCGCGGGCGAAGCGCAGGTTCGCCAGCGCGTACTCGTGGCCCGAATAGACCTGCGTCTCGGGCGGCAGCGCCGCAAGGCGCATTAGGCTCCTCCACATCTGCGCCGGCGTGCCCTCGAACACCCGCCCGCAGCCGCAGGCCATCAGGCTGTCGGCGGTGAACACCGCCGCGGCTTCGGGAAAGTGGTAGGCGACGTGGCCGAGGGTGTGGCCCGGAACGGCGATCACGACCGAGCGGAACTGGCCCGCGCCGCCTTCGTCGCCCTCCGCCACCGCCCGGTCGAGCGGCGGCAGGCGGTCCGCCTCGGCGGCCGGTCCGACGATCTTGCAGCCGTAGCGCGCCCTGAGCCGGGCGACGCCGCCGGTGTGGTCGCCGTGATGATGGGTCAGAAGGATCGCGCCGAGCCGCCAGCCGCGGGCCTCGAGCGCGGCCTCGACCGGCGCGGCCTCGGGCGCGTCGATCAGCGCCACCTCGGCCTCTCCGGGGCCTTTCACGAGGTAGGCGTAGTTGTCGGTCAGGCAGGGGATGGTGACGATTTCGACACCAGAGTTCGGCTGCGTCATGGCGTTTTTCCTGCGGGACGGTATTGTTTCCGGCCGATGGTGGCCGGACGGGGGCCAGTGCGCAATGCATCTCGATGTGGTGGACCTGCGGAACTTCTACTACCGCACGCCGCTCGGCCGGGTGGCGCAGCGGGCGATCCGCGACCAGATCACCGAGGCCTGGCCCGAGGCCAAGGGGCAGACCGTGGCAGGCTTCGGCTTCGCCGTGCCGGTGCTGCGGCCCTATCTGGCGGCGGCGCGCCGGGTGGTGGCGCTGATGCCGGGCCAGCAGGGCGTAATGCCCTGGCCGGCGGGACAGGAGAATGTGTCGGTGCTGACCGACGAGACGCACTGGCCCCTGCCCACGGGCATGGTGGACAAGCTGGTGGTGATGCACGGGCTTGAAACCTCGGAACATCCGTCCGCCCTTCTGGAAGAGTGCTTTCGGGTGATGGGTCCGGGCGGCCGGGCGCTGTTCGTCGTGCCGAACCGGTCCGGCCTCTGGGCGCGGGCCGACGGCACGCCGTTCGGTTTCGGCCGGCCCTACACGCTCGGCCAGTTGGAGGCGCAGCTGAAGCGGCACGACTTCACCCCCGAGCACAGCCGCTCGGCGCTGTTCGCCGCCCCCTCGTCGCGGCGCTTCTGGCTGCGCACGGCCGACTTCTGGGAAAGCACCGGGCGGCGCGTCCTGCCCTGGCGGGCCGGGGGGGTGCTGCTGGTCGAGGTGTCGAAGCAGACCTACGCGCCGACCCGTCCCGGCCTGCGCGAAGCGGTGCGGCGGCCCCTGCGGGTGCTCGAGGGCCTGCCCGTGCCGGTCCCGTCGCCGATGCTCGGTCCGCGCGGCCGGCTGTGCGGTCCGGGCGCGCTCTGACCGGCGTGGAGCGGTCTTGTGCCGCAGAGCGGCAGGGGCGCGGCCGACAGCCATCCGGCAGTCCGGGAGGCCGCTCCGCAGCCCTGTCAGGAGGGGACGCGGCGCGCTCGCGAAGTGGTGAGGATGGTGGTTGCGAGGCCGGGAGCCGTCTGCTACACGCAGCCCAATTTGCGACGCATGCGGCCTCGTGTGCGCCAACGACAGTTTCTGACCTGCGCGGCTTTCCGAAGGCGGGGCGTGCGGCAAGGAAGCCCAAGGATCGAAAGGGTCGACGTGTCGGAACCAGCTTCGATGTCCTTTGGAATCGCCGCCCGCTATGCGGCCGCCCTGTTCGATCTCGCCCGCGAAGACCGCGCCATCGCCAGGCTGGAGGCGGACGTCGATTCGCTCGATGCCGCGCTGCGGGAAAGCGCCGATTTCCGCGCGATGACCGTGTCGCCGCTGTTCTCGCGCGAAGACCAGTCGCGGGCTTTGGCGGTGCTTTCGGAGAAGATGCAGCTGTCGGCGCTGACCGGCAATACGCTGGCCTTGATGGCGCAGAAGCGGCGCCTGTTCGTGCTGCCGCAGCTGATCGCCGAGCTCCGATCCCGGATCGCCGCCGAGAAGGGCGAGATCACGGCCGAAGTGACCTCGGCGGCGGCGCTGACGGCCGAGCAGGCGCGCCAGCTGGCCGAGACGCTGAAGGCGCGGGTCGGCAAGGACGTCAAACTCAAGGCCGCCGTGGACGAGAGCCTGATCGGCGGACTGGTCGTCAAACTGGGCTCGACGATGATCGACACATCGGTCCGGGCCAAGCTCGCTGCGCTGCAGAACGCCATGAAAGAGGTCGGATGATGGGTATCCAAGCTGCTGAAATCTCTGCCATCCTGAAGGAGCAGATCAAGAACTTCGGGCAGGATGCCGAGGTCGAGGAAGTGGGGCGGGTGCTGTCGGTCGGCGACGGGATCGCCCGGGTCTACGGGCTCGACAACGTCCAGGCCGGCGAGATGGTGGAGTTTCCGGGCTGCATCCGCGGCATGGCGCTGAACCTCGAGGTGGACAACGTCGGCATCGTGATCTTCGGCGAGGACCGGACGATCAAGGAAGGCGATGTCGTCAAGCGCACCCGGTCGATCGTGGACGTGCCGGCCGGCGAGGGCCTGCTCGGTCGCGTCGTCGATGCGCTCGGCAATCCGATCGACGGCAAGGGCCCGATCGTCGCGACCGAGCGGCGGGTGGCCGACGTGAAGGCGCCGGGCATCATCCCGCGCAAGTCGGTGCACGAGCCGATGGCGACCGGCCTGAAGGCGATCGACGCGATGATCCCGATCGGCCGCGGCCAGCGCGAGCTGATCATCGGCGACCGCCAGACCGGCAAGACCGCGGTGGCGCTCGACACGATCCTGAACCAGAAGGCCTATAACGAGGCGGCCGGCGCGGACGAGAGCAAGAAGCTCTACTGCGTCTATGTCGCGATCGGCCAGAAGCGCTCGACCGTGGCGCAACTGGTCAAGAAGCTCGAGGAAACCGGCGCCAGCGCCTACACGATCGTCGTGGCGGCGACCGCGTCCGACCCGGCGCCGATGCAGTTCCTCGCCCCCTATGCGGCGACCGCGATGGCCGAGTATTTCCGCGACAATGGCCGCCATGCGCTGATCATCTATGACGATCTGTCGAAACAGGCCGTGGCCTACCGCCAGATGTCGCTGCTGCTGCGCCGCCCGCCGGGGCGCGAGGCCTATCCGGGCGACGTGTTCTACCTGCATTCGCGGCTTCTGGAACGCTCGGCCAAGCTGAACGAGGATTTCGGCGCCGGTTCGCTGACCGCGCTGCCGGTGATCGAGACGCAAGGCGGCGACGTGTCGGCCTTCATCCCGACCAACGTGATCTCGATCACCGACGGGCAGATCTTCCTCGAGACCGAACTTTTCTACCAGGGCATCCGCCCGGCGGTGAACACCGGCCTGTCGGTGTCGCGCGTCGGATCCTCGGCGCAGACCAGCGCGATGAAGTCGGTCGCCGGCAAGGTCAAGCTGGAACTGGCGCAGTACCGCGAGATGGCGGCCTTCGCGCAGTTCGGCTCCGACCTCGACGCGGCGACGCAGCAGCTTCTCAACCGCGGCGCGCGGCTGACCGAACTGATGAAGCAGCCGCAGTATTCGCCGCTGACCAATGCCGAGATCGTCTGCGTCATCTTCGCCGGCACCAACGGCTATCTCGACAAGCTGCCGGTGCGGGACGTGGGCCGGTTCGAGGCGGGGCTTCTGAAGCACCTGCGCACGTCCGGCAAGGCGCTGCTCGAGGACATCACCAAGAACGACCGCAAGGTGGCCGGCGATCTGGAGAAGAAGATCCGGGCCGAACTGGATGCCTTCGCCAAAGACTTCGCCTGACGCCGGGCACGGAGCAAGTCGATGCCCAGCCTCAAGGATCTGAAGAACCGGATCGCGAGCGTCAAGAACACGCGCAAGATCACCAAGGCCATGCAGATGGTGGCGGCGGCGAAGCTCCGCCGCGCGCAGGAAGCGGCCGAGGCCGCGCGGCCCTATGCCGAACGGATGCGATCGGTGATGGGCGGGCTCGCGGCCTCGGTCGGTTCGTCCGAGAACGCTCCCCGGCTCCTGGCCGGGACCGGGTCCGACCGGGTGCACCTCCTCGTGGTGATGACCGCCGAGCGCGGGCTCTGCGGCGGCTTCAACTCGTCGATCGCGCGGCTCGCGCGGGCCGAGGCGCAGCGGCTGCTGGCCGACGGCCGGACGGTGAAGATCCTGACCGTCGGCAAGAAGGGCCGCGAGCAACTGAAGCGCGACCTGTCACAGCATTTCATCGGCCATGTCGATCTGTCCGACGTGCGGCGCGTCGGCTACGGCAACGCGCAGTCGATCGCCCGCGACATCCTGACCCGGTTCGATGCCGGCGAGTTCGATGTGGCGACGCTGTTCTTCAACCGCTTCCAGTCGGTCATCAGCCAGATCCCGACGGCGCAGCAGGTGATCCCGGCCCGGTTCGAGGAGGCCGCGCAGGTCTCCACGCTCTACGATTACGAGCCGAGCGAGGAGGGTATCCTGACCGACCTGCTGCCGCGCAGCGTGGCGACGCAGGTGTTCACCGCGCTGCTGGAGAACGGCGCCTCGGAACAGGGCGCGCGGATGAGCGCGATGGACAACGCGACCCGCAACGCGGGCGACATGATCAACCGCCTGACGATCCAGTTCAACCGCTCGCGCCAGGCCGCCATCACCAAGGAGCTGATCGAGATCATCTCGGGCGCGGAGGCCTTGTGATGAGCGAGGCGAACGAGGGGCTGATCCTGGAGATCCTGAAGAACATCCAGGGGCGTCTGGGTCGGATCGAACTCGACATGTCCGAGATCAAGTCGCGGCTGTCGCATGTCGAGGTGTCGGTCGCGCAGCAGGCCCTTCAGATCGCCGAAATCAACAGCCGGATGGACCGGTTCGACGAACGACTTGGCCGGATCGAACGCCGTCTCGACCTGATCGAAGCCTGAGATACATGCCCGGGGCGCGGCCCCGACGAACCGGAGAGACGACGATGGACAAAGCAGTGACCAAGGGCAAGGTGACCCAGATCATCGGCGCCGTGGTGGACGTGCATTTCGATGGCGGTCTGCCGGCCATCCTGAACGCGCTCGAGACCGACAACAACGGCAAGCGGCTGGTGCTGGAAGTGGCCCAGCACCTTGGCGAGAACACGGTGCGCTGCATCGCGATGGACGCGACCGAGGGCCTCGTGCGCGGCACGGCGGTGGCCGACATGGGCGGGCCGATCTCGGTGCCGGTCGGCGATGCGACGCTCGGGCGCATCCTGAACGTGATCGGCGAGCCGGTGGACGAGAAGGGCCCGGTCGAGGCGGTCGAAAGCCGGCCGATCCACCGCCCGGCCCCGTCCTTCGACGAGCAGGCGACCGAAAGCCAGGTCCTCGTGACCGGCATCAAGGTGATCGACCTGCTGGCCCCCTACGCCAAGGGCGGCAAGATCGGCCTGTTCGGCGGCGCCGGCGTGGGCAAGACGGTTCTGATCATGGAACTGATCAACAACATCGCCAAGGTGCACTCGGGCTTTTCGGTGTTCGCCGGCGTGGGCGAGCGGACGCGCGAGGGCAACGACCTCTATCACGAGATGATGGAATCGGGCGTCATCAAGATCGACGACCTGCCGCAATCAAAGGTGGCGCTGGTCTACGGCCAGATGAACGAGCCGCCGGGCGCGCGTGCCCGCGTCGCGCTGACCGGGCTGACGCTGGCCGAGCAGTTCCGCGACCAGTCGGGCACCGACGTTCTGTTCTTCGTGGACAACATCTTCCGCTTCACCCAGGCCGGTTCGGAAGTGTCGGCGCTTCTCGGCCGCATCCCCTCGGCGGTGGGCTACCAGCCGACGCTCGCGACCGACATGGGCGCGCTGCAGGAGCGGATCACCTCGACCAAGGCGGGCTCGATCACCTCGGTCCAGGCGATCTATGTGCCGGCCGACGACTTGACCGACCCGGCGCCGGCCACGTCCTTCGCGCACCTCGACGCGACGACCGTGCTCAGCCGCGCGATCTCGGAGCTCGGCATCTATCCGGCGGTGGACCCGCTCGACAGTTCCTCGCGCCTGATGGATCCCTCGGTGGTGGGCGAGGAGCACTACAGCGTGGCCCGGCAGGTGCAGAATGTGCTGCAACGCTACAAGTCGCTGCAGGACATCATCGCCATCCTCGGGATGGACGAACTCAGCGAAGAGGACAAGCTGACCGTGGCGCGCGCCCGCAAGATCCAGCGCTTCCTGAGCCAGCCGTTCGACGTGGCGAAGGTGTTCACCGGGTCGGACGGCGTGCAGGTGCCGCTGGACAAGACCATCGCCAGCTTCAAGGCGGTGGTGGCCGGCGAATACGATCACCTGCCCGAGGCGGCCTTCTTCATGGTCGGCGACATCGAAGAGGTGAAGGCCAAGGCGCAGCGGCTGGCTGCGGCCGCGGCGTAAGGGGGCGTCATGGCGGGCACGCTGCAATTCGACCTGGTGTCGCCGGAGCGGCGGCTCGCCTCGTTCCCGGCGACCGAGGTGCAGATCCCGGGCACCGACGGCGACATGACGGCGATGGAGGGGCATGCCCCAACCATCACCACTCTTCGCCCGGGCGTGCTGCGCGCGAGCGGCGAGGCAGGGCCGCAGTCCTTCGCGGTCACCGGCGGTTTCGCAGAGATCACCGCGACCGGCGTGACCGTCCTCGCCGAGCGCGCGATCCCGGTCGAGGAGGTCAGTTCCGTCCTGATCGAGGGTCTGGTCGAGGAAGCGCGGCAACTGGCAGCGATGGCGCTTCCCGAGGATCTCGATGCCGCCGAACGGCTGGTGCAGGACATGGTGGCGCTGCGCACGGCCGTAGGGCACTAGCGGCCCCGCCCGCGACGGGCGCCCTTGGTTCCGGCAACGCCTCAGACGCCGACGTCCGGCCCCGGGCAGACCAGCGCTTCGGGCAGTTCGGTGACGGCGGCCGCCTCGGCCCCGGGCGGGTCGCCGGCGAAGCGCGCCTTCAGGCCGGCGCCGTCGCGAAAGTAGGTCCAGCACTGCGGCGCCGGATCGTGCTCGTAGACGAAGCAGATCTGGGCGGCGTCGTCATACCAGTAGCCGCGGCGGCATTCTTCGCCGCGAAAGGCCCAGAGTACGCGCCGGCCGGGCAGGTATTGCTCGGCACCGTAGATCTCGCCGCCGAGCGCGTAGCCGAAGGTCCGGCCGGTTGAGAGCGCCTCGAACTCGGAGGCCGACACCGGCAGGTCGGCCGCCGCCAGCGGTGTGGCCAGGAGCAGGGTCGAAAGGGTTAGGCGCAACATCATTGCTGTAGTCTGCCAGATCGGCCCCGGTGCTGCCAACCCTGCCTGCACTGGAATCCGGTGACCTGGCCGCCACTGTCGCGAAAGGCCGCGCTGCGCCCGCGCCAGGTGAGGCGAATGGTCGGGTCCCGGGCGCAGGACTGCCTTGCGCCACGGGCCTTCCCCTTCTCAGCGCGAACGACTAGGTGAAGGGCATACACTTGCCGGAACGGGGCGCGCCGATGTCGTTCTTCCAGAAATTGCGCGACCGGATGTTCCGCTCGTCGGCGAAGATCGCCGACGGGCTCGACGCGGTGGTGGCCGCAGAACCCGCGCCGGCCGGCGCAGCGGCCGCAGCCGAAGCCACGGGACCGGCCGCGCCCGAGGCCGAAGCCCCGGCTTCCCGCGCGCCCGGGCTGATCGGGCGGCTGTTGGGGCAGGGCGAGGCGCCGCGCCGTGTGCTGGACGACGCCATGCTGGAAAGCCTCGAGGAACTGCTGATCGAGGCCGACATGGGCGTGGACACCGCGCTGCGCGTCACCGCCAATCTGGCCGAGGGGCGGATCGGCCGCCGGGTCTCGGCCGAGGAGATCAAGGCGGCGCTGGCGGCCGAGATCGCGCGGATCATGGATCCGGTGGCCCGGCCGATGCCGCTCAGGCCGAACCGGCCGCAGGTGGTGCTGGTGGTGGGGGTGAACGGCTCGGGCAAGACCACGACCATCGGCAAGCTCGCGAGCCAGTTCCGCGCCGCCGGAAAGTCGGTGGTGATCGCCGCCGGCGACACCTTCCGCGCCGCGGCGGTGGAGCAGCTGCAGATCTGGGGCCGGCGCGCCGGGGTGCCGGTCCTGACCGCGCCCGAGGGGTCGGACCCCGCGAGCCTTGCCTTCGACGCCCTGGCGCGGGCGCAGGCCGAGGGCGCCGACCTTTTGCTGATCGACACCGCCGGCCGGCTGCAAAACCGCACCGACCTGATGGAGGAACTGGCCAAGATCGTCCGGGTGATCCGCAAGAAGGACCCCTCGGCGCCGCACAACACGATCCTGGTGCTGGACGCGACCACCGGCCAGAACGCGCTGCAGCAGGTGGAGATCTTCCGCAAGATCGCCGATGTCTCGGGGCTCGTCATGACCAAGCTCGACGGCACTGCCAAGGGCGGCGTGCTGGTGGCGCTGGCCGACCGCTTCGGCCTGCCGATCCACGCGATCGGGGTCGGCGAGCAGATCGACGACCTCGCCCCCTTCGACCCCGAGGACTTCGCCCGCGCGCTGGTGGGGATCGACGCGTGACCGCCGCTCCGCCCGGCGGCCGGGACGACGCGAAGGGACGCCGCCGCCGGCACCCGACGGATAGCTGCGGGGCTGAATGACCGAGAAGAAGATCAATCCCTACCTCAAACTGGCGCTCGAACTCGGGCCGGTGGCGCTGTTCTTCGCAGGCTACCTGCGGCTTCGAGACCAGACGTTCAGCCTTGGCGGGGTGGAGTATGACGGCTTCATCGTCATCACCGCACTGTTCGTGCCGGTGATGGTGGCGACGACGCTGATCCTGTGGCGGCTGACCGGCAAGCTGTCGCAGATGCAGCTGGTGACGCTGGTGCTTGTGGTGGTGTTCGGCGGCCTGTCGGTCTGGCTGAACGACGAGCGGTTTTTCAAGATGAAGCCGACGATGATTTACCTTCTGTTCGCCGGGGTTCTGGGCTTCGGCCTGTTGCGCGGGCAATCCTATCTCCGGTCGGTTCTGGGCGAGGCGCTGCCCTTGCAGGATGCGGGCTGGATGATCCTGACCCGCCGTCTGACCCTGTTCTTCGCCGCCCTCGCGCTCGCGAACGAACTCGTCTGGCGGCTGATGAGCACCGATTCCTGGGTGAGCTTCAAGACCTTCGGGCTGACGGCGGCGGTGTTCCTGTTCTTCCTCACCCAGGGGCGGCTGTTGTCCCGCCACGCCGCGGGCGACCGCGACGAGGGCTGAACCCGCGGGGCCGCCGACCCCGACCGGCGCTCCGGCTGCCTGCGCCCGCGGCGTGCCGGGCCGGACCCGCTGTGCCGCCGGCCCCGCAACCGTCCCCCGGGACACTGGCCGTCAGATCGAATACTCGAACATTCCGGCCGTGAGCTGCGCCTTGCTCACGTCGAGGAAGGTGATCCGCTGGCCTGCCTCGGGGATCAGCACCGCCTCGCCGTTCACGTCGCTGGTGCGGGCCAGGACGTCGCCGAAGTCGGCGATGCCGGTGAAGCCGGCCAGCACGACCCGGTCCTCGACGGTCATGTCGATGATCAGGTCGTTGCCCGCGAAGCCGGGGAAGAAGACGAAGCGGTCCGCGCCCGAGCCGCCCTGGAGAGAGTCATTCCCCTGGCCGCCCAACAGCGTGTCGTTCTGCTTGCCGCCGAACAGCACGTCGTTGCCGGTGCCGCCGGAGAGGAAGTCATTGCCGACACCGCCATAGAGGAAGTCGTCGCCGGCATCGCCATAGAAGCTGTCGTTCGATCCGGTATAGCCGACACCCATCAGCGTGTCGTTGTCGTTGCCGCCATAGAACACATCGTTGCCGCCACCGCTGTAGAGCCTGTCATTGCCGCCGCCGCCGTAGATCGTGTCGCTGTGGGTATCCTCATCGTTCATGTCGCCGGCGAACAGCCGGTCGTCGCCCGACATGCCCCAGATCTGGTCGCGCCCGGCGTTGCCGTAGATGACATTCTTTCCGCCGTCGCCCTTGAGGTTGTCGTTCCCGCGCGAGCCGAGGATGTCCTCCATCCCCGTGAAGGTGTCGCCCTCGGCATCGCCGCCGCTCGCCGCGCCGGTGCCAAGGTTGATCGTCACCCGGGCGTTCGAGGTGCTGTAGTCCAGCATGTCCCGGCCGTTGCCGCCGAACAGGTCGTCGCCGCCCTTTCCGCCGTTCAGCGTGTCGTTGCCGTTGCCGCCGTAAAGCGCATCGCGATAATCCTGCGCGCCCGGGCCGTCCGCCGGCTCGGGGTCGTTGTAGCCGCCGTAAAGCCGGTCGTTGCCGCCGCCCCCTTTCAGCGTGTCGCTGCCGACCAGACCGAGCAGCACGTTGTCGGTCCCGTCGCCCAGCACCTCGTCACTGCTGTCGTCGCCGAGTTCGAAGAAATGCGTGTGGCCGTTGATGTTGGCGGAATAGGCCGAGGTGACGGCCAGCACCGGAACGCCGTAATGCTGCGTCAGGTCGGCGGACTGGACCACATACATGTCCGGCGGATTGGTCGGCACCTCAAAAGTGTTGTCGTTCGTCAGTTCGGTCAGAAGGCGCAGGGTGCCGTCGGGCTGGACGGTGAACACGCGGGCGAAGACCGGGCCGGTCTGCGTGGTCACCACCAGCACGTCGGCCCCGTCGATCTTTTCGGCCTTGATCATGCTGATGTTTTCGGCCATCGGCAGCAGCGAACGCTCGGACAGTTCGCCCGAGGGCAGGATCTCGTAGGCCACCATGTTGGTGTTGCCGAAACCCGTCATCCCGGCATAGACGAAGGTGCGGCCGTCGATCTGCACGATGTCCAAAGCGGTGCAGGACAAACTCTGGCCGGGGCCGAGCGCCAGCACCGGATCGGTGTCCTTCAGGGTCAGCACGCCGCGGTTGGTCACCTCGAACAGCGACACCTGCTCCCGGCCGATCGCGACGACATAGCCGCGGCCGTCCAGCGTCGTGGCGGCGACCTGGGTCAGGCCGGTGACCGGATTGTTGGCGAAGCCATAGCCGCCCACGGCATCGGCAAAGACCACCTGCCCATCGGGCCTGAACCGCCAGGTGCTGAGCTCGCCATAGACGTCGCTCTGGGCGACGATGAAGGTCTGCCCGCGCACCGACAGCTGTGCGAGGTCTTTGACCTGGCGCAGCGGGTCGGAAAAGTCGGTCAGGTCGGGATCGGTGGCGGCACCGACGAAGGTCAGGCCGCCCGAGTCGAACCCCGAGTCGAGGTCGATCCGGAACACGGTCAGCGCCTTGTCGCCGAGGGCGGCGGCGACAAGGAAGGTGCCGGTCGTGGTGGTCACGATCTCGAGGTCGAAGGGGCCGGTCAGCGGCACGGTCGCGCTGTCGCTTGCCGTGGGACCGAGCGGCGAGGTCGAGGGGTTGATCCAGTCGCCTATGAAGGTGTAGTAGTTGCCGGCAAGGACATTGACCTGGTTGCCGTAGGAGGCCGACAGGAAGACCAGGAAGAAATCCCTGTCGGGCTGGTTTAAAAGAAGCGTCTCGGTGTCCCACATCCAGTTCCAGTTCGGAATGGTGCTGCCGGACGTCTCGACATGGCGCAAGGTGTTGAAGGCGTTCCAGTTCGGCCCGGGGCCCGAGATAATGCCGATAGTGGCCAAGATCCAATCTCCGCTTGGTCGCTGGACAATTCGCTTAGACTAACGCAAGCGGGCGGGGCTTGTCCACACGGCCGCGGCGCGTCGCGGCGACGCAGGACGAAGGGGGCTTTACCTTCGCCCGCAGCCTGTGCCAGTGATGATCAAAAGCACGGATCCCGCCAGGGCACGGGCAGGAGGAATCATGGCGTCCGAAGGGTTACTGGCCCGGATCGGCCGGTCCGAGGCCGCGAGCGGCCTCGCCATGATCAGCCCGCCGGCGGTCTATGCGATCCTGCTTCTGGCGGCGCCGCTGGCGACCATCCTGCTCTACAGTTTCCTGACCGACGGCTATCTCGAGATCATCCGGCGGTTCACCTTCTGCAACTACGTCGGCCCCTGCGGCACCTATCGCATGGTGGACGGCGAACTGGTGCAGCAGGCCGCGTTCCAGGGCGCCTGGTCGGATCCGCTGTTCCTGACCGTGATGCTGCGCTCGCTCTACGTCTCGCTCGGGGTGACGGTCGCGACGGTGCTGCTGTCGTTTCCGGTCGCCTATTTCGTGTCGTTCTATGTCGAGCCGTCGCGGAAATCGCTGTGGCTGTTCCTGATCACCATCCCGTTCTGGACGAGCTACCTGATCCGGGTGTTCCTGTGGAAGGTGATCCTTGGCTACAATGGGGTCATCAACACCGCGCTGATGGGGATCGGCATCATCGACGAGCCGCTGCAGGCGATCAACTACAACATCGGTGCGGTGATCCTGACGCTCGCGCATGCCTATGCGCCCTTCGCCATCCTGCCGATCTTCGTCGCGCTCGAGAAGATCGACCGCTCGCTGCTCGAGGCCGGGCAGGACCTGGGCGAAAGCCGCATCACCACCTTCCTGCGCGTCACGCTGCCCCTGGCCATGCCGGGGGTGGTGGCGGCCGTGCTGATCGTGTTCATCCCGACGATCGGCGATTTCGTCACGCCTCAACTGGTCGGGGGGCCGGAGGGGCGGCTGGTCGCCAACCTGATCCAGCTTCAGTATCTCAAGCTCGACAACTACCCGCTCGGCTCGGCGATGGCGGTCTCGGCGATGGCGGTGGTCTCGGCGGTGAGCCTTCTGTTCCTGTTCCTGAACCGCCGCTTCCTGCGGGGGGCGCCGCGATGACCGGGGGCTGGTTCCGGGCCTATGCCTTCGCCTATCTGCTGTTCCTTTACGCGCCGATCATCCTGCTGCCGCTGTTCGCTTTCAACGACGGGGTGGTGATCGCCTTTCCGCTGTCGGGCTTCACCACCGAATGGTTCGCGGCGATGCTCGACGACCCGCCGCTGCACGACGCGGTGCGCAACAGCCTGATCATCGCCGTCTCGGTGGCGATCCTGTCGACCACGCTCGGCGTGTTCGCCGCCCGCGCCTCGACCCGTTTCCTGTTTCCGTTCAAGGCGCCGCTCATGGGGCTGATCATGCTGCCCCTGGTGCTGCCCGAGATCATCATCGCGGTGTCGCTGCTGGTGGTGCTGCTCGGTCTCGGCGTCAACCTCAACATCCTGACCGTGATCCTCGGCCATGTGCTGGTCTGCACGCCCTTCACCATCGCCATCCTGACCTCGGCCTTCCAGTCGCTCGACCGCTCGCTGGAAGAGGCCGCCTACGACCTCGGCGAGACGCCATTCTCGACCTTCCGGCTGATCATCCTGCCGCTGGTGATGCCGGGCATCATCTCGTCGTTCTTGATCTCGTTCACGATCTCGCTCGACGAGTTCATCATTGCCTTCTTCCTGGCCGGCACGCAGGCGACACTGCCGGTCTACATCTTCAGCCAGTTCCGCTTCCCGCAGGCGGTGCCGGTGATCATGGCGCTCGGCACGATCCTCGTCTGCCTGTCGATCCTGCTGCTGGCGATCGCCGAGCTAGTCCGCCGCCGCGGCGTCGCCCGGACCGGCACCAATGCCGGAGGCTTCCTGTGACCGCAAAACCCACGATGATCGAGTTCCGCGACGTCGAGAAGCATTACGGCGACTACCACGCGCTGCGCGGCATCAGTGCGACCATCCGGGCAGGCGAGTTCTTCTCGCTGCTCGGCCCCTCGGGCTGCGGCAAGACCACGCTCTTGCGCACCATCGCGGGGTTCGAGAGCATCTCGTCCGGCGCGGTGCTGATCGACGGCAAGGACGTGGCCGGTGTGCCCGCGAACCAGCGGCCGACCAACATGGTGTTCCAGTCCTACGCCATTTTCCCGCACCTGACGGTGGAGGGGAACGTGGGATTCGGCCTCAGGCGCGAGCCGGGCACGCCCGAGGAAAAGGCCCGCCGCGTCGCCGAGGCGCTCGACATGGTGGGCCTGCGCGGCTTCGGCAAGCGCGCCGCGCATGCGCTGTCGGGCGGGCAGCGGCAGCGCGTCGCGCTGGCCCGCGCGCTGATCCTGAAGCCGAAGGTGCTGCTGTTGGACGAGCCGCTCAGCGCGCTCGACAAGAAGATGCGCGAGAACATGCAGGTCGAACTCATCAAGCTGCAGCGGCAGGTCGGCATCACCTTCATCCTAGTGACGCATGACCAGGAAGAGGCGCTGGTCATGTCCGACCGGATCGCGGTGATGTTCGAGGGGCGGATCGCCCAGCTCGACGACCCCGAGACGCTCTATCGCCGGCCGAAGACCCGGCAGGTCGCGGATTTCATCGGCACGATGAACTTCCTGCCGGCCGAGGTGGTGGCGCAGACCAACGAGGGCTACGCGGTCGAGGTGGCGGGCCTCGGCCGCTGCGAGATCGCCGAGGCGCAGGCGCCGGGCGCGCCCACCGGCGGGGCGGCGAGCGTGGGGTTCCGGCCCGAGACGCTGACCATCCTCTACGAGGGCCAGTCGAGCGCCGACCGGGTGACCGAGGGCACGGTGGAAGAGGTCGTCTATTACGGCGACATGACCTATTACGACGTCAAGCTCGACGGCATCGACGCGCCGGTGCGGCTGTCGATGCGCAACCTGCCGGGCCGGCCGGTGCTCGACATCCGGACCCGCACGCGGGTCGCCTGGAGCCCCGGCGCGCTGGTCCTGTTCCGCTGACCCCCTCGGGCCCGTCGGCCCTGACCGAACCGGCGGTCAACGGCGCACCGGGGATGAGGCCTTCTGCCCCGGGCGCAGCTGCCGCGGTCAGCGCGCCAGCATCCGCATGCCGCGGGCGAGGCCCTCGAGCGTCATCGGCACCATCCGTTCGCCGAAGATCGCCCGGATCAGCCGGATCGACGGGGTCTGCTCCCAGTACCGCTCCGGCAGCGGGTTGATCCAGAGCGTCGCCGGCCAATGGGCGCGGGCGCGTTCGAGCCAGACCTGGCCGGTCTCCTCGTTCCAGTGCTCGCTGGCACCGCCGGGCTGGAGGATCTCGTAGGGGCTCATGCTCGCGTCGCCCACGAAGATGCAGCGCCAGTCGCCGCCATGCGTCCGCAGGAGATCCCAGGTTGCCGTCCGGGCGTCCCAGCGGCGGCGGTTGTCGGTCCAGACGCCCTCGTAGAGACAGTTGTGGAAATAGAACGGCTTCAGGTTCCGGAACTCCGACCGTGCGGCGCTGAACAGCTCTTCCACCACCTTCACATGCGGGTCCATCGACCCGCCCGCGTCGAGGAACAGGAGCACCTTCACGGCGTTGCGGCGTTCGGGGCGGAGCTGCACGTCGAGCCAGCCGTGATCGGCCGTGGCGCGGACCGTGCCGGCGAGGTCCAACTCCTCCGCCGCCCCGTCGCGGGCCCACCGGCGCAGCCGGCGCAGCGCCACCTTGATGCTGCGGGTGCCGAGCTCCACCCGGTCGTCGAGGTTCTTGAACTCGCGCCGGTCCCAGACCTTGACCGCGCGCTGGTGGCGGCCGCTGTCCTGCCCGACCCGCACGCCCTCGGGGTTGAAGCCGTCGGCGCCGAACGGCGAGGTGCCGGCGGTGCCGATCCACTTCGACCCGCCCTCGTGCCGGCCCCGCTGTTCGGCAAGCCGCGCCCGCAGCGCCGCCATCAGCGCCTCGAACCCGCCCGCCGCCTCGACCGCCGCGCGTTCCTCGGCCGTCAGGTGCCGTTCGGCCAGTTTCGCGAGCCAGTCGGCCGGCAGGTCCAGCGCCTCCAGCACCGCCTCCGGCGCGATCGTCTCCAGCCCGCGGAAGCATTCGCCGAAGGCACGGTCGAAACGGTCGACATGGCGCTCGTCCTTGACCATGGTCAGCCGCGCCAGATGGTAGAAGCCGGTCGTGTCGTAGGTGACGAGGCCGGCCGCCATGCCGTCGAGAAAGCCGAGATACTCGCGCAGGCTGACCGGCACCCCGGTTCTTCGCAAGGTCTCGAAGAACCGCAGGAACATCCGCCTCAGCCCATCCGCGCCAGCGCGATGGACAGGAACACCGACAGGATGCCGAAGGCGATGCCGTAGCCGGCAGCGTATTGCGCCTGATCGAGGCCCCGCCCGC
>Ga0224723_1001083_pt1 | contig 17223 bp, 15 predicted proteins | sample Balambano_FR2_Me_FD_161647 | JGI IMG/M metagenome (GOLD analysis project Ga0224723, IMG submission 161647) | Freshwater sediment microbial communities from Lake Towuti, South Sulawesi, Indonesia - Balambano_FR2_MetaG | ecosystem: Environmental > Aquatic > Freshwater > Lake > Sediment | place...
AAAGGTCGCCACGATCAGCGAGTCCGCCGAGACCGCGCCGCGCGCCACACGCGGATGCAGCAGCACGTTATCGTGATAGTGCAGGTCGCGTTTATTGGGCAGAACAAAGCGCCGCGCGATGAAATACGCCACACCCACCAGCACGATCACGCTCAGCACATCTGCCGACAGCCGGTACAGGTTATAGATCGCGCCCAGTTCGTACAGCCATTCCTCAAACCCGGCCACGAAGCCGATCAGCACATCCAGGAAGTTGACCAGGAAGTAAAACGTAAACCCGTAGACGACGCCCAGGTGCAGCAGGCTGGTCAGTGGGCGGGTACGCAGGGTGGTGCGCTGAGTGAGGTACACGCCGAGGGCGTTGATCATGCGCTGCGGCAGCCGGTCGAGATACAGCCTGCCCTGGCCGCGATTAATCACCAGCCACATCTCGCGGAAGCCGTGGTAGGTCGCGCCGAGGGCGAACAGCGCCAGCAGCACAAACAACATTTTTTCGATGGGTGTGAGCATAGCAAAAAGCCTCAAAAATCCATAGCTGCCAGCGCAGGGGGCTGACCGGCGGCAAAACCGAACCAAGATTAAATTGACGTGAGCGCGAGTGTACCATCGCGCCGGGAATTAGCCAACAGGAGGCAACCCTGTGATCTTTTGCGGATATCATTCGCCGCCGACCGTAAGACGCTCCAGCGCGCGGTCGATAAACCCGCGCAGATCAGCCTGCATCCGCGCCAGCGTCACCGCGTCCAGCCCCCAGGACATGATACTGCCCAGCGCGGACAGGGCAGCGCATACATCCTGATACGGCAGATGGCGATAATTCAGCCCCGGCCTGTGCGACTGGTACTGCGCTGTGAATGCGTCCATCGCCGCCGCGCCATACGCCCACAGCACTTCGAGGCGTCCGTTGGCGAGATCGATCAGCGGATCACCAATCGCTGCATCTTCCCAGTCGATCACCGCCGCGAGGTGCGCGCCGCGCCACAGCACATTCCCCGGCCAGAAATCGCCGTGCAGCAGCGCCGGAGGATTCGGTTCGACAGGCGGCGAGGTATCCAGCGCAGTGCGGATGCGATCGTCAGCCTGCGAAGAATCGAGCGCCAGCGCGGGATGCGGCGGCAGAAACCGGAGATCGGCATGGCCTACATCGACCTGATGGATGCGCGACAGCACATCGGCCAGTTGGCGAGCGCGTTGCAGCGGATCATCCGGGGAAAAATCGGTTGTGCCGTCGATCCAGATCGTGACCAGATAGGGCGTCGGGAAAATCTCGCCCGTGTCATCGGCCAGCAGCGGTTCCGGCACGGGGATATGCAGCGCGTGTAGGGTTCGCAGCAGGCGGAACTCATCCTGCGCGATCTGCGGGTTGCGCCGCCGGTCAGCCTCGCCGTGCTGGCGGATGACCACTTTGCGCCGCGACTTGCCGGGCGTCTCGATCTCGACCGCGACCACCTGGGCCGACACACCGCCGGTCAGCCGCCACGCGCCGATCACACAGCCACCTGGCGTGAGCCGGCGCGCGATCGGGTCGAGCCTTGAATCAGGTTCCATCGGGATCATCGTTATCAGCCTCACTGAGAACAGGTCTGACCGCCAGTCAGCAGCGGCTTGTCCGCGCACAGCGGCCAGTCAGCCTATAATACCGCCTGACGGATGACGCTGAACAATTTCAAAGGAACAAAGGCATGAAGCTCTTTCGCTGGATCCTGATCGCGGCGCTGGCGCTGATCATCGGCGTGCCGGGCGCGGCGCAGCAGACCGAAACCGGGTACGCTCAGGTGCGCTTCTTCAACTGGGTGATGGACGGCCCGCCGCTGCGGGTATTTCTGGATGACCTGCTGCTGACCGATCTGGCCTACGACGTGTATTCGGTCTATCCGGGCCTGGTGACGCCGTTTTATGTGCCGATCCCGGAAGGCGAATACACGCTGAACGTGTTTGCGGAAGGCGAGGAAGACGGCACGCCGCTGATCAGCGAGCCGCTGGCCCTCTACGACGGCGAGGTCATCAGCCTGGCCGCTTATGGCGCACAATCTGAGGATGATGTGCGGCTGTTCCAGTTCCGCGAGGAGACGATCCCCGGCATCCACGATCTGCAAAACGCCAGCGCGCTGATCATCGTGCATAACGCGCCGTCTGCGCCGCCGATCCGCGTGATCGAAGACGGCACTTCCCTTGTGGAATCGGTGGAATATGGGGCGGCGGCATCGGTGCAGGCCGATCTGCGCTCCTCGCTCCAAATCGTCACCAGTGAAGGCGGCGATCCCCTGGCGGAGATTTATCCGGGCCTGGATCAGACCGGGATGCTCGGTGTGCTGGCGCTGGTGGAGCCGCCGGACGCTGCCGGGAGCGATGCGCCCTTCTCTGCGCTCTACTTTGCCCACTTCGCCAGGGGGTTGACCCTGATCGAAGCCGATCTGCCGCTGGGCGAAGCCGTGTCGTTTGATCTGGCCGTGGGCGAACGCGCCCGCTTCACCTTCACGCCGGCAAGTGACCTCAGCGTGGTGGCGACCGCGCGGGGCGAACTGGGCCTCCGCACCCAGGACGTAACCGACCCCGTGCTGCGCATTTACACGGCGGATGGCGCGGCGGTGGCCTTTAACGATGACCTCCAGCGCGGGCGGCGCGATTCCGTGATAGGCGGCCTGACACTGACCGCCGGACAGACCTATGTGTTCGAGGTCGGCAGCTACGCCGATCTGTATCCTGGAACCTACACGCTGCTCGTGAGCGAACCGAGCGTGACCGATGGCGGCCTGATCCTGCCCGGCGATTCAGCCACCGTGACGATCGATCCGCTGGGGACGCGCGTGCGCTATACACTGACGCTGGACTCTGCCGCCCTGGTGACGATCGATCTGCGCGCGGTGGGAGACGGCGACGCACTGCTGCGGCTGTACGACGAAGCCGGGATGCTGATCGCCGAAAATGACGACATCGAGGGCGGTGTGATCGTTGATGCGCGGCTGGCGGGGCTTCAGCTTGAGGCGGGGATGTACATCATCGAGGCAGCGACCTATAACGATACCGGCGTCGGCGAGTTTACGTTGAGCGTGGCCGCCGAATAGCGCGCTGAGCGCTCAGCCGATCTTGAAGATATCACGAACAGAAATTGACAGGCCCGGCAGCACATCGTCACCGTCCAGAGTGCCATCCACGCCGACGGTGATCTTCGGCTGACCGGGCCGATATACTTCAACTTCCTGACGTTCCGGGTATACATACCACACCAGAGGCACACCAGCGCCCATATATGCGGCTAACTTGTCCGCAATGCGCCGCTTCACATCCTTGAGATCGGAAACTGAAACGACCTCAATGGCGAAATCGGGTGGGATGGGGTTGAAGCGATCGGTGGGTAACGACCCCTGGCGTGCCTTTGAGATGAACGCCACATCCGGCGCAAGCACATTTTCATGATCAATCTCGTAGCCGCCGTCCGCCCCCGTGACATGCCCCAGATCATGCTGCATCACGTGCATGACAATCAGCGCAAGCAGACGTGCGGCAAGCGCGGAAGTATAAGGGAACGTGGGCATTTCTACGATCTCTCCGTTGATGAGTTCTATCACGCGATCGCCGTCGTCCTGGCGCTGAAGTTCCTCAAGAAATTCGGTCATTGTCCATTTGCGCTTGACAGCCATGAGCGATCCCTTCATCTTTTTGCCCGCGCTGGTGCCGGGTCGGAGCAAATCCGTCGAGTTCGAACTAACGCGCGCGATACGACAGCCTCGCCAACTAAAAACTCAGCACTCGTTACTCAGAACTTGCACCAGTATACAGGACCGGACAGCATCGCGAGAACAGGTTTCCAGATGGGCGGTCGTCACAACCGGGGGGCTGATTGTTCTGATCGTAGGCTGATCGTCGCCTTCGCGTGCTGCACTCACACGGGCGCTGTGGGGTACACTGGCCGCAAAACGTGTGAAAGTGTGCTGAGGACACATCATGGGCCGCAAACAGACTCTGTGGCGGATCGGTTTGATCCTGTGGCTTGCGGCGCTGCTGATCGCGGCGGGCGGATCGTCAGCGCAGGAAGCAACGCCTGAGCCGACACCGGAAGCCACCGCCGAAGCGACAACGGAAGCTGCCCCGTTTGCGCCACTGGTGGCGCGGGTGCGGCCTGCGCACTTTGTCCCCGATCTGCCGCCGCTGCGCTGGGTGATCAACGGCCTGAACCTGGCGGAGATCACGCAGGAGGCGGCAGTTGCGATCGGTGTGGGCGATGTGCTGGGTTACATCGATCTGGCGGGCGGCACGTATACCTTTTCGTTTGTGATCGACGGCCAGCGGCTCAATCAGCCGGTGATCGAGCAGATCGGTGTGCGCGTGCAGATCGGCCATGAGTATACGCTGGCAGCGGTCGGGTCGGTGGCGGGCGATGATCTGCGCCTGGCCCTGATCGACGAAACCGCGCTGCTGGCGGGGATCGATCAGGAGGCGGGGGCGGCGCATATCGTGATCCACAACCTGCCGGAGGTCGGGTCGATCGCGGCGCTGGCGGACGACGAGGCCGTGATCGACGATCTGCCCTATGGCGAGGCCGCCGCGTTTGGGATCGCCGCTGAAGTTGACAGCCTCACGATCGTGGATGCCGCTGCGCCGGATGAGGTGCTGGCGGAGGTGGCGATCGAGGCCGACACGCCGCCGGGGGTGCGCTGGCTGCACGCGCTGACGCGGGATTCGCCGACTCTCTCCACCAGCGGGGTAGTCCTCTACAGCGCCGCGCGCCTGATGAGGCAGGAAACCTCCCTGGAAGCAGAGACGATCGCGGTCGGCGAGGAGGTTCCGGTCACGCTCGATCTGGCGGGTCAGCGGGTGCGGCTGGAACTGCGGCTGGACGAGGACGCCGTGATCGATATCGTGATGACGGGTGGCCCCGGCACAGATGCTTATCTCTACGTTTACGATGACACCGGCGCGCTGATCGCCGAGAATGACGAAATCTCGTTTCAGGATGCCGGGTTCGACGCGGGTTTATTCGCGCTCGATCTGGCGGCGGGCGCGTATGTGATCGAAGCGGCAAGCTGGAATGACGCCTATCCGGGCCGCTACACGTTGAGCGTGAGCGCCGCTGACGAGTAAAATAGGCATCGGTGTTCACGAGTTGGAGCGTTGATCCATGAAATTCCCGCGCTTTGTGCCCCTGGCCGCGATCGGGTTCGCAATGGCGATTCTGCCGGTGATGAGCCTGCCCGCGCAGGAGGTTGTGCCAACGGCCACGCCAGAATCAACCGCCGCGCCGGTCGAGCGTCCCGCACGGGCGCGCTTTGCCCACTTCGCGCTGGATGCGCCGCCGATCCGCCTGGTGCTGAACGGACAGACTCTGTCCGAACTGACTAATCTCCAGCAGTTTGTCCCCAGCCGCTTTGGAGATATTTCCTCCTACACTGATATTCCGCCCTTCACCGTCCCCGTCACTGTGGCGATGATCGCCGACGGCGCGGAGGCCAACGATCTGCTGACGCCCAGTGTCGAATTTACGGTGCAGCCCGGCCACGATTACACCATCGCGCTGGTGGGCACGGCGGCGGATGAGTCGCTCGAAGTGCTGGTGATCGATGAGACGGCGGCGCTGGCCGACTTTAATCTCGCGCAGTCTGGCGTGCTGATCGTCGTGCATGGGGTTCGCGGTCTGCCAGAAGCGGCTGTCGTGCGTGCGGGGGAGGCGTTGATCGATGACCTGGAATACGGCCGCTTTGCCGTCATCGACGCCGATGAGTCGGCCTCGATCGAAATCACCCCGCACGACGATCTGAGCGCGCCGCTGCTGACCCTGGCCGGTGCGCTGCCTGCCAATGTGATCGCGCTTCAGGCGGTGGTCGGAGTTTATGACGGGGCGGCGATCGACGATTATACGCTGCTGGAAGCCCGCGCTTACCTGGGCGACCTGGTGATCCTCGACGGCGGCGCGATCACGCTGGGGCAGCCGGTGGATGTGGCGCTGGCGGAGGCAGGCAGACGTGTGCGCTATACCCTGACGCTGGAAGCCAACACGCTGCTGAATATCACCCTGCGCGGCGGCCCCGGCACAGACGCGATGCTGTATCTGTATGACGCGGCTGGCGAGCTGATCAGCAGCGTGGACGAACTCTCGTTTTTTGATGACACCTTCGACGCGGGCTGGACAAACTTCGACCTGGAAGCCGGTGTCTATGGGATCGAAGCGGGCGGCTGGAACGACGCCTATCCGGGCGATTATGTGCTGCTGGTCGAGCCGGTTGAGTAGCTGCCGCCGCTCATTAATTACTCATGAAAGATTTGTCTGCATGGGTCGCTCTACCGTTGCAGAATTACAGTCTATTATCTCACCTGGAGCCATTACCATGCACGTTGATTTCTCGCCGGTTCGCAGCAACGAAAAGAAGATTCTTGACCTGGCCGCCGAATACTCCGTCGATGATCTGCGCGCCGTGACTAACACCAGCATCGACACCCTGCTCGACCTGCTGCGCGATCTGGACGACGCCGATGTCACCTTCGACCCGCACGACCCCGATGCCAGCGATCCCTACGCGGTGGCCGGGGAGGAACACATCGGCTGGAATCTGGCGCACCTGATCGCGCACGTCACCTCCAGCAGCGAGGAATGGGCCGCGTACAGCTCGATCCTGGCGCGGGGTGTCCATTATGGGCCGGAGCCGCGCCTGCGCTACGAGACACCGTGGAAGGACATCACCACCCAGGCGCACTGTGTTCAGCGCCTGGAAGAAAGCCGCCGGATGCGCCTGGCGTTTCTCGACTCCTGGCCGGATCGCCCCGATCTGGAGATGCGCCGCGAACTGTCGCCGCGTTATGTCGAGCGCTTCGGTGAAATGAACGCCCCGGCCTGCTTCCTGTTCGGCCTGATGCACGAGGTCGGCCACTATGATCAACTGCGCGAGGTGCGCCGCCAGGCTTTGGAAGCGCGATCTGCCCGCGCACCCGCTGAAAGCGTCTGATCCGTCAGGGCGTGGTTGCGCGTTGAGACAAAAATGAGTTATAGTTTCGGCATTCGCACAGGACTCAGGCGCGTGGTTAACGAACCGACTCACCTTCATCTGAATCGCATCTGTCCCTGAACCACGCCACGTTGGATCGAAATTTTCAAGCGCGGACGTTGGTTCGCGCTTTTTGTTTACATGACCGCCGCTGCAAAAGGAATGTTCATGACCGCTAAAACCCCGATGACCCGCATCGCCCCGCGACTCCCCAAAGGCTTCCGCGATTTTCTGCCGTCGGAGATGATCCGGCGCGAATATGTGTTCAGCACTGTGCGCGATGTGTTCCACCGCTTCGGCTTCGAGCCGATCGGCACGCCGGTGCTGGAACTGACCGAGACGCTGATGGGCAAATATGGCGAGGAGGCGGAGAACCTGATCTTCAGCGCCCGGCATGGTCGCAGCGACAAGGACGAACTGTCTATGCGCTATGATCTGACCGTGCCCCTGGCGCGCATCTTCGCCCAGTATGAGACGCATCTGCCGCTGCCCTTCAAGCGCTATCATATCGCGCCGGTGTTTCGAGGGGAACGCCCGCAGCGGGGGCGCTACCGGGAATTTTATCAGTGCGATGTCGATATCGTCGGTGTGGCGGAGATGAGTGCGGACGCGGAAATCCTCAACGTGGTCGTCACCGCGCTGCGTCGCCTGGGCTTTACGCGCTTCGCCGTCAAGATCAACAACCGCAAGCTCCTGACCGGGATTGGCTCCTATTCCGGCGTGCCGGACGATCAACTGCCCGATCTGTACCGCAGCATCGATAAGTTCGACAAGATCGGCGCGGACGGCGTGCGCGAGGAGCTGCTCAGGCGTGGCCTGGCCGCCGAGGTGGTGAGCCGCATGATGGAACTGATCACCGCCCGCCAGCCAGGGCTGGAAAATCTCGATTTCCTCGATGAAGTGCTGGGCAGCATCCCCTCTGCGCAGGAAGGACTGCGTGAACTGCGCGAACTGGCTGGATGGCTGGATCAGAGCAGCGTTGACCCGCAGTTTTACGAATTTGACTTCACGATGGTGCGCGGCCTGGGTTATTACACCGGCCCGATCTTCGAGACTGTCATCACCGAGCCGAACCTGGGCAGCATCACCGGCGGTGGACGCTACGACGATCTGATCGGCCTGTTCCGCAAGGAGAGCCTGCCCACGACCGGCACATCCCTGGGTATCGAGCGCATCATCGACCTGATGGACGAGCTTCAGCTTTATCCGGCGGAGATCAGCGGGTCGGTGGTCAGCGTGCTGGTGACGGTCTTTGACGAGGCCGCCCGCGCCGACTCCACCCAGATGGCAGCAGAGCTGCGCGCGGCGGGGATCAACACCGAATTGTATCTGGGCGGCAAACGCCTGGGCGACCAGTTCAAATATGCCGACCGGCGTCGGATTCCGCTGGCGATCGTCCTCGGCCCGGAGGAGATCGCGTCCGGCAGCGTGAAGCTGAAGCGCCTGAGCGATGGAGAGGAGACCGTGATCCCACGCGCCGAAGTCAGCGAACAGGTGCGGCGACAAATCCGGTAAAATGGTGGGGGATGGAGGAAATGTCTATGCCCGTCCGTTCCCCGAAGAATGAATATCGCGGTGTAAACGCCCACCTGCACAGCCACTTTCAAAACGCTGGCGGGTGGGATGGCTTCCATACGGCGCACATCACCGATCTGGCCCGCGCCATCGCCCGCGCGCTGCCGGAAGGTTACAGCGTCGAGTTGGAACAATCGCTCCAACTGCGCGAGTTTCATCCCGACACGTCTGAACGCCTCCGCCGTCCACAGCCGGACATGACCATTTTTCAGCGCGAGCGCGGATCGATGCCAGCAGCAGCGGGAAATCTGGCCGCCACGCTGATTCAGCCCGTGATCGAGACGATCGACCTGCGCGAGGATCAGTATTATGCCGCTGCCGTGATCTATCAATCGGTGGATGACGCGGCGCTCGGCAGGCCGATCACGCGGATCGAACTGCTCTCGCCCAGCAACAAGCGCGGCGATGGTTATCTGACCTACATCGAGAAGCGCTCCGCTGCGCTCAGAAGTGGGTTGCGGCTGGTGGAGATCGATTACCTGCACGAGACGCCCTCGCCGATCAAGGGCGTGCCTCGCTATCCCGGCGATCCCGGCGCGTTTCCATATACACTGTCGGTCAGCGACCCGCGCCCTGATCTCGCCACTGGCCTGACGCATACCTACGGCTTCAGCGTCGATCAGCCCATCCCACAGCCGCCGATTCCGCTGGAAAATAACGATGCCTTCGAAATCGATGTTGACGCGGTGTATCAGTTTACGTTCGCTGGTCTGCCGACCTTCAGCGCCCGCGTCGATTACGAACAGCTTCCTGCCAGCTTCGATCGCTACCGCGCGGCGGATCAGGATCGCATCCGCTTGGTGATGGCGCGGGTGATGGCGCATTAGAAAGGCGGCTCGATGCCCGTCCGTTCCCCGAAGAATGAATATCGCGGTGTGAACGCCCACCTGCACAGCCACTTTCAAAACGCTGGCGGTTGGGAAGGCTTTCATACGGCGCACATCAGCGACATTGCGTCGGCGATCAGCCAGGCGCTGCCGCCGGGTTATATTGTGGATATGGAACAATCACTACAAATCCGGGAGATTCATCCCGCTACTGGCGAACGCCTGACCCGCACCCAACCTGACGCGACCATTTATCAGACCGAGCCGCGCGAATCGATCGCAGCGCCTGTCTTACGCGGCTCATCGCCCGCCACGCTGACTCAGCCGCTGATCGCCACGGTCGAACTGCCAGAAGCCTATTACCTTACCGCCGCCGTGATCTATAAAATGCTGGACGACAGCGTGCTGGGCCGCCCGATCCTGCGCCTGGAACTGCTCTCGCCGAGCAACAAACAGGGCACCGATCGCATTGCCTATCTGGATCGGCGTTACAAGACGCTGCGAAGCGGTCTGGCGCTGGCCGAGATCGATTATCTGCACGAATCGCCGCCGGTGGTGAACAGACTCGGCAGTTACCGCGATCGAGAACCCGGCGCATATGCCTATCACATCACCGTCAGCAGCCCGATCCCGACTTTCGCCGAGGGGATCGCCACTATTTACGGCTTTGGCGTTGACGATCCGATCCCAACAGTCGATCTGCCCCTCGACGCGCATCGTTCGATCGCCATCGATCTGAACGCGGTCTATCACGTCACGTTTGAGCGGATCAGCGCTTACAGTTATCGCGTCGATTACGAACAGCTTCCTGCCAGCTTCGATCGCTACCGCGCGGCGGATCAGGATCGCATCCGCTTGGTGATGGCGCGGGTGATGGCGTGATGTCCTCAGCCTGAAAACGGGGCTGTCATGATGAAAATACCCTCGTCATGCACTGCTGCTTCGTAATTTTCAACTACGTTCTAACCTTTTCCCGTCTTCTGCCTCGACATTTCAGGCCCGTTCAGCCCCCCAATCTGTGGGGGGATCGGCGCGCTTTTGCGGGCGTAGGATTCTCATTGTCCGCTCATTTCTGGCGGACGGATCATACAAAGGCAAATCGTCATGGCTGATCTTTTCGTCCCAAGTTTGCTGTTCGTTCTGTTTCTGGTCGCGCTGGTGCTGCTGCCGACGGTCACGCTGGGCCTGGTGATCATCGGCGAGCGTCAGGTCGGCGTGGTGGTCAAAAAGTTTTCCATTCGCGGCCTCAAGCTGCCGCCCGGCCAGTTGATCGCGCTCAACGGCGAGCCGGGCTACCAGGCGGATACCCTCGCGCCGGGCTGGCATCTGGGTTACTGGCCGTGGATGTACACCGTCCATAAGGCCCCGGTGATGGTTGTGCCGCAGGGCGAGATCGCGCTGGTGGTGGCGGCAGATGGCGCGCCGATCCCGCCGGAGCGCATCCTCGGCCAGGTGGTCGATTCCGACAAATTCCAGGACGCGCGCAAATTTCTGAGCAACGGCGGCGAAAAGGGCCGGCAGCTTGGCATCCTGACCGCCGGGACGTACCGGATCAACGCGGCGCTCTTTAACGTGATCACCGCGCAGCAGGCCCCTGACCACGATATGGATCCGTCGCAGCTTCGTGTGTACACGGTCGAGCCGGATAAAGTCGGCATTGTGACCACGCTCGACGGCGCGCCGATCGCGGAAGGCGAGATCGCCGGGTTGTATCTGCCGCATCACGATAATTTCCAGAACGCGCAGGCCTTCCTGCAAAACGGCGGGCAGCGCGGCTTGCAGGAACAGGTGCTGCTCTCCGGCGCGTGGAACCTCAATCCGTGGTTTGTGCGCGTGGAACAGGTTCCGATGACGGAAATCCCGATCGGGTACGTCGGCGTGGTGATCTCCTTTATCGGCAAGGCGCATCAGGATGTGAGCGGCCACGACTTCAAGCATGGCGATCTGGTCAACCAGGGACATAAAGGCGTGTGGGTGTCTCCGCTGTATCCGGGCAAGCACCCGATCAACACGCGCGTGATGAAGGTCGAACTCGTCCCGACCACCAACATCGTGCTGAACTGGGCCTCACGCACGGAAGCTCATAATTATGACTCGCGCCTGTCCAGCATCACTGTGCGCTCGCGTGATGGTTTTGCCTTCGATCTGGATGTGTCGCAGGTGATCCACGTCGGCGCGCCGGAAGCGCCCAAAGTGATCTCGCGGGTCGGCTCGGTGCAGAATCTGGTCGATCATGTGCTTCAGCCGATCGTCGGCAATTACTTCCGCAACGCGGCGCAGAATTATACGGTGCTGGATTTTCTGAGCGCCCGCAGCGAACGTCAGCAGGAAGCGGCCCAGCACATCGGCAAAGCGATCCACGCCTATGACGTGCAGGCCATCGACACGCTGATCGGCAACATCAACCCGCCTGCGGAACTGATGCAGACGCTGACCGACCGCAAACTGGCCGAAGAACAGCGCAAGACCTATCAGGTACAGCAGGAAGCGCAGACTCAGCGCCAGCAGCTTGTCCGTGAGACCTCGATCGCCGATATTCAGGGCGACATCGTGCGCGCCGAACGCGGTGTGAACATCGCCGAACTGGAAGCGCAGGCGCAGATCAAGCAGGCACAGGGTGAAGCGGAGTCGATCCGGCTCAAGGCCCAGGGCGAGGCGGAATCGATCCGCGCCAAAGGTGAGGCGCAGGCCCAGGCCTATCATGCCGGGGCGGAGGCGATGGGGTCGCAGGGCTTCACGGCGGTTCAGTTGATGCAGATCGTGGGTGAGCGCAGTGTGAGGATCATTCCGGAGATCATGGTCGGCGGCGGGCAGGGGGGCGGCGGCACGGTGATCGATGCGCTGCTGGGCGTGATCCTGCGCGAGCAACTGGCGCGCAACGCCCACCCGATCGGCAACGGAACCCACCCCGCGCCCAGTTCGGAAAGCGTCGAGCGCAGGTAACGGTTCGCTGCGGCAGGGGATGACGCTTCTTGAAGGCATCCCTGTCGTAATCGTTACAACAGCACCAGCGCGATGCCGATCATGGCGCTGAGGATGCCCACCAGCCAGAAGCGCTGGACGATCTGCGTCTCGCTCCAGCCGCCCAGTTCAAAATGGTTGTGGAGCGGGGCCTGGCGGAAGATGCGCCGGTCTACCCCCCAGTAACGGCGTGTATATTTGGCGGAGGCGATTTGCAGGATCACACTGATCGTCTCCGCCACCGGCACGATCGCAATAATGGGCAGCAGCAGCCATTGGCCGGTCATCACCGCCACCGTGCCCAGTGTGCCCCCCAGCGCCAGCGACCCGGTATCGCCCATGAATAACTGCGCCGGGTGCGCGTTGTACCACAGGAACGCGAAGCACGCGCCGACGATCACAAAGCACAACTGCACCAGGAAAATCTGCCCCTGCAAATAAGCGATCACCCCATAGGCGGCGAACGCGCTGGCGCTGATGATCCCGGCCAGGCCGTCCAGCCCGTCGGTAAAGTTGACTGCGTTCGATGTGCCGATGATGATGAACATGGTGATCGGGATGAACAGCACCGGAGCGATCGGCAGGGTGACGCCGAACAGCGGCAGATAGACCTGATTGGCGTAGGAAAATTCACCCAGGGAGATGAAGGCCGCCGCGCCCGCCGCCAGCGCCAACTGGCCGATAAACTTGGCGCGCATCGTCAGGCCAGTCCCGCGCGGGCGACCCCTGGAGCGGCGGATGCCTTCCCAGTCGTCGATCATGCCCAGCAGCGCGAACCCCGCCAGCACCACCAGCGGCAGAAAGGTACTCAGGCCGCCGCCGAACTGCACCACATTGGCGATGTTCAGCCCGATCATGATCAGCACCACCGGCACAACGATCAGGATGCCGCCCATGGTCGGCGTGCCGGTCTTCTTCTGGTGATGCTCGCTCAGTTCGACCTGAATCTGCTTGCCGATCCGCAGCCGGCGCAGAATCTCCACGAACGGCTCACCCCAGATCACCGCCAGCAGAAATGTGATCATCCCGACCGTTAACGCAAGCGGAAGTCCACCAGCCATGATGCGCGTCTCGTCTGTTCTGATGCTTTACCTGAACAGCCCGGATGATAATCCCTTCCGCGCCGAAATCAATGCCGCGATCGGCGCGCGGCGTCACGGCGCTTCGGCTTGCAGGGCCAGGCGCACATCATCGGGCGGGATATCGAGCATGATCACCAACTGCTCGGCCAGGCGCGCGAACACCGGCGCGGCGACCTCGCTGGCCCAGCGTCCGCTGGTCGGTTCCAGCAGCAGGATATATACGCTGACCTGAGGATCGTCGGCGGGCAGGAAACCGGCAAAACTCATATTCCATGCATCGCTGCGATAACCGATCGGCCCGGCGATCTCGGCGGTCCCGGTTTTACCGGCCACCGTGTAACCGGGCAGACGGGCGCGGTCATCCAGCCCCTGATTGACCACCTGTACCATCATCTGCGTGACCTGGTTGGCTGTCTCCGGGCTGAGGATGGCCGTGCCGCTGACGGAGGCCGCCTCATAAATCTGGTCGCCGTCGATCACCTGATAGGCGACACGCGGCTGCGACATAAAGCCGTCATTGGCGATCGCGTTGATCGCGGTCAGGATTTGCAGCGGCGTCGCCGACAGCCCCTGGCCGAAGCTGTTGGTCGCCAGATCGCTCTCGCTCCATTCGCTGTTGAACGGGGTTCGCAGCACACCGGCTTCCTCACCCTGAAGATCGACCGTGGTGCGCCGCCCGATCCCAAAACGACCGACCATATCGTAAAAAGAGTCCGTCCCCAGGTCACGGCTGATGGTGGCCGCGCCGACGTTCAATGAGTTGACCAGCACACTGGTGACATCGGTCAGGCCATAGCTGCCGCGATCCCAGTTGAACACATCATAACCGCCCGCCACGAACAGCCCGGTGTCGTTGTACGTCCAGTCCGGGCCGATCGTGCCGACTTCCAGCGCGGATGCGACGGTGAACACTTTGAAAACCGACCCCGGCTCGAAGACCTCGCTGATCGCCGGGTTGCGCAGAATCTCCTGGTTGGCAGGATTACTGAGAAACTCGCGGTCGTTGGGGTTAAAGGTCGGCCAGCCCGCCATCGCCAGGATGTCGCCGTTGCGCGGGTTCATGACGATGATCGTCCCGCCGATCGCGCCGGTTTCGGTGATGGCAAGCTGAAGTTCGCGCTCCACCAAAAACTGCACATCGCGGTCGATCGTCAGCACGATGTCCGCGCCCTGGCCCAGCACATCCGGGTCTTCCGGCAGGCCGAACGGGATCGCGCTGACCTCCACATCGCGCACCTCGCCGGCCAGTTCGTTCTGATAAAATCCTTCCACGCCGAAGTAACCGCGATAGTCTTCGCCCTCACCGGCCATAAAGCCGATCAGGTGGGCGGCCAGCGTTCCCTGCGGGTAATAACGGCGCTGGATGCGATCGACATCGAGCGCGAAACCCAGATTCAGGTCATTGATCTGCTGCCACTGTTCAGGATTCACAATCCCCAGCAGCACATAGGGATCATCGCCGCGCAGCAGATTATACAAATTCAGCAGTTCGGAGGAGTCCAGGCCCAGAATGCGCGCCAGATCGTTGGCGGTCTGCTGGGGATTGCTGATCAGGTTGGGGCTGATGCCGACCCGATATTCGCGCGTGTTGACGGCCAGCGGTTCGCCGTCGCGGTCGTAGATGATGCCGCGATCCGACTCGAACGTTTCCACGCTGCCATAGATCGCGCTGCGCTGGGCGGCAAATTCCCGCAGCACACGCGGGTCCTGCGGGAACTGGAACGAGATCACGCGCAGCAGCAGCACACCCGTGATGATCACCACCACGCCGACGACGATCGGCATCCGGCGGCGCAGCATATCCTGTTGCAGAGAAGGGGTCGGTATCGACTGCATCACTTTATCCACCCAGTAAATCACGGATTCCACGGCGGAGGTTGGCCCACTGGCGGCCCACCCAATCGACAAAGGTTTCGTTATAAGGCTGCTCCTGCGCAATCGCTTCAGGCGCGGCGTCAATCGGCGCGACCGTGTCGATCTCGGCAGGCGTATAACCTTCCACCTGGAGGTGTTCGATCGTCTCGCGCGTGGCCGGGACGAATCCGAGCGTCGCCGCGCGTTCAGTCAGGCGGGGCAGGCTTTTCAGTTCGGCGATCTCCACACGCAGTTCTTCGATCTGCCGTTCCAGTTCGTCGCGTTCTTCCAGCCGATCACGCAGGCGCTGATTGGTCGTCGCGCCGCGCGCCACTTCGGAAAGATAGAGCGCGCCCAGGATCAACGCGATCACAAATCCCAGCATCATCAGCGAAATGACCTGGCGTTCCGGCTGCCAGCGCGCGTTTTCCAGCGCATGTTCGATCCACTCGCGGGTTGTGTTTGCCATGTTCAGTGGTTAGTCGTTAGTCGTTAGCTGCAAGTCGCAAGCAGGGACGATTGTGTTGCCGTCCTCATCTGCACCCTTATTTTACCTTTTTTCCACCACGCGCAACTTCGCGCTGCGGCTGCGCGGATTGATCGCCACCTCCGCCTCGTCCGCCTCGATCGGTTTGCGCGTGATCAGATTCAGGATTGCGCGCTTCTCTTCCAGCCTCATCCCCGGCGGCGAGATGATCTCCGTGCTGGCGTCCCTAAAATACTGCTTCACGAGCCGATCTTCCAGGCTGTGAAAGCTGATCACCGCCAGCCGTCCGCCGGGCCGCAGCAGATCGACCGCCAGCGGCAGCACACGTTCCACGGCGGTCAGTTCATCGTTGACCGCGATCCTCAGCGCCTGAAAGACGCGGGTGGCCGGGTGAATGCGCGATCCACGGTCGCGCGGGACGGCCTGGGCGATCACATGGGCCAGTTCTGTCGTGGTGTGGATCGGGCGCGACTTCAGAATGGCACGGGCGATGCGGCGGCTGTGCTGCTCTTCGCCGTAGCGGAAGAAAATATCGGCCAGTTCCTGATCGTCGTAGGTGTTGATCAGGTCGGCGGCGGTGGGCGCGTCAGAAGACGGATCAAAGCGCATATCGAGCGGCCCTTCGCGCATGAAGGCGAAACCGCGCTCCGGCGTATCCAACTGCATCGACGACAGCCCCAGGTCGAGCAGGATTGCATCGACCGCATCCCAGCCCAGCCGCCGCGCCTCGTCACGCAGGGTCAGATAGCTGCCGTGGGCGAGATGGGCGCGCTCGCCAAACCCGGCCAGGTGTTCCCGCGCCAGGGCCAGCGCGTGCGGGTCACGATCCAGGCCGAGCAGTGATTCCGCCCCGCCTTCCAGCAGGGCGCGCGCATGACCGCCAGCGCCTACTGTGCCGTCAATCACACGTCGCGGTGGTTGATCAAGCGCGATCAGCGCGTTCAGTACGGGGGTGAGCAGCACCGGCAGATGCGGGCGGTCGCTCATACCGGGAGATCAGACATTCAGCTTCAGCGCAGAAGCGGTTTCCGCCAGCGCATGGGAGACATCATCCAGCGCGGTGCGCCAGCTTTCCGGCTGCCACAGTTCGATGAAGTTCTCCATGCCTACCAGCAGCACTGCTTCATCCAGCAGCGCATATTCGCGCAGATAAGCCGGGATCAGCGTGCGGCCCTGGCGATCGATCGTCAGTTGCACCGCGCCGGAAAATACCAGCCGCCTCAGCGCGCGCCCGGTCGGGTCTGTGATCGGCATCTGGTTGATCTGTTCCGAGACGCTGCGCCAGGTTTCCGACGGATAAATGACGAGGTGGCGGTCGATGCCGCGTGTGAGGATCGTGCCACTGGCGAGTTTGGGACGAAACCGGGCAGGGATGATCAGCCGGCCTTTTTTGTCCAGTAAATGAGAATACTCGCCCCAGAACATGCGCCCTTCCCCCGCTGGTCAGGTTGTGCGATGGC
>Ga0224723_1001085_pt1 | contig 17180 bp, 12 predicted proteins | sample Balambano_FR2_Me_FD_161647 | JGI IMG/M metagenome (GOLD analysis project Ga0224723, IMG submission 161647) | Freshwater sediment microbial communities from Lake Towuti, South Sulawesi, Indonesia - Balambano_FR2_MetaG | ecosystem: Environmental > Aquatic > Freshwater > Lake > Sediment | place...
TGGCTATTCAATGAAGTTGTTCAACGAATCATTGCTAAAAGTGAATTAATCAAATGATTCGTGTTTGATTGGTGATGCCTGAAAAGCAAAAAAATTGCCTGACCCTATAAGCCCCCAAGGTCAGGCAGTCTCACCTGTAAGGACGCTCTTTAGCCAGAAAAACCAGAACAACCAAATTGCCCCCTAGTTGTCCAGATTTTCTGAGTGCGTTCTCCAGAAGTGAATTCATTGTGTCTTCTCTCTCTGCTGATTCACGTCGCGGCAAGTACGGAAGTTATGTAGTAAGCCGTTACTCGACTCAGCAGAAATCCGTAAATTTACCTTGTTCAGACGACATTATCCCGCATAGCAAGTTCTGGCTGGTGCAGGTCGTGGCAAAGCAGAGGCAAAGCAGAGGCAAACCAGGGGTGAATCAGGGGCAAATCAGGGGCAAATCAAACCGACTGGTGCTAGGCTCAGAGCAGTGATCCTTTCTTTATTGTTTTCGGTCAACCGATCGCGATCGGTTGAGCCATATCATTTGGGCTATGTTGATTCCCTTAACGCGCAAGAAATTTGAAGAACTGATTCCGATCTTCGCTACAGGAGGGCAGTACAAGTATTACTGGGGCAAGCCTTCAGACTTTTTGCGGCGGTTTCTCTTTTCGCTGACTGCAGTTGTGGCGATCGTCCTGATTGAGTTTCTCCTGGGCGGCTTCCTCCGAAATGTCTTCTTTATGATCGGCTTTGGAGCTGCCCTTTACTGGCTGTGGGCACCCATTTTCTTTGCCACGCGACGCAATCTGGCTTGTCGGCGGTTCAAATTTAGCGGCTTTCTACAGGCAGAAGTGCTGGATGTTTTTTTTAGCGAAGAGCTGATTGGAACAGAAGAAACCGTGAACAAGCGCGGCGATCTGGTCGTGATCGAAAACCGGGAACGCTGCCTCAATTTGGAAATTGGCGATTACAGCGGTTTTGGCACAAAGATTCAAGTGCCGCTTCAGCGAGAGCATCGGGGGATTCGGCGGGGCGATCGAGTGGCGCTGGTTGTGATGTCCGATCGGCGCGACCTCAGCCTGATTTCTAAAATCTCAGATGTCTACTTGTTCGACTATGACCTCTGGGTGTCCGATTATCCCTATTTGCAGCGGCAGGTTTTTGCTGATCTCTGTCGCCGGATGGAGCAGTCAGCCCAAGACTTTGATTACCCCTCTGATTATCCCTCTGAGGAACCGCGAAGCAACCGATACGACGATCGATTCGCCTCCGGTGATGCCTTCAATCGATTTGATGATCCAGACGTAAGAACCGATCGCAGCCCAAGCCGTCCCAATCGGAATCGCCCGACCCCTGGACGACCGTCCGATCGCTCTCCGCGCAGACCTCCCCTGCAGCTTGATCCGTATCCAGACGATCGGCGGGATGACTGGGAGTAGCTTGCTCTGTTTCAGCTTACGGTTTTAAGCTCAGGTTTTAAGCTCATTGCTTTAGCTCATTCGATGGTCTTTGCCGTATGCCTGCCATGCCAGATCGACCAGCCCATTGACGATCGCCGCAGCCACGACTGCATTTCCCTTGCGTCCCTGAATGTGGATGTGGGGAACCAGTGAATCCTTGAGTCGTTTGACTGCCTCCCCCACTCCCACAAATCCGGCAGGCGAGCCGATCACCAGGGCTGGCTTAATTTCTTCTGCTTCGATTAATTCAACCAGGGCTGACAATGCGGTTTGTGCCTGTCCGATCACAAAAATGCCTTCTGGGTAGCGGCGTGCCAGTGTCTCAATCCCCCAGGCAACGCGGGTTTTTTCGCGCTGTGGGCGAGTGAGTGCCTCCATGCTGCAATAGACTGGATTAGCAAACGTGCTTTGAATAATGGGAGCAATGCCAACCTGCACCATCGGTACATCAACGACGATCGTACTGCGAGCGGCAAGGGCAGCGGCTCCAGCCTGCAGTGCCTGATCGGAGAAGCGGATGAGGGACTTGTACTCAAAGTCAGCAGTCGCGTAAATAATGCGCCTGACAATCTCATACTCCGAAGGTGAAAAGGAATGCTCACCGATTTCGGTATCGATAATCCTGAGACTTTCAGCATCGGTGATGTGCCACTCCATCGTTACCCCGAAAATGCGAACTGACTGAGAATTAGCTGCTTGACAGCAGAAATTGTTTGAAACCAAATGAAATCTAAAACAAGATTGACCGCGAGAATTGGCGATCGCAGAATTAAGTCAAGAAAAGTAGATCAAGTCGATACGCCAGACCGCAGACCTGCACGATCATACGCGGAATTGGGTCTGCTGTCCAAGCTTGAGGGGGTAGCAAATTGAGCAGGGGTCGCAGTTCTTTGTTCAGGGCGATCGACCCAAATTAAGTTTCAGAAGTCGAAGATGGATTGTTCAGGATAGGAGACAGGTAGGCAACCAGCGCACCCAGAACAAATCCGGCAATGTTGCGGAAGAGGGGCAACCAGTCTGAGGTGCGGGTCACAACGGGTCCAATTCCGAAGGCGATGAAAAGAATTCCCCAGAGCGGCGAAAAAATAAGTGCCCACTGCCAGGAAAAGGACTGTTTGGAACCACGCGGCTGAGCGGCAAAACCAAAGACAACGCCGCCAATGAGCGAAGTAATCAGGGTGAGAATCCATTGCTCTCTGGGCAGTCCGGGAACAACCTGGCAACCGCCCTGACGAATGCAAGTTTTGATCGAGTCCAAAGCACCCAAAATCGAAGCGTCTTCTCCGTTATCTCGCACAAAAAACTGATTTCCGTAGCGCGTTTGCAGCTCGATCCAGAAAGTACGCGGCATTAAACCAAACAGATCGTCGCCGACGCTGAAGTTGAGCAAATTGCCGCCTCGCGGGTCAGCTACCAGCATCACGCTGTGGTCGTCCAGTTCCCAAAAGTCTTTGACGGCACGCCCTGGAGTGCGATCGTATTGAGTCAAGACTCTCAGTTTCCAGCCTGTCTCCGCTTCAAATTGGGTTAAATCTTGCTCTAAAGCCTCGCGCTGAGTCGTGGTGAGAGAGTCTGCCAGATCGATGACTGGCGTTTGATGATCGGGAAGCAGGTCAGGATTATCGTAGGCGTGCGCCATTGGGGCGATCGACCAGGACAAAACTGTGATTAGCAACGTTGCCAGAACGCTAAACAGAACTCGAATCGGGTAGTTTTTCTCAGCTTGCTTGGACATCGATGCAATTTAGAAAGTTTTTTAGGGTGAGGAAAGAATTCGAGCAGAAGCCGCCTCTCAAAGGAGCAATATAAAAACAAATCTGGTAAAAACAGACCTGAGCATAAAAGATGAGAGCGGCAACAGCAGATTCTTAATATTTGTTTACGTTAATCTAATAATAAACATACTAGGGGGCAATCTTAGAGCCGTCAATCTTTTTAAGCTTGTTTGACCTAAGTGAGGAGTAAATTCAAAGCTCGAATTGTGCCTGGCGACCTCGTGTAACGACCCAGTACAAATAGACAAAAGCCCCCGGCTGACCTGAACCGGGGGGCTTCTCTGGAGTAAGGGGCACTTGCCTGATTGTGACGAAGGGTTAATCGAATGACACTCTAGCTAAAGACAGATCCTCTCTACCCTGAAGGGAAAATTGTAGAAGAAATCTGACGATAAAGCCCCCCAACCTACAGGCTGGTTGGGGGTAGATGGATTCACTATTTCGTTTGAAGCATATCCCAAAAAGGACTGAAAGCCTAGCCTATCTTCAGATAGATTTAGCATTGCTGACCTCTATAGCCGAATGATCGACAGCCGGATGATCGAGAGAAGCTTTTTGAGTTTCTGGTTTCTGAGGTGCAGCACCACAATACAACATCACAGCATCTTGGGTAAATCTCAGTTTTTATTAGTTTTTATGTTAGTTCTTTATGTTAGTTCTTTACTGGTTAATCCTCGATAAGCCTATTTGTCCTAACAAGTAAGAGGAATCCTACTTAAGAATGGTTCTACTGAGGATTCTGGAAGTAGACTGCTGTTCCGGTTGCGGTAATCAGCAGCAAACTGCCTGCCTGATCCAGGCTAATTGTGCCTGTGTCTACTTTGATGCCAATCACCGCATTGGCTCCCAGCCGCTCAGCCCGTTTTGCCAGTTCCTCCAATGCTTCTTGCTGTCCTTGCTCAAATACCCGTTCATAGCTGGCAGTGCGTCCGCCAATAATGTCTCGGATTCCGGCGAAAAAATCGCGCAGGGCATTTGCCCCGTATACCACTTCAGCCGTCACCACTCCTAAATAGGACTGGACGATCGCGCCTTGAATGACATCGGTTGTTGATAGAATCATCTATTGGTTGTCCTCACATTGACAAATTGATTCTAGATGAACTTCTCACTCTTGCGTCGCCATACTCTGTTCACTGTCAGCGTTTTGCTCTCCACGAGTCTGGTTAGCTTGCCGCCTCTGTTGACGGTCGTTCCGCCTGCTGCGGCTCAAACGATCGCTGCTGACAACGACGAGCGGCTCAATCAGCTCTTTGAGCAAGGACAAGATCTGGTGCAGGCGGGCAACTTGCCCCAAGCCATCGAGGTTTATCAGCAAGCTGCCGCGATCGCTCCCGACAATGCCCGAATTTTTTCGGCGATCGGCTTTCTTCAGGCGAGACAAAACAATTTTCAGGCAGCCGCAGAAGCATATCAGAAGGCAGTTTCTCTAGAATCGGACAACGCTGACTTTCACTATGCGCTTGGCTTCAGTCAGGCTAGCCTGGGCAACTATGAAGAAGCAGCGCAAGCCTATGAGCAGGCAACCCAGCTCGATCGCAATAATGTAGACGCGCACCTGGGGCTGGGGGTTGTGCTGGCGCGTCAGGGCAATCTCGAAGGGGCGATCGCTGCTTATCGGCGTGTGCTGGCACTGCGTCCGAACAATGCGCGAATTTATGAGTCGATCGGCTCTGCCTATCTGCAAAAGGGAGATTATGAGGATGCGCTTCAGGCACTTCAGCAAGCAGCACGTTTGGATGCCCGTCGCGGCAGTATTCAGCTCAATCTCGGTGTGGCGTTGCTCAACCTGGGCAATACCCAGGCAGGCATGGATGCGCTAAAGCGGGCTGCTGATCTGGAGCCGCGCAACGGGATGATTCGGATGCAAATTGGCGATGTTTATCAGGCACAGGGCAATGCTGAGCAGGCAATCAACCTTTATCAACAGGCAATTTCTCTCCAGCCTGACCTGAAAGAGGCATACGTTGAACTGGGTCAGCTTTACCTGGAGCAGCAAAACTATCTGCTGGCGATCGTCACTTACCGCGAACTAACCCAGCGCGCACCGGAAGATGCTGATGCGCATTTCTATTTGGGTCAGGCACTTCAGGGACGCAACCGCACCGATGAGGCGATCGCCGCCTTTGAGAAAGCCCGCGATTTGTACGAGCAGCAAAACAACCGGGATGGCTTGGCTCAGGCAGAAGATGCGCTGGACGAGCTGGGTCAGGGCTAGTGAGGAGGGCAGAGCAAGCTCTGACTTTGGGTAACTGCCAGATTTAGGGGAAATATGGCATCCTTAAATCCATACCTCCTGGAGTCATGCTCCAGCTTGTTTGGTTGCATTCTATGTTTCAAGCTCTCAGCCGAGTCCCACGCTTTCTCACCTGGGGATTAGCATTTCCGCTTCTGTTTCTGAACGGTTGGCTGCTGCTGATCATCGTCAGAGAGCTAGAGCCGCTTGTTAGCATTTTGATTGCTGCAACGGTGATTGCTTTCCTGCTCGATTATCCGATTCGATTCCTGGCGCAGCTCAATATGCCGAGAGGCATTTCGGTTACGCTTGTTTTCCTGGTGTTCATCATTTTGCTGATCACGCTGGGCTTTTTCCTGGGTCCGCTGATTTTGCGACAGGCAAACGAACTGCTCACTCGCTTACCCGAATGGATCGAGTCGGGGCGACAGCAGTTGAACAGTCTGGAAAGCTGGGCAGCCGAGCAGCAGCTCCCGATCGATATTCGTGAGAACGTGGTGCAAAATATCGCCCAGCTCAGCGATCGGCTCTCGCGTACCCTGCGGCTGCTGACCGGACAATTGGTGAGTCTGGTGTTTGGGGCGATCGGCAGTATTGTGAATGTGTTCTTGACGATCGTGTTTGCGGCGTTTCTGGTGCTGCGGGGTGAAAGCCTGTGGACAGGGCTGCTGAGCTGGCTCCCGGCACAGTGGAATGCGCAGATCCGCGAGTTTCTGCCGGACAACTTCGAGCGGTTCATCGTGGGTCAGGTGACGCTGGCAACGATTCTGAGCGTTGAGCAGACCACAATCCTATTTATTCTGGGTGTACCGCTTGCCCTGCTGTTTGGTGTCGTGATTGGAGCCTGCAGCCTGGTTCCACTGGGCGGCGTAACGAGCATTATTGTCGTCAGTTTGCTGCTTGCCCTGCAAAACTTCTGGCTGGGCGTGAAGGTGCTGCTGATTGCGCTGATTGTGCTGCAAATCAACGACAACGTTGTGGGTCCGCGCATTATCGGTGATATTACTGGACTGAATCCGGTATGGATGCTGATCTCGCTGTTCATTGGGTTAAAGATTGCAGGCGGGTTGGGGCTGATTATCGCGGTGCCGATCGCCAGTTTTATCAAAGAGACAGGCGATCGCGTTCGGGCATCCAAATTTGACCCCTTGGCGGAGCCGCCGCCTGCAACGCTGATTGTTGACAAGCCAGAACAGCCGCTTACGCAAAAATAGCGAGTTGAGGCGATTTACAGCCGTTTTCAAATGCATAGACCACTGTGGAGCGGGGAGTGGGGAGCCGTGTGGCTCAACCTGGTGAAGACTGCTGTAGGAGTCCGCGATCGCCTGTGGCGCAAATTTTTCATGCAGAGGGTGCAACCAAACCAGAAGGTGCAACCGAAAAAGAATTGCCGCAGCCACAGCTTTGCACTGCGTTCGGGTTGTGAAAGCGAAAGCCGCCACCCATCAAATCTTCGGTGTAGTCCAGCTTGAGTCCTTTCAAGTACTGCAAGCTCTCGGCATCGACGACAATCTCTAAACCGTTGCAGTGAAGAAGCTGATCTCCCGGCTGCTGATCGTCCAGTTCCAGAACATAGTACAGGTCAGCACACCCTCCTGCCTGAACGCTGAGGCGAAATAGGGAGTTATGATGACTCGCTTGCGCCCGGATACGGTTTACCTCAGTAATCGCTGCTGGACTCAGTTGGATCATGGTCTTTGCTGTCTTTTTTAGTGTTTTTTATCGTTCACTATCTTACTGCGATCGCTCTTTCCTACTGAGAATGGGTAAAGCGATCGTTAAAATAGCCAGAAAAAAGAACAAAAAAAGGGACTTCTACAAAGTCCCCAAGCCAACGTCTCAATATTCTCAATCGCTTAAATGCCAATGGCTTAGATGCCTATTGAATGAGTCGATCGCCTGAACCAACAATCTCATCTATTTCTCGCGAGCGTAGTCATCCTGGATGCGAATAATATCATCTTCACCCAGGTACTCACCGTTCTGCACTTCAATCAGGATGAGGGGAATGACACCAGGATTTTCCAGGCGATGCTGGGTGCAGGCAGGCACATAGGTGGACTGATTGCAGAACACCAGCTTTTCTTCTTCGCCGCAAATTACCCGCGCTGTTCCAGATACCACAATCCAGTGTTCGCTGCGGTGGTGGTGCATCTGCAGGCTGAGGCGATGTCCCGGCTTCACCTCAATGCGCTTGATCTTGTATCCCTGTCCTTCTTCCAGAACCGTGAACGACCCCCAGGGACGAAGCTCTGTTGCTGCAATGCTAGGAGCGTTTGCAGGGTTGGTCAGACTCAGGGGAGCGGATTTAGTTGCTTCTTTGGCTTGAGCCATGCCTTTTTTCCTCCAATGCTGACAAAGCTAGATTAAACGTTTGCGGCTAAAAATCTGTACGGTTGAAATCTTGTGAGGGCGTGAGCGACCGGGGCTGCTAGAAACAGTTCACTGCACCAGCAAGCTTGTAGCTAAATCTTGCACGAGGCTTGCACGGCATTTGCACGATGGGAGGGCAGGCGTGAATTGCCAATCCTACGGGGAATATAGCAAAGTTACCTGGGCTATCCCAAGAAAACCGCCTCCAGTTCAGTTGATTCACATCTCCTCTTCATAATCCAATCCGTCAGATTCAATCTGGCTTTAAGAAAGTTCCGAACGCAACTGGAAGATTACCGAGTCCTCAAGCGAGGGATTTTGGAGTCTCCCCATGAATACGCATGCTCACAGCCTCGGCTGTACAAAAACTCCGATCCCGTTGTGAACGCGAGCAGCGGTATTAGCAGGGCGATCGACCAATTGACCTCCAAGATAAAGAGATGTTGAACTGCCGCCATCTAGATTGAGTGCGTTGACTGCCCCAAGCTGCTGCACGACTCGCGCAACTTCTGAAAGCGTTGGACCTGCGCCGCCCACCCGGTTATGTACTGTGATCAGCATAAGTTTGCCCGCTCCGGTTGTCGCAATGACGCTGCGAGAGGCAGCCTGCTGAATAAAGGCAGGTGAAAACTGTTCCGCAGTTGGGTTTAGCACAATTTGCCCATTGAGCATCAGCACCGGGCCACCGCCTAGAATCTGGCTATAGCGGCTGAAGACCTCTGGCAGAACTGATAGCTCAGATCGCACAGAGGTTCCGACTTGCAGTGCTTCCGAGGCAGTTTTATCCGATCGCACCACAAGCAAGTAACCGTCTGAAGGAATAGAAACAGCAGCTTGTCCGGCAAGTCCCATTTGCTGCTGACGCACGACCTGATCGTTCTGCACCGTGACCACGATTTCGTTGTTCAGAATTGGCGTATAGTTAGCTCCCCAGTCTCGCGTGTAGCGGGCTACGCCTGCATTGACAAAGCCACTGTTGAGCGATCTCAGGGCAATGCGATCGCCGTTGCCAGTCAGCAGAGTTTCCTGGATGCTAAGCTGCCCGATCGCCACGTCTCCGTTTTCGTCCCAGCCGACCGCCCCCCGGTTGAGAATTGGACCAGACATCCAGCGTCCGTCTCGTCGAATTGCGCCCAGAGGAAGCTGATTATTGCGGTTAAAAAATCCGCCGTTGATGGCTGCGGCAGCCTGCGATCGCTGAGCGGTGGTAACCAGGGGCTGCGTGCCCTTCATATCTGGATTGCCCCAGATTGGCTTGAGCTGCACTTCTGAACTGCGGGGATCAACCTCCAGCGCTACCACTGGAAAGCGAGCCGCTCCTGAGTTGACATACTGCTGTGTCCAGCGCATTCCCGGCGACCAGGCGATGCTTCGGTCTTGCAGGGCATCCGGGCGAATATCAACCAGAATGCGGTTTGGATTGTTGAGCGACCAGACCCTCGGACGGGCATTATCCGCAAACCGGAGGCGAATCACCGTGCGGTTGCCGCTGCTGGATAGGCTCACCCCTCTGATGTAGCTGCCCCGTCGCCCTAAAAAGCTTCTAAGCAGTGCCGGATCGATCGGAGCATCCAGGGTGATGACGGTCGTATCTCGCTCTTCGCTAATCTGCCAGGGAGTTGCCCGATCGACATCAATCACGATGCGATCGCCCCAGGACTGCCGCCCCTGCCGCACCGACAAGATTTTCGCCGCTGGGGTATTGATTTGCAGATTTGCGCCCGTAAGCTGCACCTGCCAGCCAAATTGCTGCGCCAGAGCAGAAATATCCAGATAGCGATATTGCTCGGTCAGCCAGGTCGGGAGGTTGAGCGGTGCCTGCCTACCGTCAGCCGAATTGGAAAACCACTCGATCGGCTGCTGAGCTGCATTATCACTGCTCAAGAGATTCACGCCAAACCCCCGCATCAGAGCAGCGTCACTAATTCCTATTTGCTGCTGCCGCTGACTCCAAACGGCACTGAGTGGACGACCGTTGAGCGTAATTTGCCCCCCTTGCCGAGTCAGAGGAACTGGAATGGTTGCCTGTGCCAGCGTCGGAACCCAGGCGGGGCTGAGAAACGCCTTCTGGGGGATTGGCTGCTCAAAGGTGTTGGCAATGCTGCGCTGTTTTGTCAGTGTCAGGGAAAGGGCAACCACCAGCAGCGGAGCTGTCAAAATCCAGTGAACCCGCTTCAGGCTGAAGGGTTGGGGAAGGTAGGTCAGCCGACGCTGATGATACCGACGGCGGCGGTGCGTGCGAATTCGATGATTAGTCACGATGTGAGGAGAGGAAAAGAAGCGACCAGGAAACTATTGCAGAACAGCATAGTTGCTTTCTTTTTAGAATTCCGTCGATCGTTTCAAGTTGCCGACAGACCGTTACAAATTGTTGTCAACCGTTTTGTTCCTGAATTTTTTGTTCTAAAAGGTTAAAAACAACTTAACTTTAAGCCCTCTTGATGTCAGCTAATCCTGAAAATTGAGCGCGATCGTCGCTAGGGATGAAAACTTCGCTTCATAATGAAGTAAAGAAGCATTACAGTGCCATCACAGTGTTATCAAGCTCACGGGAACGATCGCAGCAGCGAACCGAAGAAAGCCCTGAGCAGATCCAAACAGCAAACCCTCGAAAGCTCAATCGCGGTAAGGGATTGTCAAGGGCATTGAGTTTTTATAAGATCTTCACTCTGTCTTTAATTTTTGGATTGCCTGCCTCTGCAGAAACGGTGATGCTTGCCCCGACCTGAAATGGGGTGGAAGGGCGGTTATCCCTTTGAGAAAGCTGCGAAGCAACCGACGCGGTTTTTAGGCGGGTAATCGGAAGTGTTGGTGACGGTGTGGTTTAGCGGTCTTAGGGATTGTGCCTGAAATGGTCGATCAGGGGAAATAAAACGGGAAATCCTAAAACAGGAAATACTTAAGAATGGGTGTGGCTGGCTTTATCCAGCAACTTTGCCAGATGGGTCTAATTAACAGGCAACTTTAACGGATAAGTTTAACGGACAAATTTAATCCTTATTGGGAGTAGTGCAAGCGTGAATCAGGATCGTCAAACTCAACAGGGAATGAATATGGGTTACGCAGGGCAACGATGGCTCGTCGAAGAGCGAGATGCCTGTGGGGTTGGCTTTATTGCCGATCAGCAGGGACGCAAAAGCCATGATCTGGTGCAAAAAGCCCTTGCAGCAGCGACCTGTCTGGAGCACCGAGGCGGCTGTAGCGCAGACCAGGATTCAGGGGACGGTGCTGGGCTGATGACGGCAGTTCCCTGGGAGTTGTTGACTGATTGGCTTGCGACTCAGGGCGTTCAGGTGACAGACACGGCTGCGCTGGGCGTGGGCATGGTGTTTCTGCCCCAGGATGCCTCGATCGCCTCGATCGCCCGCGAAACTGCGAATCGCGTGATTCAGTCGGCGGGGCTGAAGGTGCTGGGCTGGCGCGAAGTCCCGGTAAAACCCGCTGTGCTGGGCATTCAGGCAAGGGAGAATCAGCCGCAGATCGAACAGGTCATTGTCCAGTCTGATTCACTTCAGGGCGATGAATTAGAACGAAAGCTTTACCTGACCCGGAAACAGATTCAAAACGCTGTTGCAGACGCCGCAAAGCAGCAGGCTCAGCCACAGCTAAAAGAGCTATATATTTGCTCCTTCTCGAACCGCACGATCGTTTACAAGGGCATGGTGCGATCGGCGGTGCTGGGTGAGTTTTACCAGGATTTCCAGAACCCGCAGTATCAGAGCGTGTTTGCGGTGTATCACCGTCGCTTTAGCACCAACACCATGCCGAAGTGGCATTTGGCTCAGCCGATGCGTCTGCTCGGTCACAACGGCGAAATCAATACGCTGCTGGGCAATATTAACTGGATGGTGGCGCGGGAGCCGGACTTGTCCCATCCGGTTTGGGGCGATCGATTTGCAGCTCTAAAACCCGTTGTAAACCCCGAAAACAGTGACTCTGCTAACCTGGACAACGTGATGGAGCTGCTGGTGCAGTCAGGGCGGCAACCGCTGGAAGCTGTGATGATCATGGTTCCAGAGGCATATCAAAACCAGCCCGATCTGGCAAACTATCCCGAAATAACAGACTTTTACGACTACTACAGCGGACTCCAGGAACCCTGGGACGGTCCCGCGCTGCTGGTCTTCAGCGATGGCAAGATTGTCGGCGCAGCACTCGATCGCAACGGTCTGCGTCCGGCACGCTATAGCATTACTCAAGACGGCTACATTGTGGTGGCATCGGAAGCAGGCGTGACTGATTTGCCCGAATCCGAAATCGTGGAAAAGGGGCGGCTAGGTCCGGGACAGGCGATCGCTTTTAACCTGCAAACCAACCAGGTTTTGAAAAACTGGGAAATTAAGCAGCAAATTGCGCAACAGCAGCCCTACCGAGAATGGCTCCAGCAATATCGTCGTGAGCTAACCCCGCAGGAATTTCCCGATGACCGTCAGCTCGAAGCACCCCTGCTGCTGCGCAGCCAGACTGCTTTTGGCTACACCACCGAAGACGTAGAGATGATCATCGAGGAGATGGCATCCCAGGGCAAAGAGCCAACCTTCTGCATGGGCGATGACATTCCGCTGGCGGTGTTATCGAGCAAGCCGCATCTGCTGTATGACTATTTCAAGCAGCGGTTTGCCCAGGTGACGAATCCGCCGATCGACCCTTTGCGGGAAAGTCTGGTGATGTCGCTGGGCATGTCTCTGGGGGCGCGGGGCAATTTACTGGAGGTGAAGCCAGAAGATGCCCAGATGCTGAAGCTGGAATCTCCGGTGATGAACGATGGCGATCTGGAGCAAATTCGTCGGTCGGGTCTGGAAACGGCAACCCTGTCTACTTTGTTCAAAGTAGCAGACGGTCCAGATGGGCTGCAGCGAGCCGTGACCCAGCTCTGTCAGGAAGCAACGGCAGCAGTTCGATCGGGCAAGCAAATTCTGATTTTGAGCGACCGCACCTGCGCTACGCGGCAAGCCGATCGATCGGGCGCAGGCGATCTGAGTCAGGACTACAGCTACATTCCGCCAATGCTGGCAGTGGGTGCGGTTCACCATCACCTGATTCGTCAGGGGCTGCGAATGAAAGCCTCGCTGCTTGTGGACACGGCGCAGTGCTGGAGTACGCATCATTTTGCCTGCCTGATTGGCTACGGAGCCAGCGCGGTCTGTCCTTACCTTGCCTGGGAAACAGTGCGCCACTGGTGGTTTGATGCCAAGACCCAGAAGCAAATGGAAACGGGCAAGCTCCCGGCAATCAGCATCACAGGCGCGCAGTATAACTACCGCAAGGCCGTCGAAGCAGGGCTCTTGAAAATCCTCTCCAAGATGGGAATCTCGCTGCTGTCGAGCTATCAGGGGGCGCAAATCTTTGAGGCGATCGGCATTGGCGACGATCTGCTGCACCTGGCATTTGCAGGAACGGCTTCGCGGGTGGGCGGCATCAGTATCCGTGAGCTGGCACAGGAAATTATTGCGGTTCACAGCCGCGCCTTTCCTGAACTGACCGCGAAGAAGCTGGAGAACTTTGGTTTCTTCAACTACAAACCGGGCGGCGAATATCACATGAACAGCCCGGAAATGGCGAAGTACCTCCACAAAGCAGTGGGAGATAAGAGCTACGATCACTACTCGCTCTACATGAAGTATCTGGAAGAGCGTCCGGTGACGGCACTGCGCGATCTGCTGGACTTCAAGGGCGATCGTCCTTCGATTCCGCTGGAAGAAGTCGAACCCGTCGAAGAAATCGTCAAGCGGTTCTGTACTGGGGCAATGTCGCTTGGCTCGCTGTCGCGGGAGGCACACGAGACGCTGGCGATCGCGATGAACCGACTGGGCGGCAAGTCTAATTCTGGTGAGGGCGGCGAAGATCCCGTGCGCTACCAGGTGATTGAGGATGTGGACGAAAACGGCAAATCAACGGTCTTCTCCCATCTGAAAGGGCTGCGCAATGGCGATACGGCAAGCTCTGCGATTAAGCAGGTGGCATCGGGTCGTTTTGGCGTAACGCCGGAATATCTGATGAGCGGCAGGCAGCTCGAAATCAAAATGGCGCAGGGCGCAAAGCCGGGTGAAGGCGGACAGTTGCCCGGTAAAAAAGTTAGCCCTTACATCGCAATGCTGCGGCGATCGAAGCCGGGAGTCACGCTGATCTCGCCGCCGCCCCACCATGACATCTACTCGATCGAGGATTTGTCGCAGCTCATTTTTGATTTGCACCAGATCAATCCGGCTGCAAAAGTCTCAGTGAAGCTGGTTGCAGAAGTGGGCATTGGCACGATCGCTGCTGGGGTCGCTAAAGCAAACGCTGACATCATCCAGATTTCCGGTCACGATGGGGGCACGGGCGCATCGCCGCTCAGCTCGATCAAACATGCAGGTGTGCCCTGGGAACTCGGCTTAACCGAAGTTCATCGGGTGCTGATTGAAAACCGACTGCGCGATCGTGTGCTGCTGCGGGCGGATGGCGGCATCAAGACGGGCTGGGATGTGCTGATGGCGGCGTTGATGGGCGCAGAGGAATACGGCTTTGGCTCGATTTCGATGATTGCTGAGGGCTGCATCATGGCGCGGATCTGCCATACCAACAACTGTCCGGTCGGCGTGGCAACTCAGCAAGAAAAACTCCGCCAGCGGTTTACCGGAATGCCGGAACATGTGGTTAACTTCTTCTACTTTGTGGCAGAGGAAGTGCGATCGCTCTTAGCACGGCTCGGCTATCGATCGCTGAAAGATGTGATTGGACGGGCAGATCTGCTGAAGGTGCGGGAAGGCGCAAGCTTAACCAAGACCCAGGCAATTAATCTGGATTGCCTGACCCAACTGCCCGATACGCGCACCGATCGCACCTGGCTAGAGCATGAACCAGTCCACAGCAACGGTGTGGTGCTGGATGACAAGATTCTGACAGATGCCGAAATTCAGCAGGCGATTGCCAACCAAGGCACGATCAGCAAAGCTTACCGGGTGGTCAACACCGATCGATCGGTGGGCGCACGAATTTCGGGGGCGATCGCAAAGCAGTACGGCGACACGGGCTTTAACGGTCAGATTACGCTCAACTTCACGGGCAGCGTCGGTCAGAGCTTTGGCGCGTTTAACCTGGCTGGGCTGACGCTTAATCTGGAAGGCGAGGCAAACGATTATGTAGGCAAGGGCATGAACGGCGGCGAGATTGCGATTCGACCGCTTGCAGATGCGAACTACGATCCTGCCCTGAATGTGATTGTGGGGAACACCTGTCTTTATGGTGCGACGGGCGGTCAGCTCTTTGCCAACGGTCAGGCGGGCGAGCGCTTTGCGGTGCGAAACTCGATGGCGCAGGCAGTGATCGAAGGAGCCGGAGACCACTGCTGTGAATACATGACGGGTGGCGTGGTCGTCGTCCTGGGTCGCGTCGGTCGGAACGTGGGCGCAGGGATGACAGGCGGCTTGGCTTACTTCTTCGACGAAGACGGCAGCTTTCCCACGAAAGTCAACCCGGAAATTGTCAAGGTGCAGCGCGTCGTGACTCCCGCAGGCGAACAGCAGCTTAAGGCGCTGATCCAGGCACATGCCGATCGCACGGATAGCCCCAAGGCAAAACAAATTCTGGAAGACTGGTCAGAGGCACTGCCAAAGTTCTGGCAAGTTGTCCCGCCGTCTGAAGCGGAAAGCCCAGAAGCAAATCCCAACGCGACTGAGAAAGTGCTGGCTTCTGCGCCCTAAAGAGGGCGATCGTCTAAGCCATCCAATTTAATCTGATTCCTGCTCCTGTTTTCGGGAGCATTTTTTACTTGGCTGATATGGCGTTTCCCATAGTGGTGCGGTACGGGGGTGCAGGGGGCAGTGCCCCCACACCCCACCTTCACCCGAAAGAGAACTGCTATATTTGGCTGAATGTCGCTCTAGCTTAGCGAGGATACTTTTGCATTAGTTCTCGCACCTGCTCCGCGTGATATGAACTGCGCGTCAGCGGCGAAGAAACCACCTGCAAGAAGCCAATTGCCTCACCAAACTCCCGCCACGCATCAAACTGTTCTGGTGTGACAAATTCCTGTACACCCAGATGCTTCTGGCTGGGCTGGAGATATTGCCCAATCGTCAAAATATCGCAGTTGACCGATCGCAAATCCTGGATCACCTGCCGCACTTCTTCGTCCGTTTCGCCCAAGCCCACCATAATTCCAGACTTCGTGTAAACCTGGGGAGCAAGCTGACGCGATCGACTCAGGACTTCCAGCGATCGAGCATAGTCCCCCTGCGGGCGCACGCGCTTATAGAGGCGAGGGATCGTTTCAGTGTTGTGATTGAGCACTTCGGGCTTTGCCTGCAAAATCAGCTCCAGCGCCGACCAGTTGCCGCACAAATCGGGAATCAGAACTTCAATCGTGGTCTGAGATGAAACCGCTCGCACCGCTTCGATGCAGCAGACAAACTGCGATGCGCCCCCATCAAATAGATCGTCCCGGTTGACAGAGGTAATGACGACATGGTTTAGCCGCATTCTTCGCACGGCTTCGGCTAAGCGATCGGGTTCGGTAGGGTCAAGCGCCTTGGGCTTTTTCTCAAAGTCGATGTCGCAGTAGGGGCAGGCTCTTGTGCAGGCTGGACCCATAATCAAAAACGTTGCAGTCCCGGCGTTGAAGCACTCGCCAATATTGGGACAGGATGCCTCTTCGCAAACCGTATTCAGTCCCAAATCGCGCAGCACTTCCTTAACGCTGCCCACCCGCTCCCACTGCGGCGCTTTGACTCTCAACCACTCTGGCTTAACTACCACAAAAATCCTGGATCGATCGCTAAATGAAACAAATCCATCTTAACAGTAAGCGATCCGCCTATGGCGGCTGTGCGAAGCGATCGACCCCTTACTCGTGATTCCCCTGGTTCAGTCAAGGCAACTTAAGATCTCTAGGAGTTCGTCACGCCACTACCAAATTTTTCTTCGTGCTTCGAGATTGCCCACAGCGCGTGGATGGTTCCGGGAACCCAGCCCAGCAGGGTTAGCCCGATATTGATTGCCAGGGCACTGCTAACCCCATAGGTAAAGAGAATTGCAACAGGAGGCAGAACGATCGCCAGAAGGTATTTCAGAATTTTCATTGCTTTTATCTCAACTCGATACTGAATAGCTTTATTGTTGGCGATCGTCTCCCAGCCAGCCTCCTTCATGGGGACGATTATCGGCTTACGACTTTTTGCCGAACTGTTGCGTGATCCAGCACAGGCTGAAGGATATGCCCGTTGAGCGGGACAAGTCCCAGTGCCTTCAGGTCTGCTTCAACCATCAAATGGACAAGCTGTTCAAAGGTGACACTGGGCTCCCAGCCCAGCTTTGCTTTTGCTTTTGCCGGATCGCCAATCAGCAAGTCAACTTCTGCCGGACGCAGATACCGCTCGTCAA
>Ga0224723_1001086_pt1 | contig 17150 bp, 17 predicted proteins | sample Balambano_FR2_Me_FD_161647 | JGI IMG/M metagenome (GOLD analysis project Ga0224723, IMG submission 161647) | Freshwater sediment microbial communities from Lake Towuti, South Sulawesi, Indonesia - Balambano_FR2_MetaG | ecosystem: Environmental > Aquatic > Freshwater > Lake > Sediment | place...
GATTGACGGAATTTAACCCAGCCAATCTTAGGTAATTTTATCTGACGAAGGCGTAGTGGTGAAACTCCTAACTGAGGAAACACAAAAGAACGCATTTTCCCAGACTTTTTAAATCTAGGAAACCCGTGATTGCGCTCCCACATCGCAACAAACGCAACTTCAAGTCGTTTTAATGTTTGTTGCAAGACGTGTACTTGAACTGCATTCAGTTCTGGGTACTTTGCCCTAGCTCTAGTTAGACTTCGACATTGACTGGCGTAGGTAGGGCGTGGTGTATCAGCAGGAATGATGTATTCATGTTTGAGGGAACAAGCGTTAATCTGACAACTACGAGATTTAAACCAGTCCCTACGTTCTGCCAAAGCATAATTATAGACACGGCGGCATTGCTCTAACCAGTCTTCAAATAGCACTATTTGGCTTTGCGAGGGTTTAAGTTTGAACTCGTAAGTTAGATTGAACACTTATATCACCTCCTGAATTCATTATAAACTGTATTATGATAAATTGTGTTAACGCTTTATCAAGACGGGGATTAAAATCCCCTACGGGCTTATCCCCATAAATAAAATTTAGGGGCTTGCGCCCTCCGACTTTCGGTCACAGCAGACGGTACACCTATAGAAGAAAATATTCGCATTGCCGAAGAAGCGATTAAGCAGCGAGTTGAACAAAGTAGAGAAGATAAAAGTTAGTCAGACCAAAATGGCTAATAGCTAACCGCTAATCCTGTTTAGTCCTGGCTATACTAGGGAAGGATATGCATGATAGTGAATTAAGATTTGATAATCTATGAGTATTTAGGCTAAACTTATTACGCTTTTAGAAACTGGACTTCCGATTCGCACGCAGAACTCAGGACTTACTAATTCCCTATGTTAGCTGAAACAACTTTGCAAGGTGGGAAATATACTCTCAAACAAGAAATTGGTCGTGGAGGCTTTGGTATTACATACAAAGCTACGCATCATTACTTAAATCAAGTTGTAGTGATTAAAACGATTAATCAAAAGTTGAGACAACACCCTGATTTTAATAAGTTCGAGCGTCAATTCCAGGATGAGGCTAGACGATTAGCAGCTTGTATTCACCCCAATATTGTCCGGGTTAGTGATTTTTTTGTTGAAGCTGGGTTGCCTTACATGGTAATGGATTATATTCCCGGCGAAACTTTGGGAGAAGCGTTTATACTGCCAGGAATATCCTTAAAAGAGGCGATCGCTATACATTATATTCGTCAGATTGGTGCGGCTCTACAAGTGGTGCATCAAAATGGTCTACTACACAGAGATGTTAAACCGGATAATATTATCCTCCGTCGGGGAACTCAAGAGGTAATCTTAATTGATTTTGGTATAGCTCGGGAATTTAATAGTGGAGTCAGACAAACCCATACTGGTATGGTTTCTGAAGGTTATTCACCCATTGAGCAGTACCTTTCCCAAGCACCGCGTACACCAGCAACTGATGTCTATGGTTTAGCAGCAACATTATACGCCCTATTAACCGGACAAGTTCCCATGCCCGCATTATTACGCGATCGCGAAAAAATGCCTTCTCCTCGTGAATTACAACCCCATATTAGCGCTGCTGTCAACCAAGCTGTCATGCGAGGAATGTCCATAGAAGCCCGTTTTCGTCCTCAATCTGTTGATGAATGGCTAAAACTATTGCCCATAAGCAGTGTAAATACTCCCCATCAAGGTGTTCATACTCACGCTGTACCAACTATTAATTTAAGCAATCAAAACGCTAGTACTTCAGTACAACCAATTGCCACAAGTGTAAGTCAGGAAGTCTCTACAGGAGTAGCTTTACAAAGCCCGGAAACTGATGTAACTCAAATTACCAAGCGACCTTGGTGGCGTAAAATATCACCTAAAGTTTTCATTGCCATAGGTGTTGCAATTACTGGTTTAACCGCAGGTTATGGAATCACCAGAATTCAGTCAGCACAAAATCAACAGCCTTTTGCAAATCCAGTTGTGGAACCAAGCAATAATCCAACTGGAGAAAATGTGATTACTGTTACACCCTCTCCATCTCCTAATACTACCCAGAGTACCTCTTCGCAAAGGAAGTTTGCACCTGCTACTACTTCTACTACTCCTAGAAGACGGAGACGGATTCGTCAGACTAGGGAAGATTCAACTCCCACTCGTACCTACCGAAACCAATCTCCTAATGAGGAGAATAATCAGCAAGAATCTGAAACTAGAGATAATCAGGAAACAACACCTACACAACAATATCGTCGTCGCAGAACTCAACAAGCACAACCTTCACCAAGTAATCCTTCACCCTCTTTAGTGGAGAAACTACGTAGTGTGCGCGATTCTCGTAAATCATCACAAGACACACCACCTCCCTCTAGGAATTCTTCCCAACCTAGTAGACAATCAAATCCTGTTGTTGTACCAGCAGTACCAGCAACGGAATCAAACTCAGATTCTGTTGTCGTACCCACCCAAGAACAACCGCAAGATAATAATTAAAAAATTGTATTAGATATAGACTGAATTTAAGATAGGATGAATAGTTTTTAAGAAAGTGGACATTGTTTCACTATGAATAAACCAACTCCAGAAGATTATGGAAATTTATTCGTGGAAGTAAAACAGCGTATACGTTCTGCACAATATGAAGCACTCAAAGCAGTCAACAAAGAACTGATTACACTTTACTGGGACATTGGCAAGATGATTGTTACCCGTCAAGAAGGTACAACTTGGGGGAAATCAGTTGTTGAGCAACTAGCAAAAGACTTACAAAACGAGTTTCCAGGTATTAGTGGATTTTCTAGCCGTAATATTTGGAGAATGCGTGATTTTTACCTCGCTTATAATGCTGAAGAATTTCTGCCACCAATGGTGGCAGAAATTGGTTGGACTCATAATTTAGTTATTTTAGAAAAGTGTAAAGACAATTTAGAACGAGAATTTTATATTAGAATGACTCGTAAATTCGGCTGGACTAAAAATGTTTTAATCCATCAAATTGAGAATCAAACTAATTTTGAGCAAACTGTTTCTGAAGAAATTCGTAACCAAGCAAAATTAGCTGTCAAAGACGAATACATTTTTGATTTTTTAGAATTAGCAGACGAACATAGTGAACGACAGCTAGAACAAGAAATTTTGACGAGAGTTGAAGCATTTCTACAAGAAACGGGTGGAATGTTTGCTTTTATTGGTAGTCAGTATCGTCTTGAAATAGATGATGAGGAATATTTTATTGATATTTTATTATATCATCGTCTTCTCAAATGTTTGGTAGCTGTTGAATTAAAAATTGGCAAGTTTCTACCTGAATTTGTAGGTAAAATGCAGTTTTATTTGGCTGCATTAGATGACAAGGTAAAGCAACCTGATGAAAATCCATCAATTGGAATTATTCTTTGTAAATCTAAGAATAAAACGATTGTTGAGTATGCATTAAGAGAATCTAATAAACCAATTGGTGTGGCAACTTATCAAATAGTTTCTACAGTACCACTAGAACTTAAAAATCAACTTCCTGCACCAGAGCAAGTAGCAAAACTTTTACAGGGAATAGAGTAATTAATAAGTAGGGCTTGCTTAATAAAGTTATAAGTTGGTATAGGTAATGGTTTTCAGCCTTTTTACCAAAAAGTTCGTGCAAGGAAATAACATCTAGAAGCTCAAAAGCCTTGCAGCCCTCACCCCCTCCCCTCTCCCAAACTTGGGAGAGGGGTGTCCGGAGGACGGGGTGAGGGTCTTTTTCAAGCGATAGAGCTTGTCTTATTCGCTCTGTAGGCTTTTTCAGCAAGCCCTAAGTAAAAGCTATGACAGCTAATAAAGGATATTATGGTTGTTTTACATCAAAGCTAGCAGCAAATGCCTTGCTTTTATGTACATAATTAAGTAACTAAATTTTCAATATCGCAAGCTTGAGTTGGTAAACCAGTTGTTAACACCTCGCTACCTTCTTGAGTTACTAAAACATCATCTTCTATGCGGATACCACGTACATCAGCAAATTGAGACAAACGTTCCCAATTAATCAGGTACTGATATTGGGATTGCACCGAGTTGAGAATTGCTGGTACTTGATAAAAGCCAGGTTCAATGGTCACTAACATTCCCGGACTCAAGGTACGATTTAAACGTAGATAACCCAAACCAAAGCGATCGCTCCGGTTTCTTCCTTCTGCGTATCCGGCTATATCTCCCAAATCTTCCATATCATGGACATCTAAACCTAGTAAATGACCAATACCATGAGGAAAAAATAAAGCGTGGATATCCATATCTACCAGATTTTCCGCATTTCCTTGTAAAATACCCAAATCTACTAAACCTTGGGCAATAACTCTGCAAGCTAAAAGGTGAATATCCTTATACTCAACACCAGGACGAATTTTTGCAATACAAGCATCATGAGCAGCTAATACCACATCATAAATACCTCTTTGGCTAGATGAGAATTTTCCAGAAACAGGCCAAGTACGAGTAACATCTCCAGCCCATCCTATCTGAGTTTCTGCACCAACATCAGCTAACAGTAAGTCACCTGGTTGTAAAGAATGGTGATAATGTTCGTTATGTAAAACTTCACCATGAACGGTAACTATACTGTTGTAAGAAGTGGTCATATTATGAGCTATGATTACTGCTTCCATAGCGGCCCGGACTTCTGCTTCCATTTTGGCAGATTTTGTCGCTGCCATACCTGCTTTATGTGCTGCAACAGTAACTTCAGCAGCTTTTCGCAATTCTTCTAAAGCAGCGTCATCATGGTTAAGACGTAAAGAAACAATAGCTTTAGTTAATTCTAAGTCAATTCCTTGGGGTGGTTGTTGTGGTAAAATCCACCTACCTAGTAACTGTGATTGTTGTGTCCAAGTTGCAGCATCTTGGGATGGAATTGTTGCTACACCTTCTATCCACTGATCTAATTCTGCCATCGGGTAAGCAGCATCAGCCCCAATTTGAGCAGCAATCTCCTCAGTATGTGGTGTTTGTCCATGCCAAAGCGCACTACTTGGTTTTGGGTCATCCATGAATAGTTGTAGTTTACCAGCTTCTAGGCGAATGGCAGCGTTAACTAAAGGTATTCCAGCAAAATATAAGAAATGACTGCTAGCGCGGAAGGGATAAACGTTAGCGGGAAAATTGCGAGGGTTACTGCTTCCTGACCAGATTATTGCCGGAAAGTCAATTAATTTGGCTAATTTTTGTCGTCGCTGACTTAGAGTGTTGTGGAGGGTATGAGGTACGGGGTAGAAGGTAGAATTTAAAGTCAAGTCATTTTTTAGTTCCATCTTCCACCTCACGATTTGTTTATCAGATTCACTTTTGAGAATATTTGATAGTTAAATCCAGAAATTTAATTTTTATTTAACTTTGGCTAAAGATAAACAGAGATAAAATTATACATCTCTAAGGTATCCCTAGGGAATAAACTTAATGCTCGGTCTAAAAAAATGTCTGCAAAAAATAATGCAATTATTAGTATATCATCTTGTGATTGGTTGATTGAGCAATTACCAGGATTGAGTAATGAGGAGCGATCGCAATTACAATCCTGCGGAATTACCACTACGAAAATTCTCCTTGATGAAGGTAAGACTCTCCAATCTCGAACAATTTTGGCAAGTAAGTTACAAGTTCATCTTCAATATGTAAATAAATGGATAGCTTTGGCTGATTTGGCACGTATTCCCAGTGTGGGATGTGAGTATTGCGGTTTACTGCTACACTCAGGTATCGGTTCTGTAGCGCAACTAGCACAAACTCCTGTTCATAGATTGCATAAACAAATTTTACGCTTGCAGGTAGCAACCATGCAGCGACGTGATTTATGTCCTGCAATTGAATTGGTACAGCAGTGGTGTAAACAAGCGCAGCAGCTAGAAAAAAGTAGTAAGTAAGATTACTCTTTGACTAATACACCATTAAGAAAGATATCCGCTAATCCTTCTGCCATTTGCTGCATATCACTAGGAGAAGCATTAGGTTCTACTAGGGTATTGTGAGAAAAGCCTGCGACAGCAAACATTCCTAAAAATACTTTTGCGACTAATTTAGCATCCATCTGGCGATATATTCCTTTATCCATCGCAGATTGAAAGAAAGCTTCAGCAACGTGCGTCATCTTATCGATGACTTCTTCTTGGATGCGATCGCGTAAATCTGGGTGAAATTGTGCTTCCATAAAACACACCTTCATCATGTCAGCATTTTTTTGCATATTCCACATCCGCCGACGCATAACTTGAGCAACAGCTTTATAACTACCCATTTCGCTCAATTCTGTCAGCAAGTCGGTAAGAATTTCTACCCACCCTTCGGTAGCAACTTCCACTAAAATTGCTTTTTTATTGGCGAAATGACGAAATAGTGTACCTTCAGCGACTTTTGCAGCTTCCGCTAAATCACGGGTAGTTGTACCATCAAATCCTTGGGAAGCAAACAATCTCCGTGCTGCACCAAGGATGCGATCGCGTGTTTGTGCCTCTGAAGGGGGTGTAGAATTGAGGAGTCGCATAAAAATTAGATAAAGATATTTACGAAAGTACCCGTATTATTGTCTAATGTTTAATATGATAACTAGGAAAACCTTAATACAAGATTAAGACCGTTCAAATTATCGCTATTTTTTAGGCTTGTTTGTAAGAAAAATACAATTATTTCCGTTTTGAGGGAAATATTACGTAGATTAGTCTTTTTGGTAGTATGAGATTTTAACTACAAAATCCTTTAAGGTAATTTTAGTGATTTAACAAATTAAGATGTCAGAAAACAATATTCCTCAACCAGGACAAGCTGCACCTTTATTTGCTGCTCCCGACCAAAATGGGAACCAAATTAATCTAAGTAATTTTACTCAACAGTGGTTGGTACTTTACTTTTATCCCAAAGATGATACTCCTGGTTGTACAACGGAAGCCAAAGATTTTAGTAACTTAAATCAAGAATTTAATCATATGGGAGCCAAAATTATTGGTGTTAGTCCTGATTCCGGTAAATCACATTGCAAATTTATTGATAAACATGACTTGTCAATTACTCTTCTAAGTGACCCAGAACATCAACTAGCAGAAAGTTACGGTGCATGGAGATTAAAGAAGTTTATGGGGAAAGAGTATATGGGTGTTGCACGGTCAACTTTTCTGATTAGACCGGAGCGTGACATAGCTTATATTTGGGAAAATGTCAAAGCTAAAGGTCATGCACAGCAAGTATTAAATAAACTACGAGAGTTATCAAGTTAGCTGTATTAATGATGAGAACTATTAACTTTTCAAAAATCAATCTCAATGTAATAAAAATATTATTACTGGGGAATGAAGAAACTAAATAATTTCTTATCTGACGAAATTATTTATTCAAAATTTGTTAATTCCTGAATCAATTGTTGAGGAGTCATAATGCGCGTGGTAGCTACTGGAAAATCACGACTGTTCCTAGTAACAATTGCATCAAATTTATTTAGTACCGCAGTGCTGTACTTGATTGCATCTTCAAAATCACGAAAGTTGGTAGTTAGCGCCATGTTAATTGTATTACTATTTACTGTCGCAACCTGACAGAAAGTTACAATTTCTCGCAAAAACTCTAACGCTAAATTTCGACCTTTATCCTTACGAATAATATAATAAAGGTCGCCAAATGAAGATGCACAAATATAGCCTTCAATTTGCCCCTGCTCAACAAAAGATATAATACCCTCACTATTCTCAAAAAAGGGCTGTCGTTCAAGGGCAACATCCATAATGATATTTGTATCTAGCAAAACTTTCACAGATTATGTTTCTCCTTCAATGCTTCCCATCTCGCTTCTTCCGGATCAAAATCAGCAGAGGTAGGCTGTGTTTTTTCAAACCAATTTTGTAAAGCTTTGATTTTCGTTCTTCGTTTTGGTGTTTCTGGTTGTGTTTCGTTTGTACTTTCTAGGGGACTAGTAATTGTTTCAGCAGATAGTAAAACAATCACTTCTACATCCCCAGGCGGTATTTGAATGGGTTCGGTAATAACTAAGTTACCACTGGCGTCGATTTTCCCCTTTAGTTTGTGTGCTTGCATAATTACTGCTAAGATAAATTTATTTCTAGAGTACCTCGTGCTTGGCAAAATTATTCTACCCTAAAAACAACACTTATATCCACAATGTAGAACACTATCAGTATAAAAATCTTTATATTTTTTCTATTTTTAAACCTTAGGTTGGATATTTCATTGTAGGAAGATGACGACCTATATAGCCAATAATTACTCTCCCTGGTTTCTCTGCAAAGAAATGGATTCGCCAGTTACAAAACCTCAATTTAACATGACGTTCAAATACACGTTCTATACCATCAGGACAACGAAAAGTTCTTTCTTTAGTGTATTTATCAAGAGTAGGCTTACTCTCTCCCGACTCCTCAATTGCATATCCGTCAAGAGAAAAATAGCCATGTTCCCAATTTTCACAACATTTTTGAAGCTCAAATAATATGTTTAAAACAGGTTTTAATTCTAACTGTCCAGTACGGATATTTTCTAACTGCCTTTTAACAGCCTCACAAAATTCCAGATTAGGAAATAATTCTTCTTTGCGATTCCACAGTTCTTCTCCATCAAGCACTTCTTGACAAATCTGCTTTTGCAACTGTTGAATAAAATCAGCGTGTTCTCGTACATGAATACTGCGACTAGCATGAATTATTTCTACAAATTCACAAATAAGTTCGTCATCATCTTCATTAACACACCTAAATTCTAGTTTTAAGCGACTACAGTTCCAACATTCCTGAGAAAGTAAACTAATTGCGATCGTATTAAGTATAAAAGCAACACCAAGTCCAATGGCAGTTTCGCCTTGATGACGGAATTCAGACAGGCTAGTGTTGTTTTCAATATCTTGAATCTCAGAATTTGTAATGTCCGTTGAGAAGGGTGCTTTAGTTGCAAGAGTTTTGATAAAAAGCCGCTTTTCTCGATCTACATTATTATCATTTAACCAACGACGCAAGGGATAGTTAGGTGCAAGTATTGTTGTATGAAAATTTTCTTTAGTGCGAAGACTTACCTTCACTCCTTGAGCTTTCACTGCTTTGATTGTTTTAATAAATTCAGACATTCTGTGCTGTGCTTCTTCCTCATTTAGAGCAGGATTTTGCAGAGACAATTCATTCAATATTAAATCAAACTCCACCCTTTAATCTCCCGCAGGTTCTAGCAAAATATCCAAGCTTTTTTCCCACTCATCAAAAAACCCATCAGGCCATTTATCAATTCTGCCATTTCTATCAATATGTGGTGATATAACCTCAGTAAAAGCTTGCCCTTTTTTTTGTACACGTTGAAAGTAATGTAACTGAACATCATCAGGTTTAAGTTTTCCACCATGAACAGCAAGACGTATCCCATTTAAAACATGATCACTATGAGTTTCTATCACAACTTGCACTCCGCAACTGGCTGCTAGAGCTAATAATTCACCCATTTTGGCTTGTCCCCTAGGATGAAGATGAGCTTCCGGGTTTTCAATTAGAACTAGTGTATCAGAAGGTGATGCTAAAATAGCCACAATCATTGGTAAGATGTAGCTGATGCCAAAGCCTACATTAGTTGCACGATAAGGGTTGCTGTCTCCATAAAAATATTGCAAACTCATTAAGCCCATATCTGTATTGGAATTAATTTTAATACGTGTACCTGGGCTTACTTCTCTCATCCACGCCTCAACTTGGTCTATTAAATCCATAGATTTCGCTTGAGGATAGCTAAGATTAGAGTTAGGAATTACTTTACGTCCATGTATAGAGAGGAAGTGCGCTGCATACTCTCCTTGAGTACCAAGTTGTTCAAGTTGTGGTACTGAAGAATCTGGCATTTCATTAAACGGGCGAGGTCCAATACGTTCAGCTTGAAGATAATGGAATTTTTGACTAAAAATACTAGATTCATATACTTCAGAATTAGTTAATTCCAAATTCAGATTTAAAACATTAGCTTCTTTTTTATTCAAGTCGTAATTAAAACACCATCTACCTTTATTATTATCTTTAAATGTAATTTCAAAATTTATATAATCCTCTTTTGCTCTTTCGCAGAAAGCATCTTGGGCAGTACCAATACGAACGAATTCACCATTTAATGCTAAAGCTATACTTGGCAATAGTTTCTGTTGATAAGATTGACGCAGCAATAATAATGATTGAATTACGGAAGATTTACCTGTACTATTAATACCCGATAGTAGAGTTAAAGGACGAAATTGTAAAAATTGATTTTCAAATATTTTGAAATTTGTCAGATGCAATGAAGTAATCATAATACTTGACGGATGATTTTTTCAACGGTAATAAATCTATATTCAACCCTGTTTGTCGCTTGAGAAATAGATGTAAGAAAATCTTTATCATTATCTACATAAATGATAAAGTTTTCAATTAGCTCTTGCTTGCGTTCCTTTAGTATTTGAATTTTTTGTTCACTCAATTGAGCTAGACTGACTGACCAAGCTTCAAATAGTGATTTATTAACAGGAAACTTCTTCTTATTTTTATTAGAGATTTTGCGAAATGCATTTTGTCCAAAAATTTCAAATGCTAAAGCCATTGTTTTTTTAAATTTTATTTCGATATTATTTAACTCCTCATCCGAAAGATTATTAATTTTAGATAAAGCTTTACTTAAGAAAGAATCCCTAGTTTCTTCTTTATAATCTTTATAAGAAGTAAGCATAAAAGCTAAGAATCCAAGTACAAATTCTCGGTCATCCATACGCTTTTTTTTAGACTCACTCAAATTAATAACTTTACGAAATTCTTTAGATTCTGCAAGTTTAATTAGAAATTTACTTGCTTTGCCAGGATTTAGAGCATGACGTAATTCTTGATTAGAAAGAGGTACACCACCAGTGTTGATGCGCTTAAAAATGTTATATTTTACTTCAATAGGTGTACCTTTTTCAATGAGATAAACTGTAACTTGAGTTTCTAAAATTCGGCGTTGGTATCTTCGCTCAAGTTGGTCGTATGTTTTATCCTCAAGCTCCCTTAAATACTCTAACCCAGTTAATTTTAGTTTTTTATCATTCTGTTGTTCACTGATAAACTGCTTTAAAGCAGATAACCTTTGTAATCCATCTACAACTAACCATTCATCTTCATTAGTAGCATCTATATAAAAGGCTGGAAGTGGAATACGAATTAAAATAGATTCAATTAGTCTACTTTTAGCGACTTCGTTCCAAATACCTGCTTGACGTTGAAAGTCTGGTGCTAAGTTAAGTACTTCTTCATCAATTCGCCTTAATAATTGCTCTATTGTTGGTTCTCTGGTGACAATATTAATTTTTTCAGGGTCGTATTTAAATGTAACTTGATCAAACTGCTCTTCATCATTATCTTCTTCATCTAAAATATATTCTTCTACTAATTCAGAATCGTGATTTTTCAAGTTTGTCATCGCACTTACTCCTACTTGCTTTATTACATTAGCAAATAAAAACAGCCGGGGGTAAGCCAGCTGCTCTAATCAAAAATTTAGTTACCTAATTCTGTCACCTCATAACTAAATGACTCATCGGAGCAACTCCTGCTAAATCCAAAATGGGTACAATCAAATCTTCCCGCTTAACGGCAAAAATATGTACACCTTGACAAATATCACGCGCTAAGCGTACTTGTTCAGCAGCAATTTTCATTCCTTCTTCTAACGGGTCTTTTGCTTGTGCTAATCTATCAATCATGTGTTCAGGAATATTTACACCCGGAACCACCCGATTGATAAATTGGGCATTTTTCGCAGACTTTAATAGAAAAACTCCTGCTAATATTGGCTTATCACAACCTGCGGCTATTTTATCCATAAACTTCTCTAACTTCTCAAAATCAGTAATTAACTGACTTTGAAAAAACTGCGCTCCTGCTTCTACTTTTCGCTCAAATCGTCGTTGTAAACCAGACCAGCTGTTACATTGAGGGTCAATAGCTGCACCCGCAAATAAATCTGTTGCTCCATCTGGTAAGGGTTGCTCGTTATAGTCAACACCGTGATTTAGTTTTTGGATGACTTGTAGTAGTCGTACTGACTCTAAATCAAATACTGCTTTCGCTTCTGGGTGGTCGCCTGCTTTTACTGGGTCGCCAGTCAAAGCTAATATATTATAGATGCCCAAAGCATGAGCGCCCATTAAGTCTGCTTGTAATCCTATACGATTACGATCGCGGCAAGCCATTTGACATATCGGCTCAATACCATTTTGCAGTAAGATAGCTGATGCCACTAAGGAAGACATCCGCAATACTGCACGGCTACCATCGGTAATGTTGACGGCATGAACCCTCCCCTTAAGGGTCGCCGCCATTGATATCATATGTGTAACGTCACTTCCTTTCGGTGGAGCCACTTCCGCAGTAATTAAAAATTCACCTGCTTTAGCTGCTGTACGAAAAGAAGTCAATGGTGTTTTTTGCGTATCAGGCATAACATTGTTGATTTCTGATTAGGTACAGACATAACACGATACACCTGAAAGGGAAAGCTCATAAAGGTAGAGAGTAACCCATCGCTTTTCTCACTTGCAGTAAAGTTTCGTTGGCGATCGCATTGGCTTTCTCTTTCCCATCCCGTAATACTGACTCTAAATAACCTTCATCCTCGATCACTGCTTGGTATTTTTCTTGTATTGGCTTTAATGCATTAATTGCCGCTTCTGTCAATAAAGGTTTAAATTGTCCCCAACCCATATCTTGACATTCTACTGCTACTTCTTCTTTCGTCTTGTTGGAAAGCAACATATACAGCGTTAATAGATTATTACACTCTGGACGTTCTGGGTCATCAAAAACCAAACCGCGCACAGGGTCAGTTTTACAACGTTTAATTTTATTGGCGATCGCATCCGGTGGGTCGAGCAAATTAATTCTACTTAACTCTGATGGGTCAGACTTAGACATCTTCTTCGTACCATCAGCTAAACTCATTACCCTTGCTCCATCCTTACGAATTAAAGGGTCTGGTAATTTAAGTACAGGCTGATCTTGAGCGAATAAGTGATTAAAACGATTAACAATATCTCGCGTTAATTCTATATGTTGCTTTTGGTCTTCACCTACAGGTACTTTATCAGCTTTGTATAACAAAATATCAGCCGCCATCAATACTGGATAGTCTAGCAACCCCACACCAACATTTTCACCTTGTCTTTCCGACTTTTCCTTAAACTGAATCATATCAGTCAACCAGTTCATGGGTGTGATGCAGTTAAATATCCAAGTTAATTCACTATGAGCCGGAACATGAGATTGTATAAAAATACTTGCATACTCTAAATCAATACCACAAGCTAAATAAAGCGCTGCATTTCTATAAGTATCTTGCGCTAATGTCGCCGGATTATGTGGTACGGTTATTGCGTGTAAATCGACCACACAAAATAAATTTTCATACTGACTCTGAATTTCTACCCAATTACGGATGGCTCCCAAATAGTTACCTAAATGTAGATTACCAGTTGGTTGAACTCCAGAAAGAACACGCTGCTTACCCATAAACTTCTAGACTATATTATTTCTGCTATGAAAATAATTATCACCGATAAATACTAAAAATTTTACATATCCTCAAGGTTCACTCGCCGACTTGAGAGATAGTGTTTGAAATCTTTTAATTAATAAACCAAGGTAAATTTCGCGTTTAAGAGCGCCTAGACGCGAAATTTACGCTTAATATCAGGGATGAATCCTTTTTAGCAGTAATTGTTCTTCTAATGCCGCAATCCGATTGTATGCTGCTGTTAATTGCGCTGTCAGTCGTTGAATTTGAATCTCGGTCGTTAAATTCTTGTCTCCTCCTTGTATACCTCCGTCTGTATAAACCCCATCCACTAACACATCTTTGTGTTCTAGCTCTGAACTGAAATTTATATGTCCTTTTAACTGATACGTTCCAGTTTCTCTACTTAAGTGGGATTCCTTAAGTTGAGTTCTGTCTAAAGTGCTTGATAATAAAGTTTGAGATACCTTTTCATCAAGCCGCTCAATGACCTGGTAGAGGGCATCCAGTTTATTACTCAAACTCTGGACTTGCTTCTCTAATGGCTCCATTTAATACCCTCGTCAGTTTATTTCTCTCTATGTTATTCAATTAACTGCTTATGTTAAACATACTTATGAATTATTTAACTTTTGATAATTTGCTTTGAAATCCGATACTAAAGTCCTTAATTAGAAATATATCTAAATAGCTAGAGAAGCATTATCGTATACTTATTGAGAAAGATAAATATCTTATTAAAAGTTAATTACTTAAATAACTAATACTAATCACTATTTTGACAGTACTTATTAGAAGTAGAAAAATAGATTAGTAAGCATGACAAGATAATTATCTGCAACTAATTTAAGATAGATGTGTAACCTAGTTTTCTTTGGCTCGGATGCTGACTCGAACTTAAGTGATTGGTGTAATATAGCTTGTATGTGAAATTTAAAAAGAAATGCAGCGACGGTCTTTTTTGCTAAGTGCGGGTTCAGTGTTCATGTCGCAACTACTGCTTGGCTGTAATGGCAACAATCAAGCGAAGTTGAATGTAGAGTTGTTGAAAGGCTCTATCCCCGGTCAAGTAGTAGGTCAATTTGGTAAAGCTTTACAAAGTCAGACTCAGTTAAAGTTCACTCCAGTACAGAACTTACAAGATTTGTTTAGGCGATTACAAACTTGGCAACAAAAACCACTTCCCTCAGATAAGCAAAAAGGATGGAATTGGAGTATACCATTTATTTCACCCCAGGTAAGTACAACCGCTGATGGAGTGACTTTAGGAGACTATTTTTTAAAAGCTGCTATTGAGCAAAAATTAATTCAACCCTTGGAAGTTGGACAGATGAAGTGGGATGCTTTATCTCAAGCTTGGCAAGAATTGGTAACACGGAATGAGCAAGGCCAATTGGATACGAAAGGAAAAATTTGGGCTGCGCCTTACCGTTGGGGTAGTACAGTTATTGTATATCGCCGTGACAAGTTTGAAGAATTTGGTTGGAAACCGCCTGTTGATTGGGCTGATTTATGGCCCGATAAATCACGGGATCCAAAACGTGATCTACGCGATCGCGTTTCTCTATTAGACCAACCACGGGAAGTAATCGGTTTAATTTTAAAGAAACTGGGAAAATCTTACAATACAGAGAATCTGAACATCCCTGAGCTACAGAGACAAATACAAACATTAAAACAGCAAGTTAAATTCTTTAGTTCTGACAAATATTTAGAACCATTGTTAATTGGAGATACTTGGGTAGCAATGGGTTGGTCGCATGATGTACTACCAGCGATTACACGTTATCCTCAACTTGCGGCTATTGTTCCTACTTCAGGAACAGCAGTGTGGGCTGATTTGTGGGTACGTCCTGTAAGTAATAATCAGCCAGATTTACTGTATAAGTGGATAAATTTTTGTTGGCAACCGGAAATCGCTAAACAAATTGCTTTAATTACTAAAACAAATTCACCAGTTTCAGTTGCAATCACTCCGTCTGAAATTCAAGAGTCATTACGTAATGTATTATTAATCAACTCTGAAACTTTTGCCAATAGTGAATTTTTGCGCCCTTTAACCGCATCAGTAATACAGCAGTATGAAACTTTATTCGCACAGTTAAAGAGTTAAAATGTCAAGTTAAGAATTAGCTCCTCGACTTTTAGAAGTCGAGGAATTAATTAATCATGAAACATGATTGTCATGGTCTACAATACTTTCATTGCTAGCAGTTTTAGGTTCCTGTGGTTTATCTAGCTCCTCAGAAACAATTACCAATTCAGTTTCTTTTTCAGACGGCTGATCCCACTTATCTAAAACATCTTTAACTATAACTTCTCGGAACCATATCTTAGCTACCACTGTTAACGGTAAGGCTAAAAATAGGCCTAGAAAACCAAAGAATGTTACAAAAAATAATTGAGAAATTAATGTTACTGCTGGTAATAGAGATACTTGCTGGGCCATGACATAAGGTGTAATACCATTACTCTCAACTTGCTGGATTACTACGTAAAGAGCCAAAACTGCTAATGACTTCCACGGACCATCCAAAAGTGCGATCGCCATTGCTGGAACTACACTTAGCGTCGGACCGACGTTAGGAATCAAATTCATAAACCCAGATAACATAGATAAAGCTAAGGCTGAAGGAACCCGCAAAATTGATAAGCCGATTAAACTCATGATTCCTACCACAGCCATAGCAATTATCGAACCCGTTACCCATCCCTCTAAGGATTCCTCACAGGAATCCAAAATACCATCTACTCTTCGTCGATAAAACGAGGGAAATAACCGTATAAATAGTTTACGGTAAGCTTGATGGTCACTTAGGAACATTATTGTTAAAACTAGCACCAGCAACATTTTGAGAAGAACTTCTAATGAGCCGGAAACAAACGCAAAAGAACTTCCTAGCAAACGATTAACAAAAGGTTGTGCTTGTTGGGCTAGTTGATTTATGTCTGGTATATAATTATTTAAATTAGGTATTTGTGATGTTAAATTATCAAGCCAAGTATTAAAGCGTTCCACACCCTTTGGAACACGTAGAGTGAGTTCTTGGAATTGACTTATAAAAGGTGGCACAATTAACCAAAAGAAACCAACGACGATAGTCAGAAAAATTACTACTGAAAGTAAAACGGCTATTCCCCGCTTCATTCCCAGACGTTGTAAAGTCCGAGCTAGCCGATTTAAAGTAGTAGCTAATACAACTGCGGCAAATATCAGTAAAAGCACTTCCTTAATTTGCCACACTATGTATAAAGAAAGAACTATAGCAATTAAACCAATCCATGTACCGAGATTCACAGGCTGACTCCCAGATGGTAAGACGCGATTTTCTTCGATTCAGCTAGGTTAACCGATTTTATTAGCTTTTACGGAAAAATTTAAGTTAATTTCCTTGAACTTGATAGCGCCAAACTAACATAGTTGCCATAATTACACTTGGTAGGAAAATTATGACTAAGACTACTGTTGGTGTCGGGTTCATAGGTACGTTTGGATTAATATATTTAATTAGGGGTTGCTGAAAAAAAAGAAAAGCTAACATTTCCAAGATTTTCATACCCAAGAAGTATATTCATGTGCAAGACAAGAAGGTAGTATGGTGGGAAATGCTTGCATCTGCGTAGTTAGTACAAAAG
>Ga0224723_1001087_pt1 | contig 17149 bp, 11 predicted proteins | sample Balambano_FR2_Me_FD_161647 | JGI IMG/M metagenome (GOLD analysis project Ga0224723, IMG submission 161647) | Freshwater sediment microbial communities from Lake Towuti, South Sulawesi, Indonesia - Balambano_FR2_MetaG | ecosystem: Environmental > Aquatic > Freshwater > Lake > Sediment | place...
CAATGGGATCGGTGCCGGCCAGCACCACCCACAGCAGCAGGAACAGGATGGCGCGGGCCGGCACGGTCACTCGGCCGGCACGGCGCCCGGTGGTGCCGCCGGTTTCGCGCGCGCGGGCACCACCGCGCCCGGCGGCCGGCCGCTGAACCACGTGACATAAAGCGTCGGCAGAAAGATCAGCGTCAGCATGGTCGCCACCAGCAGGCCGCCGCTGATCGCGATCGCCATCGGCCCCCAGAACACGGTGGGCATGATCGGCATCATGCCCAGCACGGTCGATCCCGCCGTCAGCATCAGCGGCCTGAACCGGCTGGAGGCGGCGCTGACCGCGGCTTCCCAGACGCTTCTTCCCTCCGCCCGGTCCTGCTCGATCTGCACGATCAGGATCACGGCGTTCTTCGCGATCATGCCCAGGAGAGCCAGGATGCCCAGGATCGCCACGAACCCCATCGGGCGCTGGAAGATCAGCAGGGCGGCGACCACGCCGATGATGCCAAGCGGCAGCACGCTGACCAGGATGAACAGCCGCTGGAAATTCTGCAGCTGGAACATCATCACCGTCAGCATGATGACGATCATCGCCGGCACGACCGCCATCACCGATGCCCGCGATGCGGCACTTTCCTCGGCGATGCCGCCCGTCTCGATCTTGTAGCCGGCCGGCAGCCTTGCGTTGAGTTCATCGATGCGCGGCGCGAGCTCGACCACCACGTCGTCGGGCAGCACGCCGGCCCGCACGTCCGCCTGCACCGTCAGCGTGGGCACCCGGTCGCGCCGCCAAACCTGCGGGAACTCCTGGCCGGTCTGGAAGACGGCGAACTGCGACAGCGCCACGGTGCGCCCACCGGGGATCGGCACCTGGAGATTGGCGAGTGTATCGAGCGCGACGCGTTCGTTCTCGGTCGCGCGCAGCACCACGCCGACAAGATAGATGTCGTCGCGCACCTGCGTCACGGTCTGCCCGGTGACCTTGGTGTTCAGCACGGCGGCAAGCGAGGCCGAGCTCACGCCGAGCTGGCGGGCCTGGTCCTGATCGATCACCACCCGCACCTGGCGCTGCGGTTCCATCCAGTCGAAATTCACCCGCGAGGTGCCGTTACTGCCCGCGACCACGTCCGCCACCCGCAAGGCCTGGGTGCGCACCTGTTCCACATCCGGGCCACTGACGCGGTACTGGATCGGCCATCCCACGGGGGGGCCCAGTTCCAGGGGCGAGGTTCGGCCGATCGCATCCGGGAACTCCTCGGCCAGCAGGCGGTCGAGCTTGGCCTGCAACCGGTCGCGCGCATCGACATCCTTGGCCACCACCACCGCCTGGGTGAAGAACGGGTTGGCCAGCTGCACGTTCAGCGGCAAGTAGAAGCGGATGGCGCCTCGGCCGACATAGGTGCTCCAGCGCGCGACATCCGTGTCCTCGGCCAGCGCGGCATCCAGCCGCCTGGCGGCATCCTCGGCGGCAAAGATCGAGGCGTTCTGCTGCAACGAGATGTCCACCACCAGCTCCGGCCGATCGGACGCCGGGAAGAACTGCTGCGGCACCAGGCGCATGCCATAGATGGCCACCGCGAACAGCCCAATGGTCACCGCCAGCGTGATGTAGCGGAAGCGCAGCGCGGTGGTCAGGAACGCGGCATAGCCGCGCTCGATCGCGCCCGGTGGCTTCGCCGTGGTGTCCTTCGGCGGCTTCAGCAGCACCGTGCCGATCAGCGGCGTGAACAGCACGGCGACGAACCAGCTGATGACCAGCGTGATGCCGACCACGGCGAAGATGGAGAAGGTGTATTCGCCCGCGCCGCTTTGCGCGAAGCCGATCGGCACGAAGCCGGCGATGGTCACCAGCGTGCCGGTCAGCATTGGTGCGGCCAGGTTGCCGTAGGCGAAGGTTGCGGCCTTTTCCATCGGATCGCCCGCGGCAAGGCGGCGCAGCATCGCATCGATCGTGGTCATCGCATCGTCCACCAGCAGCGCCAAGGCGATGATCAGGGCCCCCAGGCTGATGCGCTGAAGGTCGATGCCCACCGCCTGCATGATGGGAAAGACGAAGGCCAGCGTCAGCGGAATGCCGATCGCCACCACCGCGCCCGCCCGGACACCCAGCGCCAGGAACGAGCACGCCATGATGATCAGGATCGCCTGCCAGAGGGATTCGATGAACTCGTTGATGGCGATGTCCACCGTCTGCGCCTGGTCGGCGACCATGATGGCATCGATGCCGATCGGCAGGTCGGCCCTGATCTCGGCAACGGCGGCCCGGATGTTCCGCCCGAGGGCCAGGATGTCGCCGCCGTCGCGCATGGCGATGGCCAGCCCGATCGCCTCCTTGCCGCTGACGCGGAATTTCGGCTGCGGCGGATCGATCAGCCCGCGCCGGACGGTGGCGATGTCGGACAGCGGAAAGATGCGTTGGCCGGCGACCAGATTGACCGAAAGCAGGTCGGCTTCCGTGGCGAACGCGCCCGAAACGCGCAGCGCGATGCGTTCGCGCCCGGTCTGCACCACGCCGGAAGGTGCCACCGCGTTCTGCGCGCGCAGCGTGGCGATGATGGCCGAGAAGTCGAGCCCAAGCGCGGCCAGCCGTTCGGTCGAGATTTCCAGGAAGATCTGCTCGTCCTGCGCGCCCAGCACCTCGATCTTGGTCACGTCCGGCACGCGCAGCAGGCGCGATCGCGCGCCTTCGACGAAATCACGCAGCTCACGGTGGGTGAAGCCATCGGCGGTGAAGCCGAAGATGATGCCGTAGGTGTCGCCGAAATCGTCGTTGAAGAACGGGCCCAGCACGCCCTGGGGGAGGGTGTGCGCCATGTCGCCGATGCGCTTGCGCACATCGTACCACATGTCGGGCACCTCGCGCGGCGGCGTTGCCTCCTTCAGATCGACGAAGATCGTGGTCTGGCCGGCATTGGTGTAGCTGCGCAGCGTATCCAGCCACTTCACTTCCTGCAGCGTGCGCTCCAGCCGCTCGGTGACCTGCAGCAGCGTCTCCTCGGTGGTGGCGCCGGGCCATGCGGCGGCGACGACCATGGTGCGGAAGGTAAAGGCCGGGTCCTCGTTGCGGCCCAGGCGCACGAAGGCCAAGCTGCCGGCGATCAGCGCGACCAGGATGAAATACAGCATCAGCGACGGACGCCGGATGCTGATCGCCGAAAGGTTGGGGCCGATCATCGGGCGGGGCCGGTCACCGGGCCGCCGCCTGCTGGCCCAGCAATCGAACCTTCTGGCCCGCGCGCAGCGCCTGCACGCCGGCGGTCACGACCACGTCGCCCGAATCGACGCCGCGCGCGATGATCACGCGCGCCGGGTCGTGCCGCAGCACCTCCACGGGGCGGAGCTGCACGGTGGTGTCGGCCGGGTTCACTACCCACACGGCGGGCCTGCCCTGCGTACTGGTCAGCGCCGAGGCAGGCAGTTCGATGCCGCCGGCGGCGCCAACTTCCATGCGGCCGGTAACCGTCGCGCCCAGCCGCAATGCCTCGGGCGGGTTGATGAGGCCGATGCGCACCTGGTGCGTGCCGGTGACGGGATCGGCGCGCGGGCTCACCTCGCGCACGCGGCCCTTCGCCCGCACGTTCGGATCGAGCGTCAGCGCGATGCTGATCTCGGGATCGGCTGGCGCCGCATCACGCACCGCCGCCGGCACATCGAACACGGCATCCCGGCCATCGTCGCGCGCGACCTGGATGATCATGCGCCCGGGCCCCACCACCTCGCCCGGCTCGGCCCCGCGGGCGGTCACGATGCCTGGCGCGTCGGCCTCCAGCACGGTCCAGCCCAGGCGGTTCTGCGCGATCGCCAGCTGCGCATGCGCGTCATCGACGCGCGAGCGCGTGGTCTGCAGCGCTTGGCGCGCCTGTTCATAGCGGGCACGCGGCGTCCAGCCGCCGCGCACCAGCTCGGCCTGGCGGTCGTAATCGAGCTGCGCCTCGAGATACTGGCCCTCGGCGGCGCGCAGCGCGGCCTGGGCCGAGCGCAGGGCGTTCTTGGCATCGGTCTGGTCAAGCCAGGCCACCACCTGCCCGGCCTCGACCCGGTCGCCGACATTGATCACGCGGTCGATCATGCGGCCTTCCACCCGAAAGGCCAGGTTCACCTCCGTCTGTGCCTGCACGGTGCCGGTGAGCTGCACCACGTCGCCGGTCGTGCGCTTTTCGACAGTGACGACGCGCACCGGGCGGATTTCGGGCGGCGCGGCCTGCTCGGCCGGCTTGCAACCGGCAAGTGCCCCCAGCAGCGACGCGGCAAAGCCAACGGTCAGGAACGCGCGCACGGTGGAGTCCTCCGGTCTTTGAAGCGATCAGCCACAGTCATGCAAGGCCCCCCCGACGAAAGCAATCACGCCTGCGGCTTCGAGGCGAGCAGATTGAGCCCCAGCGCATCCGACAGGAATCGCGTGGCCAGTTTGCCCCGCACGCTGTTGCCGGCATTGTCGAGTGGCGGCGAGAAGGTGCCTAGCCCACCCTTGCCCGGCGCGATCGTCACGATGCCGCCGCCCACGCCGCTTTTGCCCGGCAGGCCGATCTCGAACAGCCAGTGGCCCGATTGCTCGTACATGCCGGCCGTCGCCATCACCGCCAAGGTCTGCCGCGCGGATGCCTCGCTGACGACACCCCGTTTCGTCACCGGGTTGACGCCGCCATTCGCCAGCGTGGCGCCCATCACGGCCAGGTCGCGGCAGCTGATCGTCAGCGCGCATTGCCGCGTATAGACATCGACCGCCACGTCGGGGTCGCAATACATCCGGCCATAGCCGCGCAGCAGGTGCGCGATGCCCTGGTTGCGCTGGTTGGTCGTGGCTTCCGATTCATGCACCTCGGGGTCGATCTCCAACGCGCGGCCGGCAAAGCGCGACAGGCCATCCTGCACGAACCGCCATTTTTCGACAGGCGTGTCACCGGGCGCCAGGCTGGTGGTGGCGATGGCGCCGGCATTCACCATGCCGTTCATGGTGTGATCGGCATTCAGTTCGATCGCCATCACCGAGTTGAACGGCAGCCCCGTGGCGTTCACGCCGATGCTGGCGCGTACGGCGTCGCCGCCCAGCGCGTCAGCCACCAGGGCAAAGACGAACGCCTTGGAGATGCTCTGGATCGAGAACGCCACGTCGGCATCGCCGCGGGCGTATGCCTGGCCGGCCACGCCCGCCACGCACAGGCCGAACAGCTGCCGCGGCATGCGCGCGAGCGCCGGGATGTAGTCGGCCACCCTGCCCTCGGCCACGTCGCGGAACCGCTCATGCGCCGCATACATAGCCGCGGCGACGCGTTCCGGCACCGGCAGGCGGCCGGTCGAGACGATGGGAGGCGCGGCCTGGGCCGATGGCCGGGTGTGGGGTTCCAAGGATCGCCAGTTCCTGTGCTGGTCAGTCCGTCGCGATCAATCATACCTCAGACCCGCTGTGCCGCCGCGGCGCGGCCGGAACCTGTCGGCAGGACCCTAGCCGTGGGCACCGCGCCGCTTCATTGGCACGCTGTCCCAGGGCTTGCGATACCGTCCCGAAGCTGGCGCGGCATGCCAAAGGCTACAGCCGCCGCAGCAGCGCCGGCAGGTCGCGCTCCATGCTGATCCGCGGTGGCACGGTGTCGCCGGACGGGCAGCTCAGCTGCGCCGCGGCGCGCACCTCGCGCGGCGTGCAGCCGAACTCGCGGCGGAAACTGCGGCTGAAACCGGCGGCATCAACATACCCCACGGCCTCCGCCACGGCGTGGATGGGCCCGTTGTTCGCCGGATCGGAAAGCGCCGCATACGCGGCCCGCATGCGCTGCGCCGTGATGTAGCGCGCAACGCCGCCCTCGGCCTCGAACAGCCGGTACAGGTGCGACCGCGACATGCCGACCATGCGGCACAGTTTCTCGGGCGAAAGGCTGGGCAGGCCCCTGTTGCGGCGGATGGCCACGCGGATGCGCTCGCGCCGCGTCTCGTCCAGCGCAGGCGCGGCCTCGGCCAGGCGATCGCGGCTGGGCGCCATGCAGGCGCCGATCATCTGCCGCACAACGCCGTTCAGCGCCGGCAGGTCGCCGACCGTCAGCTCATGCAGCCGATGCTCGAGCGCCAGGATGAAGTCGGCCATCAGGTGGCCCAGGGGGGTGGCAAGCGGACGGTTGCGCCCCGCCTCCAGCGCGACGTTGATGTCGTGCGCGAGATCGCGGGAGAAGATCAGGCTGACCCAATGAACCGTGCTTCGCCGGCTCTCGAACGCCTCGCCCATGGAGTGGAGGATGGGCACACCGGCTTCAGCATCGGCGACGGCGTTGCCGGCCGCATGACGCACCGTGCCCCGGCGGGCAACCGTCACCAGCCAGCTGTCGATCTGATCACGCCTGATGTGCGCGGCCGAACGGCGCGCGACGAGGGGTGGCGCCTGGACGACGCTGAGGGCAGCCCCGCGCATATCCCAGAACCAGTTGGTTGCGGGATAGCCGCATTCATCATCCTCGGGGAACTCCATGTCGATCACGCTGTTCCACCGGGAGGCCCACAGTTCACGTTGCAGCGGCAGCGGGTGGTTCACGGTGGAAAAGACGCCGAGCGACAGTTTGGCGTCCTCCGGCCGCGGGTTGGCACGTTCCAGCATTCGGGGCCCCGCTTATTGATGGTGCCGATGCACCACCGCGTTATATGCCCACGGACTGAGAGCATGCCAGAATAAATTCTGACCGATCGGCCGTTACCCGGGCGCCGGTTTGACGCCAAGGACCTGCCGCACAACACTCCTGCACGCTGGCAGGTCATCGGGGAAAGCAAGGGGGCCGCATGAACGCGACGCCGCAACCGCAAGCGCCTGCGCGCCGGCTGCGCATCGGCGTGGATGTGGGCGGCACCTTCACCGACCTGGCGATGGTCGATGAAGCCACCGGGCGCATTTTCTTCCACAAGGTGCCATCGACGCCCGGTGATCCTTCGCTGGCGATCGAAACCGGGGTGCAGGAATTGCTGGCGAAGCAAGCCGCCGCCGCGGCCGAGGTCGCGTTCCTGGGCCACGGCACCACGGTGGCCACCAACATGGTCATCGAGCGGCGCGGCGCCCGTATCGGCATGCTGACCACGAAGGGTTTCCGCGACGTCATCGAGGTGGCGCGCCAGACCCGCCCGCATCTGTACAACTACGACGTGCGCCGCCCCGCCCCACTGGTGCCGCGCCGCCGGCGGCTGGAAATTGCCGAACGCCTGGCCGCCGACGGCGAAATCCTGCGCCCGCTGGACGAGGGCGAGGTGGCGCGCGCCGCCGAAGCGCTGCTGGCCGAGGGTGTCGAGGCAATCGCCATCTGCTTCCTGCACGCCTGGCGCGACCCCCGCCACGAACGCGCAGCCAAGGCGGTGCTGCACCGGCTGGCGCCAGAACTGTTCCTGTCGGTGTCGTCGGAAGTACTGCCGGAGTTCCGCGAGTTCGACCGGTTCAGCACCACGGTGCTGAACGGCTTCGTCGGCCCGCGCATGGCGCGCTATCTGGAAAGACTGCTGGCGCGCGTGCAGGGCCTTGGCATCGGCGCCGAGCCCTACACGGTGCATTCCAATGGCGGGCTGATGTCGGTGGCCACCGCCGCCCACGCACCGGTGCGCACCTGCCTTTCCGGCCCCGCCGCCGGCGTGATCGGGGCGGCCTTCGTCGCGCGCGAGGCGGGCTTCCAGAACATCGTCACCTTCGATGCCGGCGGCACCTCGACGGATGTGTGCGTGGTGGCGGGCGGCGAGCCGACCAGCACCAGCGCGCGCGAGGTGGCGGGATACCCGGTGAAGGTGCCCAGCATCGGCATCGACGTGATCGGCGCCGGCGGCGGCAGTGTGGCGTTCATCGACGATGGCGGGGCGCTGAAGGTCGGCCCCCGCAGCGCCGGCGCCGAACCCGGCCCGGCCGCCTATGGCAAGGGGGGCACGGAACCCACCCTGACCGATGCCAACATCGTGCTGGGCCGGCTTGATCCCAATGCGCTGCTGCGGGGCGCCATGCCGATCGATGAAGCCGCCGCGCGCCAAGCCGTGCTGAGGCGCATCGCCACGCCGCTCGGCCTGTCGCTGGAACAGGCGGCGCTGGGCATCATCCGCGTGGCGGTTTCCAACATGGGCCGCGCGATCCGCGGCGTGACCACCGAGCGCGGCTTCGCGCCCGAGGATTTCGCCCTGTTCGCGTTCGGCGGCGCCGGCCCGCTGCACGCGGCCGAAGTGGCGGCCGAGTGCTCGATCCCCACCGTGATCATCCCGCGCGAGCCGGGCACGATGTGCGCGCGCGGCATCCTGCTGGCGGACATCGCGCTCGACTTCGTGCGCAGCGACATCCGGCCGCTGGATGAGGTCGCCTGGGTGCGCGCGGGTGCGCTCTTCGCCGAGATGGCGCGCGAGGCGGAGCAATGGCTTGCCGCCGAGAATGTGCCGCCGGCACAGCGTGCCAGCCGGCTTGCGGTTGATCTGCGCTATGACGGCCAGAATTTCGAGGTGCGCGTGCCGCTCGCCATGCCGCTGCCCGCGCTGCCCGACCTGCTGGAGAGTTTCGCGCGCGAACATGCGCGGGCCAACGGCTATGCCATTCCCGGCCGCGCCGTCGAACTGGTGAACTGCCGGCTGACCGCGCTGGGCCACGTGCCGCGCGGCGCGCCGGAACCGCCGCCCCGCGACGGCTCGATCGAGGCCGCGCGCATCGGCCAACGGCGCGTGTATTTCGATTCCGCCACCGGTTGGCGCGAGACGCCGGTGCTTGCCCGCGAGCGCCTGCCCGCCGGCACGGTGATCGTCGGCCCCGCCGTGATCGACGAGATGAGTGCGACGACCCTCGTGTTCCCCGGCCAGGCCGCGACGCTGGATGCCGACGGCAACATCGTCGTGCGCGAGGCCGCCACCGCACCGGGCGGCGCGGCGGCCAGGGAGACGGAGAATGTCTGACGCCCTTGTCCGGCCGCCACGCCCGGCCCGCGAAGCCGACCCGATCGCCATGGAGGTGTTCGCCAACCGGCTGCTGGCGATCACCGAGGAAATGGGCAACGTGCTGATCCGCGCGTCCTTCAGCACCAACATCAAGGAGCGCAAGGACTGCTCGGTGGGCATGTTCGACGTGCACGGGCGCTGCATCGCCCAGGCCGCACACATGCCGATGCACCTGGGGTCGCTGATGGGCGCGGTGGTGACGGTGCTGGAACGCTACCGGCCGGAACAGATGCAGGAAGGCGACGCCTTCGTCTGCAACGACGTGTTCCTGGCGCGCGGCACGCACCAGCCCGACATCAACATCATCACGCCCATCTTCTGCGACGGGCAGGTGAAGTTCTTCGCCGCCAATACCGGCCACCATTCCGACGTCGGCGGCCCGAACCCCGGATCGATGTCGCAGAGCGCGAAGTCGATCTTCGAGGAAGGCATCCGCATTCCCGTGATGCGCCTGGTGCGCGCAGGCCGGATGGACGAGGACCTGCTGGAGATGATCGCGCACAATTCGCGCGAACCGGCCGAGCGCATCCTTGATCTTCGGGCGCAGGTGGCGGTGAACGAGCGGGGGGCCGCGCTGATGCAGCGGCTGGTCGCTGCCGACGGCATCGCCGCCACCGAAGCCGCCATCGAGGCACTGATCGCCTATACCGCGCGCCGCCTGCGCGCCCGCATCGCCGCGCTGCCGGATGGCGAATTTTCCGGCGAGCGCTGGATGGACGGCGATGGCGTGCCGGGCGGCGAGAAGATCGTGCTGCGGGCGAAGGTCGTGGTGAAGGGCGACGACCTGCTGCTGGACTTCGCCGGCTCGGCGCCGCAGGCACGCGGGGCGCTGAACGTCGCGCCGAACGCGCTGGAAGCGACCTGCTACTACGCGGTCAAGGCGCTGCTCGATCCCGAGCTGCCGGCGAACAGCGGGCTGTTCAGCGCCATCCGCATCAGCGCGCCGCCAGGCAGCATCGTGAACCCGAAATTCCCGGCGGCAACCGCGGCACGCGCGATCACCTGCAACCGCCTGTCGGGCGCGATCTTTGACGCGCTGAACCAGGTGCTGCCGCCGGAGAAGCGGATGGCGCACAGCCACGATTCCGTCCCCGCCCTGCTGGTTTCCGGCGAACGGCGCGGCGGCACCTATGTGTATATCGAGACGATCGGCGGCGGCGCCGGTGCGCGCCACGGCTCGGATGGCGCGGATGCGGTGCAGATGCACGTGACCAACAGTTCCAACCTGCCTGTCGAGGCGTTCGAGATCGAGTATCCGCTGCTGATCGAGGAATACGGCCTGGTGCCGGACAGCGGTGGCGCCGGAGAGTTCCGCGGCGGCCTGGGCATCGCGCGTGAAATCTCCTCGCGCGTCGATGGCTCGCTGCTGACCGCGCGTGGCGAGGGGCATTTCATGGTGGCACCCGGCCTGGATGGCGGGCTGCCCGGCGGCGGCGCGCGGCTGCTGCTGGAACCCGGCACGGCGCGCGAGCGCGAACTGCCGACCGCAACTACCGCGATGCGCATGACCAGGGGGCTTGCCGTGCGCATGGAAACGCCTGGCGGCGGCGGTTTCGGCGATCCCGCACTGCGCGATCCAGCAGCGCTCGCCGCGGACATTCTTGACGGCAAGGTGTCGCGCGCGGCGGCCGAGCGCGACCATGGCGCCGCACAGGTCGCCGCCGCGCTGGCGGCATGGAAGGAGGGGGCATGAATTTCCGCATCACCCGTCGCGGCGCGATCGCGGCAGCACTCGCCGCGCCGTTCGTTGCGCGCGCGCAAGCGCCTTGGCCCACGCGACCCGTGCGAATCATCCTGCCGTTCGCTGCCGGCGGCGGCACCGATGTCGCCGCGCGCGTCTATGTGCCGCGCCTGGCGGAGCTGCTTGGCCAGCCGGTGCTGATCGACAATCGCGGCGGATCGGGCGGCAATATCGGTGCCGAGATGGTGGTGCGCGCCCCGCCCGATGGCTACACGCTGCTGCTGACCAGCAACGGCCCCTCCACCGTCAACCGCTTCCTCTACAAGGACATGACCTTCGATCCGGCGCGCGACCTGCTGCCGGTGGGACAGATCTTCCGCATCGAGCAGCTGCTGGTGGTGCACCCCTCGCTGCCCGCCCAGACCGTTGCCGAGTTCGTGGCACTTGCCCGCGCGCGACCGGGCGAGATCACGTCCGGCTCGGGCGGCAGCGGCTCCTCGATCCACATGGCCTTGGAACTGTTCAAGCTGCGCGCGCGGGTGAACCTGACGCACGTACCCTATCGCGGCGGCGCGCCGGCAATGATCGACCTGATCGCCGGCACGATCCATTCGATGTTCGATTCCATGCCGTCGTCGCTGCCGCATATCCGCGCCGGCCGGGTCCGGCCGCTGGGCATGTGCGGCACCAGGCGGCACCCGCTGCTGCCCGAGGTGCCGACCATCGCCGAGGCCGGTGTGCCGGGCTACGACGCCGGCACCTGGATCGCCGTGTTCGCCCCCGTCGGCACGCCGCCCGAGATCGTGCGCCGGTTCAGCGAGGTCTCGGCGGCGGCCCTGGCCGAGCCCGCCCTGCGCGAGGGCCTGGCGCGCGTCGGTGCCGACGCCGCGAGCTCCACGCCGGAGCAGCTGGCCGAGACCATGCGGCGCGACACCCTGCAGTGGGGCGAAGTGGTGCGCGAGGCGGGGATCGTGGCGAACTGAGGCAGGACAGCGGGGCGCGCCAATGGACCCTACCGCCAGTCACCCTCACCCTGTCCCTCTCCCTGAGGGAGAGGGAACGGTACGGCACTCTCCGTGTTCGGTCCCCTCTCCCTCAGGGAGAGGGACAGGGTGAGGGTGACTGGGCGCCCCCCAAACCGCTGCCCATGCGTCGGCGAACATCGCCGCCCGCATGATCCCACCGTTGTAACCATCCCACCCGGTCTGCATACTCCCGGCAACGAAACAGGCTCGCGGATCGGAGAATGGACCCAAACCCTGTGCTTTGCGCAAGGATCACGGCTTGAGCGTCACTGCCGCCGCCGCGGCATCGCCGGTTGCCGCGCGCCGCCTGTTCACCGCCCGGCGCCTCGGTCGCTTCGCCCTGAAGGCGGCCGCGGCGTTCACGCTGGCCTACATCCTGACGCCGCTGTTCTTCGTCACTTGGCTGTCGTTCTTCCACCAGGAAATCCCCTCGTTCCCGCCGCAGGGCTATTCGCTGCGCTGGTACCAGGCGATCTGGAGCAACGACCGCTTCATCGACGGCTTCCTGCTGAGCATCCGCGTGGCGGTGGTCGCGACCGCGATCGGGGTTGCGCTGGGCGTGCCGGGGGCGCTGGCCATCGCGCGCCTGCGGTTCCCCGGGCGCGAGGGGCTGAACAGCATGCTGCTGATGCCGCTGGTGGTGCCCGGCATCGTGCTGGGGCTCGCGATCTACGTCTTCCATGTGGAAACCGAGATCGCCACCGGCCTGCCCGTGCTGGGTTCGCTGGGCGGGCTGGTGTTCGGCCATGTGCTGATCGTGATCCCCTGGACCGTGCGGCTTGTGACGGCCAGCCTTGCCGGCGTCGATCGCTCCATCGAGGAGGCGGCGCAGAGCCTGGGGGCCGACCGGTTCACCACCTTCCGCCGGGTGACGCTGCCGGCGATCCTGCCCGGCGTGGTGGCGGCCACCCTGTTCGGCTTCGTCTCGTCCTTCGGCAACCTGGAGCTCAGCCTGTTCCTGGTAGGACCGGGGCGCACCACCCTGCCGATCGCCATCCTGCAATACCTGGAATGGAAGATCGACCCGACGATCGCCGCGGTATCGGTGCTGAACATCCTGCTGATCGCCGGCGCGATGCTGCTCACCGACCGCTTCGTCAAGATCAGCCGGGTGGTCTGAGGGGTCATGGCACGTCTTGAGATCGACCAGCTTTCCAAGCGCTACGGCGATTTCTTCGCCGTCCGCGAGGTGAGCCTGGATGTCGCGGAAGGCGAGTTCGTGGTGCTGCTCGGTCCCTCGGGCTGCGGCAAGACCACCACGTTGCGCGCGGTCGCGGGCTTCGTCGAGCCGAGCGCGGGCGCGATCCGGCTGGGCGGCGCGGACATCACCGATCGCCCGCCCTGGAAGCGCAACGCCGGGCTGGTGTTCCAGAACTATGCGCTTTTTCCGCACCTGAGCGTGGCGCAGAACGTCGCCTTCGGGCTGGAAATGCGCAAGGTGCCGCAGGGCGAGATCGCGCCCAAGGTGGCCGAGGCGCTGAAACTGGTGCGGCTTGGCCACCTTGGCGATCGCCTGCCGCGCCAGCTGTCGGGCGGACAGCAGCAGCGCGTGGCGCTGGCCCGCGCGCTGGTGTTCCGCCCCGACGTGCTGCTGCTGGACGAGCCGCTGTCGAACCTCGATGCGAAACTCCGCCAGGAAGTGCGCATCGAGATCCGCGAACTGCAGCGCCAGCTCGGCATCACCACCGTGATGGTCACCCACGACCAGGAGGAGGCGCTGACCATGGCCGACCGCCTGGTGGTGATGGAGGAAGGCGAGGTGCGCCAGGTCGGCACGCAGCAGGAACTGTACGAGCGCCCCGCCAACCGGTTCGTCGCCGGGTTCGTCGGGCGCTCGACCTTCATCGAGGGCGCGGCCGACGGCCAGGGGCATTTCCTCAGCGAAGGCGGGCTGTCGCTGCGCTGCCGGCCAACCGCGCCCGGCCCGGCCGCGATGGCGCTTCGCCCCGAACGCATCGCCTGCGCCGCCACGCCCACCGGACGCGACAATTGTCTTTCCGGCACCGTCGAATTCGTCTCCTATCTTGGCGCAGCGATCGACCTGCACGTGCGCGTTTCGCCCGCCGAGCGTATCGTGGCGCAGATTCCGAACCGCGCCGATGTGCGGGTGCCGCATGTGGGCGAGGATGTGCATGTCGGCTGGCCCGCCGCCGACGGCATCGTGTTCCCCGGCAAAGGCGCGGGGCAGACCGCAAACCAGGGCATCGCATGAGGCGGGCCCCAAACAAGGGAGACTGGTGATGACGAAACTTCTGACGGGCGCCGGAAGACGCGGCGTGCTGAAGGCGGGTGCGGGCCTAGGCCTGGCCGCGGCACTGGGTGCACCGCATGTCGCGCGCGCGCAATCGCGCGGGCGGATCGTGGTGGGCACCTGGGGCGGCGACTATGCCCGGCTGCTCAACAAGAACATCGAGCAGCCGATCCTGATCAAGGCTGGCTGGGAAGTGGTGCAGGACCAGGCCGGCGACCCGCAGCGGCGGTCAAAAATGCTGGCCGAACGGCGCCTGCCGCGCGGCACCAGCGACATCCAGGGCCTGTCGGCGCTCAACATGTTCCAGATGCACGATGCCGGCGTGATCGACATGATCGACTATGGAAGGCTTTCCAACGCGCCGAACCTGATCCCATCGATGAAGTATCCGTACGGCGTCGGCCACATCTATTCGGGCAAGGTCGGGGTGTACAATCCGAAACTGATGCCGGAGGCGCCGAAGAGCTACGCCGACGTGCTGAACCCGCGCCACGGCAACAAGCTCGGCATCATCGACATCCAGTACCAGTACACGCTTGTCGCCGCCGCCCTGGCCGCGGGCGGCAAGGTGAACGACCTTGAGCCCGGGCAGAAACTGCTGGTCGAGTGCGTCAAGGCGGGTGCCCGCATCTATCCGACCAACGAAGCCTTCGCGCAGGGGCTGAAGAACGAGGAATTCGCCACCGGCATCATGTGGAAGGCCCGTGTGGTGCAGTGGCAGAACGCCGAGATCTCGGTGCAGGCGATTACCCCCAGCGAAGGCACGCTGGCCTATGTCTCGGGTTTCGTGATCCCGAAGAACGCGCCGAACAAGGCAGGCAGCTATGCCTACATGGATGCCATGCTCGACAAGGGCGCGCAGGAGAACTTCGCGATCGACATGGGCTACAACCCCACGGTCACGAATGCGGTGGTGGCGCCCGAGCTGAACGAGCGCATCGGCTTCACGCCGGACGAGATCAGGGCGCTGGTTGATCTCGACTACGCCTACATGACCGAGCACGACGTGCGGCTGAAGGAATGGTGGGACAAGACGCTGAAGGCCTGAGCCGGCCGAAGCGTCATCCATGGCGCAGGCGATCGCCGCGGGCCACGGCCTGAGCGAACCGCGGAGGGGCCACACCGGCCTCTCCGCGGGCCTGCTGATCGGCCCGGCCACGATTGTCGTGGCAATCGGCCTGATCGTGCCGATCGCCATCCTGTTCCGCTACAGTTTCAACCAGTTCCGCCCCCGCATCATGATGGTGGAGGCGTTCTCGCTGGAGAACTACATCAAGTTCTTCACCGACCCGTTCTACGTGAACGTCTTCTTCACCACGCTGCGCGTGGCGCTGATCTGCACCGCCATCTGCCTGATCCTGGGCTTTCCGCTGGCCTATGTGCTGGCGCGCACGCAAACCCGCTTCAAGAACCTGCTGATCATGGCGGTGGTGCTGCCGCTGTTCGTCGGCAACGCGGTGCGCGCGGCCGGCTGGATGACGCTGTTCGGCTCACGCGGCGCACTCAATTCGGCGCTGATGGGGCTGGGGCTGATCAGCCAGCCGCTGCAGATCATGTTCACCGAGATCGCGGTGATCATCGGTATCATCGCGGTCAACCTGCCCTACATGGTGCTGACGCTGCAAAGCGTGCTGGAAGGCATTGAGCGCAATGTCGAGGAGGCGGCATTCAGCCTGGGCGCCGACCCCGCCGCGATGTTCCGCCGGGTGCTGGTGCCGCTTGCTTTGCCCGGCATCATCGCCGGCGTGATCCTGACCTTCATCCTGGGCATGAACGCCTATGCCACGCCGGTGCTGCTGGGCGGACCGCAGTTTAAGATGATGGGGCCGCTGGTCTATGGCCAGTTCCAGCTCAACAACTGGCCGTTCGGCGCGGCCATCGCGTTCGTGCTGATGATCGCAACCCTTGTGCTCACGGCCTCGGCCAACCTGGTGGTGCAGCGGCGCTATAGGCGTTGAGGCGGATTGCCATTGCGGCGGGGCCGCAACGATCGTTAACCTGTCGGCAACATCGTCGGGAAGCGATCGCGATGGCGAGGATCGGATACGGCAGTGCCGCCGCCTTGGGGCTGTTGGCGGGTGCATGGACCCTGCCCGCGCACGCGCAGAGCATCACCATCGACGGGCGGCTTTCACCGGCACAGACGCTGACCGGGCCGAACTACACGATCGGCGCCAATCTGGGCCAGCAGCGGGGCGGCAATCTGTTCCACAGTTTCGGCCGATTTGGCGTGGCAGCGGCCGAGACCGCCACCTTCACCGGCCCGGCCGGCATCACCAACGTGATCGGCCGCGTCACCGGCGGCAATGCCAGCACCATCGCCGGCACGCTGCGCTCGACGGTGGTGGGGGCGAACGTCATGCTGATCAACCCCGCCGGCATCGCGCTGACGCAAGGGGCGCGCATCGACGTGCCCGGCGCCTTCCGCATCAGCACGGCCGACGAGGTGCGGTTTGCCGACGGCGCACGGTTCAGCGCTACCAACCCGAATGCCAGCACACTGACGCATGCGCCACCCGTAGCGTTCGGCTTCCTTGGCCCGGCCCAGCCGATCAGCATCACGGGCGCGACGATCAACGCCGGCGGCATCGGCGTGGCGGGCGGGGCGGTGACGATTTCCGGCAGCACGCTGTCGGCACCTGGCGGAGAGATCCGCATCGCGGGCACGGCCGGTGCTGGCGAGGTGAAGCTCGAACGCGGCGGGCCCCGCTCCACCGTCACCAGCTGGGCGCCAGTGCGCATCGAGGCGGGCGCGACGGTCAGCACCACTGATTTCGGCGGCGGCCCAGGCGGGCACGTGCGCATCCGGGGCAGCGACGTGCAGGTCAGCGGCGCCCAGGTGAGTTCAGACTCGTTCGGCGCCGAACCGGCCGGCCACGTGCGCATCCGCGCGAACAGCCTGCGCCTGGATGCGGATGGCGGGATCTCGGCCAATTCCTTCGGCCCCGGCAGCGCCGGCAGCGTCGGGATCACCACCGATGGCACGCTGACGCTGGCCGGCACCGGCTCGGTCCTCACCTACATCGCGGCCGACAACTTCGGCGGCGGCCATGCCGGACGGGTCAGCATCGATGCCGGCACCCTCAGCCTCAGCGGCCTGGGCGGCATCTCGGCCGATAATTGGGCCGGCGGCAATGCCGGCAGGGTGGATGTGCGCGCCGGCGCCGGCGGCGTGCTGGTGGAAGCGGGCAGCGCCGATGCGTACACCTACATCAATGCCCTGGCGATCGCGCAGGGCGATGCTGGCCGCATCGCCATCACCTCGGCCAGCGACGTCACCGT
>Ga0224723_1001088_pt1 | contig 17144 bp, 15 predicted proteins | sample Balambano_FR2_Me_FD_161647 | JGI IMG/M metagenome (GOLD analysis project Ga0224723, IMG submission 161647) | Freshwater sediment microbial communities from Lake Towuti, South Sulawesi, Indonesia - Balambano_FR2_MetaG | ecosystem: Environmental > Aquatic > Freshwater > Lake > Sediment | place...
AAGCGGTAAGATTCATTATTAATCAGTGCCTTAATGATCGGATTGGTAATCTGATTATTGGCTGGAATGATCGTCAAAAAAATGGTTCTAGTATGGGTAAGCGAGGTAATCAAAACTTTGTGGTCATTCCTACAGGACGATTGATTGAGCGTCTTAAACAACTTTGTCCAGAGTACGGAATAACCTTAACGATTACTGAAGAATCGTACACATCTAAAGCGTCATTTCTTGATGGTGATTTGTTACCGAAATACGGTGAAAAACCCGAAGGTTGGCAGCCATCAGGACAGAGAGTTAAGCGCGGATTATACAAAACATCTCAAGGCTTTTTGGTTAACGCTGATTGCAATGCCGCAGCTAATATACTGAGAAAAGTAGCCACACAGCTAAAGTTAAACTTAGCCGAGGTGGGTATGGGCAGCTTGACACTGCCACAACGATTTGATTTGTTCATGCGATTAAATAAATCATATCGTAAAAGAAGTGAAGTCTCGTGTTTTCAGACCGAGGCGTAACATCCTTTTAGAATCCCCCGTGTTTCCAACCGGGGGAGATGTCAAAATCCGTTTACCAGATTTATGTCCAATTGATTCGGAATCTCCATCTTTTTGTCCGACAGCTTGAGACTGGTCTGTTTCTAACCAAGATTCAAGGTCTTTTTGTTTCATATTAACAGAAGCATGAAATTCCTCAATTACTGATTTAACATCCTTACTCATACTACTCCTCTATTTTCTCAAGGGAGTCTAGTTTATGAGCAGCTTCCTTTCCAGTTTTGTCACTTTCAACTAAATACTGAGGATCATCTTTAGAAGCGGCAACATGATGTCCTTTAATATCTATTGGCGATGTGAGTTTTTTCTGTACTTCTCCAGTAGTTTCACCTTGAGACGTATTCCACTTAACTTTATCGCCTTTTTTCAGTTCTTCTGCCACGGGTTGAATCCTATTGTATCTTTTATACTTGACAATTATGTATGGGATATAATGAAAGTTAATCAATCTGTTGACAGATAAGGCGTCACACAAAAGTTATATTTATATAACCAATTATTCGTCTAGTGTAAAAAAAGTAAATATTATAGGTATTTATAGGGTCATTAGGTTTAAGGCATAACGTGCCCTATGGATACCAAGGTTTATGTAAGTGTAGTTTCCTTTATACTCCAGAATTTTGAGCTTAAAAAAAACTTTACTTTTTTATATATAGCTGGCATTTGAACACTTTTAGGGCTATTATTTTGTCGTAAAGTGCTATTCCCTAGAGTAAACCGCATGAGTGTAGAAAAATTTTACTGGTTCAGAACAGCTACACAAATAAAAGGTTCTATCCTAAAAGCCATTTATAGACGTGTTTTATTCTGCGGCCTATTCGGTGTGATTATTTCTACACTTTACTATTATAAATTACCTGTATCACAACCAATTTTAGAAAGTGTAATTCCCAGTATTGTTTTAGGTTTACTATTAGTTTTCCGAACAAATACAGCTTACGAACGGTTTTGGGAAGGTAGAAAGTGTTGGGGTTCTATGGTCAATAATGTGAGAAACTTGGCTCGGCAAATTTGGGTATCAGTTGATGTTATGAGTTTAGAAGATAAAGATAATAAAATTGCAACCCTACGCTTACTACCAGCTTTTGCGGTGACAACAAAGTTATATTTACGAGGAGAAACTGTAAACTCTGAAGTGCAAGAATTAATGTCTTCTTCTCGATACATCAAGTTAAAAACGATGAATAATCCTCCTTTAGAAGTGGCTTTTTGGATTGGGGATTATTTACAGCAACAGTATCATCGGAATTGCTTGAATAGTTACCAGTTAATTTCTATTCAACAATTATTAAATAATTTAGTGGATAATTTAGGTGCTTGTGAGCGAATCTTAAAAACACCAATGCCTCTTGCTTATTCTATTCACCTCAAGCAATTACTTTTAATTTACTGTATATTGCTACCTTTTCAATTGGTAGAAAATCTTGGTTGGTGGACAGGGTTAATAGTGGCTTTGATTAGTTTTACATTATTTGGTATTGAAGCTATAGGTATAGAGATTGAAAATCCATTCGGCTATGATGCTAATGATCTACCCTTAGAAAATATCTGTAATACAATGAAACTTAATATTGAGGATTTGATCAGTTTAAGTCCCAATGCTGATTTAACGTGAATGTGGGGAACTGTTCCCTCTTCCCTCTTCCTTACAATTCCCTAATCCCATTTTCTAAACCCCGACAAACACCAGTCAAAAAATCCATATCCAAAGTAGCGATCGCATCGCTGGGTTTGTGATAATGTGGGTTTCGCATATTAGCAGTATCTGTCACCATCATCGCCGGATAACCCACATCCCAAAAATGTGCATGATCGCTAAGTCGAGATTGAGGAAGTATCAAACCTCTATTAGGTACAGGTAACCACTCACTAGGTACTCCACACTGGCGAAAGCTGCGACTCAAGCGAATTAAATCAGGAATTGTTCGCAAACTACCAACTAAAGCGATAAAGTCCCCACGATTAGGATAAAAGCGCTCCAATGGGGCAGGATAAGCTTGAGAATTGGGAGTAAAGTCTCTATATCCTAACATTTCTAAAGAAATCATTAAGCGTAGCGGTTGCTGTTGCTGTCGTAAAAGCGCTGCATACTCAGAAGCACCAGAAGGCCCCACTAAACCGTATTCTTCCATATCAAAAGCCACTAACCGTAAAGGATATTTCGCTGGTTGGGTTGCAAATATCCTGGCAAATTCCAGTAAAACCGCCACACCACTAGCGTTATCATCAGCACCAGGACTACCCGGAACCGCATCATAATGAGCGCCAATTAAAATTGGTGGCAAATCCCTCTTTTTATTAAGAGTATTAGAGGGTAAATTCAATATGAGATTTTTACACGGTTTTGTACCTACACTAAAGGTGTGGGTTTCCACACTTCCCCATTGGGACAGTTGTTGGCAAATGTATTGTTGGACAAAAAAATGTCCGGCTGTTGCCAGATATGGATCCCGTTCTCGTGCTATCTGATTTAGATGGGTTTGTAGTTGCTCTTCTAAATTCACAGGAACACACCTTGGAATGAACATTTGTTGACCGTGTATTTCTCAACTGCAAGATAGAATAAATCAAGCATTGCTTGTAAACAAATAAATTTCAGAAACGTTAGGAGAACAGCAACGCATGGGCAAGGTAGTCGGCATCGACTTGGGTACAACTAACTCAGTAGTCGCCGTGATGGAGGGTGGCAAGCCGGTGGTGATTGCTAATGCAGAAGGTATGCGGACAACCCCCTCCGTTGTCGGCTTTAATAAAGAAGGTGAAAGAGTTGTGGGACAAATGGCACGACGACAAACTGTGATGAATCCCCAAAATACTTTTTTCGCTGTGAAACGCTTTATTGGCCGTAGGTATAGTGAGCTTAACCCAGAATCTAAGCGCGTACCTTATACTATTCGCAAAGACGAGGTGGGTAACATCAAAATAGCTTGTCCCCGCCTTTCTAAAGAATTTGCTCCCGAAGAAATTTCGGCAATGGTGCTGAAGAAATTGGCAGATGATGCTAGTCGTTATCTTGGTGAACCTGTTACAGGAGCTGTAATTACTGTTCCGGCTTATTTTAACGATTCTCAACGCCAAGCTACGCGAGATGCTGGCAGAATCGCTGGTTTAGATGTTCTACGGATTCTTAATGAACCAACAGCCGCTTCTTTAGCTTACGGTTTGGATCGCGGTGAAACTGAGATTATTTTAGTTTTTGATTTGGGTGGCGGTACTTTTGATGTATCTCTACTAGAAGTCGGTGATGGTGTATTTGAAGTTAAAGCTACTAGCGGTGACACCCAACTTGGGGGAAATGATTTTGATAAGAAAATTGTTGATTGGTTAGCAGAGAAATTTTTGGAAACAGAGGGAGTCGATTTAAGACGCGATCGCCAAGCTCTCCAACGTCTGATGGAAGCTGCTGAAAAAGCAAAAATCGAACTTTCTGCTGTTAGTGTTACTGATATTAATCTACCTTTTATCACCGCTACTGAGGAAGGCCCAAAACACATCGAAACTCGCTTAACTCGCTCTGAGTTTGAAGGTTTGTGTGAAGATTTATTAAGTCGAGTCCGTACCCCAGTCAAACGGGCATTAAAAGACGCTAACCTTTCGCCTAGAGATATTGAGGAAGTGGTGTTAGTCGGTGGTTCCACCCGGATGCCGATGGTACAGCAGATAGTACAGGCATTAATTGGTATAGAACCCAATGAAACGGTAAACCCAGACGAAGTTGTAGCCATAGGTGCAGCAATTCAAGCGGGTATCCTAGGAGGAGAACTGAAGGATGTACTACTGCTTGATGTGACTCCTTTATCTCTGGGTTTGGAAACTATAGGAGGTGTGGGTAAAAAGCTGATTCCCCGCAACACAACTATACCAGTACGTCGCTCTGATATTTTTTCTACATCAGAAAATAACCAGAATACTGTGGAAATCCACGTAGTTCAAGGTGAGCGAGAAATGGCAGCGGACAACAAGTCCCTTGGACGTTTCAAGCTTTATGGCATTCCCCCAGCACCACGCGGTGTACCGCAGGTACAAGTATCATTTGATATTGATGCTAACGGTATTTTACAAGTAACCGCACTCGATAGAACTACAGGGAGAGAACAAAGCATCACCATTCAAGGTGCTTCTACCCTTAGTGAGTCGGAAGTGAATCGGATGATTCAAGACGCGCAAAAATATGCTGATATAGATAGAGAGCGTAAAGAACGGGTAGAAAAACGCACCCGTGCAGAAGCTCAAATTTTACAAGCAGAAAGACAACTGCGAGAAATAGCGCTAGATTTTGGTATGGGATTTGCCCGTAGTCGTCGCCAAAAGATAGATAATATTTGCCGGGAACTACGAGAGAGTTTACAACAAGATGATGATCGCGGTATTGATCAAGCGTATGCTGACTTGCAAGATGCGTTATACGAACTAAACCGGGAAGTACGTCAGTATTACACTGAAGATGAAGAGGACGATTTGTTTGGTACAATTCGTGACATCTTTATTGGGGATAAAGAACGAGATTCTCCTAGGGATAATTACCGGGAGCGTGATTCTTATGACCGGGATTACAGTAGAGATAATAAATATTATGGGACTGACAGAGATTATAGAAATTCCAATCGGGACTATGGAATAAGTCCCAGCAGAGATTCCAATAGAGATTATGCCAGAGACTCTGGTAGAGTCAGTAGAGATTATAACAGAGACGACGACCGTAGAGATTCCAATCGGGATTATGACAGAGAATCCGGTAGAAATTACGGTAGAGACTCTGATAGAGATTACGGTAAAGACTATAGGAGTAGTTCCCGAAAAAATCGTCCGAGCTACCAAGATAACTGGGATGATGAAGATGATGATTGGCTGTAATCTTGTAACATAAGATTGACTTAGGAGGGTTATGACCCTCCGCTACTCCCTGAAGCTAGTCCTAAATTAAGTTTATTGGTTCGGATTTGCTAATTAGTAATTGGTAGAAGTTAGAAGTTAGGAATGTGGAGGTTTCATAGAGCAGTTACAACTCCTCATAAACTTAGTAAACTTTTGATTAAATACCAGTATGGTAGAAACGATATACAGTAACAAAATTTACTCAAATACTAAAACAAACTAATTAAATAAGTAACTATGCAACAAAATTTGCAGAATTTCCGCGATTACTACGAAATATTAGGAGTAACTAAAGAAGCTTCTAGCGAAGAAATCAAAAAGGCTTTTCGTCGCTTAGCAAGACAGTATCATCCCGATGTCAATCCGGATAATAAGGAAGCAGAAGAAAAGTTTAAAGCGATTAACGAAGCGAATGAAATCCTTTCGGATTCAGCCAAGCGATCGCAGTACGACCAATTTAGTCGCTTTTGGAACCAAAGAGGTTTCTCATCTGGAAAATCAACAAAGGATAAATCGAGTAGTAATGCCAATGGTCGGGCAAGTAACGATGTTAATCCTGGAGATTATCCCGATTTTACTACTTTTATTAATCAAGTTATCGGTGTCAAAAATCCCAACACCACATCTAACCGGACTAATGGAACTAAAACTGACCCTTTTCGTTCTCCTCAATCAAAGGTGGAATATACAGTACCACCTCGTACCGCTCGTCGGGATATAGAAGCTAGATTAACATTACCATTAGAAAAAGCTTATAAAGGTGGGTTTGAAAGAATCCGTTTAGAAGATGGACGCAGTTTAGAAGTTAATATGCCTTCAGGTATGGTTACAGGTCAATCGATCCGTCTGCGTAACCAAGGAATTGGCGGTGGAGACTTATACTTAAAAATTACTGTTGACCCTCATCCTTTATTTAAAATTGAAGGCTCAAATGTATTGTGTCAAATACCCGTTACCCCTACAGAAGCAGTTTTAGGGGGACAGGTAGAAGCACCAACCCTTGATGGTTTAGTGAAAATGAACATACCTCCAGGTGTACGCTCTGGTCAAAGATTACGTCTGGCCCAGAAAGGCTATCCTACAGAAGATGGTAAACGTGGAGACCAATTAGTAGAAATTCAAATAGTTACTCCCAAAAACCTAACTCAACAAGAACGGGAACTTTACGAAAAGTTACGACAAATAGAAACTTTTAAACCCCGTGCTGATTTTATTAGTTAAGGGAACAGGGAACAGGGAACAGTTATTCTTTGGGTTTTTACTGAATTTCTTATAATAGAACTGCCAGTGATTAAAACAACCGTAAATGAAAGCAAAGCAATGCTACAAAACGGTAAACCTAATTATTACTCATTGTTAGGACTACATCCGGGTGCATCGGTAATTGAAATCCGTCGCGCTTATCGGGAACTGAGCAAACACTACCATCCAGATACTACTACTTTACCTACTCCTGTGGCGATCGCTCAATTTCAGCAATTGAACGAAGCTTACGCTACCCTTACTAATCCAGAAAAACGGTTTAATTATGACCTCAAAATAGGTTATTCTCCTTTTGGGGTAATTCAACCACCCTCCGATTTAAATCGTCCTGTAAGCCAGCATGACTGGTCAAAATCAGCTTATCTTGACGCTAATGACCGACCCCTTTCCCCAGGGGAAATCTTTGCTTTATTTGTTATGGGACTAACCATACTAGGTTGTCTGCTCCTTGCGATCGCTATTGGTTTAACTCGTGGTGATGCTTTTACAACCGTAAATCCACCACAAACCCAACAGCAGCAAGTAATCAAAGTATCTCAACCAACTATTTCTAATCCTTAAATTTAATAATTTAAATTCTGAATAAGTAGGTTGGCTCAAATAAACCTAATTATGTAACGATATGTAAAATCCCTAAAACCCTATTGCCTACTCCCTACTCCCCAACCTCAACGATAATTTTTCCTACCCACCTACTTATTATGTCTCTTCCACCTCCAGAAACCCCACTATACAGCCATCGTCTTCCTCAAATTGAACAATGGCTGAAAGAGCAAGGCTGTGAACAAGATAAAGAACAGCTAAACTGTTGGTTAGTACAAAAACCAACATGGCAAGCTGAACTATCATTAGATATAGAAGAAATCGTTGTCCGCTATTTTCAAGTTAGAGAAAATAAACAAGATATCCAACGTTCTTTTAAATATTCCCTTAGCCGTCAGGATATAGAGCAAGCGGTGTTTTCCGGCCCGTAACAGTGCAGCACCCAGCAGCCAGCACCCAGTACCCAGCACTCTTTATATCTTCCCAAATCGCCGATTTCTTCCCTGGTAAGCAGACAAAGCACGATGAAACTCTTTGCTGTCAAAATCTGGCCAGAAAGTATCAGTTATATAAATTTCTGAATATGCAATTTGCCATAAAAGAAAATTTGAGACTCGCATTTCCCCACTAGTACGGATGAGCAAATCTGGATCGCAAATCCCCGTTGTATACAAATTACGCTCAAATACAACCTCGTCAATCTCATCCGGTTGTAATAAACCCTGCTGCACTTGATGAGCGATCGCCCGACAAGCTTGCAAAATTTCCTGCCGTCCACCATAATTTGTGGCGACGGTAAACTGGATACCCTGATTTTCCCTAGTTTCTTCCAAAGAGCGGGAGATTTCTTTTTGTAAGACAGTTGGAAGTGCTTGTAAATTGCCAACAAATCTAATTTGTACATCTTCCTCAATCATTTCCCGCAACTCTTGGCGTAAAACCCCTTGAAATAAACTCATCAGAAAATCAACTTCCTCTTGGGGTCTTTTCCAATTCTCAGTAGAAAAAGCATAAGCAGTCAGAGCTTCAATTCCCCAATCCCTACAAGTATGAAGCAAATTTTTTAGAGCATCTACACCCCGTTTATGACCCATAATTCGGGGTAAACCTTGACGAGACGCCCATCGACCATTGCCATCACATATTACCGCAACGTGTTTGGGTAGTAGTTCTCGTTTTAAATCTGGGGGTAAATCTTGCAGTTTACTTTGTTGTGCTGTCATTTTTTATCTCGAGAAGCGGTCGATGGTAAACCGAGTAAACGTGAAATCGATACTAGAGCCTTACTGCGAATCTGACGACCCAAACTAAACAAACCAGGAGCAACTGCTTCCCGATCAACAGATGGAGAAAATCGAGCTTCTAAAGACTCTTTTAACTTTGTAATCGTCAGTGGTCTATTTAAAGTTCCCTTTTCCGCTAAGGAAATAGAACCTGTCTCTTCTGATACAACTACACAAATACAATTTTCCACCCGTTCAGTAATTCCCATAGCCGCCCGATGGCGTGTACCCAACTGGCGAGAGGCTGTACGTCCGGAAAGCGGTAAAATTATACCTGATGCTACAATCCGTGATCCACGAATTAATGTTGCACCATCGTGCAAAAGTGTCTTAGGTTGGAAAATAGTTTGTATCAGTTCCTTAGAAACTTCTGCGTTCAACTTAACTCCCGGGACAGAAAAATCCCGCTCGTCAATTGGTCCACTGGTTTCTACAATCAATAAAGCTCCAATCCGGTTTTTTGAGAGTTCCTTAACCGCATCAACAATTTCATCAATTACACTATCTGATTTAGGAGTTGCGATCGACGGCTGAAATAAATGTCGGAACTCACCACGTCCTAATTGTTCTAAAAATCTCCGAAACTCTGACTGAAGAGCGACTGCCATTGCTACAGCACAACCAATTACCAAATTTTGCAAGACAAAGTTCAGCAGTTTTAGTTGCAGTGTGCCACTGACTGCTGATGCCAGCATTAAAATTATAAATCCTCGTACCATCCACAGTGTCCGACGCTCGCTGATAATCATTAGTATCATGTAGGTCAGCGCCAGCACTAACGCAATATCCAGAGCATCAATTAGCAATGACTGCGACCATTCCAGGTTTTTTAGCCATTGCTTCGATGAATCTACCATGACATCTGGATCTTATCTGCTGCCGAATTATGAAAGTTTGAAGAAGCAAAGTAGACTTGCCACCTCTTTGTCCAAAGTTGTACCAGTTACCCAAACGTTCCACTATTAGAGATGGAGAGTGGCGCCTCAAGTTGGAAATAATCATTAATTTACATAAAATATAAATTATGAAAATCAAGAACACATTAAGATTTGTCCAATACTTAAAATCTTATAAGAAAATAAATACTAGATTTCGTCTTCCAACTGACATTTACCTTAATTTTATACTCTGGACAAGCTATTAGCCAAAACCTCAGCGCTAATAGCTAACTGCTTTTTTAACTTTTTAACCTTTCTGGTAAGCAATCTTGCCGGATCAAGTCTTGATAAGTCTCCCGTTGCATAATCAAATTTGCTTCGCCGTTATGTACTAACACTGCTGCCGGACGGGGTAAACGATTGTAGTTAGATGACATACTGTAATTGTATGCACCAGTTGTCATTACTACTAGAATATCCCCTGGTTGGGTTTTTGGCAGCTGGGCATTCTTAATCAAGATATCTCCTGATTCACAGTGCTTACCAGCTATTGTCACGGTTTCTGTAATTGGAGCGGACATCCGATTTGCCACTACCGTACGGTAAACTGACTGATAAGTTATTGGACGAGGATTATCAGACATTCCCCCATCGACTGCTATGTAGGTACGAATATCAGGAATTTCTTTAGATGAGCCGATAGTATACGCTGTAACGCACGCTGTCCCAATTAGCGATCGCCCTGGCTCGCATAATAATTTAGGTAAAGGTAAATTATCAGCCGTGCAATGAGATTGAATAACCTCGCAAATCGGCTTTACCCATTCTTCAATACTTGGTGGATCATCTGATTCTGTATATCTAATTCCTAAGCCACCACCGACATTTAATTCTGTAATTTCAATATCATAACTTGCAGCTAAAGTCAACCATTTTACCATGACTGCTGCTAAATCTCGATGAGGTTGACGTTCAAAAATTTGGGAACCAATATGAGCGTGTAGTCCTATGCATTTTAAATTAGGGTATTGGCTAACAAAAGTAAATACTTCGTCCAACTGATTGGGGTCAAAACCGAACTTACTATCTAAGTGTCCAGTGCGGATATATTCATGAGTGTGACACTCAATACCGGGAGTTAACCGTAGCATAACGCGGGGTTTTCCAGACGTTATAGGTAAAGTGTTTATAATATCCACTAGAGTATGTAACTCATACCAATTATCCACCACGACGGTAATACCAGAATCAATGGCGAAAATTAATTCCTCACGAGATTTATTATTACCGTGGAGGTAAATTTTATCAGGGCTGACACCCGCAGTCAAAGCTGTATATAATTCCCCTCCGGAAACTACATCTACTCCTAATCCTTCCGAGTGGGCGATCGCGCAAATTGCTAGACAACTCCAGGCTTTAGAAGCGTAAAGTACTTGAGATTCACCTTTATAGTAGCGCTGAAAACTGTCTTGATATTGGCGACAAGCTGTCCTTAACGTTGCTTCATCCACTATATATAGAGGTGAACCAAACTGCTCTACTAAGGTTGTAACATCACAACCACCTATTTCTAAACAATCATTCACGTTAACATTAGCGCTCAACGGTAAAAGTTGTTGATTAGGTGAGGTTTTTATGCTGCTTGCTGGAGGTAAATATTGACTACCTGAATATTGAACCCCAACAGGGTGAGTAGATACCATAACTATTAGAGTTGTCCTTGCTCAAACTACGGGCATTGTCTTCACAGTTCTGACTGTTGAATTCTAAATTCTAACCTCTTTACTTTACCCAAAACAGTAATGTTTATCAAAAAAGGGAACTCTTAATAAGGAATAGAGAACAAATCCGATTTTCTTTTCCTTATCCAGGTATAATATCCGCACTTCTGTAAGTAGCACTTGCGGACAATGAGGAGTACAAATTACAGTATCCCGATTCTCAGTTTACAGAATAGGGCGTGAATCTTGTAGCTTTATCCATAACTGTGAACACATTAGATTTAAAAATTAGATCCTTGACAACAGAAGACCTCAATGCAGTACTTGAACTAGATAAAATCTGTTTTGGTGGTCTTTGGACGTTAGAGGCTTACCGACGAGAGCTAGACAGTCCTAAAAGTGACAATTTAGGTCTATTTTGTCCTGTGCTTACCAGTGAACCATTAGGAATCGGTTGCTTTTGGTCAATCCTAGAGGAAGCTCACATCACCATTGTTGCTGTTCATCCCCAATATCATCGTCAAGGTTTGGGTACGGCTTTAGTGTATTCTCTTTTAGTAAAAGCTTACGAGCGTGGATTGGAGCGAGCAACTCTTGAGGTCAGAGCTTCTAATCATGCTGCTATCTCTTTATACGAAAAATTTGGCTTCAAAATAGCCGGAAGACGACGACGATACTACAGAGACAACGATGAAGATGCGCTGATTCTTTGGCTAGGGGAGATCCAACACCCCAACTTTAAAAAAACTCTCGACTCTTGGCACACTCTAATTAGCGATCGTTTTCACAAATCTAATTGGAATTTAGTAGGGAGTGCTGAGTGCTGAGTGCTGAGTGTGGAGTGCTGAGTACTCCCCACTACCACCCTCCTTCACTAGTTGTTACTTTATTTAACAAAAATTTATATTTAACTTTATTTGGTATAAAATAGAGCATATAAACCGAAAGAAGCTTGACGTAAATTCAAAATAATGATATTAATTCTTCTTTGTAAAGACTACAAAAAAATGCTAATTTCAGGTATTTGTAGTCAAAAATCAAGCAGTAAACACAACAGAATTCAAGCGCCTCAGTATACTAAGTAGGTAAAAGTAATAAAAAGTAGAGAAGGTACAGATAAAAATAGGTAGCCTGAAAGTGGTGTCTATTGTATCAACATCACCATCCAAATTCTTAGCCTATGCTAAAATCAGCGTACCGGCACGACGCAGGTGATGGAAAGGATGCCATATGTTTGAACGCTTCACAGAAAAAGCCATTAAGGTAATAATGCTGGCTCAGGAAGAGGCACGCCGCCTGGGTCACAACTTCGTGGGTACCGAGCAGATCCTCCTAGGTCTGATTGGCGAAGGTACCGGAGTGGCGGCTAAGGTGCTGAAATCTATGGGTGTCAACCTCAAAGACGCTCGGATTGAAGTTGAGAAAATCATAGGTCGAGGCTCAGGCTTTGTTGCAGTGGAAATACCATTTACACCACGGGCAAAGCGAGTTTTGGAACTATCTTTAGAAGAAGCACGCCAGTTGGGGCATAACTACATTGGCACCGAGCATCTGCTGTTGGGTCTGATCCGTGAAGGGGAAGGTGTAGCAGCTAGAGTTCTCGAAAACCTCGGTGTAGATTTATCTAAAGTTAGAACTCAAGTCATCCGGATGCTGGGAGAAACCGCCGAGGTTTCACCAGGTGGCTCATCTGGTCGCACAAAGACCCCGACACTAGATGAATTTGGCTCAAACCTGACTCAAATGGCAGCGGACGGGAAACTCGATCCAGTTGTAGGACGGGCTAAAGAAATTGAGCGGGTAATTCAAATTTTAGGTCGCCGTACCAAAAATAACCCAGTATTAATTGGGGAGCCTGGTGTGGGTAAGACAGCGATCGCTGAGGGTTTGGCAACACGTATCTCTACTAAAGATGTCCCTGACATTTTAGAAGATAAGCGGGTAGTCACCTTAGATATCGGTTTACTCGTAGCAGGTACCAAGTACCGGGGTGAATTTGAAGAACGCCTGAAGAAAATTATGGATGAAATCCGGCAGGCGGGCAATGTCATTCTCGTGATTGACGAAGTTCACACTTTAATTGGTGCAGGTGCTGCTGAGGGTGCAATTGACGCAGCCAACATTCTCAAACCAGCTTTAGCGCGGGGTGAGTTGCAATGTATTGGTGCGACAACATTAGACGAATATCGTAAGCACATAGAACGAGATGCAGCTCTTGAGCGTCGTTTCCAACCTGTAATGGTTGGTGAGCCTTCTGTAGATGAAACAATTGAGATTCTACACGGACTACGCGATCGCTACGAACAACACCATAAGCTCAAGATTTCCGATGAAGCTTTAGTAGCTGCTGCGAAATTATCAGACCGTTACATTAGCGATCGCTACCTCCCAGATAAAGCTATCGACTTGATTGACGAAGCAGGTTCCCGTGTCCGCTTGATAAACTCCCAGCTACCTCCCGCAGCTAAAGAGTTAGACAAGGAACTGCGACAAATACTCAAAGAAAAAGATGACGCAGTACGCGCTCAAGATTTTGACCGTGCTGGAGAACTACGTGATCGGGAGATGGAAATCAAAGCCGAAATCAGGGCGATCGCTCAAAGTAAAACAAATTCAGGTCGTGCAGAAGGTGAAGAACCTGTAGTCACAGAAGAAGACATTGCCCATATTGTCGCTTCTTGGACTGGCGTACCGGTGAACAAACTCACCGAATCTGAATCCGAGAAACTGCTGCACATGGAAGACACCTTGCATCAGCGACTTATCGGTCAAGAAGACGCCGTTAAAGCAGTTTCACGAGCCATTCGTCGCGCTCGTGTTGGTTTAAAAAATCCCAACCGACCCATTGCTAGTTTTGTCTTTTCAGGTCCAACTGGTGTTGGTAAAACTGAATTGGCAAAATCTTTAGCATCTTACTTCTTCGGTTCTGAAGAAGCAATGATTCGCTTAGATATGTCGGAATACATGGAGCGTCATACCGTCAGTAAACTGATTGGTTCACCTCCTGGTTATGTTGGTTACAACGAAGGTGGTCAGTTAACAGAAGCTGTACGCCGTAGACCATACACCGTAGTGCTTTTCGACGAGATTGAAAAAGCACACCCCGATGTATTCAATATGTTGTTACAAATTCTTGAAGACGGTCGTTTAACCGATGCCAAAGGTCGTACCGTAGACTTCAAGAACACCTTGTTGATTTTAACTTCCAATATTGGTTCCAAAGTAATTGAAAAAGGTGGCGGTGGTATCGGCTTTGAGTTTGGCGAAGACCAAAGCGAATCGCAATACAACCGCATTCGCTCCCTTGTCAACGAAGAACTCAAACAATACTTCCGACCAGAGTTCCTCAACCGTCTGGATGAAATTATTGTCTTCCGTCAATTGAACGTAGCTGAGGTGACACAAATCGCCGAAATTATGCTCAAAGAAGTATTCGGTCGTTTGACTGAAAAAGGTATCACCTTAGAAGTCACTGATCGCTTTAAAGAGCGTCTAATCAAAGAAGGATACAGTCCTAGCTACGGTGCAAGACCCTTGCGTCGAGCGATTATGCGCTTGTTGGAAGATAGTCTGGCAGAAGAAATTCTTTCTGGTCGCATCAAAGAAGGCGATACAGCCATCGTAGATGTAGATGAAAGTGGTAATGTGACAGTCAGCGCTGAACAGCGTAAGGATTTATTACCTCAAGTTACTGAGTAAAATAAGTCTTATATGTAGGGAGTAGGGAGTAGGGAGTAGGGAGTAGCTTAGTGTACTACCCTCTCCCCCTCTCTCCCCCTCCCCTACTCCTTTTAATAATGATTACCCGATTTACGGTGATGTACAGCAGTCATACCATCTTGATGCAGTACTTTACCATCATCAACAGTGGCATAGACCAACCAATGATCGCCTACTTCCATCCGGTTTTGTACTGAACATTCTAGATACGCCAAAGCCTCGGTAATTACAGGGTTGCCTTCTACTTCTTCAGTAGCGACTTCTGCAAAGCGGTCTTGTCCAGGAGTGAATGGTTTGAGGAAGTGTTTCATCAAACCTAAATGATTACCTTCTTGAAGCACATTTAAGATAAATTTACTACCAGAGTGCATTAAAGATTCTACCGCTCGGTCACGAGCAACAGCGATAGTCAAACCGGGAGGATTGAAGCTAGCTTGAGATACCCAAGAAGCTAACATTGCACTAGATATATCTCCTTGTTTGGCTGTAACAACACATAAAGAACCAACAACCCGACCCACTGCTTGCTCTACATTAGTAGCAGGTTGTTTAGGCGCACGAACTTTTACCGCTTTTTTCAAAGCTTGGGCAAAATCAGTTCCCGCTTCTTCACACATTTGTAAAGTTTTGTCATCGGGTTTAAATTTGACTCTAATAGTGTCAAAACCAAAACGATAACCAGCATCTTTGAGTTTACTTTCTATTAAATCAATCGCTTCACCACTCCAGCCAAAAGAACCAAAAACACCAGCAGGTTTATTTTTGGTCGCGGTGGAGAGTACAATCCCCAAAGCAGTTTGTACAGGAGTGGGTGCGTGTCCCCCCAGAGTTGGAGAACCAATCATAAAACCAGCGGCTTTTTCAACAGCAGCTTGAATTTCCGTTGGTTCAGTAAATTCACAGTTAATTGATTCTACCCTTACACCTGCTTTGGTAATACCGTGAGCGATCGCTTGAGCTAAGGTAGCTGTATTTCCATAAGCGGAAGCATATATTAAGGCTACACTAGTATCTTGAGATGTTTGTTGCTTACTCCAATCCCTATAAGCTTTAGTTAAATCAATCAATCCGTAGCGCACCAAAGGGCCATGTCCTGGTGCATACAATCTTGCAGGAAATTCAGAAAGTTTATCTAAAGCTGTTTCCACTTGACGAGCGTGGGGAGCCATCAAACACTCAAAGTAATAACGACGGTCTTCGATAAAAATTTCCCAACCTTCATCAAATACTTGATCTCCACAAATATGCGCTCCAAATAGCTTATCCGAGTAGAGAATTTCTGTTTGTGAATCGTAGGTACAAAGTTGGTCAGGGTAACGAGGGTTTGGTGTAGGAATAAACAGTAAATTATGACCCTTACCCAAATCAAGACTTTCATCTCCCCGCATTACCATAATTGGTAAATCTTGTGTCAACGCTCCACGTAAATTTATTGCTCCAGGATTAGAACAAACAAAAGTTATTTGTGGTGCAATTTCCCGTAAAGCCTTTAAAGTAGCTGCTCGGTTCGGATTAACGTGACCAAGAATTACATAATCAATTTGTTTAACATCAATCCGCTGTTGCAGCGCTGCTAAGTAAATTTCCGTAAACGTTTCCCCTGGTGGGTCAATCAGAGCAGTTTTATCTCCCTGAATCAGGTAACAATTAGCAGTCGTACCTTTAGCAAGAGCATATTCTATTTCAAATCTCAACCGCGTCCAGCTACGGGAACGAAACACCCAAGTATCAGTACCAATAGGTAAAATTTGAACATCACGAGGTTTTGTAGATGTCATAATCGTGTTTATTATATATAGTGTATGAGCGTATCCGTAGGGGCGGGTTTTGCGATCTCCTAAGCGGGCCAAGCGAGAAAACTCCCTTCAAACCCGCCCCCGCGAGTATATTGGGTAAACGGGAAATGCAATGTAAAACCCGCCCCCGCGAGTATATTGGGTAAACGGGAAATGCAATGTAAAACCCGCCCCCGCGTGTATACTGGGTAAACGGGAAATGCAATGTAAAACCCGTCCCCGCGAGTATATTGGGTAAATAGGAACCAATGTAAAACCCGTCCCCACAAATATTAAAGACTGTAGTTACACAAGCATGGCGATCGCATTTCCAGAATCTAACAGCTAGGGTGCCATGCAGCGTTAATAGAAAAGCGGTGCGTTACGGTAAACAGTTTTTCCGCTTTCGATTCTATATTGTCGTACCGTAACACACTAGGCTGTTGATTTTGTTAGAATTCTGTCCAATACCAATCATACAATTTTGATGTTTAAATTAGTAGGGTGCGTTACGGCACGACAATATTAAAAC
>Ga0224723_1001089_pt1 | contig 17143 bp, 17 predicted proteins | sample Balambano_FR2_Me_FD_161647 | JGI IMG/M metagenome (GOLD analysis project Ga0224723, IMG submission 161647) | Freshwater sediment microbial communities from Lake Towuti, South Sulawesi, Indonesia - Balambano_FR2_MetaG | ecosystem: Environmental > Aquatic > Freshwater > Lake > Sediment | place...
CCTTTATGGTCGTGGTCGTCGGCGGAGTCGGCAAGCTAGTCGGGGCGATCGTCGGTGCGATGGCGATCGGCATCACCGATTACCTGATCGGCTCAGGCACGCTGGCGCTGGCGCTCACCCCAGTCAAGCCGCTGGCAGATTTCTTCACCTTTTTTGCTACGACCAGCATGGCAAAGGTAATGGTGTTTGCGCTGATCGTGGTGTTTCTGCAATTCCGTCCGGGCGGCATCTTTCCGCAGAAAGGACGCACCGTTGACGCTTAAATTCTCCTCACTGACTGAACCCACATGACAGTACACGCGATCGAACCATCGGGAATCAACTGGTCAAAACGCAAGGCGCTGTTGATCGAAGCGGCGATCGTCGCGGCAGTTGCGCTGCTGCTGATCTTCATTGTTCCGGCAGTGCTGTCGGGCTTTCGTCTCAATCTGCTGGGACGGTTTCTAGCGCTGGCGATCGTCGCCCTCGGCATCGATTTGATCTGGGGCTACACGGGCTTGCTCAGTCTGGGACACGGCGTTTTCTTTGCACTGGGTGGCTACGCGCTGGCAATGCACCTGAAGCTGCAAATTCCGCCAGAGTCGAGCATTCAACTGCCCGAGTTCATGACGCTTTATGGCGTAACCGAGCTGCCCTGGTTTTGGCAGCCGTTTTACTCGTTTCCGTTTGCGGCTCTGGCAGTTTTGCTGATCCCGGCAATCATGGCGGGGCTATTGGGATATCTAGTGTTTCGCAATCGCATTCGGGGCGTGTATTTCTCGATTCTCACCCAGGCGATGACAATCATCTTCTTCAACTTTTTTAACGGGCAACAGCAGTTGATCAACGGCACCAATGGCTTGACGGACTTCAAGACGCTGTTTGGTGCTACGGTGAGCGAACCCTCGACGCAGTTTGTGATCTACGCAATTACCGTTTTGCTGCTGGTGGCTGCCTACGCGCTGTGTCGCTGGCTGACCAGCGGACGGTTTGGACGGCTGCTGATGGCAATTCGAGATGACGAGAGTCGGGTGCGATTTTCTGGCTACGACCCAACCAGCTTTAAGGTACTGGTGTTTGCTGTCTCTGGCGCGCTGGCTGGGGTGGCAGGGGCGCTGTTTACGTTGCAAACCGGCATCATTTCACCCAAGGCGATGGATATTGCGTTTTCGATCGAAATGGTGATCTGGGTGGCGGTCGGCGGTCGCGCCAGTCTGGTCGGGGCGATTTTAGGAACGCTGCTGGTCAACTTCGCCAAGAGTCTGCTCAGCGAACAGTTCCCGGATGTCTGGCTATTTTTCCAGGGCGGTTTGTTTTTGCTGGTAGTGCTGGTGCTGCCGGATGGGTTTGTGGGGCTGCTTCGCACGCAGGGCATCAATTTTTTTCGCACGCTGATCGGCAGGCGCAGACGGTCATCGACCTATCCCAGTTTAGAAGAAGATGCTCAGGTGCAATATGAACGGCAAAATCTTGGAGATTGAAAACCTGACGGTCAGCTTTGATGGCTTTCGGGCGCTCAACCAGCTCAACTTCAGCATGGATGCTGGCGAGCTGCGGGTGGTGATCGGTCCCAATGGCGCAGGCAAAACGACCTTCCTGGATGTGATTACCGGCAAGGTCAAATCCACCGTGGGACACCTGCTGTTTAAGGGGCGCAATTTGCGATCGATCCCAGAACACCGAATTGCGCGGTTGGGCATTGGGCGCAAATTTCAAACCCCGCGCGTCTACCTCAACCTCACACCGCGCGAGAATCTGGAGCTATCCTGCAACCGCAACAAAAACGTGGTGGCAACGCTGTTTCGTCAAACCCCCAGCAGCGAACGCCGCACAGTGTCAGGCTTGCTGGAGACGATCGACCTGGTTCACAAAGCAGACCTCACTGCCGCTCTGCTGTCACACGGAGAAAAACAGCGTCTCGAAATTGGCATGCTCGTCGCCCAGTCACCTGATTTGCTGCTGGTGGATGAACCCGTCGCTGGACTCACAGATGAAGAAACCGAAAAAATCGGCGATCTGCTGCTGGCGCTGGCTGAGAGCCACTCGATCATTGTGATCGAGCACGATATGGAGTTTGTCCGACAGATTGCCAACAAAGTAACGGTGTTGCATCAGGGGTCGGTTCTCTGTGAAGGATCAATGGATGAAGTGCAACACGACCCGCGTGTGATCGAGGTTTATCTGGGTACACCAGAAGCAGACTACTCTGTTCCCCCCATCCATGAGCCTATCCTCTGAAATCGACGCGATCCAACCCCAGGAGAACCTGTGACCCAAACTCAAACTGCTGCCGCCGAGGTGCGATCGACGCAGCCGATGCTGCAAGTGTCTGGGATAAACGTTTACTATGGCGAAAGTCACATTCTGCGCGATGTCGATCTGAGCGTGCCTCAGGGACAAATGGTTTGTTTGATCGGTCGCAACGGCGTTGGCAAAACGACGCTGCTCAAAACGATTATGGGTCTGATCAAACCGCGTCGCGGCACGATCGCCCTGGCAGAACAGCCGATTACGCACAAAACGCCGGACCAGCGGGCGCGGATGGGCATCGGCTATGTGCCGCAGGGGCGCGAGGTAATTCCCCGATTAACGGTGAAGGAGAATTTGCTGTTGGGTCTGGAAGCCAGAGCCGATCGCGGTCGATCGCCGCAAACGATTCCCGAAGAAATTTTTGAGCTGTTTCCGGTGCTCCAGTCGATGCTGTCGCGGATGGGCGGCGACCTCAGCGGCGGGCAGCAGCAGCAGCTAGCCATCGCCCGCGCTCTGATGGGAAAACCGCAGTTGCTGCTGTTGGATGAACCGACAGAAGGCATTCAGCCCTCAATTATTCTCGATATCGAAGCGGCGGTGCGCCACATTGTTGCAACAACGGGCATCTCGGTGCTGCTGGTCGAGCAACATCTGCACTTTGTCCGCCAAGCCGATCGCTACTACGCCATGCAAAAAGGCGGCATCGTCGCCTCTGGCTCCACAGGCGAACTCAGCAACGAAGTAATTCAGCGCTTTCTGGCGGTTTGAGGCGGAGGTTCGATCGCCCTATCCGATCTGCATCCCAATGTCAAACGTGGCTGCGTAGCCCTGGCTGGTTTGGTTTAGCATCAGCAGCAGTTGATTGCCGTCGCGCTGAAAAATGCCGTCGCGATCGTTGCGCTGCGTCCGCTGTCTGCGACTGCTGTAGGGAGATTGGGTATAGACGCGATCGGTGATTGTGTCGTCAAAAAATAGCTGTGATGTGAACTCATAGCCGCGTCCGGATGCAGCGTCGGTGCGAATCTTAAAGTGGATGTGTACCGTTCTGCCAGGATACCAGCCGGGGTAGATGGTCAAAAACTGAACGGTTCCTGTCTCGTCAGTCATCTGAGAGCCACGCAGAAATTTTTGTCCAACTGTGCTGAAGTTGGGATCGGCAACGTCTGAATACACACCCAGCGCGTCACAGTGCCAGATATCGACAAGGGCATTGGTCAAAGGTATGCAGCGATCGTCGCTGACTTGAGAGACGCGCAGCGCTAGCTGAAGCGGCACGCCGTCTTTGACCGACCCATCCGCAGGGTCTGACCGGATATCTGAACGCATCAGGCGATCGTCCACAAAATAAGGTCCTTCGGTCATTTCAGGACGGACGACGCAGCCGAGCGCTCGGGTTGCGGCAGTTGTTGAGATTGAGGCGGTTGAACCAGACGGTTTGGGTACGCACGAAACCAACAGCGCAGTTCCGGCAGCGCGCAGCAGAGCCAGCGATGCTCGGCGTGACAAAATTCGTTCGACTGGGCGATCGTCGTTGTGCATATGATCTCAATCAAACTACAAATGAATCTACTGCGATCAACCTTTTGTGGGGCGGGTAAGCCAACCCCACAAATTCAATAATGGCGGTCTAGAAGGGACTATGATTCATTGGTAGCCGACTCGCCAGCAGGCGGTTCGCCGCAGCCGCGACGCAGCGGCAGTCCCAACGCTTCGACGAGCTGCTGTTCAGTCACGCCCAGTTCTGCGGCTGCACCTTGGATGTCTGGACGTGGCGGGCGACCTTGAGCATCGGTGGGGGCGTTCTCAGGTACACCCAGCGCCTCTCTCAATTCCGCTTCTGAAACGTTGAGCGTCGCTGCGGCAGCCGCAAAATCGATTTGCGGGCGCTGCGGGCGCTGTCCATCTGGTGAAAATGGAGCGGCGTTCTGAGTGATCGCCGTCCCATCTGCTTCAGTTTGGTTTGCCGCATCTGCTCGACTGAGTGCCGCAAATCCCAGGATGCCGAATAGCAGCGGCATGGCTGCCGCAATCAGTAGCCGTTGAATCGTCATAAAAACTGCCTCTGTGTGTCGGTGGAAAGCAGGTGAGAAGCGCTTCAAACCTGCATAATTTGATTAACGCCACTGCAAATGACGGTTTGCCGCTTGCTTTCATTACAGTCTTGTCATTTCAGGAAACTGCTGCCGAACCTAGAATGGAAAGGTAGCGTAGCAGCGTATCGTGAACGTTCTACTGGTCGAAGACGAAGCAAGAATTGCTGACTTTGTGCGGGCTGGACTCAAACAGCAGGGCTTTGTGGTGGACTACTGCGACAACGGCAATGACGGCAGCGATCGCGCCTTGGAGAATGAATACGATGCAATCGTGCTTGACATCATGGTGCCGGGCAAAGATGGCTTGGCGATTCTGAAAAGCCTGCGTCGTCAAGGGCGCAATGTGCCGGTGATTTTGCTGACGGCGCGCAATGAGCTAGACGATCGCCTGGAAGGACTGAATCTCGGAGCCGACGACTACATCGCGAAGCCTTTTTTTGTTGAAGAGCTGGTTGCCCGCATTCACGCTGTCGTGCGGCGCAGCACCGGCGATCGGCAAAACTTGATCGCGATTGGACCGCTGAAGCTCGATCGAATCACGCGCGAAGTCACCTGCAATCGGCAGGTCGTCGAGTTGACCAGCCGCGAGTTTAATCTGCTGGAATACCTGATGCGATCACCCGGACGAGTCTTCACCCGCACGCAAATTCTAGAGCATGTTTGGGGCTATGACTTCAATCCTCAGACAAATGTAGTGGACGTTTGTATTCAGCGAATTCGCAAGAAGATTGACTCGATCGGCGGTGGCGCGAGCGATTTGGAAAGCGTGCGAGGCGTGGGCTATCGGTTTCGCCAGCCCACTCACTCGTGAGGCTGCGCTCTTTTCGACTGCGAATTGCGCTGTTGTCAGCGGGACTGGCGGGCAGCGCGCTGATTGGGTTTGGCGTGATTTCCTGGAAGCTGATTTACGATGCCAAGGTCAGCCGTCTCGATGCTAGCTTGGAAAGCCAGCTGAAGCGAGCGGCGCGTCCCCGCTTCGATCGCTGGCAGTCCGCAGAATCCGATCTCTCACGCGAGCTGGGAGTCAGTCCCGACACGCCGATCGCCCTTCTGGTAATCGATGCCAACGGCAATCGGCTCTATCAATCCGAGAACTGGACGCTAAACGGGAATTTAACGTTTCCTCCCGCCCCTGAACCCTTGTCAGGCAGTTCCTTGCCAAAACCATTCCCCGCCCAGAGATTTGACAGACCGCCGCCTGAACTGCCAGCCGCAACTCGCTACACGACCCAGGGAGCTTGGCGAGTGGGAGCTGTTCGCTTTCCGCATGTACAGTTCGCGATCGCTGTCAACCTGGACAGCATCGATCAGGAAATGACTGTAATTCGCAGCGTCTTCCTCTTCTCCATTCCGGCTGTGCTGCTGCTGGTGGCTGGCGGGGCATGGAGCTTGTCAGGAAATGCCCTGCGTCCGGTTCGCCAGTTGACGACGACAATGCAGAGCGTCACGATTCAAGGATTGGCGCAGCGGGTGCCAAGTGACGCGATCGACCTCGAATTCGCTGAGCTGATTGCCGTGTTCAATCAGATGCTGGAAAGGCTAGAGCGCAGCTTTAAGCAAGCCTCTCGCTTCAGCGGTGACGCGGCGCATGAGCTGAAGACACCCCTAACGATTCTGCAAGGTGAGCTGGAGCAAGCCCTGCAACAGGCTGAAACTGGCTCAGCAACGCAGCAGCGCTTAGGGCATCTGCTCGATGAGGTGCGCCGACTGAGCAGCATCGTCCGCAAGTTGCTGCTGCTATCGCTTGCCGATGCCGGACACATGAGCCTGTCTAAAGCTGAAGTGAATGTCTCTGTTATCCTCACCGAGATGGTGGATGACCTGGAACTGTTGGCACCCCATCTGCATGTGCAAACGGAGATTGCTGCCCAACTGCGCGTCTGGGGCGATCGCGACCTGTTGATCCAGGTGCTGCAAAATCTTGTTAGCAATGCAATCAAGTACAACCTCCCGAATGGCTGGATTCGGATTCAGGCTCACCAGCAAGCACGTACTGCCTTGATTACAATCAGCAATGCTTCTCAGCCGATTCCAGAGCGCGATCACAGTCTCATCTTCGATCGCTTCTACCGGAGCGACCCTGCTCACACCCGCAGAGTCGAAGGAGCCGGACTTGGGCTGAGTTTGGCACGCGAAATTGCCCGTGCTCATGGCGGCGACCTCACCTTAGCACCCGCTTCACCCGCTCAAACCGCCTTTACGCTGAGCTTGCCGGTTGTAGAAGCTTGAAGTCAAGTGCGATGGGGAAGCCAGCAGCTTGGCACAAAAAAAGCGGCAAGGCAATGACCTCACCGCTTTCTATCCATTGCTGACTAATAGTTATTCAGCCGCCTGCGGCAGCAGCTCGCGCTTCTCACCGGGCAGCACCTGAACCTGACCGTCATCGTTGACATCAACCACGGCAACGTCGCCGTCTTTGATGCGACCCGAAAGAATCTCCTCAGAGAGCGAGTCTTCGAGCAAGCGCATGATGGCGCGGCGCAGCGGTCGCGCTCCGTAAGCAGGGTTATAGCCTTCTTCGACCAAACGGTCTTTGAACCGTTCAGTGACTTCCAGGGTAATGCCCTGCTCTTGCAGACGACCAAAGACTTCGCGCAATAGAATATCGGCGATCTCTTTGATTTCGTCTTTAACGAGCTGACGGAAGACAATGATTTCATCCAGTCGGTTGAGGAACTCTGGGCGGAAGTACTGCTTCAGCTCTTCGTTGACCAGCGATCGAATCCGGTTGTACTGCGACTCGGCTGCACTTTCGTTCGAGGAGAACTCGAAGCCCAAACCGCCGCCGCCCTTCTCAATCACCTTCGAACCGATATTAGAGGTCATGATCAGCAGCGTGTTCTTAAAGTCCACCGTGCGCCCTTTCGCATCGGTCAAGCGACCGTCTTCCAAAATTTGCAGCAGCATGTTGAACACGTCAGGGTGGGCTTTCTCGATTTCATCGAACAGCACCACCGTGTAAGGACGACGACGCACGGCTTCGGTGAGCTGACCGCCTTCGTTGTAGCCGACGTAGCCCGGAGGCGAACCGATCAGCTTCGAGACGGTGTGGCGCTCCATATATTCCGACATGTCGAGGCGGATCATCGCGTCTTCAGAGCCGAAGAAGTAGGCTGCCAGTGCCTTGGTCAGCTCGGTCTTGCCGACCCCAGTGGGGCCCGAGAAGATAAAGCTGGCGATCGGACGATTGGGGTTTTTTAGACCCACACGAGCGCGACGGATGGCGCGAGACACTGCTCTCACCGCTTCATCCTGACCGATCAGGCGGTTGTGCAGCGTGTCTTCCATATGCAGCAGCTTTTCAGACTCAGACTCGGTCAGCTTGTTCACCGGAACTCCTGTCCAGGAGGCAACGATTTGAGCAATGTCCTCTTCGTCAACAACTGGAGAAGTGTCTTCACCGTCTGCTGATTCAGTCTTTTTGCTCTGTGCGATCGCCCGGATCTCTGCTTTGATCTCCATTTCTCGATCGCGGAGTTCGCCTGCGCGATCAAAGTCTTGAGAGCGCACCGCGTCGTCTTTGTCTTTGAGGACTTGCCGCAGCTCTTTGTCTAACTCCTTGGCAGCCGGGGGCAACTGCGAGTTAATCAGGCGGACGCGAGAACCCGCTTCGTCGATCAGGTCGATCGCCTTATCAGGCAGATAGCGGTCGGAGATGTATCGGTCAGAGAGCTTGGCAGCAGCTTCCAACGCTTGATCAGAAATTTTCAGCTTATGGTGCTGCTCGTATCGATCGCGCAGCCCATGCAAAATTTCGATCGTCTCAGCGACCGTGGGTTCGCCGACCATCACCGGCTGAAAACGACGTTCCAGAGCGGCATCGCGTTCGATGTGCTTGCGGTACTCGTCCAGCGTTGTCGCACCGATGCACTGGAGTTCGCCGCGTGCCAGAGCGGGCTTGAGAATGTTGGCAGCGTCGATCGCGCCTTCAGCCGCACCTGCGCCAATCAGTGTGTGCACCTCGTCGATCACCAGGATGACGTTTCCGGCTTGGCGGATTTCATCCATAATTTTCTTCAGGCGCTCTTCAAACTCACCCCGATACTTGGTGCCAGCGACCAGCAGACCAATGTCGAGCGTGACGACGCGCTTATCTTCGAGAATGTCTGGAACGTCGTTGTTGGAAATGCGCTGCGCTAAGCCTTCGGCAATTGCCGTTTTACCAACACCGGGTTCGCCGATCAGCACCGGGTTATTTTTGGTGCGCCGGCCGAGAATTTGAATCACCCGCTCAATTTCTTTTTGGCGACCGACAACCGGATCAAGCTTGCCCTCGGCTGCCATTTGGGTCAGGTTTGAGCCAAACTCGTCGAGCGTTGGTGTTTTAGTGCGACCCTGGCTACCGCCCGCAGAAACCTCGGCAGTTTCACCCAGCATCCGAATTACCTGAGTTCGCACTTTAGAAAGGTCAACACCCAGGTTCTCCAGAACCCGAGCGGCAACGCCTTCTCCTTCGCGGATCAGCCCCAAAAGCAGGTGCTCAGTACCAATGTAGTTGTGTCCAAGCTGACGAGCTTCTTCCAGCGACAGTTCGAGAACGCGCTTTGCTCGCGGAGTAAACGGAATTTCGACGGCAACAAAGCCGGAACCCCGACCAATAATCTTTTCGACTTCAATCCGGGCATCCTTGAGGTTAACGCCCATGGATTTCAGCACTTTGGCGGCGACGCCGGTCCCTTCTCCAATTAGACCCAGGAGGATCTGTTCTGTACCCACGAAGTTATGACCCAGGCGACGTGCCTCTTCCTGGGCGAGCATAATCACCTTAATGGCTTTTTCTGTGAAGCGTTCAAACATGGCGGTATTCCATCACCTGCTGCGTGCCGGTACGCTGATTTTAGCACAGACATCTGTTCCCGCTGCGGAGTGGACCGCAACGGGCAACCGGAGAAACGCCAGAACACTGCAAATTTCGGTGGCTGCGAATCAGAAAGCAACCGATTTCTCTACCTCAAGAGAGATTTCCACAGAAGCGGTGCTCAAGTCAAGCGGGATCGATACATTCGACGGTTTAGGGTTTGGGTTGTGTCTAATTGTCTAGCATTAAAACCCAGCCGGAACGGTGCAGACGATCGCCTACCTGCTGCCGCCATTTCTGCAATTTTTGCTCAAACGCTGGCGTTTGTAGCCCGTTGTGCCACAGTACCAGGGCATCTTCGCCGGTGTCTTGATAATAGCCGCGTCGTCGTCCGACCGTCTCAAAGCCAAATTTGCGATAGAGATGCAAAGCAGGCTGGTTTGAGTCTTTGACTTCTAGCGTCGCCCACTGCAACTGGCGCTGCTGAGCAGCAATCATCAGGGCATAGAGTAGCGCCTGACCCAGCCCCTGCTGCTGATAGCCTGGGTCGATCGCCAGCAGCGTAATGTGTGCCTCGTCGGCAATTGCCCACAGGCAGGCGAGTCCAAGCAGGAGCGGTTGCCAGGAGAAATCTGCGGCAGGTGAATCTGGGGCGATGCAATGCGGACTGATGAGCGCTGGCGCTGGCTGGCTGGGCAGCAACACCAGTAAATCGCTGTTGGGACTTGCCAACTCTCGCTCGTAGCCCGATCGCGTCCACAACCCGCCCAGCGTACGCTGGTCAAGAGCGACCGCTGCGGGGATTAACTCGGCAGTGAGTAGCTCGATCGTCAGAGGTGTGACCATCGGCGGCGATTTCAGAGAATTCACAGAAGCGATCGAGACTGCCTCAAGATGCACAGCCCTCAATTGTACACTGGGTAACAGGATGAACTCACTCTTAGTTAAGGACAATTTAACGCAACATGGTTTCGACTCCCGCTGCGGCGGTGGAGCATTCTGGTCGTCAATTCTTGCCAAATCCCACCACAGACACTCCTTCACCGAATCAGTACCTGCTGCCGCTGACGGCTCAGGTGAATGCTCAAGACCATCTTGAAGTTGGCGGCTGCGACATCACCGCGCTGGTGCAGCAGTTTGGTTCTCCGCTTTACGTTTTGGATGAAGCCACGCTGCGGACTGCCTGCCGTCAATATCGAGAAGCCTTTCAGCGGCATTATCCTGGCGAGTCGCTGGTGCTATATGCCTCAAAAGCCTGGAGCTGTCTGGCGGTTTGTGCGATCGTCGCCAGTGAAGGGCTGGGGATCGATGTGGCAACGGGCGGTGAACTCTACACTGCCCTGCAGGCAGGCGCAAAACCTGAGCTGCTGTATCTGCACGGCAACAACAAGTCGCTGCCTGAGCTACAGTTTGCTGCGGCATCCGGCTGCACGATCGTGGCAGACAACTGGCTCGATTTGCAGCGGCTAAGCGAGTTAGGAACTTCAGACCGCCCAGTGCCCGTAATGCTGCGAATCACACCGGGAATTGAGTGTCATACCCATGAATACATTCGCACTGGGCATCTCGACAGTAAATTTGGCTTTGATCCCGACCAGCTCGATCGCGTGTTTCAGTGGATCAGCCAGCAAGCGGCGATCGACTGTGTGGGGCTACATGCTCACATCGGCTCTCAAATTTTTGATCTGCAAGCCCATCGAGATTTGCCCGGAGTGATGGTGCAGTGGTTGGTTAAAGCCGCTGAGTATGGACTGTCGGTGCGCGAGCTGGATGTGGGCGGCGGCTTGGGCATTTGCTATAACGAGGCAGATGATCCTCCCAGCATCGAGGAGTGGGTGCGCGTGGTGAGCCTCGAAATTGCCAAAGCCTGTCAGGAGCAGCAACTGCCGCTGCCCAAACTTTTAGCAGAACCAGGACGATCGCTGATTGGCTCTGCCTGTGTCACAGCTTACACCGTGGGTAGCCAAAAAACCGTGCCAGGAATTCGCACTTACATTACGATCGATGGCGGCATGTCAGACAACCCGCGTCCGATTACCTATCAATCGGTGTGTCGTGCCGTTGTGGCAAACCGGATGACTGCACCGCTGACCGAAACCGTGTCGATCGCCGGAAAGCACTGTGAATCAGGCGATATTCTGATCAAGCAAGCCCAACTCCCGGTGACGCAGGCGGGCGATACACTCGTGGTGATGAGCACTGGCGCATACAATTACAGCATGGCATCAAACTACAACCGCTTGCCGCGTCCGGCAGCAGTGCTTGTCCAGGCAGGGGAGGCAAACATCATCCTGCAACGAGAAACCTATCAAGATTTGATTCGGCAAGACCGCCTGCCAGAGCGGCTGATCAGTCAACGGTGAAGGATGAGGAACGTCAGGATCAGTGAGCGCGACGGAGAATTTGGAAGTCAACTCGCCCTGTTGCCCCACCCAAGCCAGCCCCATCCTTTCTTCCTGATTCTTGCAGACCGCAGCATTCATCCAGACCAATACCAATGGGATCGCAGTTAAAGCAGTGGCTGACAAACCTTGGCTGGACTCAGTCCTTGCTTCCGATCATTGACGTTGGGCTGGTTTTGATTCTCACCTACATGGTGCTCGTGATCATCGGTGAGCGTCGGACGCTGTGGATGGTCAGAGGATTAATTATTCTGATGCTGGCTGCGGCGTTGAGCAGTCGATTGAACTTGCGACTGCTGAGCTTTGTGCTAGAAAAGTTGGTGCTTGGTTCCGCAGTGGCGATGGCATTAATTTTACAGGCAGAGTTTCGGCGGCTGCTTGAGCAACTCGGTCGGGGTGAAATTATCCAGCTCTTTCAGCCAGCGCGCGAAGCGATTCCCAAACCTGACAGTGTGATTGACGAAATTGTGGATGCGGTCAAAGAGCTATCCCAAAATCGAACGGGTGCGTTGATGATTTTAGAGACCAGCCGCCCGATCGACGAACGTGATTTTTCAGTTCCTGGCGTGCGGCTGAATGCCGAAGTGTCAAAGGAGCTGCTGCAAACCATTTTTCAAACTTCCACGCTGCTGCACGATGGTGCAGTATTGATCCGGGGTGCCCGCGTGGTGGCAGCAGGTGTGATTCTCCCCATTTCTGAAAAAACAGCGTCTCGCCAGCTTGGCACTCGCCATCGGGCGGCAATGGGAATCACAGAGCGCATCGAAAATTGTTTGTGTGTGGTTGTATCAGAAGAGACAGGCTCAATTTCGCTCGCCGAAAAGGGCACGCTAAACCGACCTTTAACCAGCAGTAAACTAAGGGAGCTGCTGCGCGATCGATTCTCACAGTCGGTCGAACGGGAAGCAGTCGCGCCTCAATTGCGGAGTCTGGGTCGTCAACTGAGAAGTCGAATCAGGGGACTATTCGCACGCCTTATTCGCTTTTTATCATCGGCTCCACGAGAAAAAAAATGACAGCAAAGCCCACTACCCTACAGAGTTTACCCGCCGACTTAGTACGAGAGCGATTGCCTCAGCATGTCGCTGTGATCATGGACGGTAATGGTCGCTGGGCAAAGCGACAGGGATTGCCCCGAGTCATGGGGCATCGACGCGGCGTTGATGCGCTCAAGGATTTGTTGCGCTGCTGCAAAGATTGGGGGATCAAAGCCCTGACAGCCTATGCGTTTTCGACTGAAAACTGGGGTCGTCCGCTCGAAGAAGTTGATTTCTTGATGACGCTGTTTGAGCGAGTGCTGCGGCAAGAGCTGCGTGAAATGATGGCAGAAGATGTGCAAATTCACTTTGTCGGCAATTTGCACGCGCTGCCCCGATCGCTCCAGATTGAGATCGATCGATCGATGGCAGAAACGCAAAAAAATCAGGGCATTCAGTTCACGGTTGCCACCAACTACGGCGGTCGCCAAGAAATTGTGCAGGCGTGTCAGTCGATCGCAGCTCAGGTGCAGCAGGGTCTGCTCCAGCCCGATCAGATTGACGAAGCTTTGTTTGCCAAACACCTGTATACCGCTGCAACCTGTGATCCTGACTTACTGATTCGCACCAGCGGTGAGATGCGGCTGAGCAACTTTTTGCTGTGGCAGATGGCTTATGCCGAACTCTACGTCACCGAAACGCTGTGGCCCGACTTCGATCGCGCCGAGTTTCACCGCGCCCTTTGTGCCTACCAGCAGCGCGATCGGCGGTTTGGCAAAGTGTAGCGAGTTTGCTTATGGTCCTGAAAAAATGGCTTCATCGAGGTCGCGGCGGCTGAGCGAGTATTTGAAAGTGCGCTGGATGTCGCGTCCGTCTTCGGCTGCGCCAAAGTAGCGGACGGTGAGTGAGTCAATGTCAAGGCAAATGTGTGCCTGCCAGCCATCGTGCTGTACATACCAGCAGTGCAGGTCTGCTTCATCGCGCTGACATCCTTGAGAGACGAGCCATTGCTCAATCTCAGGCAGCGGGTAGTTATACAGCGGAGTGTCAGCAGAAGGAAGCGTCATAGGTTTAAGAATCGAAATAACATCCAGGTTAGGCATTCAAGAACGAGATCTGGCTTCGATCGCAGCCGTTTTGAACCGAATGCCAAATCTACAGGGAAGACAAGCGCGATCGTCACGAAGCCGAATCAGGGTCAGGCGGGGTTGGGGCGACTTTTAACGGCGAGACAGCAGAAGTGATAGGAACCAGCGGCGGCTGATCCGCTGCCGGTTCGCTAGCTGCGTGGTATGCGGGATTGAGCGACTGCCAGACAATTTCGCCCCGAGTCAGCCCCACAGTAAACACCAGAATCAAACAGGCGACAAACGTCACACCCAAAATGAACAGGGCAAACAATTCACCTGCCGACAGTTGGCGATCGACCGGATCGAGGTAAGCAGTCGATCGCTGCCGTCGCGACTCAGAAACCGGACGATTGAGGTCGGCTGGCGGCTGAATCACCGACACCCGCGCGTAGCCGTGTTTCAGGTCATATGCCCGACGCTGCTCAGGGCTGCTGAGCGTGGCGTAGGCTTCATTGAGCTGGCGAAATTTTTCGACGGCAACGGCTGGCGGCAGCGTTGTCGTGTCGGGATGATAAAGCTTACTTAACTCCCGATAAGCGCGTCGAATTTGTTGGGTCGAGGCTGAGGGCATCAGCCCCAGCAGTTTGTAGTAATGAGATGCCTGCTGTTCTGGCATTCCCTGATCTCCGGGGTTTGGAGTTGCTTTGGTTCAGGTGACACGCCTGCCAATTCTCCTGCTATTTTAGCTGGGTTAGCCACTTCGCTAAAGCTCAGGGATAGCGCAAGCGATCGAGCGCAGGGGTCAGGCTGGCTCAAAGCACTCGGCGCGCGTCAGGCGGATCTGTGCCAGCGTGAAGACAGCCGGGATCACGCGTCCGTAATTGGTGGCGATCGTTCGCCAGCCGAGGTCAGCCAGAAACCACGCCCAGAGCGCTGGACCAACCACGGCAAACACCGTGCGAACCGCACCATAGCGGGCAGCATTGAGCGCCATGCCGCGATAGGCAGTTTGCAGCACCACCTGGCTGTTAATTTGAGCGGCGACCGTCGCACTGCCCTGCACAACGGCTTGCTTTGCCACTTGATAGGTCGCCGCATGTAGCGCAAATTGACGAGCAATCTGTTGCAGCACCAAAGGACGCAGCACCGAACTGACAGCCAGCGCACTGCCGCCCTTGAGCATGAGTTTGAGCGGGTCTTGCTGAAGCGGCACGGGCAACTGTGGCGTGAGCTGAGTTTGAGCCAGCGATCGTTGCACCTGGCTGGAGAGCGCTCGCTGCTCTTGAACCGGCAGGCGCTGCCAGACGCGGCTCAGCAAATGCAAAAACACTTCTGCTTCTAAATCTTCGGTCGAGAGGCGATCGGAATACTGAATTTTGAGATGGTGACACACCTGAATCAGAACCTGGCGATAGCTCACCTGGCGAGTTTGGCGACGCAGCACCGTCAGCCCATCCGCCGCTAAAAAGCGGAATCGTTGCTCTAGCGTGTCAATCCAGGCTTGACGGTCTTGACTCTGTACATCGATCGGGTCAAGCGTGTACATGTAGTCGAGCGGGTTGAATTTGCGGCAGAACAAAATGTCGGTCAAAGCCTGCAACTCATCATCGGTTGCCAATTCTAAACCGGATCTCAGTTCATCCACATCTGACTCCTCGCTGCTAGGACTTTCTGCCTGTTGTCCCATATTCTACTGAAAATTACGATTTAGCAGGAGGCGGAGCGGTGGTTGATGTGGCAGTGGTTGGCGCAGGAATGGCAGGATTGACTTGCGCCCAGCAGCTCAAACAAGCTGGATATTGCGTCGTCGTGGTGGAAAAGTCGCGGGGGCTGGGCGGACGAGTCGCAACCCGACGATTACCCAACGGCTGTGCCGACCACGGGATGCGCTATCTCGACGATCAGGGGGAACTGACCCAGCAGTTGATGCAGGCACTGATAGAGCGCCGCCTGCTGCAAGTCTGGACTGACACCGAATGGGCGATCGACAAAACGGGCAAACTGCGACCGCAAGGCGATCGGCATCCCCGCTATGCTGCGCCTGCGGGCATTACCGCCGTTGCGAAATTTCTAGCAGCAGGATTGGAGGTCTGGCGCAGCCAGCGAGTGACGGCACTGCTGCCTACGTCTGACCAGAAGTGGCAGGTGAGACTAGAGGCTGCCAGCGTCGAAGCTGCACCAGAGCTAACAGTCCGGGCGATCGTCTTGGCAATTCCGGCACCGCAAGCTTTGATGCTGCTGGAACCCTTGCGTCAATCTGTGTCGCCAGAAATAACGGCAGCTTTGCGGACGGTCGAGTACCAGCCCTGTTTAAGCGCGATTGTTGCCTATACAGACGATCGCCATCAGGTTCTGACGAACTGCAATCTACCGTGGCGCTCGGTGGTGTTCAACGACGATCCGGTGCTGGCGTGGGTTGGCTTAGACAGCAGCAAACATCCTGACGCGCGTCACCCTGTTTTCGTGCTGCACAGTGCAGCGACGTTTGCCCAACAGCATCTTGAGGCAGTGGATTTGACAGCAGCGGGACAACAGATGCTCGATCGCGCCGCGCAAACGCTGATCCCCTGGCTAGCCGAGCCAGCAACGCTTCAAGTCCACCGCTGGCGGTATGCATTTGTGAGTCATCCCTGGCGCGATCGGTGCTTGAGCAGCAAACTGCCGCTGCCCCTGGTTTGCTGCGGCGATTGGTGTGGAGGCGATGACTCCGAGGAGGGAACGGCTTTGCATCGGGTTGAAACCGCCTTGCGCGCTGGGCAAGCTGCCGCTACTGAAATCAACGCACAACTTGAATCGCGGAATTTGCCAGACTTAGATTTTTCGACATTCAGCTAAAACGCGACCCTCACTCCTGCATCTTGAGGGTGAGGGTCATTTTCAGAGACGGCGGCAGCTTTAAATCTGACTGCAACACCCGGCTCAGTTCCGTATTTTGATCTTGACTTGCTCTTAAAAGCTGGCAACTTCCTGCGCTCTGGCGATCGGTTAAGCACTGGGAAAGGCTCTGGTGCGCGATGCAACTGATGGTTGGTCGCACAGTTTAGCAGATTGAACCAGAGGCATCTAGAGGTTATCGGTTGCCTCTTCGGTATTGTCTCTGCCTTCTGGACTCATATCATCATTGTCTTGGGCATTGCCGCCGCCATAGCGCCTTCTGCCGAAGCGACCTGTATTCGTGCGCTTGCGAAACTTGCGAGCGTATGCCTGATTGCGAAGTGCTTTTTCTTTTTTCTGGTTGCGGCGTTTAGCCATTCTTACCTCTTTTGAACGGTGGACGGGATGGAGAAAACCGACGAGCAGTCTAAAACTTCGGAACGATAAACTTTCAGAACCGTCACGCGGGTTGGGCACCCGGAAAGATTTTCCCAGGAGGTTCACTCTAGCATAATCCGCGTGGCTTGCCATGCACCCTGCGCTCAGGCGCGAGTATCCTCGTGCAGCAGCGTTTGGGCAAAATTCAAGGCAGCAGCGGGGGTCGAAATTTTTCCTTCTGCTTGCGCGAGCTGAATTTCCAGCAGCAGTTGCCCGATTTGCGGTCCTGCCGGAATTTGAAGCTGCTGCATGAGGTCGCGTC
>Ga0224723_1001090_pt1 | contig 17126 bp, 16 predicted proteins | sample Balambano_FR2_Me_FD_161647 | JGI IMG/M metagenome (GOLD analysis project Ga0224723, IMG submission 161647) | Freshwater sediment microbial communities from Lake Towuti, South Sulawesi, Indonesia - Balambano_FR2_MetaG | ecosystem: Environmental > Aquatic > Freshwater > Lake > Sediment | place...
GGCGCGGGCGCAAGACCGAGCGCACGTACGACCTGCAACAGCAGCGCCACAACGATCACGTTGACAACCGACAGCGGCACCAGGAACTTCCAGTTGAAGTTCATCATCTGGTCAATGCGCACGCGCGGCAGCGTGTTACGCAGCAGCAGCGAGAACAGATAGAACAGCGCCGCTTTGCCGAACATATAGAGAAAGCCAAGCGCCGGTACTTGATCAACCGCCGGACCCAGCCAGCCGCCGAAGAACAACGCTACCAGCAGCAACGCATTCGTCAACACATGCACGAATTCGCCCGCGAAGAACAGACCGAACTTCATGCCGGAGTATTCAATGTTGTAGCCCGCCACCAGTTCCGATTCCGCTTCGATCAGGTCGAATGGCGCGCGTCCCGTTTCCGCCTGTGCCGACAGGAAGAAGATGATCATTGCAATCGGCGACAGCACAAAAAACCACATCCCGCGCTGCGCTTCTACGATGTCCTGCATCCCCATGCTGCCTGCCAGCATAACCGGGATGAGAATGGCGAAGACGAACGGGATTTCGTAGCTGACGAGCTGCGCCACGACGCGAAACGCACCGAGCAGCGCATACTTGTTGTTGCTCGACCACCCCGCCATCATGATCGCCAGTGTGCCGATGCTGCCGACAGCGATGAAGTAGAGCGCGCCGATCTCCAGGTCAACACCGATATGGATCGGGCTAAGCGGGATGACTGCCCAAATCAGGATGACCGAGACGACCGAGACAATCGGCGCGAGGTTGAAGACAAAGCGATCTGCGCCCGCAGGCACGATGTCCTCTTTGGCGATCAGCTTGACGGCATCGGCAATGGTTTGCAGCAAGCCGAACGGACCGACGCGGTTGGGACCGATGCGATCCTGAATGCGCGCGGCGAACTTGCGCTCGACCCAGATCAGCAGGATGACAATGATCAGCGGCGCCAGTGTGACCAGCACGACGCCGAGCAAAATCTGGATGAAGCTCGCCAGTCCCGGATTCATGCCGCCTTCTTGCAGACAGGCGGCAAGGGTATTGATGATGTCTCTACATTCCATACATTAACTCCCCCGCACACCGTCGGGTCAATTCACACTGAAGCGGACAAGGGGCTGAAACCCCTTGTTCTAACCACGCGATCATTGCACTATTTCCACTCAAGGTCGCCTTTGAACCAGGCGTAGAGCAAACCATCGGTCAGCAGGAACAGGAACAGCAGCCCTGCACCGAAGGCGAAGAAGTCGAGCTGATTGTACGCCATCGCCCAGGGGAAGAGGAAAATCATTTCGACATCAAAAATGAGGAAGACCAGACCGTGAATGTAATACTGGACGCGGAACTGCACCCAGGTATCGCCGACGGTTTCGACGCCACATTCATACGTCTGCATCTTGATCGCGTTGGGTTTGCGCGGGCTGACGAAGGCGGCAAGCACCACCGGAAGCGCCGGAAATATCCACGCCACCGCGACAAACACGCCAATAAAAGCCCATTCGTTGACTACACTCATCGGAGCCGCTCCCCGAATAAAAGCTGTGCGATTGAAACAATGCGTATCGGTTCTGTGCCGCGTGCAGCCATCGCTCTGGCACAGTTTGTGATGAATAGTACAAGTATAACAGCCCATCAGCAAGCCTGCCAGATGGAGCGCTCCCCTATTTCATCCCAACGCGATTTTAACACGCCCTACAGGACTTCCAAACATTTCGTATCATATTGCGCACAACAAAGTGCTTATTCAAGAGATTGGAGGGGAAAAGGCTGGAGAAATCTGCTCAAATTCTCTATCCTCTTCTTCTCTACCCTCTCGAATAGGCACTTTTTGGACTCGATATGCTGACAGTTTCCACCGCCACACCCGCCGATTGGGATGCCTTCGGCCGCCAGCACCCGCGCGCCCACGCACTCCAGCTTTCGGCCTGGGGTGCGCTCAAGCACGCCTACGGCTGGGAAGTCGAGCGCGTCGCGCTGGCGCAGGATGGGCAGATGGTCGCGGGCGCGCAGCTGTTATTCCGCCGTCTGCCCTTGCGTCTGGGGACGATGGCGTACATTGGCATGGGTCCCCTCTTTCCCCCTCTGCTGCGGGAGAGGGGGTCAGGGGGTGAGGGCTTGAGCGAGCTATGGCACGCCATCCATGCCTGCGCGCGGCGGCAGCGCGCCGTCTTCCTGAAATGCGAGCCAGGCATTTACGCGCCAGATGAGCCGCAGCCGGACATGGCGGCGTTCGGCTTTCGCCCTGCCGTACAGACGATTCAACCACCCCGCACGATCATGATCGATATACAGGGCAGCGAAGACGCAATCCTGGCGCGCATGAATCAGGGGACACGCCGCAAAATCCGCCAGAGCCAGAAGAACGACATTCACTGTTACGAGGCGTCACGAGCAGACGTGGCGAAGTTCAACAGCATTATGCAGACGACAGGCGAACGCAACGATTTCGGTGTTCACGCGCCGGACTACTACGAACGCGCCTACGATCTGTTCGTGCCACAGGATGCCGCGCTGCTATTGGCAGAGCATGAAAGCGATGTGCTGGCGGGGGTGATGGTGTTCGCGGTCGGCAAACAGGCGTGGTATCTGTACGGCGCATCGTCCAGCCTCAAGCGCAATCTGATGGCGAGCTACGGCGTGCAGTGGGCGGCGATCCAGTGGGCAAAGGCGCGCGGCTGCACGAGCTACGACCTGTGGGGCATTCCTGACGAAGACGAGGCGACGCTGGAGGCGCAGTTTGAGCAGCGGTCAGATGGCTTGTGGGGCGTGTACGGCTTCAAGCGCGGCTGGGGCGGCAGCGTGGTTCGCTCCGCCAGCGCGTGGGATTACGTCTACAACCCGCTCATCTACGCGGCGTACCGGGCGGCGGTGAAGTATAGAGGAGGTGACTAATGTCGAGACTTGATAACTGCCATAATCAAATTGTGACAACATTGACCAAAGCGGGCTGGATAATTGCCCCAAAATCGCCGCGCTTTTCGTGGGATGGTAGGTTGATCGTCATCGACATTGAGGCACAAAAGCAAGCCACAGGCAATCGAGCATCCATAATGCTTATCGAAGTGAAGTGCCTTGCTGAGTCAGATGCCCCAACAACAGCCCTATACAATGCTTTTGGGCAATATATGCTGTACCGTGCAGTATTGGCTGAGTTGGGTAATTTGACACCGTTATATTTGGCAGTTCCGTTCGACACCTTTACATCCCAAAGTGACGCGTCGGTAATGCGCCTGATTCACGATAATCAGGTTAAAATGATTATCATCGAACTGGATAAAGAGGAAATCGTGCGATGGATAGAGTAATCAATATTGCAGACATCATCGAACACGAAATCAATGAGTATGTCGGCCCACTCTACAAAGGAACACTTTACCCAATTTTCGACCACAGCAGTAATGTTTATTCGCTGTTGGCAGTTCCCCATTACCCAAAGGCATTCCAGCCAGGTGTCATCCTACTTGCTCGTATCGTCGGCGATAAAGTCATTCTCGATGTCGATACAACTGACCGCCCGCTCGTCAATGCGCTGGTCGAAGCAGGTATCCCCCGTGAGAAGATTGTGCTTGCCTACGCGGGTGATATTTTGGAAAGCCAAGAGTAAACGAGCGGGCGAGGATATTGACCCCGCCCGCTGTATTCATCAGCAATTCCAGATGACCATTGGCTGATACCTGAAGCCTAAATGCCTTTACTCGCCCTGCCCCAGCGAATAGCCCTTTTCGCCGTCAAAGCTGCACAGGTTCTCCGTCTTGATGAAGTCAAACCCGGCGGCAGAGACCGCTTGGAGCAGCGCGACGATGTGCGCGTGCGTGATTGTGCCGTCGGTCGCCAGGTAGCGACAGCGCCAGTGATCGACACAGAAGGTTTCTGCCATGCCTTCGGGGTACACCTTCTGCCCGCGATTGCTGATCATCTTCAGCTTCACGCCGTCCACCTGCACTTTTTCGACAGCAGCGCCCAACACGTTCGGGTCGCGGTTTGCCTGATCCCAGTGCAGGAAGACATCAACACCGATAATTTCTTTTTTGGCGGGCGGGTATACCGTGATGCTGATTTCCAGCGGCTTGTTCTCGCCTTTGGCGTAGCTGACGGGCTTGAGTGTTTGCGGCTGCTGCCCCAGTCGCTTGACGATTGCCTCGCCAAACTCCTTTGTGCCGACCTTCTCTTTGCTCACGCCTTCGCGGAAGATGTCATAGGTATGCACACCGTCTTCGACTGTGCGCAGCCAGGCATTGTGGACGCGCTCGGCGATCTCCGGCTGACCGATATGCACCATCATCATGACGCCAGACAGCAGCAAGCCCGACGGATTGGCGAGATTCTGCCCAGCGCGGCGCGGTGCAGAGCCGTGAATCGCCTCGAACATGGCGGCGTGTTCGCCAATGTTCGCCGACCCCGCCAGCCCGACCGACCCGGCAATCTGCGCTGCCACGTCCGACAGCACATCGCCGTACAGATTGGGCAGCACCAGCACATCGAAGACTTCTGGCGTGTCCGCCATCTTCGCCGAACCGATGTCTACGATCCAGTGTTCTTTCTCAATCTGCGGGTATTCCGCGCCGACTTCATCAAAGACCTTGTGGAACAAGCCATCGGTCAGCTTCATGATATTGTCTTTGGTGAACGCCGTCACCTTTTTGCGATTGTTGCGCACGGCGTACTCAAACGCATAGCGGACGATCTTCTCGCTGCCAGGGCGCGTGATCAGCTTGAGGCACTGGTAGACTTCATCCGACTGGCGATGCTCGATGCCCGCGTACAGGTCTTCCTCGTTCTCGCGCACGATCACGATGTCCATGATCGGGTGCTTGGTCTTGATGAACGGATGATAGCTAACGCAGGGGCGCACGTTGGCATACAAGCCGAGCGTCTTGCGCGTGGTGACGTTGATGCTCTTGAAGCCTGTGCCTTGCGGCGTCGTCAGCGGCGCTTTGTAGAAGACCTTCGTGCGGCGCAGCGATTCCCACGCGCTCGGCTCGATGCCGGCGGTGTTGCCGCTCAGATAGATTTTTTCGCCGACGACGATCTCTTCGATGTCCATCTGTGCACCTGCTTCCTGCAACACGTGCAGGCTGGCGTCCATGATCTCAGGTCCAATGCCGTCCCCTTTGGCAACGGTAATCGGTGTCTTACTCATTCGTATGCTCCCCGGTCGAGAAGAAGTCCATGCCAACGAACTGACTCACGAATCCAGCGTCCCGTGTCAGGCGACCGCGAGGATGTGAAAACCAGACGCTTGATCGTACACTATCACTGCAAACGATCAAAGATTCTCACCAATGGTTTATCAAGTGCCTGTGACGATTGACCACCTGACTGACCGTGACGAATGGAACGCCCTGCTGCGCCCGCTGCCGACCGCCCATGTGCTACAAACTTGGGAATGGGGCGAGTTCAAGCGCGTGACGACGGGCTGGCAGCCGCAGCGTCTGCGTTTCCAGCGCGGCGCTGCGCTGATCGCGCTGGCATCGCTCGGCATTCGCAGCGTCGGTCCACTCAAGGTGATCTATGCGCCCAAAGGACCTGTCTTCGCGACCGACAGTAGCGCCGACCACGCCGCGGTGATCGACGAGTTACAGCGCTTCGCCCGCCGCCACGCCGCGATCTGGCTCAAAATCGACCCGGACATCATCGTCGGCACGGGCATCCCTGGCGAAGAGGACGATTTGCCCGATGAGCGCGGCATCGGCTTGATCGCGCAGCTACGCGAGCGCGGCTGGCGCTTTTCCGCCGATCAGGTGCAGTTTCGCAACAGCGTGTGCATCGACCTGACACAAAGTGAAGACGCACTGCTGGCGGCGATGAGCCAGAACACACGGCGCAAAGTCCGCATTGCCGAACGCGAAGGCGTGCGTGTGCGCGCCGGAACGCTGGACGATCTGCCGCTGCTCTATGACCTGTATCGCATCACAGGCGAACGCGACGCCTTCCTGATCCGCCCGTTCGATTATTACAGGGAAGCGTGGCGGCGCTTCATCGCGGCAGAGCTGGCGCATCCGCTGATCGCCGAGGTGAACGGGCAGGCGGTGGCGCATGTCATCCTGTTCCACTTTGGGCGCAAATGCTGGTACTTCTACGGCGCGTCGTCCAACGAGGCGCGCGACGCCATGCCGAACTACCTGCTGCAATGGGAGGCGCTGCGCTGGGCAAAAGCGCAGGGTTACGCTATCTACGATATGTGGGGCGCACCAGATGCGTTCGTCGAAAGCGACCCGTTGTGGGGGGTGTACCAGTTCAAGCGCGGCTTTCGCGGCGTCGTCACGCGGCATGTTGGCGCGTGGGACACCGCACCATCGCCGCTGCTCTACCGCGCGTACATGGAACTGATGCCGCGCGTGCGTGCGTGGCTGCGGCGCTGACGAATACTCCCGAAATCTACCCACTCGTCTCATGACTCGCGCGCGTATCGAGCCTATTGTACATGCGCGAGCCATTCTTCATCGCAGGAGCGAGACACCATGTATACGCCAGACAAAGAACGCCAGCACGAGCCGGGTGGATTGTATAAATCGGACGCCGACGAGCCGGAAGTGCTGTACGACGAAGAACACCCGAACAAACCAGAGGAGCAGCCGAGCCAGGCGGAAGGCGAGCGCGAAACTGACGAGAACGAGACTGAGTAAATGATGTCGCAACCGTTACCTGGTTCAAACGCCACTATGCCTGTCGTCCGTGACCTCTTCTCCTTGTTGAAGCAAACATTTGACGAGTGGCAGCAGGACAAGGTGCCGCGCCTGGCAGCTGCCCTGTCATACTACATCGCCTTCTCGCTGGCTCCGCTGCTGGTGCTGACGATTGCACTTGTAGGGTTCATTCTGCGCGACCAGCCAGTGCGGGAAGAGGTGTTGGGGCTGATCACCAGTGCGGTCGGCACGCAAGCGGGGGAACTGATGGGAGAGTTGGTCGATAATCTGCGCCAGCCCGCCAGTGGTTTTGTCTCGGCAGTGCTTGGCATTGCTGCGCTGCTGTTCGGCGCAATTGGCGTCTTTGAGCAGCTCAAGGACGCGCTCAATACCATGTGGGGCGTGCGCACGGAAGCAGCGCCGTCCGGCGTGCGCGGCTTCATTTTTGGCAAGCTGATTTCGTTCGGCATGGTGCTGGTAATCGGGCTGCTGCTGTTGATCTCGCTGGTCATCAGCACCCTGCTCAACGCCTTCAGCAATTACACAGAAACGATGTTTCCGGGTGCGCCAGCACTATTGCAGGTCGTCAACATCGTGATTTCGTTTGGGCTGGTGGTGGTGCTGTTCGCGCTCGTCTATCGCATCCTGCCGGACATCAAGCTGGAATGGCGCGATGTCTGGATAGGCGCGACCATCACCGCGCTGTTATTCACCATCGGCAAATACGCGCTCAGCCTGTATCTCGGCAACACGGGTACTGCCAGTCTTTACGGCGCAGCGGGCAGTTTCGTCCTGATTTTGCTGTGGATTTACTACTCGGCGCAGATCATCCTGTTTGGCGCGGAGTTTACGCAGGTCTATTCACGACGTTACGGGTCACTGCGCCCAGATACAGATGTACTAGACAAAATCTAGTCCGGGTATAATGCATTTTTATTCAAAGGAGGCGAAACATGGTTGATTTTATCGTGATTGATGGCACGGTGACAGACGACGGCGAACTGCTGGTCGATTTACCTATCGATACGCCGCGTGGCAAAGTGCGCGTGACCATTGCCACTGAGACACAATCGCCTGTCAAAATAGGCGAACCGACGTTTCTATCACCGGAAGAAGAACGAGCGTGGCTAGACACTTACGATCCAGAGCTGGAAGCGCTGATGAGTGAGATGTTTAATGATCCGCCTCTGGATTTGAGTGGTGAAGAAATAGCGAGTTCAGCAGAGATAGGTGCATGGGAACATCGGGATGATATTGCAAGCGGTGAGGACTACGTAGAGAAATTGCGCAGCAAACGGCGGTATACATGGTAATCCGCACATCAAACACTACGCGCCGCTGCCAAATGTAGACGAACGCCGACCGTATTGAGCGCTCACTCCAGCTCGCGCCGCACATTGATGCGTACTGCCTTGTCAATCGGTCTGTCCGCCACCAGAATGATGTAGCCGCCGCCGCCCGCGCCAGACAGCTTCCAGCCCAGCGCCTGCCGCTTGTACTGCGCAATCGCCTCTTTGATCGATGGCGTGAGCATGTTCGGGAACATGGCGATCTGCGCCTCGAACGACTCGCGGAAGGCATGACCGAAGCCCATCAGGTCACGATCCAGAATCGCCTGCCAGCACTCATCCGCCGCGTCCGCCAGTGCCTTCGCACCTGCTGCCGTGACATGGGTGTCCGCAAGCACGTCGTAACCACTTTCGCGCGGGTTCAGCGGCACCAGGTACAACGCCTGCTCGACAAACGCCATCGTCGCCTCGTCGCCCACGCGGTCGATCTTCGAGGGCCAATACTCACCATCGTAATACGCCCGCGCCAGCCCTGGCACGACAATTCCAATCGCGTCCTGCGAACCGGAGACCGTCTTTGTCCCCGGCGGGTTATCGTAGCAGAACAACTGGTACGCCAGCTTTTCCGCGTCGCCGGGCGGAATTCGCGGTCCCCACAACGTCAGCGCGCGGTTGCGCGTGCTGGTCGCCATGCCGCTGCGCTTGTTGAAGGCGATGTTCGGCTCCAGCGAGACGGTCAGCACCGGACCGGGATGCAGCTTGCTCACAAACGGCTGATCGAGCCAGCCGCCTGCGATGTCAATACGATATGGCATCTGGTCCACGCGGCGCAGCGCGGTCGTCGAACGCGCGGGCAAATCGGCGTGCGGTGTACGATCCAGCACTTTGTATTCGATACCGAGTTCGGCGCACAGCGCGGCTTTCTCCGGCAAATTACCATCGGTATTGACGATGAACAGGTCCGGCTGCACGGCGCGCAGTTCGTTCTCGTAGTCCAGCATCCCCGACCCCGTCGAGATGAACGCATCCTTGACATAGCCGACCGACTTGACCATGTACAGTCGTTCCGCCTCGCTGTTGACAGGCAGCCGCCCCTTCAACTGGTAGACCGTCTGGTCACTGCCGAGCGCGACGTACAGATCGCCAAATTCGGACGCCGCCTGGAAAAACGCGATGTGTCCGCTGTGCAGCATGTCGTAGCAGCCGCTAACGAAGACTTTCTTGCTCATGAGTACCTGTCTGACACTAAAATCCGAAGATGATTCAAATTTTACTGGTAATGCAAGGTTTTCACATGATAATCTTGCGAGTGATTACGATTATCAACGCGGGGGAATAAACGCGATGGAAGGCAAGAAGATCAACATCCTCGGTGTGCATACCGACGGGCAGCCGTTTAAGGAAGCGGTCGATAGACTCGTAGCGTGGGCGAAATCGAATGGCAAATACTACGTCAGCACCTCGCCCGTCTACACGCTCATGCAGTGCTTCGATAATCCGCACATCATGAAAGCGATCAACGGCTCAGACATGATCACGGCGGATGGCGTGCCGGTCGTCTGGGTGCAGCGGATGCGCGGCACCACCAAAGCCGAACGCTGCTATGGTCCCGACCTGATGCTGGCAGTCTCCGAAAAAACTGCCGGAACGAACGTCTCGCACTTCTATCTGGGGGGTGGAGCGGGCGTCGCGGAAAAGCTGCGCGTCAATTTGCAGGCGAAGTTCCCCGGCTTGCAGGTGGCAGGCACGGATAGCCCGATGATCGCCAAACAGCCCGTCATCGACCAGGCGCTTGTCAAGCGGCTGAATGACTCCGGCGCGTCGATTATCTGGGTGGGTTTGGGATCGCCCAAGCAGGATTTGTTCATGGAGGTCTATCGCCCGGTGCTGAACGCCCCACTGCTGATTGCGGTCGGTGCGGCGTTCGACTTCCACGCCGGGACGATCCCGCAGGCACCGAAGTGGATGCAAAAATCGGGGCTGGAGTGGCTGTTCCGGCTGGCGCAGGAGCCGCGACGATTGGCAGGACGTTATCTGATCCACAACCCGCGCTATATCTATCATGTCCTGCGTGAGCAGATCACGGGGAGTTGGAAGCGGGCGTAGCAGGGAAATTTATCTTTAACGCAGAGGTGCAGAGGCGCAGAGGCGCAGAGGGTAATTCCTCTGCGCTCTCCGCGTCCCTGCGCCTCTGTGTTAAATGATTCTGCCGATTGCTTTAGCGATTGCGCGTAGACTGCCAGGCGTGGCGCGCGGCATCCTTAAAATCATCCCATGCCCCATGCTGGAAATAGTTCGTCTCCCAGAAAGTACGCGCCGATGGTTCAATTTCGTCCCAGCCGTACTGCTCGTAGCGGCTGTCGCTTGCCAGCCCATGCCCCAACTGGTATGCAGGGCTGAAATGATCGAACGTGTAACCACTGTCCCGGTAGCGCGTGTCGAAGTCCTGGCGATACTGGCTTGAATACGTGTCGTAGTCATTCGGCAAACTGGTATCGGTATCCATCTGTACAGCTTCAAACTGACCATTCAGAATCGACTCGACCTTGGCGGCATTTTCGTCATCAACCTTCACCATCACAATGGCACCACCTTCCTGCAATACACGGTTGTAATCCAACTCATCGCTTCTCTTCATCTGCCCCTTCACATACATGAACATGGAGCGGTCGTCACTGGTAATGACCTTGATGTCTTCATCACGATCGACATAGCTTGTCAGATAATCTGCCATGGTCTTTGCAGCGTGAATATCTTCATATGCTGCCACCAACTGTTGAGTCATTTCCTGCGTCTCCTTAACTCTGCTATTCTTACTGACAACTCGTATCGCGCTTCTACCTTGCAACTCTAAGTGCGCAATCAACACGGCTCACCATTTGTTATGCTACTCAGACGCCTGAACAAACTGATGGGTTAGCACACCTATTTGAAGGTGGCGCATTTGGTTGGAAAACAATAGTTCCGGTACAATCCGTTTCATCATATTCGCGGATACCTGAACGTCTGACCATTTCCAGACGAAAGCAACCACCATGCGCCTCAATCTCGGTCTCGCGCAAATCTATCCCAAGCTGGCGGATGTGCGCGCCAATCTCGATAAGCATCTGGACACCATCGAACGCGCCGCCGATGCGGGTGTCGATCTGCTCGTCTTCCCCGAACTTTCGCTGACGGGCTACCAGGTACAGGATATGGTGCCGGAAGTCGCGATCAAGGCGACGCCGCAGGATCCGGTCTTCGGCACGCTGCTTGACCAGAGCAAACGGCTGGACATCATGGTCGGCTTTGTCCACGAAGACCGCCGCCAACGCTTCTATATCGCGGCAGCGTACCTGTCCGGCGGCGAATGCCTGCATATTCACCACAAGGTCTACCTGCCGACATATGCCATGTTTGACGAGGGACGTTACTTTGACGCAGGTGAGCATGTGCGCGCCTTCGATACCCGCTTCGGGCGCTTCGGCATGGCGATCTGCGAAGACTTCTGGCACATCTCTACGCCCTATTTATTATGGATGGACGGCGCAGATGTGCTGCTCTTCCACAGCGCCAGCCCCAGCCGGGGACTTGATGACAGCGACCGCCTGTCTGGTTCGCGCTGGGTTGAGCTGGTCAACCAGGCATATGGCAGTTTCTTCACCAGTTATGTCGTCCATTGCAACCGCGTCGGTTATGAAGACGGCAAAAACTTCTGGGGCGGCTCCTCGGTCGTCGAACCTAACGGTGAATTCCTGCTGCACGGCAGCTATTTTGACGAAGCGCTGTTGACGCAGCAGATCGATTTGAATCAACTACACCGCACGCGCAGCCGCCTGCCGTTGCTGCGTGATGAAAACCCGCAACTGCTGCTGCGCGAAATGACACGCATTCTTGAGCGCGATAGCAAATTAGCGGATTAGCGGATTAGCAATGCGAAATCGTTACTCGTCACTCATCACTCATCACTCGTCACTAGTCACTTAAACAGGACGTACGCCAATGACAACCACGCTTACGCACACCGACATCACACCGCGGCTGCGGATTAACCCCGCCATCGCCCGCAAGATGATCACGGGCTTCATTCAGGATCAGATCGCCAAAGTCGGCATGACGCGCGCGGTCATCGGCTTGTCCGGCGGCATCGACTCGGCGCTCTCGGCATATCTTTCGGCTGAAGCACTGGGTGCGGAAAACGTGCTTGCCGTGCGAATGCCCTACAAGTCATCATCGGAAGACAGCCTGAGCGACGCCGATCTGGTCATCGAGGCGCTCGATCTGGCAGCGCTGACGATCCCGATCACGGAGATGGCAGACCCGCTCATCAGCCGCTTCCCGGACATGAGCAACACGCGCAAGGGCAACATCATGGCGCGGCTGCGCATGACCATCCTCTACGATCAGTCTGTCGCGTGGGGTGGGCTGGTGATGGGGACAAGCAACAAGACCGAATTCCTGCTTGGCTATTCGACCGTCTACGGTGACAGCGGCGTGGCGCTGCAACCGATTGGCGACCTGTACAAGACGCAGATTCGCGAACTTTCGGCAGCGATGAATATCCCGTCGTCGGTCCTGAACAAGCCGCCGTCCGCCGATCTTTGGGTCGGGCAGACGGACGAAGGCGAACTTGGCTATAGCTATGCTGAAGTCGACCAACTGCTCTATTTGTTGGTGGATGAGCGCTACACGGTGGAGGAGGCGGTCGAAGAAGGCTTCGCGCGCTCGTTTGTCGAAGGTGTGTGGCGGCGCGTCAAATCGAATCATTACAAGCGCACCATGCCGAATATCGCTAAACTGAGCCAGCGCAGCATCGGTCATGACTTCCTGTATCTGCGCGACTTCTCCGGTCGATAATGTGTTGACGTTCTCTATTGGAGCAAATCTGCCTTGCCCATATACTACATACAATAAAGACAAGTAACAAAAGGGACTTCCAATGGAACTACGGACAAATCGACAACAACTTCTCCCGCTGATTGGGATTGTCGTTGCGCTGCTTTCGCTGTCTATCTGGGGCGGCGTGGTCGAAATGAGTCCGCAGCTGCTGCTCGGCTTTGCGATTTCCGGCGGGCTGATCATTGCCTTCGGGATCATGGCCTGGTGGCTGCTCCTTAGCCCTCTGCCGGCACTCAAAGCCGCACCTGCCCGCCTCGCGCCCGCCACTCGCCAACTGCTGGTGCTGCTGGTAGCAGGCAGCGGCGTCCTACTCATGCTTGGCTTGACCTGGGATGAGGCGTGGCATCGTATTTATGGCGTGCCTTTGGGCGAAGACTTTTTCTGGCGACCGCACATCCTGATGTATATCAGCTTTGGTTTGATGGCGCTGTTCGCGTTTGGCGGGCTTTATGTCATCAATCGCAATCCCGGCACGCTGCGCCATAAATTCCGTGCCGAACCGCTGCTCGGCTTGCTGGTGCTGATGTCCGGCTTCACACTGCTGTCCCTGCCGGTGGATCCACTCTGGCATCAAATTTATGGCGTAGACCTGACCGCGTGGAGCCTGCCGCACCTGGTCATGTTCGGCGCGGCAGCGACCACCGTCATCTTGGGCGCGGCGATTCAGGCATCCGTCATCCCCAAAACAGGCTGGCGAGTCGGCTTTGGGCTGCGCGAAGGCATTGCCGCATTCATTCTTTCGCAGGCGGTACTGATGACGCTGGTTCTGCTGGTGGTGGAGTGGGACGGCACGCACACCGAAATGATGCAGATGTCCGAAATTTTCTACGCTCGCCCCCAGTGGTTATTCCCAGCGCTCATTGTGGGTGGCACGGCATTTTTCGGCTTGCTGACGCAGCGGCTCTTCCAGCGCGTCGGGCTGGCGACCTTCGTTGGCATTCTCACGATCATCGCGCGCTGGATCACGATCGAGATCGTCGGCGGTGCAGACGTGGGCATGACCATCCGCCCACAGCTGATCGGCTTGATCCCGCTGGTCATACTTGATCTGGTGATGTTCGTGCGCATGAAGCAGGCGGATCATCCAAGAACTCACTGGACCGCGATTGGCACGTCCGTCCTGCTGGGAATGGTGGCGACGATTGCCATCATCGGGCAGTGGTACGTCGTGCCAGAAATGACGCCCGACTTCCTGCTGCAAACCGTCATTTTCGGCATTCCGCTCGCGTTACTTCTGGCTGCCTACGGCGCACAGGTCGGCGGGGCGCTCCAGCACATGGGCGGCAATGAAGGGATGCAGGTAGCGGAGGCGCGCCCCGTGCTGCTGCGGGGCGCGGTTGGTGTTGCGATCATGATTGTCTTCATGGCGGTCTTCCTGATCACCGCGACGCCGCCTGTTCTCTAGAAAAAGCTGCGGATCAGTTCAAGCACGTCGTCAATATCATCGGCATCGCCCGATTGCACGCGCGTGTTGCTCGCCCGCCCGATGTCGCCCAACACGCTGATGTCTGCGTTTTGCCCGTAGGCAACTGGTACGACGATCACCGGATTGGCGCTGTCTTCAGTGATGTCGATCTGGCGGACGACATCGCCGAGCGTGGCGCGTGTTGAGCTGGTATCCGCCCCATCGCTGAGTAAGACGACTGCGCGGATGCGTGTCGCATCATCCAGATCGTTGACGAGCGCCAGGCTGTCGAGCATGGCGTCGAAGAGCGCCGTACCGCCATCCGCCTGCAACCCCTGTATGGATGCGCGCAATGCCGCGCGGTTGGACTCCAGCTCATCAATCGGATTTAAGACGCGAAAGGTGTCGCTGAAGACCGCCAGCCCGACGCGCGAATTGCTTTCCAGTCCGTCGATAAATGCCAGTGCCGCCATGCGCGCCTGCGCGATCTTGTCTTCTTCCAGCATCGAACCCGACACATCGATCACCAGCAGCAGGTCGGCAGGCTTCTTGACCAGTGACCAGTTCTGCTGAATGGTGACGATCGTTTCCGCATCGGGCATTTCCAGCACCGTCTCCGGCTGCGCGGGGTCTGCGCCAAATTCCGGCACAATCGGATAGCCCAGCGGCACAGCAGGATTGACCGGGCGGAAGCCGCGCTGCAAGACCGTCTGCTGCATTTCCTCGCTCAACAGGTAGTCGATAAAAAGTTGTGCCGCTATTTGCTGCGCAGGTGACACCCACTCCGCGTTGACGATGGCAATCGGACGCTCGTGCCAGAGCGTTCCCTCGCGCGGGTAGAGCGCCCTCAACGGTTCGGGCGGCGTGAACGGCGGTGTAAACCCATTCGCGCTGAAAGCACCTTTCAGATAAAGCAGGTCGTTCTCCTCCAGCGCGACGAAATCGACATAATCAGGACCCTGTGCGATGTAATCGAGATATTCATCCGTGCGACTGGCGTAATGGCGCACGAGCTGCTCGATCTGGCGCACGCCGTCTTGCACGTCGGGATCGTTGACCTGCTGCACCGTCAGCCGCCGCCCACTAAAGCCGTTCATGAGGGCGCTGGCGTAGTATTCCGAGATAACTGCCGAAAGTCCGGTCGAACTGGCGCGCGGGTCAGTATGTCCGTAATAAACCGCGCGCCGCCCGTCAGGGATGCCAAAGTCTGCCCAGCCGTTGGGCGCGTTCAGCACTGCCAGCAAGTCCGCCCAGCCAATGTCTTCACGACCAACAGTGCGCTGGATAGCTTCCAGCCGACTCTGCCAGATGGCGATAATGACGGGCGTCAGCGCGACAGGCTGGACACGGCTCATGTCGAACAGTTCGCGCCCGCTGCGATAATTTGCCAGCGCCAGCCAGGTGCTAATGGTCGGCGAGAAGAGTGTCGTCCGCACGACATTCTCGTTATTGGGCGCGATGATGGCGTTGACGAGACCCTGTGCAGCGGTGCTGGACGATATCAACTGCGCAACCACACACACGCGCAGATCGGTCACTCCCAGTGCAGCCCCTGTTACCGGATGTCTGCCTTCAAAGTAGGCGGTATTGAATCGCTCAACCGCCGAAGTCATGTAGTTCTGCTGGTCATTGAGCGAAAACGTCAGAATGACCTCGATTGCGGCGGGTGCGCACGGCGCGGTATTGACCTGATTTGGGGCGCGTGTAGGCGTAAGGGTGGCGGGAAACGGGAAAGGCGCTGCCTGCGGCTGGCAGCCGACGAGGATGAACAGGACGAGAAGGACGAAGAGACTTGCGGTTTGGGTTCGCATCGGGTCTTCACCTTGCTATTCTTAACATTGCGCGGGCGAATGACGCCCTTTTAACATTGTTACGCGATTTATGCGGTGTTGGCGCGGTTTTTCACCGAAGTTTGGTTGAACCTTAATTGGGCTTAAAGCAGCAGCCAGGTGTTGCGCCCCATTGCCAAAACACCTGTTCTGATCTACAATCATCGAACAGATGTTTTACTATGAAGGCGGGCAACATGCACATCCGCACCATACCCTCGACGCTGGAAAAGCTGGCGCAAATCAGCGACGCGACCGAGTTTGAACCCGCTGGCGACCAGCCGCAGCACGAACGACGGCGCAACCGTGAGCAGTACCAGTCGCGCAGCCTGGCGGAATGTATCACCAACGTTTCCACGCCCACAGGCAAGAAGCCAATTCTCAAGACGATGGTCACGACCGCGTGCGAGCGTAACTGTTACTACTGCCCCTTCCGCGCCGGACGCGGCAAGACAAAGCGCGTCACGTTCACGCCGGATGATCTGGCGCGGGCGTTCGACCAGCTGCAGCGGGCGGGCAGCGCACAGGGCATGTTCCTGTCGTCTGGCATCATCAAAGGCAGCGTGACGACCCAGGACAAAATCATTGACACGGCGGAGATCGTGCGCCGCAGGTACGGTTATCGCGGCTATCTGCATCTGAAGATTATGCCTGGCGCGGAGTATGATCAGTTGTTCAGGGCGATGCAGCTTGCCGACCGCATCTCTGTCAACCTGGAAGCGCCGACACAGGCACGGTTGGAAGCGCTGGCACCGAAGAAAGAGTTCACGCGCGAACTGCTCAACATGCTCACGCTTGCCGCACAAATCCGCCGCGACCACCCGCGCATGAAGCTGGCGGGCAGCGTGACGCAGTTCGTGGTCGGCGCGGTCGGCGATACCGATGTCGAGCTGCTCTCGCTGAGCGGGCAGTTGTACAGACAGGCGGATTTGAAGCGCGTCTACTATTCTGGCTTCGGTCCTGTCACGCAAACACCGCTGGAAAACATCCCCGCCACCGACCCGCTGCGCGAGCATCGGCTGTATCAGGCGAGCTTTCTGCTGCGCGATTATGCGTGGGAAGTCGAAGACCTGCCGTTCGTTGGCGAAGGCAATCTGCGGCTGGATAC
>Ga0224723_1001091_pt1 | contig 17117 bp, 18 predicted proteins | sample Balambano_FR2_Me_FD_161647 | JGI IMG/M metagenome (GOLD analysis project Ga0224723, IMG submission 161647) | Freshwater sediment microbial communities from Lake Towuti, South Sulawesi, Indonesia - Balambano_FR2_MetaG | ecosystem: Environmental > Aquatic > Freshwater > Lake > Sediment | place...
GGGCGGGGCCGCGCCGCACACGCCACGTGACGCCGCGCACTCGGCTTCCGCGCCGCGCCGCCCCACCTGCTTCCTGATTTCCGGCGCATGCCGTTACGATGCTGGCGCCGGACGCCCGGGACACGAGGAAATGCCGGAAAACCTGTTCGCTACCGAAATGCTGCCGTTCACCGTCGCCCTTGGCCTGATGGGGCTGCTGACGCTGGTGGAGCTGGTGGGCCTGATGTTCGGCAGTTCGCTGGCCGGGCTGCTGGATTCCGAGCACGACGTCGATGCGCCGCACCTTGATGCCAATGCCGGCCCCATTGCAGGGCTGCTGGACTGGCTGTGCGTGGGCCGCGTGCCCACGCTGATCCTGCTGGTGATCTTCCTGACCGGCTTCGGCCTTTCCGGCTTCGCGCTGCAGGGCGCCTTGCAGGCCTCGGTCGGCGCCACGCTGCATCCGGCGCTGGCGAGCCTGGGTGCCTTTGCCGCCGCCCTGCCGATCACGCGGCTGGGCGGGAAACTGTTCGCGCGCCTCATGCCCAAGGTGCAGACCGAGGCGACCAGCCGCGAGAGTTTCGTCGGCAAGCTCGCGGTGGTCACCACCGGTACCGCGCGCCGCGGCATGCCGGCCGAGGCAAAGCTGCGCGACGCTTTTGGCCAGACCCACTACCTGCGCATCGAGCCGGACGACGACCAGGCCACCCTTGCCGCCGGCACCGAGGTGCTGATCGTCCGCCGCGCCGGCGCGGTGTTCCACGCCATTGCCAGCTCCCGTCCATAACCTGACCCAGGGGACCAGAACCATGCCCGACGGACTGATCACCACACTGTTCTATGCCGCGATCCTGCTGGTGGCGTTGCTTGGCATCGGCCTGGTCATCACGCGGCTTTATCGCCGCGCGTCCAAGGAGGTGAGTTTCGTGCGCACCGGCTTCGGCGGGCAGACCGTGGTGATGAACGGCGGCAGCCTGGTGTTCCCGGTGCTGCACGAGACCATCCCGGTCAACATGAACACGCTGCGGCTGGAGGTGCACCGCGCCAACGACCACGCACTGATCACCAAGGACCGCATGCGCGTGGACGTGATGGCCGAATTCTATGTGCGCGTGCAGCCCACCGAGGAATCCATCGCCAACGCCGCCCAGACGCTGGGCCGACGCACCATGGCACCGGAAGATCTCAAGGATCTGGTCGAAGCGAAGTTCGTCGATGCGCTACGCGCGGTCGCCGCCGAGATGGCAATGCAGGAACTGCACGAACACCGCGTAACCTTCGTGCAGAAGGTTCAGGCCGCGGTGTCCGAGGACATCCTGAAGAACGGGCTTGAGCTCGAAAGCGTCTCGCTCACCGGCCTGAACCAGACGCAGAAGGAGTTCTTCAATCCCGACAACGCGTTCGATGCCGAGGGCCTGACGCGGCTGACGCAGGAGATCGAAAGCCGGCGAAAGATCCGCAACGACATCGAGCAGGAAACCGAGGTGCAGATCCAGCGCAAGAACCTGGAGGCGCAGCAGCAGAAACTGCAGATCGCACGCGACCAGGAATACGCACGGCTGGAACAGGAGCGTGAGCTGAAGATCCGGGCCGCCGAGCAGGCCGCGCTGATCGCCCGCGAGCAGGCCGATCGCGAACAGGAAGCCCAGGCCGCGCAGGCGCTGGCCCGCCAGCGCGTGCGCGAGGCCGAGATCGCCGCCGAGAAGATCGTTGCCGAACGCCAGATCGACCGTGACCGCGAGGTGCAGGAGCGCGAGATCGCCAAGGCGCTGGCGCTGGAGAATGCCGCCGTGGAGAAGGCCAAGCAGGTGTCGCTGGCCGAACAGGCGCGCGACATCGCGGTGGCCGAGAAGAGCAAGGAGAAGTCGGAGGCCGACGCGATCGCCGACCAGGCCCGCGCCATTGCCGCCAAGGCCGCCGAGCAGGTGGCCACCGCGCGCGCCACCGAGATCGCTGAACGCGAGAAGCAGATAAGGCTGATCGAGGCGCGCAAGGCCGCCGAGCAGGACGCGATCGGCATCGTCGTCGGCGCCGAGGCCGAGAAGAACGCCGCCCTCGATCGCGCCGAGGCGGTGCGCACGGCGGCCGAGGCCGAGGCGATGCGCCAGAAGATCGTGGCCGAGGGTGCCGCCGAGGCCGAGAAACTGCGCGCCGCCGCGCAGGAGGCGATCTATCGCGTGGAGGCCGCCGGCAAGCGCCAGGTGAACGAGGCGGCCAACGTGCTCTCGGCCGAACAGATCGCCATGCAGGTGCGCATCGCCCTGATCCAGGCGCTGCCGGAGATCATCGCGCAGTCGGTCAAGCCGATGGAGAAGATCGAGGGCATCCGCATTTTCCAGGTCGATGGGCTGAACGGTGCCGCGGGCGGCGGCGGCGAGGCCGGCGCCGGGCTGGCCGACCAGGCCGTTGCGGCGGCGCTGAAGTATCGCAGCAACGCGCCGCTGATCGATGCCGTGATGAAGGAGCTGGGGCTGGCCGGCGGCGACCTGCGGGGGCTGACGGCGCCGGCGGCGCCGCCCCCGCAGGGCAGCTGATGCGGCTGGGCAATGCCCCCTCCCTATCCCTCCCCCGCTGCGCGGGAGAGGGGACCGATCACGGAGGGTGCCGTACCGTCCCCTCTCCCGCGCAGCGGGGGAGGGACAGGGAGGGGGCGGGGCCGCACAGACGATGCGCCTGACCCTCCTCGGCACCGGCTGCCCGCAGGCCGACCCGCAACGCACGGGGCCGGCAAGCCTGGTGCGCGCGGGCGAAGCCGCCCTGCTGATCGACTGCGGCAGCTTCGTTTCCCAGCGCCTGGTGCAGGCCGGCGCGCCGGGCAAAGCGATCGACGCCCTGCTGCTCACTCACCTGCATTCCGACCATGTGGTCGATTTCCATCAGCTGGTGGTCTCCTCCTGGCATCAGGGCCGGCAGCGGCCGTGGCGCGTGTTCGGCCCGCCCGGCACGCGGGCGTTCGTCGAGAGATCCTTCGCCTTGTGGCGGGACGAACTTGATTTCCGCATCGCCCACGAACGCCGGCCATCGACAGCGGGGCTCGCGGTGGAGGTCACCGAGTTTGCCGACGGCGACTCCTTCACGATCGGCGACGCTGCCGTCACGCCGGTTAAGGTGAACCACGATCCGTTCCCCGAGACCTACGGCTTCGTCATCGAGCACGCCGGGCGCAAGCTCGTCTTCTCCGCCGACACGATCGTCTGGCCACCACTGATCGAAGCCTCGCGCAACGCCGACTGCCTGGTGCACGAGGTCTTCATCCTGCGCGAGATGCCCGTGGTGCCCGGCGTGCGCAACGAAGCCACGCGCGATGCCGTGGCCGGCTACCACACGCTCTCGACCGAGGTCGGGCGGGTTGCGGCCGCAGCGCAGGTGGGGTGCCTGGTGCTGAACCACCTGGTGCCCACGCGCTTCGATGCCGCAGCACTCGTCGCCGACGTCCGCGCGCATTTCGCTGGCCCCCTGATCGTGGGCGAGGACCTGCTGTCGTACGATCTGGCAACGCGGGTGGTCAGCGCGAACGAGGTGACGCTGGGCTTTCCACGATAGGCTGCGGGCGCCGCCGATCAGGGCGGCAGGGCGGCGACCTCCAGCACCACCGCGTCCGAGGCGTCGTTGATGGTGCCCAGGCGCAGCACCGCGGACAGCGCATCGCGACCCACCATGCCCCGCAGGCGCAGATAGACCGACCACAGCGCGATCACCGGCTCGGGGCCGGGCAGCACGTCGATCCGGAACACGGAATCCTCGCCGGTCATGGTGACCGGCGGTGGCCGGCCGCCGATATCCTCCAGAAGGTGGATGTGCGCATCCGCAAGCCACGTTGGCCGGGCGAGCAGGCGAGAAATGTCGCGCGCGGTCATGCCGGGGCGCAGGTGCCGGCGCAGGAGCTCGAAGGCGGCGATGCGGCGATGGGCAAGCGCGAATGCCGGATTGTTGGCGATCGCGGCCCATCGGGGAGCGGGCATGTCCGCGTCGGCGATGCGCTGTGCTGCGTCGGCCACTTCCGCTTCGGGAGCCGCAGGGTCGCTCAGGATGCGGGCGTCAGCCATGCCGCTGGATCACCTTGGCTCACATCGCGATGCCGTCGTGCTCCCGCGTGGTGCCACAGCAGTTCCAGACGCCCAGCGCGAAGCGCGACAGCGACACGGCCGGCAGGTTGGACGGCCGCGTGGTGGTGGCCATCAGCCCGTTGGCATCCGGCACCGCCGTGCGCGAGAAGCCCGCCGCCGGATCGAGCGTTCTGACGAAATGTGCCTTGCCCGACATCGACCACAGGCCGCTCGTGTTGTTGAACTGTCGGCGCGACCAGCGATCGATGCCGCCATCACCCACGTTGCCGCTGCCATCGACGGCCCAGGCCTCCCAGTACAGGGGCGTGAATGGCGCCGGCACCGCCGAACCATCATCGCAGTTGGTGATCCTTCCCGAGTTCCTGATCTCCTGGACGATGAAACCGTTGCGCCCCGCGGTGGCCCAGCTCACGTCCCAAAGAAATGCGCGGCATTGCCCCCATGTCGGCCCCGCGACCGTTGTCGCGGTAATCGATGTCGGGGGCGGCGACGGCCATCCTTGCGCGGGTGCAGGCGCCGGCGCGGGCGCCGGTGCGGGTGCCGGCGCTTGCCCGCCATCGCCGTTGCCGGCGATGTCGTACTCGTCGGTCGGACCGGGCGCGCCGCCGCCTTCTGAGACGGAATGGGCCGAGAAACTCACCTGCATGCTGGGCCGGCCCGCTTCCTCGGCGCAGTCCGGGCAGGTGCCGCCACAGGCGCAGCCGCCGCGCCCGGCGCGATCCAGGTAGCGCGGCCAGCCGGCCTGATGGCTTTGCTGGCCGTGGCGACTGGTGCCGAACATGTCCGGTCGCGCGGGTTCGGCCATGCGCTGGCGCGGCGCGTGGCGCTTCCAGCGTGTCGGCATGGGAGCCAGGGCATGCATGGGCTTCACCTGTCCACGGCACGCGCCCCGCAACGGGCGTCATGCCAAGTCGATCCGTCGCCGCACCATACGGCAGCCAGTCAGGTCAGGGAACCGCGGTGCCGCTATGGGTGCTGTTGCCGTCGCAGCAGTTCCAGACGCCCCAGGCGAACCGGGCCAGCGACGCGGCCGGCAGGTTGCCCGGTCGCGTGGTGGTGGCCATCAGCCCGTTCGCGTCGGGCACCGCGGTGCGCGAGAAGCCGGCCGCGGGATCGAGCGCGTTGACGAAGAACACGAGGCCCAGCAACGACCACACGCCGGACGTGTTCCTGCGCGGCGCGCGGAACCAACGGTCGGCGCCGCCATCGCCGACCGTGCCGGAGGCATCGACCGCCCAGGCTTCCCAGAAATGCGGCGTGTTGGGGGGGGCCACGCTGGTGCCGTCGCAACGGGTGATCGCGCCGGCATTGATGATCTCTTGCACGATGAAGCCGCTGCGCCCCGTCGTCGCCCAATCCACCACCCACTCGAACTCGCGGCAGGCTCTCCAGGTCGGGCCTGTCGTGGTGGTGGTCGTGATCGTTGCCGGGGTCGGCGCTACCGGCGCCGGTGGCGAGGGCGGCGTGGCGCCGGGGGCAGGCGCGGGCGTCGGGCCGCCATTGCCGGAGACGTCACGCTCCTCGTCGCCGCCGGCATAAGCCCCGCCCGACCTGTCGTTCGCCGGCACCAAGGTGCCGCCGCCGCGGCCGGCGGTATCGAGATAGCGCGGCCAGCCGGCGCGGCGCGGGTGCGGGCCGGTGGCCTCGCGCCCCGGCAAGGTCGCCCGCGGTGCTGCCGCCGCGCGCTGACGCGGCAAGTGCTGCCTTGAGCGTGCGGGCATGGCGGCGAGGGTGTGCACCGGGCTCAATCCCTGTGAAGGGTGACGATAACGATCGCGGCACAATCGATCCGCTATCGCATCATACCCCCATCCCCGCCGGCGCGCGACGGTTTCCTTCTCGCGCGCCGGGTGAACTTCCTGCCGCTCAGCTCTCCGCGCGGATGTTGTTGTCGCGGATCACCTTGCTCCACTTGTCGATCTCGGCCCGCAGGAACGTTGCAAGCTCGGCCGACGAGGAGGCGACCACGTTGGCGCCCAGCTCCTCGATGCGGGTGCTGATGGCGGGTTCGCGCAGCGTGGCGCGCAGCGCATCGCCCATCTTTTCAAGGATCGGCGCCGGCGTGCCGGTGCGGCCGAACCACGCCCACCAGGTGTAGGATTCCGCGCCGGCCAGGCCGATCTCGCCGAAGGTCGGAATCTCCGGCAGGCCCGGCCAGCGCTCGGCGCTGGTCACCGCCAGCGGGCGCAAATTGCCGGCGCGGATGTGCGGCATCACCACCACCGCGTTCGTCATGTAGCTGTCGATCTCGGCCGAGAGCATCGCCGTGGTAGCGGGCCCGCCGCCGCGATAGGGCACGTGAGTGACCTTGAAGCCGCCCTGTGTTGCCAGCAACGTCATCGCCAGGTGCGCCAGCGTGCCACTGCCCGAGGTGGCGTAGGTGATCTTCTCCGGGTCCTTGCGCGCCGCCGCCAGCCAGTCCTGGATGGTGCGGAACGGCTTGTCCTTGTGGGTGACCAGGAACATCGGCCCGCGCGCCATCAGCGACACCGGCGCGAAATCGCCCACCGTGTCGAACGGCAGGCGCATCAGGCCGGGGTTCACCCCCTGGGTGTCGAAGGCCAGCAACCACGTATAGCCATCGGGTGCGGCCTGGGCCGCCTGGCCGGCCCCGATCGAGCCGGAAGCGCCGCCGCGGTTCTCGATGACGATGGTCTGGCCGATGCGCTCCGACAGGCGCTGCTGCAGCAGCCGCGCCATGGCATCGGTCGAGCCGCCGGGCGCCCAGGGCACAATCACCCGCACGGGCCGGTCGGGCCAACCCTGCTGGGCACGCGCGGCATTCGGCAGGACTAGGATGGCGGGGACGGTAAGCAGTAAGCGGCGGTGCATGGCGGGACGTGTTCCTCCTGTTTCATGGCTGCGGGGCTTGGACAACCCGCGCTTGGCCGCGCACATACCGCCTGGGCGCGCTTCGCGGAAGGGACACCCGCGGCGTCGGGCAGGTTCACGGTGTAAAGTTTGCCGACACCCATCAAGAGCAGCGCAGAGGCCCCGGCATCGGGTTCGGCCCCCGCGGTACTGAAAAGCGGGCGGGACGATGCCGGCCACCGAAGGCAAAACATCAAGAACTCAATGCGATAGGAAACCACGGCACTATCGCGGGAATGCGGCGCAGGCTTGGCTGCACGACCTTTCCAGCCTGTCGGAGACCCTTACACACCACGCAGGGGCCAATCCCGATCCGCCGCCAGCTATCTGAAATCGCAAGCCTTTGAGCCTTGGCCCGAAACTTGCTCAATCGTAAGCGACATTGGGATTGCCACGGGGGTTTGCGACAATGAGGAAATGTCTTCTTCTTGCCGGACTGGCAGCGGGTGCTTTGCTGGCGGCTCAGGCTCAAGCCGCGCTGTCGATCAGCAGCATCCAGGGTGGCGCGCCCACCGGTACTGTGAAATTCAACTTCGATGATTTGACGGTCGGGGGCGGCAGCCCACAGACCACGACCAGCGTGAGCGGCGGCGTTTTCAATATGGGTGTTCAGTTCATCACGAACGCTGGGGTTGTCTCGCTACCCAATACTTCGCAATACGCCGCTCCGTTCCTTTCGGGCGGTAATGGCACCGGGTTTGGTCCGGGTGGCAGCGACCAGGCCAACGGGCAGGATGCGACGAAGTATCTGACCAGCGGTTCGACCGGGTCGAGTGCTGGCGCCGAAATGGCGCTGATCCTGCCGTTCGCCGCGAAGTACTTTGGCCTGCTTTGGGGATCGATCGACGACTACAACACGCTGCAGTTTTTCAGCGGAAACACGCTGGTCGGCACGCTGACTGGCAGCGACGTGACCGCGACACCGGACGGCAACCAGGGTCCCGACGGCACGCGCTATGTCAACATCAACTCGACTATCGCCTTCGACAAGGTGGTGGCCACCAGCACACAGTTCGCATTCGAGTTCGACAACGTGGCGCTGGCCGTGAACCCGATCCCCGAGCCCGCCACGCTCAGCCTGCTCGGTGCTGGACTGGTTGGCCTGGGCCTTGCCGCGCGCCGCCGCCGCCGCAACGGCTGATCCGGCCGCCAGGAACTTCGCCTGACCCGGGGCGGCGCCGAGATCGGCACCGCCCCGTTCGTTTTCGGCCCATCACGCCGTTACGCGTGCTGCCTCGCGCGCCGCGCCGGGAACCATGTAGTCGCGCACGATCGGCACCGCATCGACCTTGGGCGACAGCAACACCTGGAACACCATGTTGCTGCCGCTCGAGAAGCCGACATCCACCGCCGCCAGATACCACTCCCACATCCGGCAGAAGCGCTCGTCGTAAAGCCGCGCGGCCTCGGCCCGGTTGGCGGCGAAGCGGGCGCGCCAATGGCCGATCGTGTAGTGGTAATGCAGGCGCAGCACCTCCATGTCGGCTACCCACAGCCGCACCCGCTCGGTTGCCGCGAACACCTCTGACAGCGCCGGCACATAGCCGCCCGGGAAGATATACTTGCGGATGAAGGGGCCCGTTGTGCCGGGCGGCGTCATCCGGCCGATACAGTGCACCATGGCGAATCCGTCATCGGCCAGCAGGCTTCTGATCTTGCCGAAATAGGCATCGAACTGGCCGATGCCCACATGCTCCATCATGCCGACCGACACGACGCGGTCGAACCTGCCCTCCAGCAGCCGGTAGTCGAGCTCGCGGAACTCGACCAGGTCGGCAACGCCCGCCTCGCCTGCCCGTTCGCGGCTGATGCGGAGCTGTTCGGGCGAGACATTGATCGCCACCACCTTTGCCCCCGTGGATCGCGCGATGTGGATCGCCAGCGACCCCCAGCCCGAGCCGATCTCGGCCACTGTCATGCCCGGCCGAAGATCGAGTTTCGCCGTGATGCGCGCGATCTTGTTGACTTGCGCCTGCTCCAGCGAGTCGGTCTCCGGGTGCTCGAAAAAAGCGCAGGAGTAATTCAGGCCGGAATCCAGGAACAGGCGATACATGGCGGTGTTGAGGTCGTAGTGGTGGCGGGCGTTGGCGGCTGCCTTGCCCAGCACGTTCGCCTGGTGCCAGCGGCGCATCGCCATCCAGGCACGCCGCAGCACGCGCTGCGTCGGCGCCTTGGCCAGCCCGCCGCGGTTGGCCGCGAACAGGTCCATGAAGGTGCCGACGTCCGAGCCGTCCTCGAAGGTGAGCCGGCCATCCATGTAGGCCTCGGCCGCGACCAGTTCGGGGTTCAGGGCGAGTTTCGTGTAAAGGCCGCGGTCGGAGAGTTTCAGCGTCACGGCGGGGCCGGGGCCGCGCCCGCCGAATTCGTGCACGCCGCCGTCAGCATCGACCAGACGGAGCCGCCCGTTGCGGATGAAGTTGGAAAGAAGGTTCTTCAGCAGCCACATCAGATGGGGGCTCCGCGAGCCAGGGGCGCTCGGATACTGCCAAATTCTCCCTCTCCCCCCGCGCTTGCGGGGGGAGAGGTGTAGGTGAGGGGGGTGGTCCCGCAGCTTAGGTGTTGTTCAGAGGCGCTGATGTCGGCGTCTCGACACAATGACAAACTGGATATGTGTGGCACGACCCCCCTTACCTACACCTCTCCCCCCGCAAGCGCGGGGGGAGAGGGAAAGAAAGAGCATACGCGCGCCTTCACGTCGCGGCCACGTCCCGGCTTTGACTTCGCCCCGTTTGCCCCTATGTCACGCCGTGAAGGGGCCCGCCCGGACGGCCAGGCGGCCCATTTTCCCTGCACGGACCGATGACCGAAGACCGCCTCTCAAAAATCCGCAACTTCGCGATCATCGCCCATATCGACCACGGCAAATCCACGCTCGCCGACCGGCTGATCGAGACCTGCGGCGCTTTATCCTCGCGCGAGATGAAGGAGCAGGTGCTGGACAGCATGGAGCTCGAGCGCGAGCGCGGCATTACCATCAAGGCCCAGACCGTGCGGCTGGACTACCGGGCGAAGGACGGGCGCGATTACGTGCTGAACCTTATGGATACCCCCGGCCACGTGGACTTCGCCTACGAGGTCTCGCGCAGCCTGGCCGCCTGCGAAGGCAGTTTGCTGGTGGTCGATGCCAGCCAGGGCGTCGAGGCGCAGACCCTGGCCAACGTGTACCAGGCGATCGATGCCGGCCACGAGATCGTGCCGGTTTTGAACAAGATCGACCTGCCGGCCGCCGAGCCCGAACGCGTGAAGGCGCAGATCGAGGAGGTGATCGGCCTTGATGCCTCCGACGCCGTCGAGATTTCCGCCAAGACCGGCCTGAATATCATTGGCGTGCTGGAAGCGCTGGTGACCCGCCTGCCGCCACCCCGCGGCGATGCCGAGGCGCAGCTGAAGGCGTTGCTGGTCGATGCCTGGTACGACCAGTATCTCGGCGTGGTGGTGCTTGTCCGCGTGAAGGACGGCAGGCTGCGCCGCGGCCAGAAGATCCGCATGATGAGCACCGGCGCCGCCCACCCGATCGAGCAGGTGGGGGTGTTCCGCCCCAAGATGACGGCGGTGGACGAGCTCGGCCCCGGTGAGGTCGGCTACATCACCGCCGCCATCAAGACGGTGGCCGACTGCAACGTGGGCGACACCATCACCGACGATCGGTTGCCGGCGGCCGAGCCGCTGCCGGGCTTCAAGCCATCCGTGCCCGTGGTGTGGTGCGGCCTCTATCCGACCGATGCCGACGATTTCGAGAAACTGCGCGAGAGCCTTGCGAAACTGCGGCTGAACGACGCGAGTTTCCACTACGAGGCCGAGACCAGCGCGGCGCTGGGTTTTGGCTTCCGCTGCGGCTTTTTAGGCCTGTTGCACCTGGAGATCGTGCAGGAGCGCCTCTCCCGCGAGTTCGACCTCGACCTGATCGCAACCGCGCCCAGCGTCGTCTACAAGCTGAAGATGAACGACGGCAGCGAGATCGAGCTGCACAACCCGGCCGACATGCCCGACGTGATGAAGATCGCGCACATGCAGGAGCCGTGGATCAAGGCCACCATCCTGGTGCCGGACGATCACCTGGGCGCGGTGCTGACGCTGTGCAACGACCGCCGCGGGCAGCAGGTCGATCTCACCTATGTCGGCAACCGCGCCATGGCGGTCTATCGGCTGCCGCTGAACGAGGTGGTGTTCGATTTCTACGACCGGCTGAAGTCGGTTTCCCGAGGCTATGCCAGTTTCGACTACGCGATGGACGGGTACGAGGAAGGGGATCTCGTGAAGATCACCATCCTGGTCAACAACGACCCGGTCGATGCGCTGAGCTTCATCGCCCACCGCAGCCAGGCCGAGAAGCGGGGCCGCGCCATCTGCGAGCGGCTGAAGGAACTCATCCCCCGCCAGCTGTTCAAGATCGCGATCCAGGCCGCGATCGGTGGCCGCGTGATCGCACGCGAGACGCTGGGCGCTCTCAGCAAGGACGTCACCGCGAAATGCTATGGCGGCGACATCACGCGCAAGCGGAAACTTCTGGAGAAGCAGAAGGAAGGCAAGAAGCGGATGAAGCAGTTCGGCAAGGTCGAGATTCCGCAGAGCGCCTTCCTGGCGGCATTGAAGATGGAGGCGTGAGCGGAGCGCTTGCGCGCCGTTCAGCGATCCCACCCGTGCAGCGCAAGGAAGTCGCGCAATGAGAGGATGCGCGTTTGCTCGTATCTGCCGATCTTCAGAAGATCGCGCCGGTCACCCGTGAGCAGGAAATCCGCCCGGCCTGCTGAAGCGGTGGCCAGGAGGTAGTCGTCGAACGGGTCGCGCGTGACCTCGACGTTCGGCCCCGCCTCGACAACGACCGCGACCTTGCGCAGGTCGTTGATCAGGCGGCCGGCCACCGCCGGATGCAGCCTTGCGCGGATTTTCGGGTATCGGGTCACCCGCGCCAGTTCCTCCAGCTGCTCGGCGGACGTCAGCAGCGTGAACCGCCCGGCACGCCAGTGGCCGATCAGCCTCGCCGGGAGCGAGGCTTCGACCAGCAGGGCACTGATCAGGACATTGGTATCGACGACCAGCCGCACCGGTCAGCGCGGCGGTGGCCGATCCGTTCGCGCGGAAGCGACGGCTTCATCCAGCAGCGCCTGGACTTCCTCGGCGGGAAGGTCGGCGAACCCCCGGCGGGCCTCGGAGATGGTCTGATCCAGTACGCGCCAGCGCACCGCTTCCTCGATGAACTTCGAAAGATCGCCCTTCTTCATGCCGCGCTGCGCCAGGAAGGTACGAACCGAAATGTCGGTCTCGCGCGAGACCGAGATTGTCCATCGCGTGGTCGTGGAGGTGGTTGCCATTGCGCCGGCTCCCTTTACACGTTTCAAGCCGACGCTTAGCAGGATAAGCGCCAAAGCGCCAGTCCGGCCAGATGGAGGCGTGGGCCTGGTCGGCCTCGCCGCCGCCACCCGCCGCCAGGGCTGACGCTCCACCTCGTCAAGGCGGCGCAGCAACCCAGGGATCAACCACCGCCACCCCGCACCTGGCAAAGCCGCCGCCGTCGCGCGTGACCACCACCAGCCCTGCGGCGCGCGCGATGCCGGCAATCATCGCATCCTCGATGCTGATCGGCTCGCCCGCGGCTTGCCGCACGGCGCGGATGCTGGCGGTTGCCTGCGCCGCTTGTGCTTCGAACGGCAGCACGGCGCCGCCGAACCCCTGCGCCAGGAAGGCGTCGAAGCGCTGGTCCAGCGAATCGCGCCGACGGCCGGCGGGCAGCGCCCCGATTCCGAACCGAATCTCCATGACCGTGACCGCCGTGATCGCCAGTGCGGCCAGCGTCATCGCATCGAACCACGCCAGCACCGAAGGCGCGGGAAGAGGCCGCATCAACTCCGAAACCACATTGGTATCCAGCACGTAGCGCAAGCGACCGTTCAGGCAAGCGGCGGCGGGTCGCGCCCAGCAGAACGCGCGGGCAGCGCGAGCTCAACGCCATGCTCCTCGCCGAACAGCGACCGCGCGATCGCCGTTAGCGACGCTGGCTTCTCGGCCAGCGTTTCGGTGAGGATCACCCGCACCTCCTGTTCCATCGATCGGCCGTTCCCGGCCGCGCGGAGGCGCAAGCGCGCCTTGATCACAGGGTCGAGGCCACGGATCGTCAGACCGGCTTTCGCGGTTTGCCGGTGTTTCGTGGGACGCATGCGATGAGGCTAACATTTGCATACAACGCATGCAAGATCGCTCGCGACGACTGCACCGCCTCTAGATTCAAGCCGCGCCCGGTTGCGGCGCCGCAAACGCCAGCAGCCCTGCCGCCGCAACTCAGCCCGGCAGGCCATACACCGCCCGCGCGTTGCCGGCGAAGATCGCGCGCCGCTCCGCCGCACTCATCCGGCACTTGAACACATGCCGCGGGTCGTCGCTGTCCCAGTGCGGATAGTCGCTGGCGAACAGCAGCCGGTCCCAGCCGATCCAGTCGATCGTGCGGCGCATGTGGCCAGGCTCCTCCGGCTCGTCCACCGGCTGGGTGGTGTACCAGAACGAGTGCCGCAGATATTCCGATGGCCGCCGCCGCAGGTGCGGCACCTCGCTGGCCAGCGCGCGGGCGTGGCTGTCCATCCGCCAGCCCAGCGCCGGCACCCAGCCGAAGCCGCCCTCGATGATCACGATCTTCAGGCGCGGAAAACGCTCCAGCACGCCTTCGAAGATGAAACTCGCGATCAGCGCTGACAGCGACAGCGCCACCGCCTGGTGCTCCTCGTAATAGAACGAGGGCCAGCCGCCGCCGGTGATGGCATGGCCGCTGGTGCCCAGCGAATGCAGCCCCAGCGGCAGGCCAAGATGCTCGGCCGCCTCGAAGATCGGCCAGTAGCGCGATCGGCCCAGCGGCTCCAGCGCGCGCGTGACCAGCGCGACCTGCACGAAATCCGGCTGTCCGGCCCAGCGCTCCATCTCGCGCACCGCGGCCGGCGCGTCCTCGCCGGGGACGCAGATCGTGGCCTTCAGCCGCGGGTCGCCGCTGGTCCAGGCCTCGCGCTGCCATTCGTTCACCGCCGCCGACAGCGCCTCGGCGAAGCCGGGCACGCGCTCGTCCATGCCGCGCACGGAAAGCGGCTGCAGCATGCCCAGCGCGATGCCGTGGAAATCCAGGTGCTGGGCGCGCATGAAGTCCAGGTCGCTGCCCGGCGGGCCGCCGCCAGGGGGCCAGGCATCGCGCCGGGCCAGGGCGGGCTGCGACTTCGGGTACGGATCGCCGCCGGCGAAGGGCTGGCGCAGCCTGATGCCATACTCCTGCCGGTGTTTCCGCCAGCGTGGCGACAGGAAGCGGTCAAGCTCCTCCATCCCGCGCATCGCCGGGTGGATGTCGCAATCGACAATGCCGAGCTGGTCGTGCGCCGGCCCTTCGGCACGCAGCGCAGCAGCGGGCGAGACGCTCGTGGTCATGCCACCAGCTCCCCCAGCCGGGAATAGGTCGCCAGCGCACTGTCGCGCAGCATGGCCCGCCGCTGGCCTTCCGGCAGGCCGGGCGGCAGCGCATCCAGACCGTCGAAGCGCCAATGGGGCCAGTCGGTGGCGAACAGCAGCATGGCGTCGGTGCCGATCATCTCGATCAGCAGGGCAAGGTCGTCGGGCGCGTCCGGCACATCCAGCGGCTGGCAGGTGATGCGCACATGGTCGCGAAAGATGTCGGCGGGGTCGCGATCGACCCAGGGGATTTCCCGTCGCAGCGCACGCCATTCCTTGGTCGCGCGCCACAGGAAACTCGGCACCCAGCCGATGCCGGCGCCGCACAGCACCAGTTTCAGCCGGGGATGGCGGGTGAACACGCCCTCCGCGATCATCGACAGCACCTGCGCCTGGAAGGTCAGCGCGAAGTTGACGTGATCCTCGATCAGGTAGGTTGGCCAGCCATTGGTGGTGGGGGCGAAGCGCGTGGCGGACGCGAGCTGCAGCGCCACCGGGAGATCGTGCCGCTCGGCGGCGGCGAAGATCGGCCAGTTCACCCGCCTGCCCAGCAGCGTCTCGGCCGAACCCGGCAGCAGCACCTGCACGAAGCGGCGGTCGGCGGCGCGGCGTTCGATCTCGTCGGCCGCCAGCTCGGCATTCTCCACCGGCACCAGCATGCCGGCGCGCAGCCGACCGTCGCGATCGAGCCATTCCCGCGCGACCCAGTCGTTGGCGGCACGGCACAGCGCGGCGGCCAGGTCGGCATTGTGCAGGCAAGGCGCGCCGAACAGCGGGTTCAGGATGCCGAGCTCCAGGCCCAGAGGATCAAGCACCTGTTCGCCGAGCTGCACCACATCGCCGCCCGCAAGACCCCCTGCCGGCCGCCAGTCAGCCCGGGCAGTGATCGGCGCGTTGCGCGGCCACAGCGCAAGATCAAGCCGGTCGATGCCGCGGCCTTCGATCTCGGCCCGCCAGTGGTCATCCAGGAACGGCAGCAGGGTTCTGCAGCCGGGCAGCACCGGATGCAGGTCGCAGTCGATCGCGCCGTGGGTGGCAAGCGGCATCGGCCCGTTCTCCTGGCTTGAGCATACAGCGTCCGGCATTGGCGTGGGCGGCGTCAACGCGGGCGAAGCGCGCCGGATCGGGCCGGCCTTGACTTCCCCCCCGATGGAACGGCGACATTGCGCTCAACGATCGATCGCAGGGAAGGAAATCGCCATGACATCGCGCATGCTTGCCCGCCGCACCATTCTGGCGACTGCCGCCACTCTGGCGGCAGTGCCCGTGCTCGCGCAGGGCGAACGGCGCGCCATCCGCATGGTTGTGCCCTATCCGCCCGGCGGGGCAAGCGACGTGATCGCGCGGCTGATCGCACAGCCAATGACCGAGCTGCTGGGGCAGACCGTGGTCGTCGAGAACCGGCCTGGCGCCAATGGCGGCATCGCCGCCGAACTGGTCGCCCGCGCCGCCCCAGACGGCACTACGCTGCTGATGGGCAACGCTGGGCCGAACGCACTGAACCAAGCGTTGTACGGGTCGCGCCTGGCCTACGACAGCGTCAAGGATTTTTCGCCGATCAGCCTGGTGTCATCGGTGCCCATGCTGCTGGCCGTGCATCCCGGTTTCCCCGCGAACACGATGCAGGAGCTGATCGCGTATGCCCGGGCCAATCCTGGCAAGGTGAACTACTCCAGCGGCGGGATCGGTTCGGCGCCGCACCTGACCATGTCGCAGATCGGGTCCATCACCGGTGTCGATTGGGTGAATGTCGCCTTCCGCGGTGGGGCGGCGGCCATGACGGCGATGGTGGCCGGGCAGGTGACAGTCGGCATGGATACCGCGCCGGTGGTGTTGCCGCATGTGCGCGACGGGCGGCTGAGGCCGTTGGCGGTGACGTCGCTGAAGCGCATCCCGCAGGCGCCGGAAATCCCCACGCTCGCCGAGCAGGGTTTCCCTAACTTCGAGGCCACCAGTTGGGGCGGCGTGATGGCCCCCGCCCGCCTGCCCGAGGCCGAGGTGAAGCGCATCCATGCCGCCGTGGTGGGCGCGATGACGCGCGCCGAGATCCAGGCCACGCTCGTCCGCCAGGGCATCGAGCCGCGCACCAGCACGCCGGAGGAGTTCGCCGCCCACATCGCCAGCGAGGTGGCTCGCTGGTCGAAGGTGGTGCAGGACGCCAACATCAAGCCCGAGTAGCAGTTGAGGCGCGGCGGCCTCAGAGCTCGATGGCGATGTAGCTGTCCACCACCGTGACCGGGAAGGTCTCGGCGACATAGGGGCCTTTCGCCAGCTCGCTGCCGGGCTCGACCGTGACCTTGAAACTGCGCACCTTCAGCCGGCGCGGATCGCACCACGACTGGCCGGTGCGCAAATCGAACTCCCACCCATGCCACGGGCATTGCACCAACTCGCGCGGGTGTTGCAGGCAGTATTGGCCGGGGCCGGGCGAGGTCAGCCGGCCGACCAGCCGGCCGGCGCACAGCGATCCGCCTTCGTGCGGGCAACGGTCGGCCAGGGCATAGTACGCCCCATCGGCGTGGAACAGGGCGATCCGCCGGCCGCGCAACTCGACCAGGCGGCTGGAGCCGGGGGGAATGTCGCCCACCCGGGCGACGACGTGGCGGGCCATGACGATCCTTCGCTCGCGTTGCCAAGCCTGCCTGCCGGGGCAGGGCGCCGTCAACCGGCCGGGCGGACGGAACGGGGACGCAGGAACCCTCTTCCCTACAACATATAGCGTGACATGTCCCCGCCCCGCCCCATATCCTGCTTCGCCGATTCTGCCGGAGGCTCCCCCCG
>Ga0224723_1001092_pt1 | contig 17115 bp, 14 predicted proteins | sample Balambano_FR2_Me_FD_161647 | JGI IMG/M metagenome (GOLD analysis project Ga0224723, IMG submission 161647) | Freshwater sediment microbial communities from Lake Towuti, South Sulawesi, Indonesia - Balambano_FR2_MetaG | ecosystem: Environmental > Aquatic > Freshwater > Lake > Sediment | place...
CGTCGCGGACGATGCGCCGCAGCAGGCGCACGTCGGTCGTCGGCACGCGGTTATGGCGGTCGATATTGAGCGCGGTCAGCGGCGAAATATAGATGCGATAGACCAGATCGCGGCTCAGCGCCGTGACCAGGCGCGGGTTCAACCCGTGTATGCCTTCGATGATCATGATCTGCCTGTCGGTCAACTGTGCCATGCGCCCCGCCAAACTGCGCCCGTTGATGAAGTCGAATTTCGGCAGCTGAACTTGCTCGCCAGATACCAAGCCTGCCAGATGCGTGTTGAATAGCGCCAGATCGACCGCTTCCAACGCCTCAAAATCATAGCCGCCGCTGGCATCGCGCGGCGTGCGTTCTCGATCCACGAAATAGTTGTCGAGTTCGAGCGTGAATGGGCGCAGACCGTGCGCAAGTAACTGGATCGCCAGCCGCTTTGAGAATGTCGTCTTGCCCGATGAAGTCGGTCCGGCGATCAGCACAATGCGCGCGCCACGATCACGATGCCGCTGCCAGATGTCACCTGCAATCGCCGCCACGCGCTGTTCGTGCAGCGCTTCCGCCACCAGAATTAACTCCTGCACATGATCGTTGCGAACGCTGCGGTTCAGCCGCCCCATATCTTCGACGCCCATGCGTTGCAGCCAGTCTTCTGCCTCTGCAAAGACCTCGTTCAGCTTGGACTTCGACTGAAAGTCGGGCATGTCGTCCGGTTTATCCCGCGTCGGGTACTGGAGATAAAAGCCGTCGCCATCAGGATGCAATTTGAACTGCGTCAGGTAGCCTGTTGACCGCAGCATGTAGCCATAGAAGTAATCTGAGCGCCCGCGCAGCGTGTACAACGTCAACACGTCACGGTCGCGTGCTTCCAGCAGCCGCACCTTATCGTCATCGCCGCGCGCGGCAAACATGGCACTTGCCGCCTCCAGCGGGACAAGCTGCTTGGCAATGGGTTCGTCAGCAGCGACCAATGTCTGCATATGCGCTTCTACCTGCGCCAGTTCCGTGTGGGTGAACGGCGCGCGGTTGATGAGCGTGCAGTAGAAGCTGCCCCCCGGCGCGGCATAGCCAACGTTGACATGCGTATTGGGAAAGCACTCGTCAATCGCCGTCGTCAGCAGCAGCACCAGCGTACGGCGATAAATGCGCCTGCCATCGCCATCACTGAAGCGCACCGGGATAAGCGTGCTGTCGTGCATGATCGAGTAGGCAAGTTCGCGCAACTTGCCATTGCAGATGCCCCCCATGACGGCACTGCCGTTCGCCTGTTGCACCTGCTCATCATAGGCATTGAGATATGCCTCAATCGGAGTGCCGAGCGCGCTTTCCAGCACGACGCCATCGGGGAACGTGACGCGCGCGGTCGTGCGCGGTTCAGAGTGAGTAACGGGGTAGGACGTGTGTGCGGACATGAGCAGCGCCATTTATCACGGTGAAACGAAAACACAACGCGATTGTAATCCTGATTGTACGATTTGAAGCGTGCGAATTCTTTCTCTGCCCTGCGCTATAATCAGGTTTTGCAGTTTGCGGACGCCACATGTGGTGTCCCTACAACCGTTGCACTTTGTACTTACGCCACCTGTGAGGCACGCGATGACACTGGCTCACGAGCCATTCCTGCAAGAAGTCCTGATCGACGAAGCACGGCTGCAAACCCGCATCACGGAGATGGGCGCACAAATCACGCGCGATTATGCCGATGTCAATAATCTGATCCTGATCTGCATCCTCAAGGGCGGCGTGTTGTTTCTGACGGACCTGATGCGCAGTATTCACATTCCGCACGAGATCGACTTTCTCGCTGTCACAAGCTATGGCAAAGGCGTGCGCTCATCAACGGGCGATGTGCGGATTGTGATGGACCTGTCGGCTCAAGTCGTGGGCAAACATTTGTTGATCATCGAAGACATCATCGACAGCGGTCACACACTGCGCTTCGTCATGGATATGCTGGCGGCGCGCAAGCCTGCCAGCGTCAAGCTGTGTACATTGTTGGATAAACCATCGCGCCGGACGGTCGATATTGCGATTGATTACATCGGCTTCCAGATCGAGGACAAGTTTGTCTTTGGCTACGGTCTTGATCTGGACGAGAAGTTTCGCAATCTGCCGTTCGTCGGCGTTGTGCGCAAAGAAGCGTTGAAGCATGAGTGATGTTATCCCGCGCCCGTCACAGCGCCCGCTTGTATGGACAGATGCGGCGCTCGACGTGATCGATCACCTGAGCGCGTTCGACACGCCCGCCTATCTGGTGGGCGGGGTGGTGCGCGATGCGCTGCTGCGCCGCCCGCAGAAAGACTTCGATATTGCCACGCCGGAGTCGGGGCTGAAGCTGGCGCGCAAACTCGCTAACAGGCTGGAGGGCGATTACTACCCGCTGGACAGCGAGCGCGAAGTCGGGCGCGTGCTGATCGATACAGCGGAAGACAAGCTGATGATCGATGTGGCGCGCTTTCGCGGGGTGGACTTGCTGGTGGATTTGCAGGATCGTGATTTTACCTGTAACGCGATGGCGGTGGATGTGCATGGCGATCCAGGTTGGTTGATTGACCCTCTGAACGGCGAACAGGACACCATTGATCGTCTGCTGCGGCGCTGCAATCCTGAGTCGATTGCCCGCGACCCGGTGCGGCTGCTGCGGGCGGTACGCCAGAGCGCGCAGCTCGGCTTTCGGATTGAGCAGGGGACGCTGGCGGATATGCGGCTGCATGTGGCGCGACTGCGTGAGACGTCGGCAGAGCGCGTGCGCGATGAGTGCTTTCGTCTGTTCGCCTTGCCCAAACCGACGGCGGCGCTCAAGGTTGCGGAACGCATCGGCGTACTGCCACAGATTGTGCCGGGGTTTGGCGTGTATCAGGTGCGCGAACGCTGGGACAAAACGCTGTTGACGATTGAACGGCTGGTGGATGTGTTGGTCGTTATCAGTCCACAGCGGACGGATGAAACTGCGGCGCGCTTCAGTCTGGGGATGCTCGTTATGGCGCTGGATCGCTTTCGCGGGCAGTTGCAGGCGCATATCCAGACGACATGGGCGGACGATCGTGCGCATCAGGCGTTGCTTGTCTTCGCGCTGCTGCTGCGCGAGGCGGGACTGATCGAAGATTCAGACGGAATTGCGGCAGACATGCCGTTGAGTCGTCAGGAACGCGAGCGCCTGAAGCTGGTGCTGCGCAATGCAGCGGCGTTCGATGGGCTGGATGTGGGCGATGTGCTGGCGCTGCATCGTTACTGGTGGGCGTTGGGTGCGGCGGGTGTCGATGTGGTACTACTGGCGCTGGCGACACAGTTGGCGCTAGGCGATCTCAATCGTCAGGACGACTGGATCGCGCTGGTCGAGAAAGCGCGCCAGACACTCGATGCCTGGTATGAACGCCATGACGAGATCGTGCAGCCGCCTGTGCTGGTGGACGGCAAGGCAGTGATGGAAGCGCTGCAACTCAAGCCTGGCGCGGTTGTTGGGCGGCTGCTGGAGGCGATCCGCGAGGCGCAGGTGACGGGACAGGTGACGACGGCGGACGAGGCGCTGGCGTTTGCACGGGGGGTGATGGACAACCTGTAGGGGCGACCCGCCGGGTCGCCCGTGCCAGTTGGCGTTGCCCTTAGCTGTCTTTCGGCATCTGCTCGGTCGGGTCCATCACTTCGTAGAAGAGCAGGAGCGTGCTGCCGTACTGGCGTTCGTCGAACGCGCGCAGCCGGGACATGACCAGCGGCGCAAGCTCTTTTGGATCAATCTGCGCGATGACCACGCTATCCGGTTTCAGCCAGCCTTCCGAGGCATCCAACAGCGCCAGTGCCTGCGCCCACATGTTCTTGTATTGCGGCGGCGCAACGTAGACATAATCAAACGGCGCTGATGGCGTTTCCGTCAGCAAATTGAAGGCATCGGCACGGCGCACGGTGGCTTTGTCCTCAAGGCGCGTCAGCTTCAGGTTTTGATGGATCGTATCGATGGCAGGCTTTTCGGTGTCGAAGAATGTGGCGTGCTTTGCCCCACGACTGAGCGCCTCAATGCCAACGCTGCCCGTTCCTGCGAACAGGTCGCAAAAGGTTGCATCGAAGATGTCGCGTCCGATGATGTTAAAAAGCGACTCTTTGACACGATCCATAATTGGGCGGGTGCTATCGCCCGGCACAAGTTTCAACTGTCTCCCTCTGGCAGTCCCACCTACGACGCGAATACTCATGCTGCTCCTCCAGTCGTTTCGACAGCAACACGGACGGCGCGAATGTGGGACTGTGGCGTTGCCAGCATCAGCGGTGAGCCTGTCGAGAGAATCATGCGGCGGTTATTGACGCGCTGAAGCGACTCGCGCGCAGTCGTCGCAATCCGGCTCGGTTCACTCAGATAGAGATCATGCTGGCTGGACAACCCGCCGCAGACCGCTCCTATGGACTGCGATTTGCCAAGCGCCAGATCGGGTTCGGTGTCGCGATCTGGCCACTGGATCACTTGCGCGGGCAGATTGCTGACCAGCCGGAACATCGGCAGGTCGCCTTCGAGCCTGAGAATGTTGAACCACCAGCGCCCGGTCGGGACGGAATTGAGAATGGCGCGGTCATATGGCAGTCCAAACACACGATATTCTTCCTCTGAAAGCAGCGCGTAACTGGCAAAGCGCGTGACAAGACAAATCCCCGCCAGCGGCAGCTTGCGCAGCGCTTCGAGGAAATAGAGCGTGTTATCCGTGAGCATGTTCAAGCCGCTGCGCAGGCGGTCAGGATGGGTACGCAAGTGCCGAATCAACGTCTCGCGTCCTGCCAGCATCTCCGCCTGATCGAGCGGACTGTAGACGCTGAGGATGATCGGCGTGTCAGTGATTGCTTCGCAGATCAGCCGGGTTGCCTCGGTCTGGCGCAGCAGCGCGCCGCGCTTGTTGGTGTCGAGCGCGCGCAGTTCTGTCCAGTCCAGCGAGCGCTGGACAGTGTGCGCAGTCACAATCCGTGTTCCGTCTGCGCTGCCATCCCAACGTTCCTGCAACCCATAGTCGCTGACGAGATAGGTGCTGGCGGGCTGAAGGACGACAAAATCCCAGTCGAACGCGCGCTGAAAATCGACCATCGCCCGCGCAAAGTCCATCGCGCGCAGGTCATCGCCGGGGAAGTGACGCGACAGTGCCACAGGCGCACGGTCAGTTGCTTCACCGGCGATGGTTTTTTCCAGCCGTTCGCGTTTTTCCATCGTTTACTTAGTGCCAAGCTCGTGCATGCGCTGCTGAATCATGCGTAACAGCAGCAGCTGCCTGTCGCCCGTAATATTTTTCTTCACCAGTTCCAGGCAGCGTTCAAAGTTGCCACGCGCCGCCTGGTGCTGCCCATCTACCATCTGTGCGAGTGCCAGCCCGTAGAGCGCATCAACATGATTGGCGTCGCTTTGCAGAATTTGTTGGAAACCCGCCTGCGCGTCGCGACGATTGTTGTTCCGCAGTTGTCCCCATGCCTGCCCTAGCTGTGATGCAAATGTGTCTTGTTGTGCCATCGTGCGCGCCTCCGGTTCGCTGCTGGAAAGATGCACACGATTATACATGTTGTACTTCTCAGGGCGAAATGCTCAGCGGCAGGTCATAATTCCGTCCGCGCAAAACGCCCGTTGTGTCGTAGAAACGCAGGCGATCGTTTGGCGCACACACGTCTTCACAGTTGAAGACTTCGATGCGCACGACGTAATTGCCGGGCATTATGCTAATAGGCAGGGTGATATGGTACGCATCCGCCAGATAGCGCGGTGCAAGCTGCCAACGACGGGTCGGGAAGTCGCCGGGGTGACGCAGCGGTTGAGTCATCACGACAATGTTGCTGGCGGGGTCAACGACTGACACCTGTACACGATAGTTGGCATCCATGAAGCGCAGCGCCCGCCAGTAGAGCGTCAGGTCTATCATTTCGCCTGCGCGCGCCTCACTTTCATTCAACCGATAACCCACCAGTTCGATTTCAGCGTCAGTGCGCGCCCGCAGCTCGACTGCCCCCGCCAGTGCGCTGCCCGACTGTGTCTGGACGCTGCTCAGCCAACCGCTTTGGGCGCTGATGGCGATACTCGCTGTGAAGACAAGTACGGCGAGCAAAGCGCGTAACTCGCCGGTCCGCAGAACGGGATATTCGGTCAGATAGTCCAGCGTATTGTGACGCTTCTGGCGCGCCGCCAGTACAATCGCGATGAGCGCAAGGATCGCGAGTATCCAGCTGGAGGTGCGTGCAGGGGTACTGCCCAGGTAAACGGTGAGGTCGCTGTTGAACGCAGCGGGAAAGACGAGATCGATCAATCCGGTGTCAGGATTGGGGCGCGCGGACACCGTGCCTGCCGTCGCGCTCACCGCCCAGCCTGGAAACCAGGCAGTTTGCACCGTCACAAGCGTCGGTATGTTGGTTTCGATCTGGAACCTCTCGCTGTGGCTGCGCGATTGCAGGAAGCCGATCTGCACATCACCGGTTAAGTCGTCAACATCAATGCGCGTGAGTTGCCCGGTGAGGTAGCTGTTCACGAGTGTCCGGTTAGGGAGCATCTCCGGTGGCAGTGTGGACGGCAGCGCCCAACCCGCAGGCAGCCCGGCGATCCCTGAACTTTGAAGTTCATACCTTACTTGTGCTGCCGGGGAAACATCGGTCACGGCGTTGGCGGGTGGCGTGTTCAGCCACGCAGGCAGCGCTGCCGCGATGATGACCAGATTGAAGAGCGCGAACACCGATCCGCGCAGGCGGGGCGAAAACTGCATTCGGAGCATGGCAGCACTGGCACCCCCAATGCTCAGGCATAAAGCAACTGCGCCCAGTAGCCACGTTTGCTGAGGCAGTGCTAGCAGCGCCACGCCCATGATCGCTACCCCAAGCAGCAGAAATAATCCGTGAAACGTGTTGCGTCGCCACACCACCACCAGCAGCCCCGCAATCGCAGCCATTGCGATGGGAATGCCCACTGTGAACTGTGGCATGGGAGTGAGCAGCAGCGAGTCGGTTTGTTGCAGCGGTTGGAAGAGCGTGACGAGTGTCAAAAGATAATCGGGCGGCGGTGTGACGGTGCGCCAGGTGACGGCTGGCAGTTCGAGCAGGGCGGGCAGCCAGTAAAACGACGCCAGCACCCCGCCGAGCAGTAGCGCCAGTAACGCGGGGCGCAGATGTCGTCGCGAGTGTGCGCTATGCCAGCCGATGAGGATTGTTGTAAGCAGTGCCGCCATTGTTGCAAAGCGCCAGTCAGTCAATATGACGAACGCCCATATCAGCGCCGTCACCATAAAATCGGACGGCTGCCGTGCGGTCATGAGGCGGTCAATCGCCCACAGGAGCAGCGGAACCAGCAGGTGCGCCATCGCTGCCGGGAGATCGCCCAGTAGCGGAGTCGTAAAGTGAATATAGGGTGAACAGACGTAGAGCATACTCGCCAGCGTGCCGGCAGCAGCGCCGGAATGCCGCGCTACCAGCGCGTATACAGGCATTCCCGCCAGCCACAGCGCGAGCAGGTAAACGATCCGCACTGCTTCGGTGGGATCACCTGTCAGGATGATCTGTACCAGCGCCGCGCTGTAGGCAGGAGCGGGGGGATAGTAGTGCGGGATGGGCGCGCCGTAGCCACCCAGGACGTGGGGCGACCAGCGTGGGTAAAGTTGCCCTTCAGTGAGGGAAGTGGCGATGTTCGCCGTTTGGAAAATGTAATGCTCGTGCGCGCTGCCCGCGATGAACGATGGTTGCATCAGCAGCGGCAGTGCGATGAGCAGCCCGAATGCCAGACTGATGAGAGCGCCCCAATCGGTCGGGCGCAGGGCGCGGCGCATCCAGGTGGGGAGGCTTTCGGTGGGAATGGTGTCGATGATCGTCATAGTGCTAGTGTACGCCAGAAATGCCCGCTGATGCTTGCTACACTTCCTGTGCAGTGCTATCCTGTTGCCAATGGAAAGCTTGTGAGTTGCATGAACCAGCCAACGATTCGCCCTGTCCAGCAGGACGATTTGCTGCAATTGAGCGCACTCTGGTACGAAAAGGCAGCGCTGCTTGCCACGCAGGATGTCCGGCTGCGTTTGCATTCTGACGCGCGCGGGGAATGGCAGCGGGTTGCAACCACATGGGTGACAGCGACGGATTGCGTCTTTCTGGCAGCGCTTCAGAACGGAGCGGCAATCGGTTATGTTGCTGGTGTAGTCCAACCCGCGCCGCCCGGCTACCTGCCCGCACTGTTTGGCAATATTCAAGACCTGACGCTGGATGTACATCGCTTTGAAGGCGGCAGCGCACGGGCATTGGTAGAGGCTGCGCGCGACGCATTTCGTGCGCAGGGTGTTGAGCAAATCGTGGTAACGGTGCCGCGCCGCAGTGCGATTGAGCAGGCGTTCTGGCGGGCGTATGGCGCGGCGCAATGGATGGAGTGTCTGTGGATTCGCTCGTAATTCGGCGGGCTGTTGCCGAAGATATTGAAACGATAGGGCAGTTGTGGGAACAACTCGTCGAACATCATACACATCTCGATACACGGCTGCCGGAGTCGGTGGCGAACGGCGGACGGCGCTATGCGCGGCGGCTGTATGACACGCTGCGCGATGACTACGCGCGGCTACTGGTCGCGGATGTGAATGGCAAGGTCATCGGCTATGTACTGGGCATGATCGTTGATCTGTCGCCGGATATGTTCGAGCAAGAGACAAGCGGCTTTCTGGCGGACATCTTCGTCGCGCCGGAACAGCGGCGGACAGGCGCGGGGCGGGCGCTGGTGCTGGAATTGGCACGCTGGTTCCGCGAGCGAGGCGTGCAATATTATGAGTGGCATGTTGCGGCGCGCAATGCCGACGCGCTGGCATTCTGGGAGTCGGTCGGCGGTGAGGCGGTCATGGTGCGGATGCGCGCCTCAGTCAACGAGTAAACAGTCATGATTCAACACCTCCTGCTCTTCCTCGGTCCGGCGCGTGCGCGCGCGCTCTTCATTCTGATCGCCGCGACAGGGCTTCTCAGTCTCATTCTGAATGTCGTGCGCGATGCAGGCGATTGGGTTGCACTGGTTCAGACAGCGTTGGCGCTGTTTGCATTGGTCGGCGCTGCGATCATTATTGGTGGGCGCATGGATGCGCAGGAGCGCGGGCGCTGGCTGGGCGTGCTGATTCCGGCGCTTGGGGCGATTGGGTTGGGACTGACAGTGCTGCCGCAATATCTGGGCGTGTTAGTGGGCGGCGCGGTTGGCTGGGTGGTGGTCGGCTTGTTTATCTTCCGCAGCCGTGCGCCGGAGGGATTGAAGCAGGCGGTCAAGTACTTCCGCCGCAATGAGTATGCCGAAGCGGTTAAAGAACTTGATCAGGTCATCAAGGGTGACCCGCAGAACCCGAATCATTATCGCTTTCGTGGCGAAGTGCTGCGCGTGTGGGGCAAGCTTGACCGCGCGCGGCGCGACTACCTGAAGATGACCGAACTGGTGCCTGACTCTGCTTTGGCGTTCAACGGCTTGTCGGAAGTCCAGTTGCAGATGGGTGATCTGCGTGGCGCGCTGGCAGCGGCGCAAAAGGCGGCTGCGCTTTCGCCGGGTGACTGGGTGGCGCTGTACAACCTGGGCATGATTGCTGACCGTCTGGCGGAGTCACAGCAGGTGATCGAGCAGCTCGATAAGGCGCTGGCGCTCAAGGTGAATGACAGCCGCCACCGCGCGTTAATCTACTTTTATCTTGCACGCGCGCACACACGGCTGAACGATATGACGGCTGCGGGCGCGGCGCTCGATCAACTCAAGCGTCATCGCGTTGGCTTGGAAGAATGGGAACGTATCCTCAGCAGTGACCAGGCGACGACGCTGCGTGATATCCTCGGTGCGGATATTCAGCAGGCGACGCGGTTGGCAAATGGCGAGATCGAGCTGGCAGCACTGGCACAGACAAAGGCGGCGGTACAATGAGCGGGCGGTGGCGTGGCTTACTGCTGGTGCTGACGATGGCGTTGGCAGTCGTCGGGCTAGTCGCTTTTATCGGCGGCGTGACGATTGAGTTCTTTGCCGCGCGCATCCGCTCACCGTTCGACGCAGTATCACCCGCGTTGGCGGTCGCGCTGGCAGGCTTGTGCCTGGCGGCAATGATGGCGCTGGTATGGTTCGGGCTGGTCGGGCTGGCGCTGGCGCGGCAGACGCGCGCGCTGGGGTCGGGTTATGGCGAGGCATATCGCCTGATCGAGTCCTTTCGGTTTCGGGATGCCATACCGCTGCTGGAACGTTCGATCCACGAGGGCAAAGAGACGGCAGAAGTGCTGATGCTGCTGACCAGCGCCTATGCTTATTCCGGGCAGCTTGCCAAAGCGCAAGCGACCGCAGACCGGGCAGTGCAGCTTTTTCCTGATGATCCCGATGCCTACGTCACGCTGGCGAATGGCTACCGCTTGCAGGCGGCTTATGACGAGGCAGTGCGCGCGTTGCAGCAGGCGGTAGAGCTTGCTCCTGAACAGCCGGTCATCTGGGCGGAACTTGGATTCATGCAGCGCTTCGCGGGAGATGAAGTGAGCGCGCAGGCGTCGTTTGAGAAAGCGGCACACTATTCGCTGCCCGCATCTTACGCGGTACGCGTGTTCTATCATCTGTGGCAGGCTTACCAGCGACAGGGCAAGGCGACATGGGCGGCGCGCGCGCTTGCGCGTGTGATGAATGCACGCGATGGGCTGGCTGCCTGGCGCGGTGGCTTGCAGGCGCTCAAGGGAACTACCTACGGGCAATCGCTGGGTTATGAGATATTGGCGATTGAGCGTTCGCTGGCGGACGCTGATGCTGCCAGCCTGAGAGCATGAGATGATCTACCTCTATCGACGCTGGCGACGCGAATTCCCGATGTGGGAGCGTCCGGTGCAGATCGGCATGGTCATCGCGTTATGCCTGCTACTGATTCTGATCGTCCTGTTCTTTCTTGCGCCGGATGATGCCCGCCAGAGTGTGCTGATCGGGATCAGCGCGTTAACGCTTGTGACCCAAGTCATCTGGATGTATGGCAATCGCGGCATGGTCACGCCTGTGGGCAAAGCGCAGCGAGCGTACATGGGTGGCGATTATGCAGGAGTGCTGGCGACGTTGGAGCCGCAATATGCAGCCGGAGATGCCGACAGCACCGCCCTGATGCTGCTCGGCAATGCGTATCGTCAATTGGGGCGGCTGGACGAGAGTCTGGCACTATTGTCAGAAGCCGTAGACAAATACCCAAATCACCATCCTTCCCTCTACGGGTTCGGGCGTACACTGGTTATCAAGGGCAGCTATACCGAAGGCGCAGACTGGATCGCACGAGCGCTGGCAGCAGGCGGACCGCCGATGCTGCGTTTCGACCTGGCAGAGGTGTATCATCTGGTGGGCGAGCGCGCACAGGCGCGGGCGGCGTTGGAGGCGACGGATGTGCGTGAGTCGCATCAGGCGTTAATGATGGCGTACTGGCGCTGGCGTTACGACGACGCGGATGCGCCAGACACAACGCTGATTGATGCAGGCATTTGCCACTGGCAGGCGCTGGCGGAACGTTACGCGGCGACGCCGTATGGTGCGGCAGTTGCCCAACAGGTGTTCGAGTTGCAGGCACTTCGAAAGGGAGAGCAACTGACATGGAAGCGACAGCAGTAGGACCTTCACCAACCGCACGCAAAGCACGTAAGGGATCATCGATCTTTCGTACGATCCTTATCGTGGGCGTGGTTGGGCTTGTGTTGGTAATCGGCGGGGCGATCTCATTTTTTGCGGATCAGTCCTCCCGGCGTGTGCCGCTGGAAATCGAAGTTTACCCAGGCAGCAGCTATTGGGGAATCGATAATCAAACCCAATCTTCGCAAACCGTCTATTACCTTGTTCCGGGCGTGATGCCTGAGCAGGTGGCTGATTTTTACCAGCAGAAAATGCGTGAACATTCGGGTGAGGGCGGCGAAGATTGTGTGCGCATCCCTGAGTTCGGGCAGTTCCCGCCTGAAGATCTCCAGCAGGGGTATGCGCCGTATTTCTATCGCTGCATGTTCGACCGTTCCGGCTTCAACACGACGCAATCGACTTTAGTCACGATTATGCCGGGCTTGCCTAATGAAAACCCGGAACTGGATAGATCTGGCTCGGTGATTTTGCAATATGACCAGCAGTGGACACCGTAATAGTGCACAGGCGGCAGCCGCCGAACTTGCTGCTTCGCCAACAACCGATGTGACTATTGGCAGCCAGCCCCCACGCCGTTGGCTGCTGCCCGTTTTGCTGGTGCTGTTTGTGCTGGCGCTGGTGGTGGGCTGGCAGGTGGTCGGGGTGCTGTTCGGTCTGGTTAGTCTGCCGGAGCCGCCTGTGCCATCGTTTGCCGAAGCGAGCGGGCATCGCCCAGAGGTCTACGGCTTCGATACATGGTCGTACCGTGCGGGCGCGCTCGTTTCCGAACTCACGCTGTATTACATGCAAGCAGGCGCGACGTGCAGCGCGCCGCCGTTCAGCGATGAGCAGTCCGCCTTGATTGGGCGTTTGTTCCCCCAAGCGACAAACGTCGTCGCGCTGTGTGAAGGCTCAGAAATATTCTCTCGTTTCACAATGTACTACATGGCGGCGATCACCAGCTATGACCAGAACGAAGCGTTGACCTACCTCGACATTTCCCGCCGCATCGACTGGATCGGCGACTGAACCGTTCTGCCACTCCCGCGCCTAACCTCACCTTCCCCAAATCGTGGTTTTTCGCGATAATGGAGCGATCATATGCGCCACCTGGAGCAGTCATGTTTCAACCTGTAAACCCCAAAGTCGATATTCAGAAAGTCGAGCGCGACCAGCTCGATTACTGGCGCGAGAAGAATATTTTCAAGCGCACGATGACTGAGCGCGAAGGCAAGCCGAGCTATGTCTTCTACGAAGGTCCGCCGACGGCGAACGGCAAGCCGGGCAGCCATCATGTGCTGGCGCGCGCCTTCAAGGATATGTTTCCGCGCTACAAGACCATGCGCGGCTTCTATTCGCTGCGCAAAGGTGGATGGGACACGCACGGTCTGCCCGTCGAAATCGAGGTCGAAAAGGAACTCGGCATCACGCAGAAACATCAGATCGAAGAATACGGCGTGGCGGCGTTCAACGAAAAGTGCCGCGCCAGCGTCTTCCGCTACATCAAGGACTGGGAGCAGCTCACCGAGCGCATTGGTTATTGGGCTGATTTGGATGATGCGTATGTTACGTTCACCAATGATTACATCGAGAGCGTGTGGTGGGTGCTGAAGCAGCTTTGGGAAAAGAATCTGCTCTACAAGGGGCACAAGATCGTCCCCTACTGCGCGCGCTGCGGCACACCACTGAGCAGCCACGAGGTCAATCAGGGTTACAAGGATGTGAAGGACCCCAGCGTCTTCGTGCGTTTCCCGCTGCGCGACCAGCCGGGCGTATACTTTCTGGTCTGGACAACGACGCCCTGGACGCTGCCTGCCAATGTCGCGCTGGCGGTGGGCGAAAAGGTCGATTATGTGCAGATCGAAGGTCCGGCACAGGATGGCGAAGGCACGGAGCAGTTGATCCTCGCCGAGTCGCTGATGGGCAAGGTCATTAAGGATGCCGAGCAGTATCGCGTGGTGAAGCGTATAAAGGGCAAAGACCTGCTCAATCTGCGTTACAACCCGCTGTACACGTTCCTGCCCGTCGAGCAGGAGTATGCCTATGTGGTGGCGGGCGATTTCGTCAGCACCGACGATGGCACGGGCATCGTCCATATGGCTCCGGCGTTCGGCGCGGACGACATGGAAGTCGGCAAGAAGCACGGACTGCCTGTGCTGATGACGGTCGGCGCGGACGGGCGCTTCATCAACGCCGTGACCGAGTTTCGCGGCATGTGGGTGAAGGACGCCGACCCGGAGATCATCCGCGATTTGAAGAAACGCGGCTTGATGTACAAAAGTGAGAAGTATGAACACAGCTATCCGTTCTGCTGGCGCTGTGGTACAGCACTGCTGTATTACGCGCGCGATACCTGGTTCATCCGCACGACCGAATATCGCGACAAAATGGTTGCGCTCAACCAGACGATCAACTGGGTACCGAAGCATATCCGCGATGGGCGCTTTGGCAACTGGCTGGATGATCTGAAGGATTGGGCGCTCGGTCGTGAACGCTACTGGGGGACGCCGCTGCCCGTATGGGTGGACGATAAGACGGGTGACATGCTGTGCGTGGGCAGCGTGCAGGAATTGAGCCAGCTTGCCGGGCGCGACCTGACGGAACTGGATTTACATCGCCCTTATGTGGACGAGATTACGTTCCCGAACCCGAAAGGCACGGGCGGGACGATGCGCCGCGTCAAGGAATTGATCGACGTGTGGTTCGACAGCGGCTCAATGCCGTTCGCGCAGTGGGGGTATCCACAGCATGGCGAAGCGATATTCGAGAAGCAGTTCCCGGCGGATTACATCTGCGAGGCGGTCGATCAAACGCGCGGTTGGTTCTACAGCCTGCACGCCATCAGCAGCATGGTGATGGAGTCGGTGGCGTACAAGAACGTCATCTGCCTCGGTCACATTCTTGATGGCGAAGGGCAGAAGATGTCCAAAAGCAAGGGCAACATCGTCAACCCTTGGGATGTGCTGAACGCGCACGGGGCGGACGCCTTCCGCTGGTATCTGTTCACGTCCAGCCCGCCCGGCGAACCCCGCCGCTTCTCGACAGACCTGTTCGGTGAAGTGGTGAGCAAGTTCTGGCTGACGCTGTGGAACACCTACAGCTTCTTTGTCACGTATGCCAATATCGATGGCTGGACGCCGGACAAGACGCAGCCGGAGATTGCCGATCGCGATCCGCTGGATCGCTGGGTGCTGGCGGAACTGCACGCGCTGGTCAAGGACGTGACCGATGCCTACGAAAGCTACGATGTGCCGAACGCAACGCGCCCGATCCAGGCGTTTGTCGAGGTGTTGAGCAACTGGTATGTGCGTTTGAGCCGTCGCCGCTTCTGGCAGAACGAACATGACGACGCCAAGCTCGGTGCGTATGCCACACTGTACGAATGTCTGGTCACGATCGCCAAGCTGATCGCGCCTGCTGCGCCATTCCTGAGCGAGGCGTTGTATCGCAACCTCGTCAAGTCGGCGGACAGTGGTGCTGCGGATAGTGTGCATTTGGCGCTGTGGCCCGATTATGACCAGGCGTTGATCGACCAGACGCGCATTGACGAGATGCGGCTGGTACAGCGGCTTGTCAGTTTGGGGCGTGCGGCGCGTGAAAGCGTCAAGATCGGTGTGCGTCAACCGCTGGCAGAAGCGCAGTTCGTCACGCGCGATGCGAAGGAACGCGCGACGCTGGAGCGCATGTCGGAACTGGTCATGAACGAACTGAACGTCAAGCGCGTCAGCCTGCTGGACGAACCTGTCTACGTGCTGAACCCGCTGCCGCAGGTGTTGGGCAAGAAGTTCGGCAAGGACTTCCCGCGCGTGCAGAAGGCACTGCGCGAAGGTGCGCGTGAGGATGTGCAGGCGTGGGCGAAGGCGCTGCTGACGAAAGCAAACGTGACGCTGGAACTGGACGGCACGACGTATGAAGTGACGCCAGACGAGTGCCAGGTGTTGATGAAAGCGCCGGATGGCTTTGCCTACGCGGAAGATGGCGGCTACATGGCGGTCATCGACACGCGGCTGACGGAGGCGCTGGTGCTGGAAGGCATGGCGCGCGAGGTTGTGCGGCGTGTGCAGACCATGCGCAAGGACGCTGATTACGACATCGCCGATACGATTGCTGTGCGTTACCTCGCCAGTGACAAGCTGGCGCAGGCGATCGCGCAGTTCGGCGACTACATCAAATCGGAGACGCTGGCGACGACGCTGGAGCAGGGCGAGCCGAACAATGGCTACTTCGCACGCAAGTACAGCGCGGATGACAAGAGTGACATCGACGGCGAAACGCTGCTCGTCGGTGTGATGAAGGTGTAGAAGAATTTTAACGCAGGGGCGCAGGGATGCAGAGACGCAGGGAAATACCCTCTGCGTCTTCTCCGTCTCTGCGCCTCTGCGTTAAGATTTAAGATGATTTGTCGTTCAAAACTGACATATCGATGATGTGCGGGGCGTTCGGTTGGACGCCCTGCTGCGTTTGTGTTGGTGAATGTGACTAACGAATTGTGACAACAGGAACGTTGGAATGATGTGGCGAATGAAAGATTTGTAATGCTTGCACAAAAGCGGTATATATGGTTTGGCGATTGTTTCGTATGTTTTGTCTGTACCGAGCGGGTAGCATGGAGCGCTGATCATGCCTGAAGAGAGATTGCCCATGACGGAGAGCATTTCGGCAACGCTCGGCTCGGTACTCCAGTTTGCGCTGCCGCTTGGAACGACGCTTGTGACAGGAACGCCCGAAACCGCGATCACATGGGCGGTGACGGTGCGCGCCCAGCCGCCTGCCTTCCCGGATGTGTCGGGCGGTGAACTGGCGCTGGTTTCGATGGATGTGTTGCGCAGCTTTGACAGCCGCATTACGCTGGCGGAGGTGATCGAAGGGCTGGCGAAGGCGGGCGTCCACGCGGTTGCCGCGCGCGATGATATTTCGCACACAGCGATTGCTGCTGCGAACGATCATAGCGTGGCGCTGCTGGCGCTGCCGGAAGACGCCAACCTCGCCCGCACCGAGCGCGCGGTGACGACGCTGATCGTCAACTCCAAAGCGCAGATGACGCAGCGGGCGGTCGAAATCCAGCGCCAGTTGGTGCGCCTCGCCGCCGAAAATCGCGATCTGAACAGCCTGCTGCAAGTGATGGCGCGGGCGACTGCAAAGCCCGTCGTCGTCCACGATGATGCGGGTGTGACGATGGCGCAGGTGTACCCGAACGTGGCGCGGCGGACGGCGACGGCGAACGCGCCCGTGACGGGCGCGCGGGCGCTGGTGCAGAGCATCCCGTATGGCTCATTCCAGAACTGGCTGAACAAGGACGCGCCGACGAACGAGGGCATCATCGTCAACAGCCCGCTCGGATTTACAACGGTGCTAAAAGTCGAAAAGCGCGTGGCGGGGTATCTATCGCTGGTGGATCAGCGCGATACGCTCGACGAGTTTGATCGGCTGGTGCTGACGTATGGCGCGGAGGTGTGCGCGATTGAACTGGCGAAGAACCGCGCGATTGCCTTCGCGGTTGAACAGACGCGCGGCGACTGGGTGCAGATGTGGCTGAGCGGCACGCCTGCCGACGACGACATGATGCTGACG
>Ga0224723_1001093_pt1 | contig 17108 bp, 15 predicted proteins | sample Balambano_FR2_Me_FD_161647 | JGI IMG/M metagenome (GOLD analysis project Ga0224723, IMG submission 161647) | Freshwater sediment microbial communities from Lake Towuti, South Sulawesi, Indonesia - Balambano_FR2_MetaG | ecosystem: Environmental > Aquatic > Freshwater > Lake > Sediment | place...
AAGCCGAACAATGGGGCAAAACGCTGTATGCCGCCCAGCATGACTTATTGAGCGATTATCTACGGGCAGAGCTACGTAATCCTCGTATCCCTGCCTTTCTTATCCCCTAAAGCGAAAGTCCTAATCTATTTGAATGCCGGGCGCGGGGGCGATCTGGAGGCAATGATCGAGCGCGTGCGTTCACTGGGCGCAGAGATCATTTTGCCAGCAACCCCAATGGGCGCTGATGGGCGCTTCGCATCGTTCAAGGATACGGAGGGCAATATCCTGTCGCTGTTCGCAGAAAACTGATCTACGGCTGGTACAGCGTGCGCACGGTGTCGGCGATGCGCCGTGCGTCGATGCGCTCTTTCGCCAGATAGTTCGTTTGCAGGTTGTTGTACAGGTTGCTCAGGTGCGTCGGCGGCACCAGCGGCGCGTTGCCCTGCAACTGTACCTGCGGCGACTCGCGCACGAAGACGATCACGCCATACACAGGCACATCGCCCAGGTTCATCTTCGCCAGCAGTTCACGCAGCTTGCGGATGTCTTCCACCACCTGGCGCGTCGGGCTGATGCGCCAGGGCTGCCAATCGCCGCGCCTGCTCTGTACCAGCCAGTCCGCACCTTCGTTGGCGAAGACGCCGCGCACGTCCAGAATGCGGAAGGTCAGCACGCCCGGCGGACCGATTAGCACCGCGTCGATGTAGCCGATGTCGCGGCGGCTCAGGTTGCGGATGAAGTGGTAGCGCGCGTCCAGAGCGGGTGCAAGCGCGCGCGCCACCACCTGCGCCTCTTCGTTATCCGTGCGCCACGTCGCCGCGCGCACCGCCAGCCCGATTGCCAGCACGAACAGCAGCCCACCCACGAGCAGCAGACTCGTGCGGAAGAAACTGTAGACGCCAAAGCTGGTGCTGCCTTCCGCCACCAGCGGGATCATGAGCAGCAGCACGCCGATGGCGATGACGAACGCGCCGAGCGCGCCCACCAGCAGGGCGAGCGCCAACAATTGACGGCTGCGGCGCGCCAGCGCGCGCGATGGCACAACATTGTGCATTACAAATCCTCTTGACTGCAAAAGGCACTGTTAACCCTCGTAAAAAGCCTATTCAAGAGATTAGAGAAGAAGAGGATAGAGAATTTGATCTTGGCGTTCTTTGCGCCCTTGCGGTTCATATTTAAGAATTTTGAACCGCCAAGACGCAAAGGACGCAAAGAAAAGAAAATACCCCTCTATCCTCTTCCTCTCCATCCTCTTGAATGAGCTTTTTTCGTTCTCTTCATGTTCTTTATGTCCGGCTTGGCTGGGTGACGGCGGTGCGGCGGCTGGCGATGACGTTTTCCAGCAACTGCTTCAACTCGTTAAATTTCGGAAGCGGCTTGTAGACCAGTTCGTCCGCCCCGGCAACCGCCTTGACGCGCGCTTCTTCTTCCGGCGTCAGATGATATGCCGTCGTCAGCACAATCGCGATCTCGCCCATCGCCTTGCTCCGGCGCAGCCGTTCGCCCACATGATGCCCTTGCAGTGCGCCGGGCAGGCGGATGTCGAGCAGCGCCAGTTCCGGCAGTTCGGTCTTGACACGCCCGCTTTCGACATCGCTGAGCCAACTGACCGCTTCTTCGCCATCGACAAACGCCACGCCCTCAATGCCCCACATCTCGAACATTGCCAGCAGTAACTCGTAAATATCGGGTTCGTCTTCGACGACCATCCATGCAGACAAGGGCTTGCTCCTTAAAACATTGACTGCTCCGGTCGAACAAGAGGCTGAAGCCCCTTGTTCGGAGATGTTTCACAGTTTAACGGTTTTGCTACTCCACTATCATAGATTTCCTACGAAATTTCGGCAAATTTCAGAAATCTACACGAAAGTCTAACAATCTTCAGCCCTATACTGTACGTAATGAAACAATCCTCACTGCGTAGAAATTGTCAGTCTGATTGACATAAAACAGCAGGTGAGGGTAACACCGATGAGGAATACGCCGTGACCTGGTTAATCGCTGAAGACGAAACCGATATACGTGTACTGCTGGATACGATGTGCCAGGTCTGGGGACACCAGACGATGACGTTTGAGAACGGTCAGAAAGTCTGGGACTGGCTCGACGGCGTGGAGGCAGGGCGCGCGGCGCAGCTTCCCGAACTCGTCATCATGGACATTCGGATGCCGGGGAAGAAAGGCAACGAGCTTGCCGGGCGGATGCGCCAGATCGACGCCATGCGCCAGACGCCGATTGTGCTGATGACGGCGTTCGCATTGAGTGAGCGCGAACGCGACGACATGATCGCCAGCGACGGTGTAGACCAGATTATCGGCAAGCCGCTGCCCGATTTTGAGCAGTTACAGCGCATTTTACACAAAATCGTGGATAATAAGAGAATGAGCGGTAACTAGACCGGATATTCTCGCCATGAGCCGACAGCTTCCTCCCGACCCCGCCGAGATTGGCGACGCCCTGAAGGGGGTCGAACAACTCGGCGAGGCGACCGAAAACTTCTTCAGCCGCCTGTATAGCAACATCGGGCGCAAACAGACGCAGGCAGTGCGCGCGCGCCAACTGAGCGACCAGAGCCAGCAGCTTGAGCAGATGCTGCGCAAGCGCGATGTTGAAATCGAACAGTTGCACGGCATCCTCGCCGCGATTGACGAAGGCATCATCATGCAGGACATCGAGGGTCGCCTCGTGTTCGTCAACCAGGCAGCGCGCGATTTGATGGGCAGCCTGAAGAGCTTCTGGCAGAGCGATCTCGGCGTCATGTTCAGCGATTACAACGCCTTGACGCGCCTTGACAGCGAAGTCGTGCCGCTGGGGGAACCGCGCCGCGTCCAGGTCAACAGTCGCATCCTCGGCGCGCAGCTGGCAGGTGTGGCGGATGGCGACGGCAACCGACTCGGCACGATGATCGTGCTGCGCGACGTGACGCGCGACGCGCTGACTGACCGACTGAAGGATCAGTTCATCACCGCTATCTCGCACGAACTGCGCACACCGATGGCGGTCATCAAAGGCATGAGCGAGGTTATTCTGGCACAGGGCGAAGACGGACCGCCCAAGCGCAAACTGCTGGAAACGCTCAGCCGCAATGTCGATATTCTCGACCGTATGATCGTTGAACTGCTCGACATTTCGGAACTGACGAGTGGCAGTTTCAGCATCCGTAAAGAAATCCTAGCGCTCGAACCGCTGGTGTGGAATGTTGTGCGCGGCATCGAGCCGGAAGCACGTCGCAGCAATCACGACATCGCCGTCATGGTGCGCGACCCGGAACGCCTGACAGTCGTCGGTGACGATCCCCGTCTGCGTTGGGCGCTCGGTCATCTGATTCAGAACAGCATCCGCTACACCGAACCGGGCGGGCATATCTATGTCGCCGCCACGCCCAGCGGCACGGAGCAGGTGGCGGTGCAGGTGGTCGATACGGGCGTCGGCATTGCGGATAAGGACATGCCGCACATCTTTGAGCGCTTCTATCGCGGTGAGCCGCGTAATACGAATGGCAGGCTGCTCGACCCGCGCGGTTTGGGGCAGGGGTTGTTCATCGCGCGCATGGTCACAGAAGCGCACGGCGGCTTCCTGAGCGTGCGCAGCGAGCGCGGGCAGGGCAGCATCTTCACGATGACGCTGCCAATGGGCGGCTGAGCTATTGAGGTGGCTCGTTTATAAAACTGGATTGAACCGCCAAGACGCAAAGAACGCCAAGAAAATATCCTGATCTTGGCGTTCTTTGCGTCTTGGCGGTTCGATTTCATCTGTATTTTGATAATGGTTGTTAACTTTGTTAAATTTGTCGCAGATTTCTTGACTTGCGCTTAAAGTCGTCATAAACTTGGATGACTTCATAAAGTGGAGTCTGTTCATGAAGCTGCCTGTGAAGAAGATTTCAAACAGCTTTTCAGTCGCTCACCCCACGCGGCGTCGCTTATAGCGCGCCGCGTGTTTTTTTGTTTGTGATCGCCCATTTAGCAGGAGGACTCAGGCGATGGACTACGCAATGATCGGCAAGATCGAAAAAGCAAAGCTGTACGCGGCAGAACCGCAGCGCGTGACGTTCCACCACTTCACGGTTGAGTTCAAGGGGGATAACAGTAGTTACACGATCACTTATAGCCCCGAAGGCTGGGACTGCACCTGTCCCGGCTTCCACGCCCACGGCATTTGCCCGCACATCATGACGCTGGAACGCATCTTCCCGAAGCTGCTCAAGCGCGCGCCGCTGCCTTACGCGCCGGGGCAGAACGTCGTCAGCGATGTCGAAAAGGCGATGCGCTATGCCGACGAGACCGATCGTTTACGTTTCAAGGCGTTCGATTGCACTTTCCAGGGCGATAATGGCGAACACCACACCAGCTACAGCGAAGAGGATGGGTGGTCGTGCAACTGCGACTTTTACAAGAGTCGCCATGTCTGCTGCCACACGATGGCGCTGGAACGCATCCTCGCGGGCATGATTCACGTCCCTGAAGCCGCGCACGCCTAAAAGACCTTTTTGTTCTCAGTTCGGAGTTCTCAGTTCGGAGTTCTGTGTTCGATGTTCCAGGTTTCAGGAACAGATGCTGTGTAGTGAGAACTCTGAACTCCGAACTGAGAACCAGTTTTTCTCCAGGCGGCTCGACAGACAACATATACCATTGTTACAATCCGTCTCAACAATTTTGAATTTTTGTTGAACCTGTCACATTACGTTAAAGTAATTCAATTCATGTAACTGGAGGGCAACACGTATGGCTGTCCTGATGGACGTCAAGGACCTTGTGACGCGCTTTCACACCCAGGAAGGCATCGTCTACGCGGTCAACAATGTCTCGTACAAACTGAACGAAGGCGAAACGCTCGGCATTGTGGGCGAAAGCGGCAGCGGTAAAAGTGTCCACGCGCTGTCGATCATGCGTCTGATCCCGCAGCCGCCGGGCAAGATCGAAAATGGCGAAGTCATTTTCCAGGGGCGCGACCTGCTCAAGCTCTCCAACGAGGAGATGCGTGCAGTGCGCGGCGCGGAAATCGCCATGATCTTCCAGGACCCGATGACCTCGCTCAACCCGGTGCTGACGGTCGGTACGCAAATCACCGAAGCGCTCAAGCTGCATATGGGCATGGGTCAGAAGGAAGCGGACAAGCGCGCCGCCGAACTGTTGAGCATGGTCGGCATCCCGGATGCCGAGCGCCGCCTCAAGAACTACCCGCATCAGTTCTCCGGCGGTATGCGCCAGCGCGTGATGATCGCCATGGCGCTGTCATGCAACCCCAAGCTGCTGATCGCCGACGAACCGACGACGGCGCTGGATGTAACGATTCAGGCGCAAATTCTCGAACTGGTCAGGAAGCTGAAAGACCAGCTCGGCATGGCGATCATCTGGATCAGCCATGATCTGGGCGTCGTCGCCGGCTTATCGGACACCGTACAGGTCATGTACGGCGGGCGCATCGTCGAGCGCGGTCCAGCGGAAGAGGTCTTCAAAGACACCCGCCACCCGTACACGCTCGGCTTGCTCAAGTCGCTGCCGCGCCACGACCAGCGCCAGGCAGGCGAGCGCCTGACGCAGATCGAAGGTTCGCCGCCAGATATGCGCAAGACGCCGCGCGGCTGCCCGTTTGTGCCGCGCTGCACCTACCGCCTGTCGATTTGTGAAGAAGTCATGCCGCCGCTTGTCCCCGGCGAAGGCAGCAGCCCGGCACATCTGAAGGCGTGCCATGTCGATGTCCGTACCGGCGAACAGATCATTTTTGCAGAAGGAGCCGCCCGTGTCTAGCACAGCCACCATGCCCGAAAAAATCAAAAACAAAAATGCTGGTCGTGAAGTGTTGGTGGATGTCAAAGGGCTGAAGAAGCACTTCCCGATCACGTCCGGCATCATCTTGCAGCGACAGGTCGGCGCGGTCAAGGCGGTCGACGGGATCGACTTTCAGGTCTTCAAAGGCGAGACACTGGGTCTGGTTGGCGAATCCGGCTGCGGCAAAAGTACGACCGGGCGCACGGTGCTGCAACTCTACAAGCCCACCGAAGGCTCGGTCGTGTTTGAGGGCAAGGAGCTTTCGACCATGCCCGGCGACGACCTGCGCAAGATGCGCCGTCGTATGCAGATGATCTTCCAGGACCCGTATGCCTCGCTCAACCCGCGCATGACTGTGGGCAATATTGTCAGCGAGCCGCTGCGCATCCACAACATTATGAGTGACAAGAACGAGTTGCAAGGCTACGTCGAAAGTCTGCTCGAACGTGTGGGGCTGAATCCGTACTACATCAACCGCTACCCGCACGAATTTTCCGGCGGTCAGCGGCAGCGCATCGGCATCGCCCGCGCGCTGGCGCTCAAGCCGAGCTTCATCGTCGCCGACGAGCCGATTTCGGCGCTCGATGTATCGATTCAGGCGCAGGTCGTCAACCTGCTCGAAGATTTGCAGTCGGAGTTCGGGCTGACGTATCTCTTCATCGCCCACGACCTGAGCATGGTGCGCCACATCTGCACGCGCGTGGCGGTCATGTATCTGGGCAAGATCGTCGAGATGGGTCCGACGGACGAGGTGTACGAAAATCCGCTGCACCCGTACACACAGGCGCTGCTCTCTGCCGTGCCAGTGCCAGACCCGATTTTGGAGAAGAAGCGCCAGCGCGTCATCCTGACGGGCGACGTTCCCAGCCCCGCGCGCCCGCCGATTGGCTGCAACTTCAACACGCGCTGCCCGGTTGCGATTGCGGGCATCTGCTACCAGGAACCCGACCCGCCGCTGGTCGAGGTCACGCCCAATCACTGGGCGGCTTGCCACCGAGCGATTTAAGAAGATTGTTAACGCAGAGGCGCGGAGGTGCAGAGGAATAAATTCTCTGTGTCCCTGCGCCCTCTGCGACTCTGCGTTAAAACGCCTTTGGTCTACCGCTTCTGCTCCAAATAATCATCTACCATGTTACAATCTTATAGCGAGTGAAGTACCTCCAGGTGTGGATTGAGGCATTGAAACGCACATGTATATTCACAGGATCATCATAAAAGATGTGCCAGGCATCCCGGATCGTGATCTTGTGTTTCAAAACGACTGGTTGGGCGAGCCGCTGACGAGTGTGCTGCTGACTGGACCGAACGGTAGTGGTAAGACCACGCTGCTCAGGTTGATTGCAGCGTTGTGGGCGTCACTGGCAGATGCCTTGATTCAGCAATCGTCGGTACTTGCCGAGCAAAACACACTGGAACGTTTGCTGCTCCGGTTGCGCCGCACATCGGCTTTCATAGCACTAGAGATTCGTGAGTTGGTAAAACAACCGCTTGTTCTTTCTTATTTCGATCCAAATCAATACACCTATGAACACGTCAAGCAGATGTTTCCAGGTGACGTACTGATTATCTCGATAGGGTTGAGTGTTAACCCACCGAGACCGTCTATTTTCGGGACGGTTTCCGACTCGCTAAAGAAACTTGCTATGCAAGTCGAACGCCTACAACTCGGATTAACCGATCCAGCATTAGAAGTTCCCAATATGGTCTTTTTCGACTCGGAAACTCGCCAACTCGACTATGAAACCTCCCGGCGGCGTGCTGTACGCACACGCACGCCCTCGCCCGAGACATACTACGATTGGTTAGCATCTTTTAATCCCAGACCCTTTTCGCGTTACATATCACTAGAGCAGAGTCCAAGGAGCGGGGGCAGTTATGGTATGCCGCTTGAACAGATGCTGCGAAATCTCAAAATTCGCGACCCGGAACAATTTTATGAAACGGTTGCAGAAATCAACGCCTTTCTCGTTGGCAAACGCATCACCGATTTCGATGAGCGGCTGGATTTAATCGTCCAGACAGAGCAAGGCGGCAAACACACCATTTACGATCTGAGTGCCGGAGAACGTCAGTGCCTGGTCGTGATGTTTATGGTCAGCCGATGGACAATGCCTGGTGGGGTCGTCCTCATTGATGAGCCAGACTTGCATTTGCATGTGTCGCTGCAACGTCAGTTCATCCATGCGCTTGAGAAGTTGGTTGAAAAGCGAAATGGTCAGTTGATTGTGACTTCGCATTCTCCAGAATTATGGGAAGAGTACAGCCCGCGCCAGCGCTTTGACTTTGGAGAATACGTTGCCAAATGATCGACTGGACAAAGCTGGGTTCCATTGCCAGAGGGCTGGCGGTTGAAGGACCTACCGACAAAGCCGTTATTGAAGCATTTCTGGACGCCGGAGAACGCGCCGGAAGATGGCAAGACTGGCGTTCCAAACTGCTTGTTGAAGTCGCCACTGGACTTGATGAAGTTCTGAGAGAGTTGGAGATTCCTCAAAACGTTGGGGTAGTCTGGGGATTAATCGATCAGGATTGGCGTTCTGCCAGTTCTCAATCGGCATTACAGACGAAGTACGGAAACACATTACTTATTCTGCCACGCATTCAAATCGATAACTATTTCATCGATCCAGATGAACTTGAGGCGATGTTTCCGCCATCGCAACGTACTCACTTTACAGCGGTGCGCGCTGCCCTTGTTGCCAAACGTGATGATTGGATGAAACAAGGCGCAATGAGCAAAGCATTGGTGGAGAGTGGCGCAGAGGAATTTTGCAGCAGTGGTGGTTACAAGTTATTGCGTCAGGTACCTGTGCCTGATGACACGAGCGTGATGGATCATTTGGCAAAAATATATGCAAACATTGAACCGAGTAAAGTGTTCAATATCTACCAGATGTATTGGCGAACCTTTCAATCGAGTGTTTCACCTTATCATCACTGTATCAGCGGGAAACTGTTTTTCAAACAGGTCGTCATGCTTCAATTGAATCACTCCTATGGCGGGCGCGAATACAAAATTTGGATTGCCGATTTAACGTCTTCGCTCCCGGATTGTCCGACAGATATTGCCCCAATGCTGCAATCGCTCATGAAATAGCTCTCTGCAATGTGGTTGTAGCTGTCCCTCTGTGTTCCCTGCGCCTCTGCGTTAAATTGCGTTCAGTACGCGTGCCCGCCGCTTTTGCGCTTCTGCCCCATTCAACGCTACAATCAACGGGAGTCCACAGGGAGCATGTGCGCGCACTATGGCTTACGGTCGCCTTGATATTTTCCTTCAGGATGGCACGCTCAGATCAGTGATGCTGGTCGCCCCCGTCACGACGGTCGGCAGCAGCCCGCAGTGTCTGATCATTCTTGACTCCAAGACGATCTCTGCCGAACATCTGCGCCTGCTCTATGAAAACGGACAGGCGAGCGTCACCGACTCTGGCAGCAAGCAGGGGACGTTCATCGAAGGGGAGCGCCTGAAGCCCGGCGTTCCACACCTGGTCAACGGCGGTGACGAGATCATCGCGGGTGAACTGCGGCTGATCTTCTATCTGGTCGACTCGGCAGATGAAAGTCCGACACGCCCGATTGTTGTGCCAGAAGAGACGACGCAGCGCTTTGAGGTCATTTCGACCCGGTTCTCGGTGGATGTCCTCAGCCCGGAACAGGGCGTCGCGCCCGGCGCGCACATTCCGGCGCAAATCATCATTCGCAACCTGAGCGACACCAGCGAACGCTATACGCTGGAAGTGACGGGCATTCCCCGCGACTGGATACGCCTCGAACGCAGCGAAGTCGAAGTCGCGCCCGGCAAAACCGAAGACATCCTCGTCAACTTCAAGCCTGCCCGCCGCCCGGAAAGCACGCCCGGTCGCTACCGTGTTCTGTTTACCGTCCGACGCAAGGCTGCCCCGGATGATGTGCTAAAGGGCGAGACCGTGCTGGAGGTGCTGCCATTCAGCGGCTTCGGCATCGCGCTCGAAGACAACCGTTTGCAGGCAGGTGAACGCTTCAAACTTTACCTGCACAATCAGGGCAGTTCGACGCTCAACCTGACGATCACGCCGCGCGACATCAAGCAAAAGTTGCGCTTTAACCTGCAAACGCCCGCCATCAGTCTGGCTCCCGGTCAGCGCTCGGTCGTGCAAGGCACAGTCATCGGGCGCGGGGCGCTGTTGGGGAGTGAAGCGACGTATCCGTTCGACCTGCTGGTGCGCTCGCGCGATGCCTCCGGCTTCCTGACGGTCGTGCGCGAGCGTCAAACCGACACTGCCGAGCTGGGTGCCCGCAGTCGCCATCGCGGGGATTGGCGGGCTGGTGCTGCTGGCGCTGGTATTAGCCGTGTTGATCTTCTCGCGCACCACCACCGCGCTGCCTGTAATCGAGTCGTTCACCGTCAGCAGCAGTCAGATTGAGCGCGGTGATGACCTGATCGTGAACTGGCAGGTGGAGGGTGCCGACAACATAACGGTGCTGACCAACGGCGTGCCGCGCCAGACGCTCGACGCGAACGCCACCAGTTCGCTCTTCAGTACTGACGACATCCCGACCGGAACTGTCCAAATTGTGCTGCGTGTCAGCAATGGTGCTGGCACCACCGAGGCGTTACAAACGGTCGAGATCATCTCCGTTCTGCGTCTCGAATCGTTCAGTGTCCAGCCGCAGCAGTTGATCCGCAATGTGCTGCAACCCGTCACCATTAACTGGGTGGTCAGCGGTGCTGTCAACACGCGGCTGGATATCCCTGTCAGCGTGCAGTTTTCGCCCCCACTGGCTGTCGCCTATGGAGCCAGCAATACACTTAATGTTGAGGCGCTCGTCACCGATAACTTCACGATTCTGCTGACCGCCCAGGACGCAGCTGGTGAACGCATTACCCAGTCGCTGGATGTGACCGTCACGGAGCCGCTCTGTTCTGCCGCGACCAGTAACGCCGCCGCTTACGAACGCCCAGATGGTTCCAGTCCGGTGATCGGCACACTGCGCGCGGGCGTGCCAGCCATCGTGACGGCGCGCGACAGCAGCACGGTCTGGATTCAGGTGAGGTTGGAAAACGGGCGACAGGGGTGGGTGGCGCGTAACTTGCTGACCTGCGAGTCTACGTTTGCACCAGAGCGGTTGCGGGTAGAAAACGTGGCGCTGCCGACCTTGCCGCCCGCACTGCCGCCTACAATTGCGCTGCCGCAAACGACGCCGCTGCCAACGCTGCCGCCGCTGGTCACGCCGACATTGACGCCCACAGGGCGGCTGGGCGGCTAATCATTTGACAATGAAACATCATCCGTCGGGCAAGTGGCTGAAGCCCCTTGTTCGGTCTTAAGGCTCATTTTGTGATGTGCTACCTGGCGGGTGGAATGACACCACGCGCCCGCTTGAGTGTGGACTTCATGCGCATGAGATCGACAGGCTTGGGCAGCCACAGATAATCGAGGTTTTGCAACTGTTTGGGGTCCGGCGCTTGATAGGCAGATGTGAAAGCGATCAAGCCCGTGCAGCCTGCTTCGCGTGCCTTGCGCGCCACGCCAACGCCATCGACACTGCCAGGCACGCGCACATCCAGCAAAAAGAGATCGATCTTTTGCCCCTGCTGCTCAACGAAGCCTATGGTTGCGTCGCTGTCCTCGAACTGCCACAGTTGACTGCCCGGTTCCAATAGCGTGATGGTTGTGCGCACAATATCGCGCAGTGCCTCTTCGTCTTCGAGATGCAAAACATTCAGCGCACTCTTCGCATCGATCATGGTGCTGGCGTACCCTTAACATGAGCATTACCTGCTATAATACCGCCAATAACGGCTTAACCCAATAAACGTTTCGCCGCCAGTGCCGCTGCCGCGCCCGCGATTGTCACCTCTTCGCCATCGCGCAGACGCTTGAATTTGACCACACCCTGGGCGATTTCGTCCGCGCCCAGCAGCGCGACGACAGGAATCCCCTTCTTGTCCGCATAGCCAATCTGCTTGCCGATGCCCTTATCCTGCATATACAGTTCGGTGCGCACGCCGCCTGCGCGCAGTTCTGCCGCCAGCGCGTTTGACTGGGCGCGCGTATCATCCCCGAAGACCGTCACCAGCACCTCCACCACCGTCCCACCGATCTCCGGCGGGTACAGGTTCAGCACGTCCATCACATCAATGATGCGCTCAATGCCGAGCGATGTGCCAGTCGTGGGCAGCGTTTCGCCGCGAAACAGCCCGACGAGGTCGTCATAGCGCCCGCCGCCCGTCACGCTGCCCAGGTTTGGCTCGGTGATGATCGTCTCAAAGATCGGACCCGTGTAGTAGCCCAACCCGCGCACCATCGTGAAGTCGAATTCGTATGATCCAGCCGGGACATGCATCTGCTCTAACCCTGCTGCCAGTTCGCGCAGTTCGCGGATGCCCGCCTGCGCCGCCTCGAACTGTCCCATCGTGTCGTCGAGGAAGTCGAGCGGCTGCGTGCCGGGCAGCTTCTGCGTGATCAGGTGCATGATCTTGTCCACCACGACCGGCTCGATCCAGCGCTTGAGCAGTTCTTCGCGGACGCCGTCCGCGCCGATCTTGTCGAACTTGTCGATGCTGCGATACAGGTTCGCCAGCGCTTCGCCTTCCAGCCCGGCATACTGCCCGATCGCCGTCAGCAGCTTGCGGCTGTTGATCTTGACGACGAACTGCGGGAAGCCGAGCCGCTTCAGCACGGTCACGATCAGCGAGACAATCTCCGCATCTGCGACCATCTGCGGCACGCCCACGATGTCGGCATCGCACTGGTAGAACTCGCGGTAGCGCCCGCGCTGCGGACGCTCCGCGCGCCATACGGGGGAAAGCTGGTAGCGCTTGAACGGCAGGCTGATGTCGTTGGCATACTGCCCGACCACGCGCGCCAGCGGCACCGTCAGGTCGTAGCGTAGCGAGAGTTCTTCTTTGCCTTCGCTGTGTCTGGCGTTGAAGATCAGCTTGTCGGCGTCTTCGCCGTACTTGCCCATGAGCGTCTCGGTCAGTTCCAGCACCGGGGTTTGCAGCGGCTCAAAGCCGTACAGGTGAAACACCTCGCGCACGATGTTAAAGACATACTCGCGCTTGATCATCTGCGCGGGCAGGAAATCGCGCATCCCTTTGGGCAGGCGCGGCTCAATCTTCGGCTTCGGCATACTTATCGTCCTATCGCAGAACATCCATCACGAGATACAAAAAGCTTATTCAAGAGGGTAGAGGGGAAGAGACTAGAGGGTTTTTTCCCATTAGATGGCTTGTCTTGGCGTCCTTTGCGTCTTGGCGGTTTAAATCTTATTTTTGAACCGCCAAGGCGCAAAGGACGCCAAGACAAGAGAAAAATTCTCTACCCTCTTCTTCTCTAGCCTCTTGAATAAGCACTTTATGATGCTGGTTGAAGTCCATCATTGTAACGGACTCTGCCGGAAAGCGGTACAATCGAGCGCACGCAGAACAGGATGTGCCATGCAGATCACCCCCCGCGCCCGTTTCTTCCGCAGCCTCTTTCGCGCGCTCGCCCGCTGGGTGGCGCGCACGCTCACCCGCCAGACCATTACCGGGCAGGATAACCTTCCGACTGAGCGTCCGCTGATCTTCGCCGCCAATCACGTTTCAACGTATGACGCGCTGCTGTTGCTGGCGTATCTGCCGCCAGAGACGCAGTGGGTTGGACCAGGCGATTTCAAGCTGTTGTTTCCGGCGAATCTGCTTGTGCCGCTGGCGGGCATTGTGCTGGTCAAACGCGCAGCGCTTGACCGCGACAGCATCAGGCTCATGAGCGGCGCGCTGGAGGCAGGCGCCAATCTGGCGCTCTTTCCCGAAGGCGGTACCTGGGAGAAACGGCTGGACGACGTGAAAGCGGGCGCGGCGTACCTGTCGCAGCTCAAGCAGGTGCCGATTGTGCCGTTGAGCTTCGGCGGCACCTATCAGGTGTGGGGCAAGATCGTCCGCTTGCAGCGCCCGCCCGTGACAATTCACTTCGGCGAAGCCCTGCCGCCGCCGCCCACAGGCGACCGCAAGGCGCGCGGCGAAATCTTGCAGACTGCCAGCCGCACGCTGATGCAGCGCATCTACGCTCACCTGCCGCCGCCCGACCAGGCGCGTTACGATGTGGCGGAGCGCGCGGTCTATCACGGCAGCTTGCAGGTGTCAGGTATCAGATATCAGCCTTTAGTGCAAAGTACAGAGTACAAAGTGCAGGGTGCAAACCCGGATGCATCTTTTACCCAGAGCCGGGAAACTGAAACAACTGCCGCTGTACCTGGCACTTTGCACTCTGTACTTAAAACTCATTCCTCATCACTCACCACTCATCACTTCCATGATTTCCCCGTCCTGGCGGAACTCGCCAGCAAGCCGAACCTCGCCAGCCCGTTGTGGCGCAATGCCCGCCTGCCGCTCAAGCCGCTGGTGCAGCACAGCGTCTACTATCCGGCGGCGGATTTCGTCATCGTAGCGGAACGGCTGCAATCCGCGTTCAGCGGCGCGTTCGCAGGCTATCTCAACTATCGGCTGGGCGATGAGAAAGCGGCGGCGGCGATGGTGGAACTGGCCACGCTGCGCGATATGGCGTTAGCGGCACACCATGCCGGGCAGCGGCTGCGCTTCCTGCCGCGCGTGGAATGGTCACATTAACCCTCACCCCCAACCCCTTTTCATGGGTAGGTTTCTTATGTTGACTGATACCTTCAACCCCCAGCCCCTTCTCCCTCAGGGCGAAGGGGGGTCAGAAGAGTCTTCTTAAGCCCCTCTCCCTGAGGGAGAGGGGTTGGGGTGAGGGTTTGTGTGAAATACCTACCCGTGAAAACCCCCATCCCCTCTCCCGGATGGTGAATACACCTGGGAGAGGGGAGTCGGAAAAGTCCCTCTCCCAGCCGTACTCGGCGTTTGGGAGAGGGATTTAGGGTGAGGGCTGGTGCGCCCCTACACACGTCATTCCAATTTGCTGACTAGCGAATCGATGAATTCGTCGTCAATCATCGAACCTTTTTGCAGCAGCATCTCGACCTGCCCGTCCAGCCGTTCGCGATCCTGCACCGTCAGGTCCTTGGCGGTCACGACGATAATCGGGATGTTCTGCAATTCAGCGTCGGTCTTCATCGCTTCGATCACGCCAAAGCCGTCGATGTCCGGCATCATCAGATCGGTGATGACGAGATCAGGCTTGAGCGTCAGCACCATCTGAATGCCTTCGCGTCCGTCGCGCGCGATGTATACCTCGTACTGCTTGTTGCGCGACAGCAGGATACGCTTGAGCAGGCGCGCCGCTTCCGGCGTATCTTCCACGACGACAATGCGCTTGATCGATGTTTCGATATGCTCTAGCGCCGACAGCACGCCCTGTTCCGGCACCGTGGCGGCTGCGTTGCTGCGCGTTAAATCGACCTGACGCTGCCACTGCTCGCCCAGAATTTCGCGTTCGACAGGCAGCGTATGACCGCTGCAATTGACGACGACCACCTCGTTCGGCTGGATGACGCCCTGCTGCACCAGCTTGAACAGCCCGGCAAATGTCACACCCGTCGCAGGTTCGACCGAGATACCGTCTAACTGCGCCACCACGCGGATCGCCTCGAACGCTTCTTCGTCGCTGGCGCTGGTGAAGTAGCCACCGTTCTCCTGCGTGTAATCGAAGAGCAGTTCGTAAGCGCGTCCGGGGTTGCCCGTCGCCAACGTTGCGATCACCGTCTGCGGGTGCATCACAGGCGTAGCAATACGCTGCCCGCGCACGAACGCTTCGACCATCGGCGCGCAGCCTGTGGACTGGATCAAGCCGAGCGCGGGCAGTTTGTCCACCAGCCCCAGCGCTTTCATCTCGCGGAAGCCTTTGGCAACGCCAATCGGACCCATGCCGCCACTCACGCCCTGAATGAACCAGTCGGGCGACAGCCAGCGCCCGCCCGTGTCATACTCATAGCTCAGGTCTTCAGCAATCTCATACGCCATCGTCTTCATCGCTTCGATTGCCGCGACGCTCTTGATACCGCGATCCAGAAACAGCCCCTTGCTCTTGGCAAAGCGCGCGGCGATCTCTTTTGTCTCGTCATAGCTGCCGCTGATCTTGACGACTTCCGCGCCATAGACCGCCGCCTCGCGCATCTTTGGACCGGGCGTCAGGCTGGGGAAGAAGCTCCACAGCTTGATGCCAGCACGGGCGCAGTAGGCAGCATAGGCGATGGCGACATTGCCCGTGCTGGCGACGACCACTTGCTCAACGCCGATTTCGCGCATGGCGGACACCGCCACCGTCGCCTGGCGATCCTTAAAGCTGTTGGTCGGTCCCTGGCGCTCATCCTTGATGTACAGATGCTTCAGCCCCAGCATCCCCGCCAGCGCGTGCGATTTGATGAGCGGCGTGCCGCCTTCGCCCAGGCTGACGATATTGCGCGAGTGGGCAATCGGCAGCACTTCACGGTAGCGCCAGAGCGTATGGCGGCGGGTCGCCAGCTTCGCCTGCCATTTGCCCGCGTTGATGGTGTTCAAATCGTAGCGGGCTTCCAGAATGTTTTCGCCACAATTCGGGCAGCCCGCCACATGTTTATCGAGTGGAACGCGCGTTTTGCAGTGCAGGCACTCAAGCAAGATGAAGCGCGTGGTATCGTTCCGCATTCCGCTAGTGGTCTCCGTTTTGAGGCGCTAAATTTGCCTTGACTGTTTCCAGGAAGGTTTGCGCGCCGAAGCTATCGATGTCTGGCTTGTAAATCACGCGCAGCGCCGACAACTGCACCATTTCTTCCTGGCTCAGCGTTTCGCCCGTGACAATCATGATCGGGATACTGGCGGTTTCCGGGTTGCTGTGCAGTTCGGCAATCACATCAAACCCGCTCATTCCCGGCATCCGTAGATCTAAGATGATCAGGTCAGGACGACGCCGCGCCACCAGCCCGATCCCGTCGCTGCCATTGCTGGCGCAGAATACCCGATACTTGTCGCTTTCGTCCAGCATTTGTTGCAGCAGGCGCGTGGCGTGCGGGTCATCGTCAATGATCAGGATGCGCTGCACCTGGGCTTCTGTCTCCGCCTCCTTCGCCGCCTGCGACAAGGCTTCCGGCATGAACGGCTTGCGGATGAAGCGGAACGCCCCGGCTGCCGCTGCCCGTTCGCTGTCGTCCGCCAGCGAGACCACGATCACCGGAATGTCAAAGGTGTCATCGCGCTGCTGCAAACGCTCCAGCATTGCCCAGCCCGTATCGTTGGCAAAGCTGGCACTCAGGACGATCAGCGTTGGGTGCAGCCCGCTCGCCATCGCCTCTGCCTCCAGCGGAATCGATGCCGCGAAGACATCAAAACCATCGCGTTGCAGCGTGCGCCGGAACTGGTCAATCATATCGGTATTGTCTTCGATCAGCAGGACCTGGCGGCGAATGTGCGCCGCTTTGGGCAGCGGCGGGATCACC
>Ga0224723_1001094_pt1 | contig 17105 bp, 13 predicted proteins | sample Balambano_FR2_Me_FD_161647 | JGI IMG/M metagenome (GOLD analysis project Ga0224723, IMG submission 161647) | Freshwater sediment microbial communities from Lake Towuti, South Sulawesi, Indonesia - Balambano_FR2_MetaG | ecosystem: Environmental > Aquatic > Freshwater > Lake > Sediment | place...
GTATACACAAGTCGAACCGATCCTCCCTAACCCTCCTTAAAAAGGAGGGGACCGGACCGGAAGTCCCCCTTTTCAAGGGGGATTTAGGGGGATCAAGCCAGGGTTTAGCTTCTCAGCCGAGATGTGTGTACACGGTAGCCTTGAAAAGGGGGACTTTAACCGGAAATTGCACATCGCGTAAATTTAAGTACGTTTAGCGCTGCTGACGGTAAATCAGGGTGGCGCTGGCTTGCTCCGTTGGCACTAGCAAGACTTCACTGATGTTAACGTGGGCAGGACGAGTCGCACAAAACAGAATTGTGTCTGCTACATCTTCGGGTGTAAGGGGGGTCAACCCCTGATAGACTTTGCTAGATCGCTCTGTGTCGCCCCGGAAACGCACTTCACTAAATTCCGTTTCGACCATACCCGGATCGACAGCACTGACCCGAACGGGAGTGCCTAGCAAATCCATTTTTAATCCTTCAGACAGCGCTCTAACGGCTGCTTTTGTGGCGCAATATACAGTGCCGTTAGGATAAGTTTGGTGTCCTGCGATAGAGCCAATGTTGATCACGTGTCCCTGTCCTCGCTCAACCATTCCAGGCACGAGTGAACGGGTAACGTAGAGCAAGCCTTTCATGTTGGTGTCGATCATTTCCTCCCAATCTTGAATGCTGCCTTCGTGCAGTTTATCCAGTCCTCGGCTTAAGCCTGCATTGTTGATGAGAATGTCAACTGTGCGCCAAGAGTCAGGGAGGGCGTTGAGAGTCGATTCAACCTGGGTGCGATCGCCCACATCCATCTGCGCCAGATGCACTTGAGCCGCACACTTTGCCGTCAGGTCAGCCGCCAGGTTCTCCAGTCGGTCTAGCCGCCGTGCTGCCAAAATCAGCTTTGCCCCTGCTGCTGCAAAGGCTCTAGCACAAGCGGCTCCAATTCCACTGCTGGCACCCGTAATCAGAACAGTTTGACTTTGAATGGAAGCCATACGCCTACTGCCCTACCACTCGCAGGCGTTGGGTGACTTCGGTTATCCCATCTTCGCGGATGATAATGGCTGAAACCCAGCGGCTTTCAGGAGTTGCAGGAGCCTGCCCTACTTTAAAGAGTCCTCCGGCAGGCAAAAGGCCCAGATCGAGCGCTGCGGGGGTGAGGTAGCCGTCTGGACTAACTGGCTCTTCCAGGGCAGTTCCTAATAGAACGCGATCGCCCAACGGCTCTGTCACAATCGCATCAAACGGGTACTCTTGCCCGGTCGTTACCTGTTCCGGCAGATTCACCGTCACGGTGGGTGGGTTCTCCCCAGAAGTGACCTGACTGCGCTCAGTCAGAACTTCCTGGCTAACCATCTGCTGCTCCACAAAGCGCTGACGTGACGAAATGGTTGCATCGAGCGTGAATGTTCTGCCTCCTGCTTGCTGCGTACCTGTAATGTTGGTGACGGTTTCCGCTACGATTGCGTCGCCTTCGGACTCCCACGAGGTTAAGGTCGTCTCATAGGTGAGGTCGGGATAGCGTTCCCAGAAGGCGGTGAGAGCCTGCTGCATTGTTTCGTAGGTTAATCCGTCGGCGTGGGCAAATTCTGGGCTATAAAACTGCATCACGGCTTCCAGGTCGCCCTGACTGGCGGCAGCGTCAATTTGGGTCAGAGTTTCTTGCAGTTCTGGTGGCGCAGTCGCTGGGCTTTCAGCACGGGCGCTGATGTCTCCTCCCCAGGCGATCGCCAAGCCCAAAGCAACGGGCGGCACCAGCCACCGTGTCGCTCGAATCCAGCACAATCTGGACTGAATCGGCTGAGACTTGGCAAAAGTGGAGCGTTTGGTGGAAGCGTGAGGCATAGATGATAGGTTTGGATAGTTAATTTGAGAAAGCAGCCTTCACAAATGGCCACTTCAGAAGTTTTAACCTGAATTTGAGTGAAATGGGTCGAGTGAGCGAAAATTTAGCTGGGGAATCGCTGGGGGAAAGTAGAATCGTGACAAAGCCAATACGACTACTCATCGCGGCAAGTGGCACGGGGGGGCATCTGTTTCCGGCGATCGCCACAGCAGAACAGTTGCCCGACTACGAGATTGAGTGGTTAGGCGTACCCGATCGGCTAGAGACGCAACTAGTTCCCAAACACTATCTGCTTCATGCGATCGCCGTCGAAGGCTTTCAGCAACGGTTTGGGCTAGGAACACTGCGAATTTTCAGTAGATTAACAGGTTCAATTCTCCAGGTGCGCCAGATTCTTAAACAGGGACAGTTTCACGGAGTATTGACAACCGGGGGCTACATTGCTGCCCCTGCAATTGTTGCGGCTCGCACACTGGGCTTACCTACAATTTTGCACGAGTCTAACGCGCTACCGGGAAAGGTGACTCGTTGGCTGAGTCCCTGGTGCAGTCGAGTTGCGCTGGGGTTTGAAGCGGCAAAGCCCTATCTGCCTCGCGCTCAAACCGCTTGTGTGGGTACGCCAGTTCGCTCTAAGTTTCGAGCCGCATTAGACACCTCAATAACTGGATTGTCCATCCCAGATGATGTACCGCTGATTGTGGTGGTTGGCGGCAGCCAGGGCGCTGTTGCAGTGAATCGACTGGTGCGCCAGTGCGCCCCAGAATGGTTTGCAGCAGAAGCCTGGATTGTGCATTTGACCGGGGAAAATGACCCCGAAGCCCAAAGTTTAAGCCATGCTCAATACCTGCAACTGCCGTTTTACGATGACATGGCGAGTTTGCTGCAACGGGCAGATCTGGCAATCAGTCGAGCGGGTGCAGGCACCTTGACGGAGCTGGCAATTACCAAAACCCCCTCAATCCTGATTCCCTATCCCTATGCAGCGGAGGATCATCAGTCCTACAACGCTGCTATTTTTGCGGCGGCGGGGGCGGCTCAGGTTTGCCGTCAGGCTGATCTATCGGTCGAAAAACTGCAAAACAAGGTACTAAATTTGCTGCGATCGCCCGATCAGCTTGAGCAAATGGCAGCAGCAGCAGGAGGGTTGGCGATCGCAGACAGTGCCGAACGTCTAGCAGACCTGATTCGCAGCCTGGTCAAACAAGCACCATAACTCCACCCTACCCCTTTCCGCTCCAGATCAATAACATATTCCCGAGGCTCTCGCTTCCCATGCCAACGGGAGAGAAAACCGGAGCTTCCTTACTTGTTGCTAAGCTTCAGTTCGGCAATAAGTAAGGAACTTGAACTCGTTGTCGAAAATTCTTGCCCTACAAGTTTGCCCTACAAGTAAGCAAGCCATTTCTGTCAATGTAAAGAACGTTATATCTTTTATCAAGATTCCGCAGCAGTTTTGATTTTCTCTCAGGCAAATCTTCTACGATTAAAGCATCGAGATCAGTGTAAGCGAGTTAGTGCCACTCAGGTTATCGGTTCACCCACCAGTCCATTCACACACAATCTCAGATACACCTTCAATCGCAGTTAAGACACAGAACTTGTACCCGTTAAAATCAGGCTTCTGTGCGAGTGGTCACTCCGTAGTCATACATTGATGTCGTCTATCGATTTACATCAATGACAAACATCGAGGGCGATTCTATGAAAGTTTTTGACTTAGTGGTTAATGCAATCCAGTACGTTTCTGAAGGGGTTTCGCGAATTTTTAGTCCCAGAGATGATCACTATCCTGAAACCGGAGTTCAACCCTTTGATGGCGATCCTTTCTCAGAATGGGTTGACCTGAAAGTAACAGCAAAAGAAAAATAAGTAATACCAATTCAATTTGAGCTTGCACAGAACGAACCCTGGTGAAACAAGGGGCTTAAGCCCCTTGTTCTGTGCAGTTTCACAAAGAAGGTATAAGTCTTAAACGTTTGGTGAAAGCTCATATTTAAGTTGGAGCTTCCCCCTTCGCTTGAGGAGATTTTGTAATCCCTAAAAGTTACTCACACTCGTCATCAGATCCTAAGCGTGTTGCTCCCAGGAGAGTTTGAACGATAACACAGCGTTGTGTAGGGTTATCACTTCCAGCACCTTGAGCAGGAGTTGAAACGGTAATCTTTGCAATAGGTCTCGCTGGGTCAGTGGGGTCTAACCCTGTAATAGAGTCAATATCTATATTTCCACCAGAACCAAAAGTAAGTAAGTCTAAGTCGGCACCAGCCCCATCCACTGCACTCAGAGCAACTAAGCCTTCGTTACCCTCACCTACAACCTCAGCAACATTTCTCACAGTTAGGGTTGGCGGGTTTACATCATCATTAAATTCTACTGATACGTCTTGCCGTGTACGTTTGGCTTGTGCTTGAGCTACTCGTATAGCTTGAAGAACTTCGTCCCTAGCTGCACTTGCTCTTTGTCGGTTTAGGAAAGTTACCCAACCAGGGGCAGCGATCGCTGCCAGAATGCTGATTAGAACTACGACAATCAAAAGTTCTATCAGGGTAAAGCCCGCAATGTCACCGATGTGGGTCTTATTTTGCGAAACCGTTCGCTTAGAGGGCTTTATCTTGATCATTGGTTGACTCCAGGCTCAAATATTAAAACAGCTATAGTCACGAAGCTTAATTTCCTGAAGGGTTTCTGCCCAGCACACCTCGAACTAAAACTCTGGTTTCCAACGTGGGTACGAAAGTACGATCGCCCCGAATACCAGGACGACCCTGGGCATTGCCTCGGATATATAGGATTACGTCCCGGTTTCTGCCAGAGGTTGCGCCACTGTCTATGCAGGCATAAAAGCTTCTAATTCTTGGAGCGCGAACCGTTGCAAATGCAGTATCGGCAGGAGAAATGTTGTATCCGGTAGGGCAGTTCGGTACGGCATTAGCATCACCGTTAATGCCAAGTCTTCTATCTAGAAAATCGACCAGAATGGCTGAGGTGTCGGTAGGACGATTCGTTTGGAGATTGCCGAACCGGTCTGTTATTGGGTCAGTGCCGTAGGGCCAGGAATCAAACTTAACGCTAAACTCATCAGGTCTGACGTAGCTTCGTGAACCACTAGGCGCAGATACATTATTTGATGTACCGTCACTTTGAAATTCAGTCAGAGCATAGCGTTTAATTCGAGCGTTGCCATCCCAGATGTCATTTGGGTCCTCCAGGCTGATGTAGTAGACGACTAAAGCATAGGAAGAAGCCGATGTACAGGGGTCGCCATTAGCGGTTGCAGCTTCAGCATCGACAGCACATCGATTTTTAACAGGTTCGGGAACGGGCTGCTGTTTCCAGAAGGCTAGCACCGGAATATTGTTGGCATTCTGAAGGTTGGCGGGTAGATGGTTAATCAGGCTATAGCAAGATTCAGGATTGTTAGAGTTCCCAGGATCATTCCCAGCAAAGCATCTGCCATCATAAACGTAAACTGCCTCTCGTAGTTCTGACGTAATATAGTCCATTGCTAGCTGCATTTCTCGCTGAGTTTCAGTACGAGAAGATTCACGCTGGTCAACCGTGAGTAGCTCAACCACCAGATACATCAAGCCAGAGATAATGCCACCAGCAATGAAGATGACAACCAACAGCTCGATCAAGGTAAAACCGCTGTTTTTGCGTTGGCGTTTGGATTTGAACAAACGACCAAATTTTCGTTTCAAAAATGATGCAGCCATTGGTTTAGCTCGGTGAGAATATTAATCGCGCCAGACAATGCTTCAGAACTTAAGGAAGAGACAGCTTAACAGTTGGGGTTGTCGTCATAGTCGCACAGTGCGCCGCTGCGATCTGCCCAGATCAAATTAGAGTCAAAAACTGCTAGAGGTCCCTTCTGGGATGCTCCCCCATCTGGATCTTGGGCATAGTCACCTTCACTGGAGGTAAATCGCAAACTAGCTGGGCGAGTTGTTAGGTTACCCAGACTGGCTCTGGCTCTGGCAGAGTAAACTCTGACTCCAACAGAGAAATCAACGGGGCGGTCACTTGTATCAGGTATCGAAGGGTCGTTGTTAGTCCGATAAACCTGCATTAGGAAATCAGCACGACATACCCCATCAGGATCTTTGCCAGTGGTATCTATCTGCAATAGTTGATTGACCGGAATTTGCTGACCTTCATAGGTGTTACAGGCATCATCAATCGACCTCATGATGGTTGTTGAAACCGTAGTAGGGGCAGGAGCCGCATCCAGAGAGGCAACTACTGGAGGCAATCTGTCCGGAATATGCTCACCTCTGGCAACTAAGACCCGAATGCGATCGACCTCAGCCTGAGCAATTTGGAATGCTTGCTCTGCTCGCTGGTTTTGTAACCGTGTGGCAGCGGTAAACACTAGGGGCGGTCCAATCATTGCCCCCAGAATGGCAATAACTGAAATCGCAACCAAACACTCCAGCAGAGTAACGCCCTGCTCGGTAGTTTGAGTCTGCTGAAGTGAATGCCCTCGAAGTTGTGAGGTATCTCGCTTAACCGTTTGCAAGAATACTCTACCCAAACTGTTTAGGGGCTTTTTGAGCAGAGGGATAGACTGTGGCACGGTATGCCTCCTCATAGGACACTAAAGAATTGGGTAGAACGCGACATTAAGCGGGACACCTGCTGTCAGGAATGGCTCTGCAAAGGTTAGAGATGTAAGGGTCATTAGCAGGTGGCTCGTTGTAGAACTCACTGCGAATAGAGGAAAAGGTGACAAAGCGCTGGGCTAACGGACCCGCTGGAGCATATTGCAGACCTACATCGTAACCCCAAACCCGTGTAGGAGGCTCATAGTATTTAATGGCTTCAGCAGGCGTAGGTGCAGTGCCTTCTTCAAAAGCTTCTTGGTCAAAGGGAGCGGTAGCGTAGTTGCTGAAGTTCAACTGAAGGAATGAGCCAGCAATGTAGAGTCTTCTATCAGCCCAGTCTTCCAATAATCGAGGGAAGTTGTGCATCCCTCCATAGGATTGATTTTCGCGGGAGGGCACGATACCGCTGATGATGATGGAGTTGACTCTATTGACTCCTATATCTCCTCCTGTGTTCGCTCGAGCCTTGCTGTAAGGTCTGGGTGCAGTAGGAGTAGGGTAAGGGTAATAGCTCTGGGGATCAATCGGATCGGGATTGGAGCCGTACTCGTTGGCAGTACTACTCGGAAGACTAGCGCTAGCTCTGGCAGGGTTCCCACTCCTACTGATGAAGATAGGGGAGCCACGATCATAAGGATTAACCCTTAACCAACGAGCTTGAGAACCATTGAATGTAGCCGCTATTTGGTCTTTGTCGGGGCGATTCTGGTTTAAGTAGGAGGTGCGAACATCTCGTGCAGGTGCTGTTCCAGCGTCAGTCAGGCAACCATAGACTGAGCCATTTTCTCCAGCCCTCTCTCGATTTAAGCGAGCGGTGAGGTTTGCCTCAGTTGGACGTGCTTGTTGGGCAGTAATGATGCCATCTTCGATGCTGCCATCACAGAAGTTGTCCGAGAGAACCGTTACAGCGTCTGCCAGAATCTCGGTGGGTCGCCACTGGTCGGTGGTCAATCCCGCGAAGTTTGTATCAATATTTCTGCGTCCGTAAAACTCGGCCGGCCCAAAATTATCCGGTAGCAGAGGAGCCTGAAACTCTTCTAGACGAGCACTTCCGGCTGGGTTTTGGTGCAGATTAAAACTGCCCTGAATGTAGACTGGGTTGTCGCTGATAAAGGACATCCCTCGACCGTTATCTCCTGGGCGGCTGAGACTATTTCCACGCCACAGCGCCGCACCTCGACGCAAACGGAAGCCATTCGGCCTGCGATCAGGATCAGGATAGTAGTCTACGGGCTTTGTACTGATGCTGTATGTACTCAGGGGTGGGTCTTTTGCGTCTCTGGCTTCGGCAGTTCCAGTCCCTTGCATTGAACCACCATCAGGTCTGACAATCGAGTTCTCCGCAACTGCATCTTCTCGGAATGCGTAAATGATGCCAGATGTTGGTAACCAGTAGTCTCCACCGTATGAAGTACGGCGCAGTAGATCCAAGTTAATGTCTAACACGCGAACGCTCATCATTTCTCTAGCATTGAACATACCAGAGTCTTTGAACGCAACGCTAACTAGGTTCCCGGTGTTGGTTCTGTGGCAGGCGGTGCCAAGAGATAGACATTCCTTAATCAGGACATCCCGATTATTGTTAGCAGTTGTGTAGCTTGGCGTTGTACTTGTGGTGTTTGCCGCTGCTGGTTCAGTTGGCGTTACCCAAATTCCAGGACTAGTAGGGGCTGGCTTAGGGGCTAACTGAATTGCGGTTAAATCTACAACTTCATAGGTTGCGCCACCGTTTGCAGCAGTGATGTAGTTGTAAGCAAATCTGACATCTTCAGCATCTCGGCTTGGCTGGTTTTGATTAATGTCGCCATGATTGTCCGTAGCACTGACAACGCCATCTCCATTGGTATCACCAGGAAAAAGGGAGAAGAGGATAGGAAATTTGGGTTGATTTGAACACAGAAAAGCTACATTGCTAGCTTGTCCTCCATTGACACTTCTAAATTGATCGGAGCAATTAGTACTCGTGCCAGTGTTAAATCCATATCTGCGATCACGCTCAACCTGCTCCTTTTCGGCTATGAGTTGTGCCAAAGGAATAAGTCTGTTGAGAAGGTCACGATTGGCAGCATTAGGTGGGCGGGCCGTAGAATCACGCCATCTCCTCAAACCTTCAATATAAGCCTCTGGCGCAAGACCTAAAGGAAGGTTAACGTCACCGCTGTTATTTGGAATGTTGTCTGTGAGTAGTCCAAGCATGGTTCCCAACGAGTTGAAGTTGGGATTGGGGTTGGCGTAGTTGTAGTTAGATAGATAGTTCATGTTGTACGCCAACATACCCAACGCACAAGCAGCGGTATGTAGTGTCGTTTTGTCTGCGGGGCTGAGACTTGCGTAAGGAGTTCCACTATCTAAGATCCGCCGCAGCATGGAAAAATCACCCCACATTGCCATGCTGGGGTAAGGATGCACGTCAGTATCTTGAACAGGGGTAAACGAAGGAGCGCCACCTTTAGGATCTCCGGCAAAATATGCCAGGTTCTTCAGGGCTTTGGTCATTTCAGCCGAAGGAAAACCAGCCGCAGCAGGAGGTGCATATTCCCAGCCGTTTGTGCCTCGTCCCGAGAAGAAGTCACTGATCGCAATTAGTGATGCATCAAGCCTGCCATTTTCCTTTGCAGTAAGGGCAAGATCCTCAAAAGTGGTGCTGCGGTCTAACGTTACTGAGGTGCCAGGATGGGCAGTCGTTGCCAAACAAGCTAGCGGAAAATCAGGTCCACCAGCTCCAGCAGGGTTTCTGAAGTGGTAAACAGCAGTTGCCTGTACCGCAGCAAGATTATCCATCAGAGTACGTCGCTGTCTTGCCTCATTGCATCGAGCATCATTGTGAGCGTTGGGAGCGCACGTTCTCCAGGGACGAAGCGGCTCACGCAGCGGCAGGTTGTTTGGGTCGAGGTTAGAGCTATTTGCATACACACCTAGAGTGGCGGGGTAGGGGTTTCCTAACTCTAGCCGCTGTCCTACAATCAAGCGCACTCCTTCTGCACGGGCACGTCTCTCCCAGTAGCCATCAAAACCTACCGAGGTGATGTCTGTGGAAACCGCAGGGGCATCATTAATTAATCTGTTATCTGGAAGCTGACTCTCTACACCTGCCATCAGGTTGCCTGTAATTGCCTGACCAATATTAACTCCATTAGGCAGCTTCTTATTGTTATAACGAGGCTTGGGACCATAGCGATTGTCTGCTCGGAAAGAGTCATCGACGTAGGGCGCTTGTTCGGGTTTGTTAAAAATTCGCTTTCTTTTAAAGAATTCGGTATTCTGCCAAGCCGGATCTTGAGGCACAGTTGAGTTACCATTGCGGGCTTCGGAGACTCCTCTAGTTAGGAGAGCTACCGGATCGAGAGCCAAATCTGCTGGGCCGCCACTGTTGTTGTCAATCGAGTCACTGCCTTGATTAAGCCTTGTTCTGTTGTCGTTATCACCAGAGATTGGCGGTGCCCCAGCCCCATTGAACAGGTGAAAACGGCTCTCACCACCAGGCTCATTTTCACCCGTTAATCCACTGATGATTTGTCCGGTGAAGGGTGGAATCTCTTGATCTGGATCACCAAGAATAGATGCAACAGAAACCTCTGAGGCATCTCTGGTGTAGAGGCAGGAGAATGGGGAGCTAATCAAGTAGCTTCTATACAAAGCACCTTGAGGTTTGCCAACAATCAGACTGCCCTCGGTGTGCATAGCTCCATTCCAGTTAAAGTCCGCACCCGGAAAGATTTCCAGGTCGTTGCGGAACCAGGCTCCCCACTTATTGCCCCGGTCAACTTGGCGATCCTGGTAAAACTCCAGGGTGGTTACTGTACCAGTTGGGTCATCGGGAAGGACAAATGCATTAATTTGAAAGTTTTTACGAAGGACTGAGGTACTCCCACCTTCATCAGGAATCCATCCCGCTTCGGGTAGAGTGCTGACATTTTGGCGGCGACAGGCATTGTTTACCTGCTCAATGCTGCTGAGTGGTCCCTGACGCACTTGTAGCTTATTTGCTCTTGCAGCAACGGCTGTAGCTGTAGAGTCGGTCAACCTGGGAAGCTCATCATTTCGCGGATCTCTGTCGGTTCCAGGAATTTGAAACACGATGGAATATGCAATGGTGGCATCTTCCGCCCCATCTTCATCAGTATCCACCCTATATGTCCAGGCATTGTCTAGACCACCAACACCATTGATGTCAACACGAGTTTCATCCGGCAGCGTGTAAACATCTTGCCCCGGCAAAGCCTGAACGCCATTGCTACCGTCGTTGAGCAGCATCCCCAACAATCGACCTTCACCGGGAATACCGCCGGGGAAGCGAGGGTCTTTTTGGGGGTCAAAGAGAAACTCTAGCTTGGCTCTAGCTCTATCGATGGCAGGGGTAGCGGCGTTGTAGATGACGCGCTGTTGGCGATCGCCAATTGTTTGTGTGGTGCGGGTATAGGTACGATAGGTGATCGAGCCGACTGTCAGCGTAGCGACCAGCAGCAGCAGTACGGTTGTCGGCAACACAAAGCCGGCCCTGGACAGTCGGGGTCGTCTGCCAATTAGCAGCAGGTTACGCAGGAAGCCAGTGACGACTTTTTTGGTGATACGTTGAGCCAGCTTATGGGTCTGGGAGAGGAGATGCTGGATCGCCCTAATCAATGCGCGGGTTGACATAGCTGCTTTCCTGTCAAATGGGATGCCTGAAAGTTCTAGGAACTAGAAGTAAGGGTTTAAAGCCGAGACTGCTAAGAGAAAAATCGCTGCTATCTAAAGATTCTAAGAAGAGAGATCGAAATAGTACGGTTAAAACGCTGAGATTCAGGAGAGTTTACTCAAATTTCATAAACGATTCACAGAAGTAGATCTACTCACTCAAACCAATTTTTAATGTCCTGATATTCAAACGGCTTAGCCTGATTTTTCCTAGCTTTACACTGGACGAAGCATACCTTTGTAAAGATTCTATAACAACTCTATGAAGCTTAGAGTACCCACCTGTTTTAGCAAAACGATCAGGGAGGAGCAAATTTTTGGCGCTGGAGGTGCAGTAGGGCTAGATTTCAAGCAAAAAGGGGACAGCGTTGGAGCTATCCCCTTTTTATCAAAACCTAGTTACGTCTCTCTACCGATCAGCATTTATTTAAGTCAAGCCCAATTTCCTTTGCCATGGCAGACAAACCCTTATGTTCCAGGGTTTTGATGGCTCTGGTTGAGAGGCGCAGCTTGATCCAGCGATTTCCTTCAGACCACCAGACCCGCTTTTCCTGTAAGTTGGCTTCCTGGATTTTTTTAGTGCGGCGATGGGAGTGGGAAACAGCGTAAGCGTTGTTTGCCTGCTTACCCGTCAGTTCACATTTACGAGCCATAGCGGTTTAAGAGAAATAGGAAATGAGCAATAGTCCTTTATTGTACACAAAGTGGTCAGGCTTGCATAAGGTTAGCGATCGCCTCAATCAACCGATCGATTTCAGCCTCCAGGGTGAAATAGTGGATACAGGCGCGAACGCAGTCGGGGTCGAGGATGGTTCGGAGCATCAAGTTTTGCCGCTCCAGAGCATCGACAAACTGCTTATGGGTCATGCCGCTCACCTGAAATGAGACCAATCCGGCGGCGGGAGGCGTGGCTTTAAGGCGGGTAATTTGAGGAAATTCGCCTAGACGCTGCCAGAGATACTGACTTAAGGTGCAGATGCGCTGATAGCGTTCTGTGGTGGTGCCCCACTGGTGGTGGGTAGCGATCGCCTCTCTCAGTCCGGCATAAAGTGCAAAATCAGAAGTCGCCACCTCAAACTTTCGCGCATCCGCAAGCCAACCCGTCGGATGACCTGCTGCATTTTTGGTGATGCCCCGCCAGCCGATAAAGGTCGGATTTAGGCTCTCTAGCACCTCTGGACGGACATATAGCCCACCCACTCCCGCCGGGCCACACCACCACTTGTGTCCAGTGAAGGCGTAGAAATCTGCACCCAATTCGGTTAAGTTGAGCGGCAAAACGCCGACAGACTGGGCGGCATCAACCAGCACTTGCACTGGTTTCGTTTGGGTGGTGTGATTTCGGCAGGCGGCGATGATTTCTGCTAGGGGCAAAACCTGTCCCGTGTTCCAGAGAATGTGGCTGACGACGAGCAGACGTGTAGTTGGACGCAAATGCTCTGAAATCACCGCAACCGGATCGCCTGCGTTAAGCGTTGCCATCAGCGGACAGGTGGATAGCTCCACGCCAAAGCGACGACCAATTTCCTGAGCGGCGGCAATGATGCCAGGATGTTCACAGTCTGAGAGCAAGATGTGGTCGCCTGCCTGCCAGTCTATTCCCCAGAGGGGAATGTTGCAGCCTACTGACACATCTTCGGTGAGGGCGATCGCCTCCACTGGTGCGTTTAGCTCAGCGGCGATCGCCCTGCGCGTCTGGTTTGCCTCCTGTGTCACCCAGGCATTCACCCCACCCGAAAAAGGGCCTGCGGTTTGAATGTATTCTTGGGACTGATGGATTGCGGCGATCGCCCTTTGCGGCATCGGACCCTGCCCACCATAGTTGAAATACAGCTTATTGCTCAAACTGGGAAACTGCTGACGGTGTTGCTGTAAATCCGTCGCGATTGGCGATGCACTACTCATAAAGTCAAAGAAGTATAGCTGTAGCGATTTTAGCGATCGCTAGACCAAATCAGACCGATCACGCTAAAGTCATAACAGAATCAGGTGCGTGAAACCGCTTGCAGATGCAAGACAGGTGTGCATTCGATACAGGGCTTAAATTGTGTCAATGTCTGGTTCAGCCGGAGGAAACTTGTCTGTTGACTCCCACAGCTTCAACGCGATAGAGGCTGAGGATAGTTCCTGCACCTCTTCGGTAGCGATTCCGTTTCAGCGATCGCTGAAACAGATTCCCTTGCTTGTCCCATCGGAGGCTACTTTAGAAGGCGCGTGGCTGACCGACGAAATTCTCTTTAACTACCAGCGATGTAGGCGGCGAGCTTTTCTTGACCTGTATGGTGACTCAGAGCAACGAGACGCGCCCAGCGATTATCTACTCAAGCTGCGTCAAGACAGTCAAGAACATCAGCTTGCAGTCATTCAAAATCAACCCGTTTATCAGCCCCGCTACCCGCGTCGTGATTGGCAAGCAGGAGCCGAAGCAACGCTAGTTCTGATGCAGCAAGGCGTAGAACGCATCACTAACGGCGTACTGCACTTTACTCGTGATGATGGGGTTAAGCTAGTCAGCCGCCCTAATCTGCTGGTCAAGCATCCTGGAGAATCCATTTTTGGTGATTGGCTCTACGTTCCCACTGAGATTAAGTTGGGCAAACGCCCCAAGCTGGACTATCAAATTACGGCTGCTTTCCACGCCTACCTGCTTGCAGCAATTCAGGGCGTTTTACCTGACACGAGTTGGCTTGTCCTGCGGCAGCGTGGAGCCTACGCGGTTAACCTGCCGGAATTGATCCCCCGGATGGAAACCATTTTGGAAGAGTGTGTTCAGATGCTTCAGGAGCAACGGGAACCTGAAGTTTTTATTGCTCACAACCGCTGCGACCTTTGCCATTGGTTTAGCCACTGCTATGAGCTTGCCAAAGCTGACAACCATCTGTCGCTTTTGCCAGGGGTAACGCCCAGTCGATATGTTCATCTGCAAGCGCTGGAGCTGACAACGGTTGAAACGCTGGCAGCCGCTGCTCCCAAACATTTGGAAACCCTACCCGGATTTGGCCCACAGGTTGCTCATAAGCTAGTTCGACAGGCGCAAGCGACCCTTTTAAGTCAGGCTTTAGCGAGTCCATTCAGTTCCGATTTGCCGGATGAACCGCTGCTTTCGATAGAAGAATTGCCGAGTGCCCCCGTAGAGCTTTACTTTGACATTGAGGCAGCACCGGAACAAAATTTAGTTTACCTACACGGAGTTTTGGTCGTTGATCGCACGGGGATATTTGGGGATGTTCCTACTCAAACTGAAACATTTCATCCTCTTTTGGCTGACTGCCCCGAAGATGAAGCTTTTGTCTGGCAACAATTTCTTGACTTGGTTTGGCGCTATCCGACAGCGCCAATTTTTCATTTTTGCCCCTATGAAGTGCAGACCGTAAAGCGATTAGCAGAATATTACAACACCCCAGATGACCTGGTTTTGCCGCTGTTAAATCGGTTTGTCGATTTGCACGAGCGGGTGACGCGGGTTGCCACGTTGCCCGTTGAAAGCTATGCTCTAAAGCCGATCGCCCGCTGGTTAGGGTTTAACTGGCGCGATCGCGATGCAAATGGGGCGCAGTCGATTTACTGGTATGCTCAATGGCTCTCAACGGGCGATCGCGCCTTCCTAGATGCCATTCTCCGGTACAACGAAGACGACTGTCGCGCCACCCATCGGGTTAAAGACTGGCTTGTAGATTTCACACAGACCAGCCGAATCCACAACAGCCAGTTCACTCAAAACGGTCACTCCCCAAGACCGTTCCTTTGACCCCAAGTTCAACCAGGTATAGCTGTACTCGTACAGGTTAGGACAAAAGGGGAGGCGGGGCTAAGCCCCGCCTCCCCTTTTGTCCTAACCTAAATGAACGCGATGTGCAACTTCCGGTTAAAGTCCCCCTTGAAAAGGGGGATTTAGGGGGATCTCCACTCGAATGTTCTCGCAGCCGATCCCCCAAACCCCCTTAAAAAGGGGGCTAAGAAATAGTCGCACATCGCGTTAAATGATTAGCACTATACAAGTGGCGTAATGCTCAACAATAATGATTTAGCAGGGCTAACACGCCAGCTAGAACTCCATGCCACGATTTTGATTGGCTTTGTTGGTTTTTTATGGATTTTAGAACTCTTTGACTCAATCTTCCTTAGAGGCGCACTGAACCGCTACGGCATTCGCCCCCGCACTAGCGAGGGAATTTTGGGCATCGTGTTTGCCCCCTTGCTGCACGGCAACTTGCGCCATTTGGCAACCAATACGGTTCCTCTGATTGTCCTGGGATGGCTGATTATGTTACGGCAAACCAGCGACTTCTTCATCGTCACGGCTGTAGCTTGGTTGATAAGTGGCGTAGGAGTCTGGCTATTTGGCTCACCCCGCACTAACCACATCGGCGCAAGTGGGCTAGTGTTTGGCTACTTTGGCTTTTTGCTGCTGCGGGGTTATTTTGAGCAGAGTGCGATCGCCATTCTGATTGCAGTCGTCGTTGGCTTACTCTACGGCAGTCTCATTTGGGGCGTTTTACCCCTCCGCCGAGGAATGTCCTGGCAAGGGCACCTATTTGGCTTCGCAGGCGGCGGGCTGGCAGCAAAATATTTACCTCAGTTGCAGCAGGTTTTTGAGGAATTGGTAATTGGTAATCAGTGATCGGTACACATTATTCCTACATACCTACATACCACCTACTACCTACTCTTCATCCCTCATCCCTCATCCCTCATCCCTCATCCCTCATCCCTCATCCCTCATCCCTCATCCCTCATCCTTCCCCTACACTCCTCTTGCTAACAAAATCACCGTTTGCAGCAGTCCAATCACAAATCCTAGAACGCCGCCCAAGTTGACGATCGCCTGTAGCTCATTCCTAACAATGCCCTGGATGGCTAGCTCCAGGTCTTTAGGGGAAGTAGCTCTGACTCGCTCAACGATCACCTGATCAATATCCAGGATGGGAATCGCTTTCGCCACAATTGTTTCTAAATCTTGCTCCAGGTAGCGCTCCAAAATTAAAGCTAATTCTTGACTCACGGGTTCCAAAGATCGGTTGACCGCAGGTGAAGTGCGTAGACGATTTAACAGCAACAACGAGACATTATCCCAATCGATCGAGTTGCTCAGCCCTTGCAGCAGATCGGAGCCGCGTTCTTGAACATAGCTGCGAATGCTGTCTCGTGTGGTTTTGCGAAGCTGGCGCACGGTCGAGACGGGCAAATTCTGTAAGGACAAGTTTTGCATCCACTCTCGCAGACGCGGCTGCACACTCAGAGATTGAATCAACTCCTTGATTCGCGCATTGCTAGCATCTTTCTCGTCCAAACAATAAGTTCGTAGTCGAGTCAGGGTATTTCGTAGCCCAAATAGGTTGGCGACGACCCAGTAGGTGCCACTGCTTCGTTCGCGAAAGCCTTCGTCGATGACCTGAATGTTGCGATCGGTGAGGAAATCTACCAGCGCCTGGCGGATTACGTCAGGGGGCAAAACGACCTGCAATAGCCAATCTGAAAGCTGCCCAGCCTGGGCTTCGGTCAACTGAAATTCCAGTAGAACCTGGTCAAAAATTTGGTTGAGTTGAGTTTCGAGAAAATCTTCACGTCGCGCCCAAACCTTAACCAGTCGGGGCAGAGATTGTCCCAGCAAATCTTTCAAAACCTTTGCCAAAATTTTGCTGGTTTTTTGTTCGTTGCTTCCCTGGATCTGAGCTAGCGCCAGTTTTAGCAACCAAAGAATTGCAGCTTGCATTCGCTCAGTTTGCAGCAGCCGACGCGCCAGTTTTTGCAGTTCTTCTGGGGTCAGCAGCGATCCCATGATGGTGTCTGCGACCCGCTTGGCGAGCCGTTCCTGGTTGGCTGGAATCAGTCCTGGGGTAAGCGGCAGTTTTCGTCCGCCGATGTAGAGGGGGCGGTAGGGACGAAACAGCATTTTGATCGCCAAATCGTTGGTGAAATATCCGATGATTCCACCGACGACGGGAGGGGCAATTAGTAACCAGAGGGTGGAGAAGTCCAAGGCAGAAGGGGAGGGATGAGAAG
>Ga0224723_1001095_pt1 | contig 17089 bp, 15 predicted proteins | sample Balambano_FR2_Me_FD_161647 | JGI IMG/M metagenome (GOLD analysis project Ga0224723, IMG submission 161647) | Freshwater sediment microbial communities from Lake Towuti, South Sulawesi, Indonesia - Balambano_FR2_MetaG | ecosystem: Environmental > Aquatic > Freshwater > Lake > Sediment | place...
CGTCGGGCGACGGCAATTTCTGGTTCTGCGGCCAGCGCAACGGCACGCTGAACAAGCTCGATCCCCGCACCGGCGCGGTGCATCCCGTGGCGCTTGGCCCCGGCTCGGCCCCGCACGGCGTGATCCGCGGGCCCGATGGCGGCATGTGGGTGACCGATGGCGGGCAGAACGCCGTGGTGCGCGTCGATCCCCGGGATCATCGCGTGCAGGTCTGGAAACTGCCGGAGAATTTCCCGAACACCAACCTGAACACCGGCGTGTTCGACCAGAACGGCACCTACTGGTTCACCGGCCAGAACGGCGTGATCGGTCGCTTCATCCCGGCGCGAGAGAAGCTCGACGTGTGGGCTGCCGAAGGTGGGCGCGGGCCGTACGGCATCACCCGCACGCCGCAGGGCGGCATCTGGTATGTCTCGCTGGCCGGCAACCACCTGGCGCAGATCATCGATCTTGAAACCGCGCGCGTGCGGATCGTGCAGCCGCCCACGCCGAACCAGGGTGCGCGGCGCGTGTGGTCCGACAGCCAGGGCCGGCTTTGGATCAGCGAGTGGAATTCCGGCAACGTCTCGATGCACGACCCGCGCGACGGCAGCTGGAAGGCATGGAAACTGCCTGGTTCGGCGCCGCGCTGCTATTCGGTGTGGGTCGATCCGCAGGACAAGGTTTGGCTGACCGACTTCCCCGCGAACAGCATCGTGCGCTTTGATCCCCTGCGCGAGGCGTTCACGTCGTTCCCGTCCGACCGCGAGGGCGCCAACGTGCGCCAGATGGATGGCGTGGCCGGCCAGGCATGGGGCGGCGAAAGCGGCACCGACCGCATCGTGCGGATCGAATACGGGCTTTGATGCGGCTTGCGGTCGGGGCGCTGCTGATCGCGGCAGCGCCCCTGCTGCCGATCGCCTCCGCCGCACAGGAAAACCCCGGGCGAGCCGTTTTCGAGGCGCGCTGCGCCAGTTGCCACGCGCTGGACGCCGCCGCCGCGCCGATGGCGGGACCGAACCTTGCCGGCCTGATCGGCCGGCGCGTCGCCGGCGATGCCACGTTCGGCTACTCCCCGGTGCTGCGGCGCGCGGGCCAGGCCGGACAACGTTGGGATGCCGCAAGGCTGGATCAGTTCCTGGCCGACCCCGAGGAAATGTTTCCCGGCCTGTGGATGGGCGGCAACGGCATCGCTAACGCGGCCGAGCGCGCCGCGGCGGTGCGCTTCATGGCTGGCGCGCGGTGATTGCGCGGGTCATCGCCTTTCCCCTTGTCGCGCTTTGGTTGCATGCTGGCCTCGGCCGCTGATTCCGCACGGAGCGCCTGATGCCCGCACCACGCAGCGTGGTCCTGAACGGCAGGACCATCGTGATCGACGATGCCGCCCGCGCCCGCATCATCGAAGAGATGCCGGAGATTCTTTGGATCGGCGACCAGGCGCTGCGCGATGGCGTGACCGATGCCTGGGCGGCGGCGATCGCCAGCTCCTCGCTGTCGCGGATCGGCGACATGAAGCCATCGGGCAACTACGATTCACCGCCGCTCGCCACCGGCACCCAGGCCGATCACATGCGCAGCGTGACGCGCATGGCGGTGAAGATTTTCGAGGAGTTCTCCGCCCTGTTCCCGGCGTTCAAGTGCGACCGCGACATCCTGATCGCCGGCTGCCTGTGCCACGACATCGGCAAGGTGTGGGAGTTCGACCCCGAGAACGTGCGGCGCTGGAAGGCCGCGCCGCGCAAGCTGGGCATGCCATCGCTGCGCCATCCCGGCTACGGCATCCATATCTGCCTGACCATGGGCCTGCCCGAGGCGGTGGCGCACATGGCGGCGGCGCATTCGGGCGAGGGCGAGCTGCTGGTGCGCAGCCTGGAGAACACCATCCTGCACTGGGCCGACTACACGTTCTGGCGCGTGGTGGAGGCCGGCGGGCTGTTCGCCGAGAAGGATGCCTGGCTCGAGGCGTCTGTGCCTGGTCGCGATTTCCGAGCCGGCAGGTGAGTCAACCTGCAGCGAAATCGCTTTAGCCGCCCTTCTGCTCGGCCTGCCTGATCCGGCGCAGCTTTCCCTCGAACGAGTAGTCCACCGCGAGATGCGCGGCCATCCGCGCCGCCGCCATGTCGGCGTTGCGGGCACGCATTGCCGCGAAGATGCCCTGGTGGTCGCGGTGCGACCTCGCGTCCGATCCGGGCACATGCACGCGGGTGGCCGGGAAACTCTCGATCCACCGGCGCACGGCGGTCTGGAACGCGGCGAACACCGGATTGCCGGCAGCGACACCGATCGCGAAATGGAACGCCCGGTCCGCCTCGAGATAGCGCGGGCGGTCGTCGATCGTGCGCTCGCCCTGGCGCAGCGCGTCCTCGATGGCGAGCATCTGGGCGTCGGTGGCCCGTTCGGTCGCCAGCCGCACGATGTCCACCTCGATGGCGCGGCGCACCTCGCGCAACTGCGTATGCCCGCCTTCGGCATGCGCCAGGTAATGCAGCACGCCGGGATCCAGCCCATCGACGAGCTGGGCGGGCGTCGGCACCACAACCTGGATGCCGATGCCGGGCACGAAGGCGGTGATGCCCAGCCGCTCCAGCGCCAGCAGCGCCTCGCGCACGGCCAGGCGGCCAACTCCGTAGCGCTGGCGCAGGTCGTCCTCCGACGGCAGCAGCGAGCCGGGCGGATGCTCGCCCGCCAGGATCGCATCGACCACGCGGCTGACCACAAGTTCATAGAGTTTGCTGCGCCGCAGCGGCTGGAACGCGGCAGGCGTCGCCGCTGGCTCGGCGCGGCGGGCGGCGGCACGGGAGCGCGACGTGGCAACGGCGGCGCCGTGTGGCTTTGGCATCCAGGTCTCCTTCGCTGCCGCTTCCCATGCGCCGGGGTGCACCGGCGATCAAGGCCGCGGCGGCTTTGGGGAGGGGTCATGATACTTGGTATGGCTATTGACACAACCATACCATCCCCGGATAGGCTGGCGGCCGCGGTCGCGCGATCAGGCGTGCGGGCTCGCCCGCCAGGTTTCGCGGCCGAAGCAGACGTCCCGACGAACCAGAATGTCAGGCGAGGAAACCCATGTCGCACCGTTCGCGCCGCACCGGCGGCGATTCGCAGCCCGGCTTCAGCCAGCGCGTCGGCCGCCGCGCGACCCTGCTTGGCGCGCTTGGCGCCGCCGCCACGCCGCTGGCGCGGCCGGCCATTGCGCAGGGCGTTTCCGGCGAAATCGCCTTCGCCACCTTCGAATGGACACTGCCGCACACCGGCAGCGTGCTGCGCACGATCAGCGAGAGTTTCATGCGCAAGCATCCGAACGTGCGCGTGCGCGAAATCCCCATCCCCGCCACCGGCTTCCACGACCAGATTCTGACCCAGCTCACCGCCGGCACGCCGCCTGACATTTTCCGCATCGACGACCCGCAGCTGCCGCTCTACATCGAGCGCAATTTCCTCATCCCGCTGGACGGCGCGCTGCGCGAGGCCGGCATTCCTGTCGAGCGCTTCGCCGCCGCCGCCAACGACGCCAAGAAGGACGGCCGCACCTATGCCGTGGTCTACCAGACCAACGCGCGCCAGCTGGTGCACAACAAGGCGCTGCTTTCGGCTGTTGGAATCAATGAACCGCCGCGCGACGTCGAGCAGTTCGAAGCCGCCATCCGCAAGGCGACGCGGCGCGATGCCGGCGTGTTCGGCTACACCTTCGCCTCGAAGGCCGGCGACGCCACCGGCATCTTCAACACGATGGGACCGATCATCATCGGCCATGGCGGCAACTTCACCAGCGCCGAGGGCAGGCCCACCGCCAACGACCCGCGCGTGGTGCAGGCGCTGGAACTGATCAAGCGCATCTGGGATGCCGACTGCGTGCCGCGCGGCCTGGATGCGCCGGCCGCGAACCGCCTGACCTTCGATGGCCGCGTGGCGCTGACCTTGACCGGCTCGTTCGTGTTCGGTGCCGCCACGCCGGACACCCGGCCGCACCTGATTGCCTCGCCCAGCCCGCTGCCGTCGCCCACCCTGATGCGGGCCTCCTCGTGGTACGGCGTGTCGGCGCGCGGCCGCAACCGCGATGCCACCACGGCCTGGCTGATTCACATGCTGAGCCCCGAAAGCCAGGCCAAGATCGTCGAGATCGAGCGCGTGACGCCGGCCCTGCCACATCTGGTGCCGGCATCGGTGCTGGAGCAGAGCCCCTGGCTGAGGCCGTTCTTCGACGGCGCCGCCAACGCCATCTCGTATCTGCCGCCGGGCCTGGGCAGCCGCGCGTTCGCCCAGGTGCGCACCATCGCCGACGCCATCGAGGCGATCCTGTATCGCGGCCGGCCGGTGGCCGGCGCGCTGGATGACCTGCAGCGCACCCTGGAGGCCAATCTGCGCTGATGCCCGGCAACGGCACCGCCGGGGCGATGGCCCCGGCCGCGCCGGCGCTGTCGCTGCGGGCCGGCGACAGGCGGCGCGCCGCGTTGCCGCTGCCGACGCTGCTGCTGCTGCCGATCCTGGCGTGCCTGGTGCTGTTCTATCTCGGGCCCATCCTGTTCGGCATGTGGGCCAGCGTGCAGGCCGAGGGCACCGCCATGGAAGGAGCAAGGTTCGTCGGCGCGGCGCACTACCGCTCGCTGGCCGATGACCCCCGCTTCCGCACCTCGCTTTGGGTGACGGTGGTGTTCACGCTCTCCACCGTTGCCGCCACCTATGGCACGGGCCTGTCGACTGCGATGCTGCTGCAGCGGCGCTTTCCCGGCCAGCGCTTCATCGGCGGCGCGCTGCTGGTGCCATGGACCATGCCGCTGGTGGTGGTTGCCGTGGTCTGGGCCTGGCTGCTCGACTACCAGTTCGGCCCGGTCAACTACGTGCTGCGCCAGCTCGGCCTGATCGACCGGTCGCTGGGCTTCCTCACCGACCCCGACATCGCGCTGTGGAGCGTCGGCGCCGCCCAGGTCTGGCGGCTGTTCCCGCTGGCGATGGTGACGCTGCTTGCGGCACTGAAGGCGATTCCGCACGACCTGTACGAGGCGGCCGCGATCGACGGCGCGACCGGGATGCAGGCATTCCGCCACATCACGCTGCCAGGGCTGCGATCGACCACCATCGCGCTGGTGCTGCTGCTGGCGATCTGGGCGTTCGGCCGCGCCTTCACCATCATCTTCATCATGACCGGCGGCGGCCCGGCGGCCGCCACCGAAACGCTGGTGGTGCAGACCTACCTGGAGGCCTTCCGCTATTTCCGGCTGGAGCGCGCCTCGGCGCTGGGGACCGTCGTGCTGCTGCTGTCGCTGGTGTTCACCGCCTTCTACCTGCGGGTGCGTCGTGCGTAGCGCGAAGCGGGCGCGCCCCTCGACGCGCCGGCGCCTTGCCGTCGCGGTGCTGTTCGCGGTGGTGGTGCTGCTGCCGTTCTACTGGATGGTGCTGGCCGCCGTGCGCGAGGAGACGGCGGTGATGAGCTATCCGCCGCGCATCTGGCCGACCGATCTTGCGCCGCATCTGCTGTTCCAGGTCTTTGCCACCACGGCGGTCGGACGATGGCTGGCCAACACGGCGCTGGTCGCCGGGCTGGCCACGCTGCTGGTGCTGCCGGTCGCGATCCTGACCGCCTATGCCCTCTCGCGCTTCCAGGGCCGCGCGATCTCGTTCTCGGCGCTGGCGATCGTCGTCACGCAGATGATGCCGCCGGTGCTGCTGCTGGTGCCGTACTTCATCCTGTTCCGCGAAGCCGGCCTGCTGGATGGCTATGCCGGCCTTGTACTCGCCAACTTCGCCTGGACACTGCCGGTCACCGCCTGGCTGATGCGCTCGGCGTTCGATGCCGTGCCACCCGAGCTCGAGGAAGCGGCGATGGTCGATGGCTGCACCCGCCTGGGCGCCATGCGCCGCATTGCCGTGCCGCTGGCCATTCCGGGCCTTGCCGCCGCCACCGTGTTCGCCTTCATCTCCTCGTGGGACGAGTATTTCTTTGCACGCACCCTGGTCAGCGACAGCGCCTATTGGGTGGTGTCGGTTGGGCTGGGTTCGTTCACCGGCGACTATTCCACCTCGTGGCAGCAGGTGATGGCGGTCGCGACCTTCTCCACCCTGCCGCCCGCCATCCTGTTCATGTTCGTGCAGAAGGCCTTCGTCGAGAATGCCTCAGCGGGGGGGTTGAAGGGATGAGTCACGCCGCCGCGTCGGCCGGGGGAGCGACCTGATGCGCGTCGGCCTGGTGGGCGCCGGGCAGATCGCGCCGTTCCATCTGCGCGGCTGGGCGAAACTGCCACATGCGCGGGTCGTCGGCGTCGCCGATCCCGATATCGCGCGGGCGCGCGCGCTGGCCGAGGCGCATGGCATCGCCGAGGTCTTCGCCGATGCCGCGCCGATGCTCGCGGCGCTGGCGCTGGATGCGCTCGACATCGCCTCGCCGCGCGAGCACCACGTGGCGCATGTGCGGATTGGCATCGCAGCCGGGCTGTGGGTGCTGTGTCAGAAGCCGCTCGCGCCGACGCTGGCCGAGGCCGAGGCGCTGGCCGCCGAACCGGGCGTCGCGACACGGCTGATGGTGCACGAGAACTGGCGGTTCCGGCCGCCGTTCCGACGGATCCAGGCCTGGCTCGCGTCGGGCCGGATCGGCGCACTGCGCGGGGCGGTGCTGCAGGTACGGGGCAGCGCGTTCTTCCCCGATTCGCAAGGCCGCTATCCCGGCCTAATGCGCCAGCCCTTCATGGCCGCGCTCGATCGGCTTGTCGTTTCCGAAGCGCTGATCCACGAGCTCGACGTGCTGCGCTGGCTGCTTGGCCCGCTTCGACTGCGCGCCGCGTGGATCGCCCGCACCTGCCCCGCGGTGCGCGGCGAGGATCGTGCCAGCGCGGCGTTCGAGACCGAGGCAGGCGCGCCGGTGCTGGTCGATGCCGACTATGCGGTGCCGGGCGGGCCGTCGCGTGCCGCTGATGAGCTCCGCCTGGTCGGCACCGCCGGCTGCATCCATCTCGACCGCGAGACGCTGGCGCTGTGCACGGCGTCCGGCGAGGTGCATGAACATCACCCGCACGAGGCGGCCTACCAGGCCGCGTTCGATGCCTGCATCGGGCATTTCGCCGCGCGGATAATGGCGGGCGGGCGGTTCGAGACCGACCTTTCGGACAACCTGCAGACGCTGGAACTCGTCGAGGCCATCTACCGCGCCGCTGGGCCGGTGCGCGTGGTCGGCGCGGCGCCCGTTCATGGGTGAGCCGGGGGCGAAGTTTCGAAGGCATCGGCATCGCAACGCCAATCTGAGTCGGGAGAGGGAGGAGTCGGTGAACACTCATCAGGCACGACGTGTGCATATCTCGCGCCGGAAGCTGGCGCTGGGCCTTGCCATCGCGCCCGCCATCGTAAGGGCGCAGACCGACTGGCCATCGCGGCCGGTCCGCATCGTCGTGCCCACGGCGGCCGGCGGCGCGGTCGATGTGCTGGCGCGGCTGATGGCGCCCCAGCTGGCGCAGCGCCTGGGGCAGCCGTTCTTCGTCGAGAACCGGCCAGGACCGGGCACGATCCTCGGCATGCAGGCGGTGGCTCGTTCGCCCGCCGACGGCTACACGCTGCTGTTCGCGGCGGGGCCGCTGGCGATCAACTCGGCGCTTGGCATGACCCTGCCGTACGACCCGATGACCGACTTCACCTATGTCAGCAAGGTCGCCTCGATCCCCACGCTGGTGGTCGTGCACCCGTCACGCCCCCACCGCACGCTTGCCGACCTGGTGCGGGCCGGCCGGCAGGAGGGCTTGAACATGGCCGTGCCGGTCGTCGGGTCGCTGACCCACCTGCTGGCCGAGGTGCTGCGCACGCACAGCGGCGCCAACTTCATCATCGTGCCCTATCGGGGTGCGGGCCTGGCCGTGCAGGACGTGGTCGCCGGGAATGTCGATGCGTTCTACGACGGCCTGGTGCCGACCGGGCAGCATGTGCTTGCAGGCCGGCTGCGCGGCATCGCGGTCGGATCGCGCACCCGATCTCCATTGCTGCCCGACGTCGCTTCCGTGTCGGAACAAGGCATGGACGACCTGCTGGCATCGGCCTTCTTCGGGATGCTCGGGCCGTCCGGCCTGCCCGAGGGCATCGTCGCGCGCCTCCATGCTGCTTTGCTGGAAGCGCTGGCCGCGGACGAGGTGCGCGAGCGCCTCCTGGCGCAGGGCTACGTGATCGACGGCACAACCGGCGATGAGTACCGGTCGTTCATCGCGGCGGAAATCGCGCGCTGGAAGCCGGTCGTGGCCGCCGCCGGCATCCGCATCTGACCGCGCCGCGGGAGCGCTGGCGCACCGGCGAAATCCGGCTTGATCAACTCATGATACCCAGTATCATGACCATAGGGAGGATACTGCCATGGATGGTTGGGTAAGGACGCTCGATCCGGCCGAGATGGCCCCCGTCGCGGGCATTCTGGGCCGCTGGAAGCGGCACGTCGCGCCGGGCGGGCCAGAGGCGCGCGGCATGGTGTTCGGCATGGGCGAGCTTGGTCCCGGCGAGGCGATCACGCATGCCCATCCGGAGGAGGAAGTGTTCTTTGTGCTCTCCGGCGAAGGCGAGGCGGAATGGGAGATCGACGGCGTCACCCACCGCGCCGCGCTGACGCCGGGCGCGGCCTTCTTCAAGACCGCGCACGTGCCGCACACGTTGCGCTGCACCGGCGCGGTGCCGATGCGGGGCCTGTACTGCAAGGTCTAGCCGCCGCACCCTGATGTCCGCCTTTGTCGTTGCCAGCGACCTTGGTTCGTCGGGCTGCAAGACCGTGGTGGTCGGCGCCGACGGGCATGTGCGCGCCGCGGCATTGCGCGACTACCCGACGCGACACCCGCGTGATGGCTGGTGCGAGCAGGACCCCGCCGACTGGGTCGAGGCGGTACTCGATACCGCCGCGCGGGCAGTCGGTGCCGCCGGCATCGCGCCAGGCGAAGTTGCCGCGCTGGGTCTGGTGGGGGTCACGCACAACGCCGTGCTGCTCGATGCCGCCGACCGTGTGCTGCGGCCATCGATCCTGCTGTTTGACACGCGAAGCGAACCGCAATGCGCCGCCATCGAGGCCCGCTTCGGCACCACGGTGTTCGCGCGCACCCGCAACACCGTCACGCCGATCTGGACCTGGCCGCAGCTGATGTGGGTGCGCGAGCACGAGCCGGACATCTTCGTGCGTATCGCCAGGGTGCTGTTCCAGAAGGACCATGTGCGCCACGCCATTGCGCCCGGCCCCGTGACCGACAGCATCGATGCCGCCGGCTCGCTGCTTTATGATCCGGTGGCCGGCGCGTGGGTGGATGACTTCGTCGATGATCTTGGCCTGCCGCCCGGCGCGCTGCCGGAGGTGGTCGCATCGACCGACAGCGTTGCCGCGCTGTCGGGCCAGGCGGCGTCGCGCATCGGCCTGTTGGCCGGCACGCCGGTGATCGCCGGCACCACCGACACCGTCGCCGAGGTGCTGGGCGCCGGCGCGCTGTCGCCCGGCCAGGGCACGGTGAAACTCGCCAGCGTCGGGCGCGTCACGTGCGTGGCAAGCGCCCCGCTCGATCACCCGATGGCGCTGAACTATCGCCACGTGCTCGACCCGCTGTGGTATCCTGGCACCGCCATCAAACACGCCTCCACGGCGCTGCGCTGGCTGCGCGATGCAACCGGCGGTCCGGACTTCACCACCCTGTCCGACGAGGCCGGTGCGGTGCCGCCGGGATCGCATGGCGTGCTCTTCCACCCCTATCTCAACGGCGAATGGGCGCCGTTCTGGGATTCCCGGCTGCGCGCCAGTTTCCTTGGTCTGACGATGGCGCACGGGCGCGGCCATGCGGCGCGCGCGGTGATGGAAGGGGTGGCCTTCGCGCTGCGCGACGCGGTCGATTTCGCCGAGGATTTCGGCCTGCACGCGCGCGAGTTCCGGCTGCTTGGCGGCGGCAGCGTTTCGCCCGCCTGGGCGCAGATTCTTACCGACGTGCTGGAGCGGCCGCTGATCCTGCCGGCCGAACGCGACGCCGCGTATGGCGCGGCGCTGATCACTGGCATGGGCGCCGGCCTGTTCCCCCGCGACGCCAAGGCGCTTTCTGGGCTGATCCGCACCGCCGGCACCTGCCAGCCCAGGCCTGACGTGGCCGAACGCTACCGCGCGCTGCACGCCATTCATCGCGATGCCGCGGCCGCCCTGGCGCCGCTCAGCCACCGGCTTTCCGCCTTCGCCCGCGCGGAGCCCGCGCCATGAGCCGCCGCGACGCGCTCGCCGGCCGCATGCTGGTCAATGAGCTCGCCGGCATCGTCGGGCGCCAGCACCTGCACGAAAGCGAGGCCGACCGCCTCGCCTATGCGGTGGATGTTTACTGGGCGCCGCGGCTTTGGGTGGATCGCGGCCGGCTGCCGCCGCTGCCTGATCTGGTCGTTGCACCCGGCACGCGCGACGAACTTGTCGAGGTGGTGAAGCTCGCGCGGCTGCATCGCATGCCGATCATTCCCTATGGCGGCGGCTCCAACAGCCAGGGCTGCATCGTGCCGGTGCATGGCGGCATCACCGTCGATCTCAAGCGGCTCGACCGCATCCTTGCCATCGACGAACGCTCCGGCGTGCTGCATGCCGAGGCCGGCATCAACGGGTTTCATCTTGAGAGCGCGCTGAACCGCCAGGGCTGGACGTTGCCGCACTATCCCGCCTCGGCCCACGCGGCGACCCTGGGCGGCTATCTGGCCTGCCGCGGCTCGGGCACGGTCTCGACCAAGTACGGCAAGGCCGAGGACCTGGTGCTGTCGATCGAGGTGGTGCTGCCCGACGGCACGGTGATGCGCACGCTGGCGGTACCGAACCATGCCGCCGGGCCCGGCATCCTGCAGCTCTTCGTCGGCGCCGAGGGCAGTTTCGGCATCATCACCGAGGCGACGATGCGGCTGGAACGCCTGCCGGAGGTGCGACGCTTCCGCTCGTTCCTGTTCCCGACGCTGGCGGCGGGCATGCAGGCGGGCCGGCGCATCATGCTCGATCGGCTGCAGCCGCTGGTGATCCGTCTGTACGACGAACGCTCGACGATCCGCACGGTGAAGCACGTGCTGGGCAGCGATGTCAGCAGCGGCGCCTACATGGTGCTGGGCTTCGACGGATTCGCCGACATCGTCGCGGCGCAGGAGCAGCGCGCGCACGCCATCTGCGCCGAACTGGGCGCCGAGGATCTGGGCGAGGAGGCCGGCCAGCACTGGTGGGACAACCGCTACAATTTCTACTTCCCGCCCAAGGCGCCGGATTTTCCGTGGATGTTCGGCACGCTGGACACGGTGGCCACCTTCGACCGCATCGAGGCGCTGGTGGCGGCGAAGAAGCAGGCGCTGGAACAGACCTTCGCGCCCCATGGCCTCTACTACTACGCCCATTTCTCGCACTGGTTCCCCTGGGGCGCGATGGTCTATGACCGGTTCGTCATCGAACAGCCGCCCGCCGACCCCGACGAGGCGCTACTGTTGCACGACCAGGTTTGGGACATGGCCACGCAGGTCAGCTTGGCGCATGGCGGCGTGATCAACGAGCATCACGGCGTCGGGCTGAAACTGGCGCGCCACGTGCGCCGCCAGTTCGGCGAGGGTTTCCGCGTGCTGGAAGCGATCAAGAACGGGCTGGATCCCGACCATCTGTTCAATCCCGGCAAGATGGGTTTTGGCCCGCCACGGCAATGAGTGATCCCCCGCGCCTGGCCGCCCACACCGCGTCGCTCGCGGCACTGCGCTTCTGCCCGATGCACATGCCGGCGGCCGAGGTCGGTGCGCTGACCGGCCGCGCCAGCCACCTGACGCACCACCGCATGATCCGGCTATGGCGGATCGCCGCCGGCCATGCCGGCTGGACTGCCGAGGAAGGCCGGCTGCTGCACGAATCGACGCTGGATACGATCAGCGCCGCGTTCGATCCCTACACGCCGCCGATCGGGCGCATCATGCTGGATGCACGCGCCGATGCCTGGGATGCGGGCGTGGCGCCTGATGCAGTCCGCGCGGCGGTGGCCGCGAGCGATGCCGATCACGCGCCGCCACCCGCGCATCAGGGCACGCTGCTGGTGTGCGGCGAGGTCGCCCAGCTGCGCGAGCCGACGATGGCGGCGATCGCGGTGCGCGCTGCCGCGCACGCCGGCGTTCCCTCGCCTGCCTGGCATGCGGCGACCGCCGCGGTGCCGTTCGCGCTGGGCGCCCGGCAGATCGCCAGTCAGCAGGCCGAGCGGTTGCGTATCCAGGCGGCAGGCGCACGGCGCCTGATCGCCGATGGACCGGAAACATTCTGGGCGTTGACCCGCCTGCTGCCGCAACTGGATTGCGCGCTGGGCCCCGATGTCGAGGTGGTATCGCTCACCTCGTTGCTTCGCGCGGCGACACCCACCGCGGCACCTCCCGCTGGTCCCGTGTTCGTGCACGACGCACGCGCCGCCTACCTCCTTTCAGAGACCGAGCCGGAGCCGGCCGCGTCGATGCCGGGTTTCGAACGCCAGCCAGGTGCAGCCGAAACAACCTGCGGGCGCGGTGCGGTCTTCGATGTGCCGCGCCACATCCTGGCGAAGCTCGGCGCGGCCCAGGTGTGGGGTGCCTGGACACGCGGGCTGGCCAAGTCCGCCGGCGGCGATGATGCGCTGTGGCGCACCCACCCGGCCCTGGCGGATGGGCTGGCGCGGCTGCGCGCGACCTATGCCCGCGCGCTGGGTGCGGCGAGCATCGCCACCGACAGCCCGCTTTCTGCTGCGGCCCTGCGCCGTGTCGCCGACGCGCCGGCCGTGCTGTGGCTGCCGGAAGCGTTTGCATGAAAGCCCTGGTGTTCCACGGTCCGCGCCGTCTGGCCTGGGAGGACGTGCCCGACCCCAGCCCGCACCCGGGCGAGGCGCTGGTCGCCATCCGCGCCGCCGGCATCTGCGGCTCGGACGTGCATGGCTTCAAGGGCGAAAGCGGGCGCCGGCGCGCGCCGATGGTGATGGGCCACGAGCTCGCCGGCGAGGTGGTGGATGTGGCCCCGGGCGCCGACCGCGCCGCGATCGGCCGCCGCGTGGTGGTGCAGCCCTTTGTTCAATGCGGCACCTGCGGTTTCTGCCGGGCTGGCCAGATCAATCTGTGCCGCGACCGGAAATTCTTCGGTGCGACCCGCGATGGCGGCATGGCGGAATACCTGTCCGTGCCGCTGGCCAACCTGCTGCCGCTCGACGGCGGTATCGCCTTCGCGCATGCGGCGTTGACCGAGCCGCTGGCCGTGGCGATGCACGCGGTGCAGCGCGCCGGCGCGGTCGCGGGCCGCGGCGCGCTGGTCGCCGGATGTGGCGCCATCGGCCTGCTGACGCTATCCGTGCTGCGCGAGGCGGGTGCGGCACGCATCCTGTGCACCGATCCGCACCCGGCGCGGCGTGCGACTGCCGCGGCGCTGGGGGCCGATGCCACTGCAGCGGATGAGCGGGAACTCACGGATCACGTCGGCAGCGGGAGCGAGGTCGATCTCGCCTTCGACGCCGTCGGCATCGAGGCGACGCTTGCCCAGTGCGTGCAGTCGGTGCGGCCGGGCGGCAGTGTGATTGCGCTCGGCGGCTGGCAACGCGCACCACTTGACCTGATGCGCCTGGTCGCCTGCGAGATCGAGCTGCGCGGTTCGTTCAACTTCCTGCCCGCGCAGTTCGCCGAGGCCAAGCACTGGCTGGAAAGCGGCCGCATCGATGCCGCCCGCCTGGTCACGGGGCTTCATCCGCTGAGTGCCGGCGCCGGCGTGTTCGAGCGGCTGGCCGCCGGCCCCGGCCCCGACATCCGCTCGGTGCTGATCAACGAGGCGTAGCGCGATGGACCAGGCACTGCCCAACACCCTGCCCTTCAGCCTTCCGGGCGCCATATCGCGGCGCGACGGCACCCCGTGGACGCCGACGCCGGCGGAACTGGGCCGGCTGGCGTTCCAGGCCGAATCGACGCGCGAACTGTTCCTGAACACGGTCGCACGCTATGGCCGCGGCCATTGCGGGCCGTGCCTGTCGCTGACCGAGATCTTGACCACGCTGTACTTCGCCGAGCTCCGCATCGACCAGGCCGATCCGCGCTGGCCGCAGCGCGACCGCTTCATCCTCTCAAAGGGTCACGGCGCGCTGGGCCTCTATTGCACGATGGCGAAGCGTGGGCTTATCGAGGAGGCGGAGCTTGCGACGTTCGAATCGCTCGGCTCGCGCCTGCAGGGACACGTCGATTCGATCCACCTGCCGTGGGTGGAACTGACCACCGGCTCGCTTGGCCAGGGCCTGTCGGTGGCGCTCGGCATCACAATCGGCGCGGAACGGCGGGGCCTGGATGTGCGCGCGGTCTGCGTCCTTGGCGATGGCGAAACGCAGGAAGGCAATGTCTGGGAGGCGGCGATGGCGGCAGCGAAGTTCCGCGCCGGCCGGCTGCTGGCGATCGTGGACTGGAACCGCCTGCAGGGCGGCGTGACGCTGGAGGTGATGCCCAGCATGGAACCCTATGCCGCGAAATGGCAGGCCTTCGGCTGGCACGTGCTGGATATCGACGGCCACGATGTTGGCGCGCTGCTGGGCGCATTCCACGCGGCGCGCCAATGCACCGGGCAGCCCAGCGTGATCATCGCCCGCACGGTCAAGGGCAAGGGCGTGTCATACATGGAAAACCAGGTGGAATGGCACGGCGGCGTGGTGACGCCGCCGCTGCACGCCCACGCGATCGGCGAAATCACGTCCCGGCTCGCCCAATTGGCGGCATTTGCGTAAGGGGCATGGCGATGCAGTGGCGCAAGGAGTCACTCCGCGAGGCCCTGGGCAAAGGGCTGGTCGCGATCGGCGAGGCCGACCAGGATGTCGTGGTCGTCAATGCCGACCTGCGCAACTCGGTGAAGACCACCTACTTCATGGAGCGCTTCCCCGACCGCACCATCGAGGTCGGAATCGCCGAGCAGAACATGATCGGCGTTTCCGCGGGGCTTGCGATGATGGGCATGAAGCCCTTCGCCGTGACCTTTGCGCGCTTCGCAAGCAAGCGGGCGGCCGACCAGATTTCGATGTGCGTCGACTATTGCCGGGCGAATGTGCGGATCGTCGGCGCCTATGCCGGCATTTTCACCGGCATGCAGGGCGTTTCGCAGCAGATGATCGACGACACGGCGGCGATGCGCGCGATGCCGAACATGACCGTGATCGACACCGCCGACGCGGTGCAGGTGCGCGCGGTGCTGGACTATGCGGTTCGGCACCGGGGGCCGTTATACATCCGCGTGGGCCGCGACGAATGGCCGGTGGTACACGATCCCGGCTACCACTTCGTGCCCGGGCAGGGCACATGGCTGCGGCAGGGGTCGGACGTTGCGCTGATCAGCAGCGGCGTGCTGCTGCCCTATGCCATCGAGGCCGCGGCGGCGCTGGCGGACGAGGGCCTGTCGGCGGCAGTAATCGACATGCCCAGCGTCAAGCCGATCGATGCGCCACTGATCGCGGCGGTGGCCCGCGATGTTGGAGCCATCGTGACGCTGGAGGCGCACAACGTACAGGGCGGCTTCGGCGCGGCGGTTGCCGAGGTGGTGGTCACGACGTATCCCTGCGCGATGGAGTTCATCGGGCTGCAGAACAGCTACAGCGAGTCGGCGCCGAACGACGACCTGGCCGAACACCATGGCCTGACGGCCCCGCACATTGCTTCGGCCGCGCGGAGGGTCGTTGCGCGCAGGAAGCAATTCCGCCACAGCACCAGCCTTCCGGACCGGGCATGAAGACATCCGCGCACAGGTCTGATGCCGGCAACATGTGTCAAAGCCCCATGCCGCCGGTGTGATGACGGCGTCGTCCCGAACTCCCCTCACGTCCGAACCTGCGGCGGCGCCACCAGGCGACGTCACGAAACCCGCTACGGAAACGGCTTCATCATCGCTGATCCGGAGCCGTCGCCGCGGCCTCCATCCCCAACCGCCCGCGGCAAGCCTCATAAGCGGATCGTCAGGGCCGGCACGTAGCTGATCGCCATCAGCAGGACGATCGCCACGCCGAAGAACGGCCAGAGTTCGCGGGTCGTCTCGGCCATGCTGGCACGCGCGATGGTGGTGGAGATGAACAGCGTGGTGCCCACGGGCGGCGTGTAAAGCCCGATGCCCAGGTTCAGCACCATCATCAGCCCGAGCTGCAGCGGATCAAGCCCGATGTCGCGTGCCAGCGGCACGAAGATTGGCCCAAGCAGCAGGATGGCGGGTGGCAGATCAAGCGGCATGCCGACCGCCAGCATGATGATGTTCATCGCCAGGATGATCAGCACCGGCTCCTTTAGCGTCGAGCGTGCCCATTCCGCAAACGCCTGCGGCACCTGGTCGTAGGTCAGGATCCAGCCGATCGCCGCGCTGCCCATGATCACCAGCATGACGATTCCGGTGGCCACACCCGCCTCCATGATCGCGTTCTGGAACCGGTGCCACGACAGGTCGCGATACAACAGCAGGCTGGCAAGTGCCGCGTAGATCACGGCCATCACCGATATCTCGGTGGGCGTTGCGAACCCGAAGCGAAGGCCCAGCAGGATCAGCACCGGCATCGCCAGCGCCGGCAGGGCATAGAACCCAAGCCGGAGAATCGCCGGGCGGTCGATCGGGCGGCGATCGGGCGCGATGCCCAGGCGTGCCGCCCGCCACCTGCACACGGCGATGAAGCCGACCGCCATCAGCAGGCCAGGCACGATGCCCGCCAGGAACAGATCGCCGATCGAGACGTCGCTGATCACCGCATACAGGATCATCGGGATCGAGGGCGGGATCAGGATGTCGATCACGGCGCTGGTGGCGTTGTTGGCGGCGCACAATCCGGCCGGGTAGCCCTGTCGGCGTTGCCAGGGGATCAGCACCGAACCAAGCGCCGAGGCGTTCGCGACCGCCGAGCCCGAGACGCCACCGAATACCACCGAGGCGACGACGGTTGTCGAAAGCGGTCCGCCGGTGCGCCGGCGCATCGCCTCCTCGGCGAAGCGCAGCAGGTCGCCGCCCAGCCTGCCGCCCATCATCAGGCTGCCGGCAAGGATGAAGAACGGCAGTGCCAGCAACGGGAATGACTGGGTCTGCGCATACATCTGCTGCGCCACCAGCATCAGCGGCACATAGCCGCCCCAGACCAGCCCGGCGGCGGCAGCTAGCACCATGGCGTGCGCCACCGGCACCGCCAGTATCAGG
>Ga0224723_1001096_pt1 | contig 17076 bp, 14 predicted proteins | sample Balambano_FR2_Me_FD_161647 | JGI IMG/M metagenome (GOLD analysis project Ga0224723, IMG submission 161647) | Freshwater sediment microbial communities from Lake Towuti, South Sulawesi, Indonesia - Balambano_FR2_MetaG | ecosystem: Environmental > Aquatic > Freshwater > Lake > Sediment | place...
AACCAGGGCAGCCCTTCGTAGCAGAGGCCCACCAGCCCCGGTCCCCACCAGCCCGACCGCTTGAGCCGGACCGGCTCGGCCGAATAGGCCCACGCGGCCAGCACGCCCGCGACCGTCGCGCCGAAGCCCCAGGGACCCAGCTGCCAGCCGATCGCGAGCGCCGCGGCGGTCATCGCGAGCGCGATCCACAGGCCCCAGCGGCCCGGCATCCGGCCCGAGGGGATCGGCCGGCGAGGCTCGTTGATCGCATCGACATGGCGGTCGCACCAGTCGTTCGCCGCCTGGCTCATGCCGCAGACCACCGGCCCGGCAAGAAGCACCCCGAGCAGCACCAGCGGCCAGGATCCGGACGGGACCGGCCCGGCCGAGACCACGCCGCAAAGATAGGCCCACATCGGCGGGAACCAGGTGATCGGCTTGAGCAGTTCCAGCACCACCCCCGGACGGGGCAGGCGGGATGCGTTTATGCTTTCGCTGACACTCATGCTGTCAATTAAGCATGACAGTCCGAGTCTGGCAAGAACACCGGCGCGCCGCTGCCGGACAGATTGCCGCAAGCCGCGCGGCGGCCCTCGGCCCTACTCGCCGTCGTTCCCGACCAGCCCGTATTTGCGCAGTTTCACATAGAGCGACTGGCGCGACAGGCCGAGCATCTCGGCCGCGGCGACACGGTTGTTGCGGGTCAGTTCCACCGCCGTCTCGATGCACAGCTTCTCGACCACGTCGGTGGTCTCGGCGACGATGTCCTTCAGCGTCGAGGACCCGATCAGCTCCATGATCGACCGGCCGCCCTCGTCGCTGACGCCCAGTCCGGGGCGGCGCATCGCCTCCGCGCGGCTGGTGTCGCGGATCACGAACGCGAAGAACGGTGCCGGCCGGTCGTTCAGCCAGGTCGCGGAAATCTCCACCGAGGTCTGCCCGTCATAGGCGGTGTTGACCTTGGTCGCATACATCCGCATCTGCCCGACCCGGCGGGCATTGTCGGTCAAGACCCGCAGGTCGACCGCGCCGCGCGACAGGAACTCGGCCAGCGAGCGCCCCTTGACCGCGGCGAGGTTCGAGGCGTCAGTCAGGTTCAGGAAGGCTTCGTTGGCGATCCGGATGATGCCGTCGCGGTCGGTGAACACCACACCGTCGGCGCCCTCGTGAAAGAGACCCAAGAGGTTCTCGGACAGCTCGTCCCGCACCGCGTCGCCGGCCTCGGCGAGATCGAGCCGGCACATCAAAAGCCGCTCGCCGGCGGCGCGGAACACGGTCGGCGCCACCATCAGCCGCTTGTGCGACCGCCGCGCCTGCAAGTCCAGCGGCGCCGAACTGTCGGCCACCGCGAGGTTCGCCATCGCCTCGAGGAACTCGCCGCGCCGCCGCCCCTCGAACTCCTGCGCGATCGCGGCGCCGATCAGGTCGGTGCGCGACCCGCCCAAGAGCACCGCCGCCACCATGTTCAGATCGACGATGCGCCCCGTGGTCATCGACACCACGACGATGGCGTCGCGCGTCGTCTCCATCAGCACGCGATAGCGCGTGTCGATCTCGCGGTGCGATTCGTAGTCGCGCTCCAGCGACAGCTGCGCCTTGACCAGCTGCTGCTGCATTTCCGCGATCGGCCGCAGGTCGCGCCCCAGCATCAGGATCGACCCGTCGGGCTCCAACAGGTGCATCACGTAGCGCACTGGGATCTCGAAGGTCAGCTCGTCGACGTGGTTCATCTCGATGGCGCGGGTGGCCTTGTCGGCCCGCAGCTCCGCCAGGCGCGCCTCAAGTTTCGCGATGCTCTCGCTGGTCAGGACCGCGTGGAGCGGCTGGCCCTCCCAGTGCTGCAGGGACCCGAAGGTGCGGTGATGCGGGTTGGCCATCACGCTGGTGACGATCCCGGCGGGTGAGACGAGCAGCGCGAGGTCGGAGGCCGACGCGATGATCGTCCCGATCAGTTCGGGCGGGATGGAGGCCAGCGCTCCACCGGCGGTGCTGTTCGGGGCCAGAACCTTCACGCGACCATCTCAATCACTGGGCCGCCGGCCGCGCGGGACCGGAGGGCATCATGCCCGCAAGCGTTCGGACCGGCACGCCGGCTCCGTTGGTGGCGCGCCGGGCCGGGCCGACAGGCCGCAGAAGCGCAGCGCCTCCAGCGTGTCGCCGGTCGCGTGGTCGGCGCCGGTGGCCGCGACCAGCCGGTCGTGCCGCAGCACGATCGCGCCGCCGACGACCAGCGGCAGGTCCGCACCGGCCAGCTTGCGCACCGAAGCGACCAGGCGGCGCACCGGCTCGATCCCCTCGGGGCAGGACAACGACAGGAACACCGCGTCGAAGCTCCGCGTCCGCACCAGTTCGGCCACCTCACCGGCGGCGGGGCAGAGCCGCAGGCAGACCGAAAGGCCGAGCCGGCGCAGCTGGCCCGCGGCCACCACCGCCCCGAGCGTGTGATCCTCGCCCTGCGGCACGACGAGCAGCAGCGACACGGCGGCCGGGCCCGCGGCCGGCTCGCCGTCCCTTTGCGCACCGATCGCCCGCGCCAGCGCCTGCAGCCGCGCCGAGGCGATCGAGACCTCGGCGAAGCCCATGGCGTCGGTTTCCCAGTGGCAGCCGAGCTGACGGGCCGCTGCAGGCACATAGACATCCGCCATCGCCTCGCGCGTGATGCAGGCGCGGCGGAAGGCGGTCAGGGCGCGCTCGATCAGCGCTTCGTCCTGGGTCACCATGCCTTGGGCCAGCGCATCCACCAGGTCCGGCCGGAACGCCATCGCCGTCGCGCGGCTCCGCGCCACCAGCCCTTCAAGCACGCGCGCCGCAAAGCCCTGAATGCCGTCCGCATCCCCTGACGCGCAATCCCGGGCGTCCTTCATCTGGGCTCTCGTTGCCATGCGTCCAACCCGATCCGGCCCTCCCGACATTCGGGCCCGGAAATGCAGGTCGGACGGCAGGCCCGCATGTCCGCTTACCCCGACAGTCGGTGATCGCGGCACGAATGTCAAAGCAAATTGACACCGCCGCGGGCCATCACGCGCGGCGCCGGATCAAGCATTTAAAAAGACGACATTAAACGCAGAATCCTTCACCTCAACGCGGCAGGCCGCTGGGCCCGCTTGCGGCCGACGCGCAGCTCGGCAGTGTAAGTTTCAATTGACACCTCCCGGCGGCGGTAGCAAAGTCGGGCAGCGAAGTGCCGTCCGGGCATGTCTTTCAGGGACCGATCCGATGCCGCCGATGCCGCCAGCGACCCCGACACCGACGCCGCGGCACCAGCTCTACACCGCCGCCGAGCGCACCCGGCGCGATGCCTCGCCCTGGACCCAGGTGCAGGGCGTGCTGGCGCCGCTCCAGTTCCTCGCCTTCGCGGTCTCGCTGGTCCTCGTGCTGCGTTGCCTGATCACCGGCGAGGGCTATGCGGCGGCGACCGTGTCGATCGTGATCAAGACCCTGCTGCTCTACGCGATCATGGTGACCGGCGCGATCTGGGAAAAGGCGGTGTTCGGCCGCTACCTGTTCGCGCGGCCCTTCTTCTGGGAAGATGCCTTCAGCATGGTCGTGATCGCGCTCCACAGCGCCTATCTGGCGGCGCTGGCGACCGGCGCGCTCGGCCCGACGGCGCTGCTCGTGCTCGCGCTGGCGGCCTATGCGGCCTATCTCGTCAATGCCGGCCAGTTCCTGTGGAAGCTCCGCCGGGCGCGGCTGGAGGCGCCGGCCGAAGCTCCGCCGATCGACCGTGCCGGAGTGGCCGCATGACCGGTGCCGCCGCCCGGGGATGCCGCGATCTGCCGGTCCTGCGCGAACGGGGCCAGCGCGAGGTGTTCTGCGGGCTGACCGGCATCATCTGGCTGCACCGCAAGATGCAGGATGCGTTCTTCCTGGTGGTGGGCAGCCGCACCTGCGCGCATCTCCTGCAGTCCGCCGCGGGTGTGATGATCTTCGCCGAGCCGCGCTTCGGCACCGCCATCCTCGAGGAGAAGGATCTCGCGGGCCTCGCCGATGCCCAGGCCGAGCTCGACCGCGAGGTGGCGCGGCTCCTGACCCGCCGCCCGGACATCCGGCACCTGTTCCTCGTCGGCTCCTGCCCCTCCGAAGTGATCAAGCTCGACCTCGCCAAGGCGGCCGAGCGGCTTTCGGCCGCACATGCCCCGCATGTACGGGTGCTGAACTACTCCGGCTCGGGGATCGAGACCACCTTCACGCAAGGCGAAGACGCCTGCCTCGCGGCGATGGTGCCGGTCCTGCCGGCGACATCGGCGCGCGAGTTGCTGCTGGTCGGCGCCCTGCCGGACGTGGTCGAGGATCAGGCGCTGGCGCTCCTCGCGGCGCTCGGCATCGGCCCGGTCCGCGTGCTGCCCGCCCGCCGCTCGGCCGACCTGCCGGCGGTCGGCCCGAACACGCTCTGCGTCCTGACCCAGCCCTTCCTCGGCGACACGCGGGCCGCGCTGATGCGGCGCGGCGCGCCGATGCTTGCCGCCCCCTTCCCGTTTGGCGAAGAGGGCACGACGCTCTGGCTCCGCGCCGTTGCCGCCGCCTTCGGCGTGCCCGAGGCGCGGTTCACGGCCGTGACCGACGCGCCGCGCGCCCGCGCCCGGACGGCGGTCGCCGCGCATCGCGCAACGCTCGAGGGGCGGCGCCTGTTCCTCTTCCCCGACAGCCAGCTCGAGATCCCGCTGGCCCGGTTCCTCGCCCGCGAATGCGGCATGCGGCCGGTCGAGGTCGGTACGCCCTACCTGCACCGCGACATCCTCGGCCCCGACCTAGACCTGCTGCCGCCCGGTCCCGTCCTGTCCGAGGGCCAGGATGTCGACCGCCAGCTCGAGCGCGTCCGGGCGGCCCGCCCCGACCTCACGGTCTGCGGCCTCGGCCTCGCCAACCCGCTCGAGGCCGAGGGGCTCGCCACCAAATGGGCGATCGAACTCGTGTTCACGCCGGTCCATTTCTACGAACAGGCGGGCGACCTCGCCGGCCTGTTCTCGCGCCCGCTCCGCCGCCGCGCCCTGTTGCGCCCGACGATCGGGCTGGAGGCGGCGGAATGACCCCCCGGTCCATTACCTGCTCCCAAATATCCCGCGGGGGTCCGGGGGCGCGAAGCCCCCGGCGGCGGCCATGAAGCTGACCGTCTGGACCTACGAGGGCCCGCCCCATGTCGGCGCGATGCGGGTCGCCACCGGCATGCGGGGGCTGCACTATGTCCTGCACGCACCGCAGGGCGACACCTATGCCGACCTTCTGTTCACCATGATCGAGCGGCGCGGCCAGCGCCCGCCGGTCAGCTACACCACCTTCCAGGCACGCGATCTGGGCGCCGATACGGCGCAGCTGTTCCGCACGACCGTGCAGGACGCCTATGACCGCTTCCGCCCCGAGGCGATCATCGTCGGCGCCTCCTGCACGGCGGAGCTGATCCAGGACGACCCCGGCGGGCTCGCCGGCGCGCTCGGCCTGCCGGTGCCGGTGATCGCGCTCGACCTCCCCTCCTACCAGCGGCGCGAGAACTTCGGCGCCGACGAGACCTTCCTGCAGCTGGTCCGCCACCTCGCCCGACCGATCGCCCGTACCCCGCATGTCTCCTGCAACCTGCTCGGGCCCACCGCGCTCGGCTTCCGCCACCGCGACGACGTGGCCGAGGTGACGGCGCTCCTCGGCGAGATGGGCATCGCGGTCAACGTGACTGCACCGATGGGCGCGCGGCCCGCCGACCTTGCCCGGATCGGGGCCGCGCATTTCAACGTGCTCCTCTACCCCGAAACCGCTGAATCGGCCGCCCGTCACTGCGAACGCGCCTTTGGCCAGCCCTGGACGCGCACCGTGCCGATCGGCGTCGGCGCGACCCGCGGCTTCCTCGACGAGGTCGGCACGCTCGCCGGCACCGACCGTCGGCCCGGCGAGGGCCGCCTCCGCCAGCCGTGGTGGGCGGCCTCGGTCGATTCGACCTACCTGACCGGCAAGCGCGTGTTCGTGTTCGGCGACGCCACCCATGCCGTCGCCGCCGCCCGCATCGCTGCCGCCGAGATCGGCTTTGAGGTGGTCGGGCTCGGCGGCTACAACCGCGAACAGGCGCGTGCCCTGCGCGCCGCTGCCAAGGGTTACGGGCTCGAGGCGCTGATCACCGACGACTACCTCGAGGTCGAGGCCGCGATCGCCGCCCTGCAGCCCGAACTGATCCTCGGCACGCAGATGGAACGCCACATCGGCAAGCGGCTCGGCATCCCCTGCGCGGTGATCTCGGCCCCGGTCCATGTGCAGGATTTCCCCGCCCGCTTCAGCCCGCAGATGGGTTACGAAGGCGCGAACGTGATCTTCGACACCTGGGTGCACCCCCTGGTGATGGGGCTCGAGGAACACCTTCTGCACATGTTCCGCGAGGATTTCGAGTTTCATGATGCGGCCGGCGCCAGTCACCACGGCGGCCACGCGCCGCGCCACCTTCCTGCTGCTGTGCGGCCGGAGCCGGCCGCCGGACCAGGCGCGGAGGCCGCGCCGGCGGCCGCGGCCGAGGGGGGCTCGATGCCCCCCGAGGCCGCCCCCGCCGGCGCAGCCGTCTGGCTGTCGGAGGCCGAAAGCGAATTGCGCAAGATCCCGTTCTTCGTCCGCGGCAAGGCGCGGCGCAATACCGAGGCTTTCGCGGCCACCCGCGGCATCACCGCGATCGGCATCGACACGCTCTACGAGGCCAAGGCCCATTATGCGCGATGACCGCCCGAGCCAGGGTTACCGGGTGGTGATCGTCACCCTTGACCGGCACGCCGCCGGTCCGGCGATGCGGGTCATGCCGCGGCTCCAGGGCGACTTCCCAGGCCTCACGGTGGAGATTTTCGCCGCCGCCGAATGGGGCAGCCACCCGGCCGCGCTGGCGGAATGCCAGGCGGCGCTCCTCGGCGCCGATCTGGTGGTGGCGACGCTCCTGTTCCTCGAGGAACATGTCGCGCCGATCCTGCCCGACCTCGTGGCGGCGCGCGACCGCTGCGACGCCTTCGTCGGCATGATCGCCGATCCCCAGATCGTGCGGCTGACGCGGCTCGGCGAACTCGACATGACCAAGCCCGCCTCGGCCGCGATGCAGCTTCTGAAGAAGCTGAAGCCGTCCAAGGGTTCCTCCGCCCAGTCCGGCCAAAGCCAGATGGCCATGCTGCGCCGGCTGCCGAAAATCCTCCGCTTCATTCCCGGCAAGAGCCAGGACCTGCGCGCCTGGTTCCTCGCCATGCAGTACTGGCTCGGCGGGTCCGACGACAATGTCGAGCAGATGCTGCGCTACCTCGTCGCCCGCTACGGCGCGCGGCAGGCCTTCGCGCAGGTGGTGGCCCGGGCGCCCGTCGACTACCCCGATGTCGGCCTCTACCATCCCGCGCTGGCCCGCCGCATCGTCACCCGCCTTGCCGACCTGCCCCGGCCGCCGGGGGCGACCGCGACGGTCGGCCTCCTGATCCTGCGCTCCTATGTGCTGGCCGACGACCGGGCGCATTACGATGCGGTGATCGCGGCCTTCGAGGCGCGGGGGATCGCCGTGATCCCGGCCTTCGCCGGCGGTCTCGACGGCCGGCCGGCGATCGAGGCCTATTTCCGCGGGCCGGAGGGCGCGACGATCGACGCGCTGGTGTCGCTCACCGGCTTCAGCCTGGTCGGCGGTCCCGCCTACAACGACAGCCCCGCCGCCCGGCAGACGCTGGCGGCGCTCGACGTGCCCTATGTCGCGGCCCATCCCTTGGAGTTCCAGAGCCTTGCCGAATGGGCGGCCTCGGGCGGCGGGCTCGGTCCGGTGGAAACCACCATGCTGGTGGCCCTGCCCGAGATCGATGGCGCCACCAACCCCACCGTCTTTGCCGGCCGCCACGGCAGCGAGGCCTGCACCGGCTGCGCGCTGCGCTGCCGTGGCCGGTCCGAAGTCCGCGCCATGGCCGCCTGCCCCGAGCGCGTCGGCGCGCTCTGCGACAAGGTCGAACGGCTCGCGCGGCTGCGCCGCTCCGGCACGGCAGGCCGGAGGGTGGCGGTCATTCTCTACGGCTTCCCGCCGAATGCCGGCGCGGTCGGTACGGCCGCCCATCTGAGCGTGTTCGAGTCGCTTCTGAACACCCTCCAGGCGATGGCCGCCGAAGGCTACGGCCTCACCCCCCCGGCGACGGTCGAGGATCTGCGCGCGGCCGTGCTCGGCGGCAATGCCGCGCACTACGGCCAGCCGGCGAACGTGATGGCGCATGTGCCGGCCGACGCGATCGTGGCGGGCACACCCTGGCTTGCCGAGATCGAGGCGGTCTGGGGCCCCGCGCCCGGCCGTGCCCAGTCCGACGGGCGCGGCGTCTTCGTCCTCGGCGCACGGTTCGGCAATGTCGCGATCGGCATCCAGCCGCTGTTCGGCTACGAGGGCGATCCGATGCGCCTTCTGTTCGAGACAGGCTTCGCGCCGACCCATGCCTTCGCCACCTTCTACCGCTGGCTGCGCGAGGATTTCGGCGCGGACGTGCTTCTGCATTTCGGCATGCATGGCGCGCTCGAGTTCATGCCCGGCAAGCAGGCGGGGCTCGGCCCCGGCTGCTGGCCCGACCGGCTGATCGGCGGGCTGCCGAACGTCTATCTCTACGCCGCCAACAACCCCTCGGAGGCGACGCTCGCCAAGCGCCGGTCGAACGCGATCACGGTCACGCATCTGACCCCGCCCCTGGCGCAGGGCGGGCTCTACAAGGGGCTTCTGGACCTGAAGGACAGCCTGAGCCGCTGGCGCGGCCTCGGCCCCGCCGCCGCCGAGCGGGACGAGCTTGCGGCGCTGATCCGCGAGCAGGCGGCGGCCGTCGATCTCGACGGGACAGCGCCCGAGATGCTCTGGGTGAAGCTGCTCGAGACCGAGGACGCGCTGATCCCCGACGGGCTGCACGTGGTCGGCCGGGCGATCCCGCCGGCCTCGATGCAGGCCTATCTCGACATCCTCGCCCCGGGCGACCCGGCGAAGCGGGCGGCGCTCGACAGCGCGCTCGCGCGACAGACCGAACTGCCGGCACTGATGGCGGCGCTCGGCGGCCATTTCATCCCGCCGGTGCCCGGCGGCGACCTGATCCGCTGCCCCGAGATCCTGCCGACGGGGCGCAACATCCATGCCTTCGATCCGTTCCGCATGCCGACCGAATTCGCGCTCCGCGACGGCGCGCAGCAGGCCGAGCGGCTGCTGGCCGCGCATCCTGCGCTGCCGCGGTCGGTGGCGCTGGTGCTCTGGGGGTCCGACAACATCAAGTCCGACGGCGGACCGATCGGGCAGGCGCTGGCGCTGATCGGCGCGCGGCCGCGGTTCGACAGTTTCGGCCGCCTCGCGGGGGCCGACCTGATCCCGCTGGACGCGCTCGGGCGGCCGCGGATCGACGTGGTGATGACGCTTTCGGGCATTTTCCGCGATCTTCTGCCCTTGCAGACGCGGATGCTGGCCGAGGCCGCCTGGAAGGCCGCGGCGGCCGAGGAACCGGCCGGCCGGAACTTCATCCGGGCCCATGCGCTGGCCTATGCCGCGCAGATGGGCGTGAGCATGGAGATCGCGAGCCTGCGGGTGTTCTCGAATGCCGAAGGGGCCTACGGGTCGAACGTCAACGTGCTGGTCGGCTCCTCGGCCTTCGGCGCCGAGGACGAGCTCGCCGATGCCTACGAGGCCCGCAAGTCCTTCGCCTACGACCGCCACGGGCGCGCGGTGAAGCATGCCGCATTGCTGCAGAAGGCGCTGCGGAACGTCGATCTGGCCTACCAGAACCTCGAATCGGTCGAGCTCGGCGTCACCAGCGTCGATCACTACTTCGACACGCTCGGCGGCATCGCCCGCGCCGTGAAGCGCGCCCGCGGCGACGGGGCGGAGACCCCGGTCTATATCGGCGACCAGACCCGGGGGCTCGGCAAGGTACGGTCCCTGCGCGACCAGATCGCGCTGGAGACCCGCTCGCGCAGCCTGAACCCGAAATTCTACGAGGGGCTGCTGCGCCACGGCGCCGAGGGCGTGCGCCAGATCGAGGCGCATGTGACCAACACGCTCGGCTGGTCGGCCACCACCCAGGCGGTGGAGCCGTGGGTCTATCAGCGCCTGTCGGAGACCTTCCTGCTGGACGCTTCGATGCGCGACCGGCTGGCGGCGTTGAACCCGCAAGCCTCGGCGCGGATGGCGAACCGCCTGATCGAGGCGAGCGACCGCAACTACTGGCAGCCCGATGCGGCGACGCTGGCGGCGCTGCAGGGGGCGGCGGACGAGTTGGAAGACCGGCTGGAAGGGATCGCGGCGCAATGACCCGGGGCATCGCCTGTCGGAACCGGCGGACCTGGGGCCAGCCCCCGGACCCCCGGGATACTTGTGAGCAGATAATGGAGCGTGACGGCTTCAATCCGGTCAGGAGGCGATCCGATGAGCCCGCGTGACGAGATACCGAACCTGCGGGGGCTGGACGGCGACGGCTCGGTCCAGGTGCATCAGGACGCCGCGTTGCGGATCGAGGGGGCGAAGGTCTTCTCGGTCTACGGCAAGGGCGGGATCGGCAAGTCCACCACCTCGTCGAACCTGTCGGCCGCCTTCTCGGTGATGGGCAAGCGGGTGCTGCAGATCGGCTGCGACCCGAAACATGACTCGACGTTCACATTGACCGGACGGCTGCAGCCGACCGTGATCGACATCCTGAAAGAGGTCGATTTCCACCCCGAGGAGCTGCGTCCCGAGGATTACGTTGCCGAAGGCTGGAACGGCGTCAAGTGCGTCGAGGCGGGCGGGCCGCCGGCCGGGACCGGCTGCGGCGGCTATGTCGTCGGCCAGACGGTGAAGCTTCTGAAGCAGCATCACCTTCTGGAAGACACCGACGTGGTGATCTTCGACGTGCTCGGCGACGTCGTCTGCGGCGGCTTCGCGGCGCCCTTGCAGCATGCCGACCGGGCGGTGATCGTCACCGCCAACGACTTCGATTCGATCTATGCCATGAACCGGATCATCGCCGCGGTGCAGGCGAAGGCGGGCAGCTACAAGGTGCGGCTGGCGGGCTGCGTGGCGAACCGGAGCCGCGAGACCAACGAAGTCGACCGCTACTGCGCGCGGGTCGGCTTCCACCGGATCGCGCACATGCCCGACATCGACGCGATCCGCCGCTCGCGGCTGAAGAAGAAGACGCTGTTCGAGATGGACGACAGCGACGACATCGTGGCGGCTCGGGCGGAGTATCTGCGGCTGGCCGACAGCCTGTGGCGGTCGGTCGGCGATGCCGGATCCTCGCCGGCGCCGCTGCCCGACCGCGAGATCTTCGAGCTTCTGGGGTTCGACTGATGGCCGACTACGCCGCCACCCTGACCCGCGTCGAGGACTATTTCGACCGCAGCGCCACCGAGGTGTGGGCGCGGCTGACCTCGGACGCGCCGGTCAGCCGGATCCGCCAGACGGTGCGCGAGGGGCGCGAGCGGATGCGGGCGACCATGCTCGCGCGGCTGCCGGCGGATCTTTCCGGCCTGCGGGTGCTGGATGCCGGCTGCGGCGCCGGACAGATGACGGCCGATCTGGCCGCGCGCGGGGCGGATGTGACGGCGGTCGACATCTCGCCCGCGCTGGTCGCGATCGCGCGCGCGCGGCTGCCGGCGGAACTGGCCGGCCGCGTGACCTTCGCCAGCGGGGACATGCTGGACCCGCGCCTCGGGGCTTTCGACCATGTCGTCGCGATGGACAGCATGATCTACTACACCGCGGCCGACATCGCCCGCGCTCTGGACCGGCTCGGCGCGCGCACCGCCGGGGCGGTGCTGTTCACCGTGGCCCCCCGCACGCCGGCGCTGATGGCGATGTTCACCGCCGGCAAGCTGTTCCCCCGTGCCGACCGCTCGCCGGTGATGGTGCCGCAGGACTTCGGCCGGCTGTCGCGCGCGACCGGCCACCGCCTGACCCGCGTCGCGCGCGTCGCGCGCGGCTTCTACATCTCGGACTGTCTGGAGTTCCGGCCGTGATCCTGCGCCGCAAGCAGATGAAATCCCTGCCCGTCGGCTGGCTCCCCTTCGCGGACGCCGCCTCGGAGAGCCTGCCGCTCGGCCAGCTCTTGCGGCTGTCGCTGTTCCAGGTCTCGGTCGGCATGGCGGCGGTGCTGCTTCTCGGCACGCTGAACCGGGTGATGATCGTGGAGCTCGGCGTCGCCGCCTCGGTGGTCGCGGTGATGGTCGCGCTGCCGGTGCTGATCGCGCCCCTGCGGGCGGTGCTGGGCTTCCGGTCCGACACCTATCGCAGCGCGATCGGCTGGAAGCGCATTCCCTATCTGTGGTTCGGCTCGCTCTGGCAGATGGGCGGTCTTGCGGTCATGCCCTTCGCGCTGATCGTGCTGTCGGGCGACCAGACGCTCGGGCCATCCTGGGCGGGCGTGGTGCTGGCGGCGCTGGCCTTCCTGATGACCGGCCTGGGCATGTCGATGACCCAGACCGCGGGTCTTGCGCTGGCGGCCGACCGTGCCACCGACGCGACGCGGCCGCGCGTCGTCGCGCTTCTTTATGTGATGTACCTGATCGGCATGATGATCTCGTCGATCGTGGTCGGCTGGCTGCTGCGCGACTACGACCCGATCACGCTGATCCGGGTGGTGCAGGGCTGCGGCCTCGCCACGCTGCTGCTGAATCTCGTCGCGCTCTGGAAGCAGGAGAAAGTCCGGCCGATGACGGCGGCCGAGATCGCGGCCCCCCGCCCGCGCTTCCGCGAGGCGCTGGCCGACCTGCCGGGCGTGCCCGACGCGCTCCGGCTGATGGCCGTGGTTGCGCTCGGCGCGCTCGGCTTCAACATGCAGGACGTGCTCCTGGAGCCCTATGGCGGCGAGATCTTGCGGCTGTCGGTCGCGGCCACGACGCTGCTGACCGCCTCCTCGGCGTTCGGCGCGCTGATCGGTTTCGGGCTGGCGGCGCGCTGGCTCGGTCGCGGGATGGACCCGATCCGGATGGCGGCGCGCGGGCCCCTGGTCGGGATCGCCGCGCTGTCCGCGGTGGTGTTCTCGGCACCGCTCGGGTCCACTGCCCTGTTCTTCGCGGGCGCCTTCGGCATTGGCCTCGGCGGCGGCATCTTCGCGGTCGGCACGCTGACCGCGGCGATGAACCTGCCGGAACAGGGGCTGGCGGGCCGCGGGCTGGTGCTCGGCGCCTGGGGGGCGGCGCAGGCGACCGCCGCCGGGTCGGCCGTGGCGCTCGGCGGGCTCCTGCGCGACGGCATCGGCCATCTGGCGCTGCAGGGGACGTTCGGCGCCGGCATGGCGCTGCCCTCGACCGGCTATTCGGTCGTCTACCACCTCGAGATCGGCCTTCTGTTCCTGACCCTCGTCGTGCTCGGCCCGCTGGTGCGGACGCGCATCCTTGCCCCGAAACCCGATGCCGGCACGGCCCGCCTGGGCCTGGCCGAATTCCCCACCTGACCCGGAGGATCCTCGCATGGTAGGTGTCACCTTCTTTGGCAACTTCGATCTGGCCAGCCTGTCGATCTGGCTGTTCTGGCTGTTCTTCGCCGGCCTCGTCTACTACCTGCAGACCGAGAACATGCGCGAGGGCTACCCGCTCGAGACCGAGGACGGCGCCCCCGCCCCGAACCAGGGGCCGTTCCCGCTGCCCAAGCCGAAGACCTTCCTGCTGCGCGACGGGCGCGGCGAGGTGACGGTGCCGAGCGGCGCGCGCGAGGCACGCGAGGTGGCGCTGGCCCGCACCAACGCGGCCGACGGCTACCCGCACGCCCCGACCGGCGATCCGATGAAGGACGGCGTCGGCCCCGCGGCCTGGGCGCCACGGCGCAACCTGCCCGAGCTTGACGGCCATGGCCACAACAAGATCGTGCCGATGGCCCATGCTGGCAACTTCGGCATCGCCGCCGGGCGCGACCCGCGCGGCTTGCCGGTCGAGGCCAGCGATCGGGTGATGGTCGGGCGCATCTCGGACTTGTGGATCGACGCGCCGGAACAGGTCGTCCGCTACCTCGAGGTGACGCTCGATTCGGGCGGCAAGCGGCTGATCCCGATGCCGATGGCCCTGATCCGGTCCGATCGCGTGACGGTCTCGTCGCTGCCCTCCGACCTGTTCGGCTCGGTGCCCGCCACGCGCTCCTCGACCGAGGTGACCCTACTCGAGGAAGACAAGATCAGCGCCTTCTACGCCGGCGGCACGCTGTTCGCGGCCGACCGCAAGCCGAGCCGCTGGGCGGCGCTCGCCGCCGCGCTGCGTTAGGCGCCCGCGCGCGCTGAAGACTGGGCCACCTCCGGCGACAGATCGGGGGGGCCGCCACCGCCAGCAAGGAGACCCCGAGATGCCGAAGCGCGATGACGATTTCGCCTTTGAACCCGTGCCGGGCCTGCCCGAACGCCTGCCCGCGGGCGAGACGATCCTCTGGCAAGGCCGCCCGGCCGTGCTGCCCCTGGCCCGCGATGCGATGGGCCTGTACTGGGTCGCCGGCTATTTCGGGCTGCTGGCGCTGTGGAAGGCCGGGGCGGCGGCGGCCGACCATCCGCTCGGCCTCGCGCTCGCGATCGGCCTGCCCTATCTCGGGCTTGGCGCGCTCTGCGCGCTGGTGATCCTCGGCATCGCCTTCGTGCAGGCGCGCGCCGCGCTCTACACGATCACCACCGCGCGGGTCGCGATGCGGATCGGCGCGCTGACCGTCACCTTCAACCTGCCCCACCGCCAGATCGAGGCCGCGAGCCTCGATCTGCGGCGCGACGGCACCGGCACCATCGCGCTCCGTCTGCCCGCGGACACGCGCATCTCGTACCTGGTCTGCTGGCCGCATGTCCGGCCCTGGCACATGCGCCGCACCGAACCGGCGCTGCGCTCGATCCCCGCGGCCGCCGAAGTGGCCCGGATCCTCGCCGAAGCCGCCGAAGCGCGGCAGGCGCAGCCGGTCCTGACGCGGAATGCCGCGCAGGGCGCCGGCTTCGACCCACCGATCGCCCTCGCCACAGGATGACACCCATGCTCAACGCAACCCTCCGCAAGACCGCCCCGCGCGGCGCAGAGAAGATCCCCGGTCCGATCCTGCGGCTGATGCTGGCCCTGGTGCTGGCCAGCCTCGCCGTGACCACCTATGCCGCGCTGACCGATGTGCCGCACACGGGCGTGCCGGCCGCGAGCCCGATCGTCGCCGAACGGCAGCTGGTGATCGATACGGGCGACGCCCAGGCGGTGACGCTCTACGCGCCCGACGGCACGCTGATCGAGCATCTGGACCACGGCGGCTTCATCACCGTCGTCGGCTCGGCGATCGACCGCGAGCGGGCGGTGCATCGCCAGCCCCTCGGCGCGCCGGTGACGCTGGTGCGGCGCGCGAATGGCCGCTTCAGTGTGGTGGACCCCTCCACCGGCTGGAGCGCGGAACTGACGATCTTCGGCGCCGACAACGAAGCGGCCTTCGCCAGGCTCCTGCCGGCAGCGGGAGGGAACTGACATGCCGCTGTTCACCCGCACCCGCGAGGAGGTGCCCTGCACCGTCGAAGTCAGCCACCGCTTCGAAAGCCTGCATGCCCATGTGCGCTTCGACAATGGCGCCGTGGTCTATCCCGGCGACGAGGTCCTGGTGCATGGCCGGCCGATCCTCGCCGCCTTCGGCGAGGTGGTCGAGGAGGCCCGCACCGCCACCATCACCCGCGCCAGCGCCGTGGAGCGCCTGTGGACCCGGATGACCGGGGATTTCGGCTTCATGGAACTGTGCGAGTTTTCCTTCTCCGACGAGGTGAACCCATGAACGCGACCCCGATGGACCTGCATCCCGAACCGCTGGAAGCCGACTTCGCGGCGACCGACACCACCGCGATGGCGACCGAGACGACGCTTCTGAACCCGCGCTTCTACACCACCGACTTTGACGAGATGGACCGGATCGACGTGACCCCGGTGCGCGCCGACTGGGACAAGCTGCTCGCCCGGATGAAATCCGACCCCAACAAGGCGCATTTCAAGAAGACCGCCGACTGGGACCAGATCGACTGGCAGGGCATGGACCCCGCGCTCCGGCGCGAGTTCATCGACTTCCTGGTGTCGTCCTGCACTGCCGAATTCTCGGGCTGCGTGCTCTACAAGGAGATGAAGCGGAGGGGCAAGAACCCCGACATCTGCGAGCTGTTCAGCTACATGAGCCGCGACGAGGCGCGGCACGCGGGCTTCATCAACGATGCGCTGCGCGAAGCGGGGGTGGCGGTGAACCTCGGCTTTCTGACCAAGGCGAAGAAATACACCTACTTCCGGCCGAAGTTCATCTACTACGCCACCTACCTCAGCGAAAAGATCGGCTACGCCCGCTACATCACCATCTACCGCCACCTCGAGGCGCATCCCGAACACCGCTTCCACCCGATCTTCAAGTGGTTCAAGGAATGGTGCAACGACGAGTTCAGCCATGGCGAGGCCTTCGCGCTCTTGATGAAGACCGATCCCAAGCTGACGGAAAGCTTCGTCAACAAGCTCTGGATCAAGTTCTTCCTGACGGCGGTCTATTCGACCATGTGGGTGCGCGACCACGCCCGGCCCGAGTTCCACAAGGCGCTCGGCGTCGATATCGACTGGTACGACCAGGAGGTGTTCCGCAAGACCTCGACCATCGCGCGGCAGATCTTCCCGATCGAGATTGACATCGACCACCGGCGCTGGATCCCGACGCTCAAGCGGATGAACGCGGCCTTCCTGGCGATGGATGCGGCGAAGAAGAAGCCGGGGCTCGGCGGCTGGCTGGCGGCCAAGGCGGCCCAGGCCCGGGCGGCGCTGGCCTTCGCCAGTCTCTACACGATCCCGACGATCAAGCACGACCTGCCCGCCAGCGTACGGCTGGAGCCCGCGTATTGACCGCCGCGCGATCATCGGCGGTTCCCGCGAGGGCACGGCGATGACCGGCAACCCCTGGCTTGCCGCGCTTGCCGCGCTGTTTCTCTGGTGGTTCTCGACCGGGATCATCCTGATGCGCGTCCGGCGCGCCGACAATGGCGGGCCGGACGATCACCTCTGGTCGGTGCTCTTCGGCCTGCCGCTGCTGGCCGCCGGTGTCCTCGGTTTTCACCGCACGCTCGACGACGGCTCGGTCCTGAGCGTCTACCTTGCCTTCCTGTCGGCGCTGGCGCTCTGGGGCTGGATCGAGCTCGCCTTCCTGTCAGGCGTCATCACCGGGCCGAACACCCGCCC
>Ga0224723_1001097_pt1 | contig 17068 bp, 14 predicted proteins | sample Balambano_FR2_Me_FD_161647 | JGI IMG/M metagenome (GOLD analysis project Ga0224723, IMG submission 161647) | Freshwater sediment microbial communities from Lake Towuti, South Sulawesi, Indonesia - Balambano_FR2_MetaG | ecosystem: Environmental > Aquatic > Freshwater > Lake > Sediment | place...
TGCCAAAGTAATGGGGGTGATCGCTATCCGTAAACCGCGCAAGATCGAATTCTGGCGTCCAGCGCGTGCCATCCGGCAGGATCGTTGCGTTATCAAACTGCGCGTTGGTCAGGTTAGCATCGGTCAGATCTGCGTCCTGAAGATTCGCGCCCCTCAAATCTGCCCCTGGCAGACGCGCGCCATTCATACTCGCGCCCTGCAAATTTGCCTGGCGCAGATTCGCGCCGTGTAACCGCGCCTGCCACAGATTGCTTTCGGCCATCTGCGCTTTCCACAGCCTGGCCTCGTTGAGCCATGCCCCGGAAAGATCGGCTCTGTTTAAATTGGCCTCACGCAGATCAGCGCCTTTCAGCGTGGCGCGGTGCATGTTGGCCCCGGCCATATCCGCCTGTGCCAGATCGGCCTGTTCGAGGTTAGCAAGCCGCATCGGCGATTCGCGCAGCGTGCCATCCGTCAGCCAGCCCATGCGGCGCAGCTCGTCGGCGGCGTTGACCGCGACATCGCGCACGGTGCTGCTCAAACGCCCCAGAAGAGCATCGCGCAGCAGTTCTTCTTCCTCACGGAGTGCGGCCCGGCGCTCACGTTCGCCCACGATCCAATCCAGCAGAATAAACGTCACCGCTGCCCCGGCCATCTCTGTGCTGAAATTGAGCGCAAATGACTCCCAATCTGGTGACTGGCTGAAGGCCCACAGTGCCGGGATCGCCGATCCGGCCAGCAGCACCATCAGGATTATTAGACGCAGGCGGATCGTCGCGCCGCGATGCTTCATGCCGTCGATCCGCTGGTGAACCGCGCGATGTCCGTCTCTGGCGTCCAGCGCGTGCCATCCGGCAGGATCGTCGCGTTATCAAACTGCGCGCCAGTCAGATTCGCGCCGGAGAGATCCGCTCCCTCAAGGCGTGCGCCTGCCAGCACGGCTGACCACAAATTTGCCCCCTGAAGATTCGCGTTCGCCAGCGCCACCCTGCGCAGATCGGCGCAAGCCAGATGCGCGCCGCGCAAATCAGCGCCCGTCAGATCGGCGTTCAAGAGCCGAATTTCGCGCAAATTGGCGTCGGCCAGATTGGCCCCGCGCAGGCTGGCCCCTTCTAAGTCAGCGGCTCCCAGATAGCACCCGTTGAGTGCCGCCCGTTCCAGCCTGGCGCCGCGCAGAGTGGCCCGTGCCATGCGCGCGCCCTGTAAATTCGCACCGTTCAGATCGGCCCCGTGGAGCGTGCCGTCCTGAAGACACAGCCGCTCCTTAAGCTGATCAACGGCCTCCAGCGCCAGTTTGTTATGCTCCCCGCCCATCTGCTTAATGAGCTGCGCGCTCGAAGGGCGAAACAGTGTTTTGAACATACTGTGAACTTTCACTTTATGATCTGGGCGTGCGGGCAAGTGTAGCGCACAGCCGTTCGGAATCAAGCAGCGGCAGATTAGCCGAGTTCGAGAAACGCGATGATCAAATCAGCGGCGCGCTGCGCAGTTTCCGGCGTGAAGTGCAGACCGTCAAACGAATAGGTGTAACCGTGGCGCTGACGTTCTCCCTCGTAATCTGACCATTTTTCACGCCCGCGCCGCCCAATCAGGTCGATATAGTTCAGATCGAGCGGCGGACGGTCGGGAATATCAACCGGTATCGGGGTGAAGTGTTCCTGAAAATCCAGCACCGGGATGTTCATCGATCGCGCCACATCCGCCGCAATCGCGTTGTATTCTCGCTTGGCGCGGACGACCTCCGGGTTATATTCTGCCGGGGCCAGGCCGATCCACACCTGGATATGCTCCAGTTGCAACCGTGTGAGCAGTTCGCGGTAGGTCTGCGCGAAAGTGTCCGGCGGAACGAATCCCTCTGGAAGCCCCTGAGCTTTGCGGTAATAAGGACGGGTAGCGGGCTGAACATAAGCGATCGAATCGTTGCCGCCGATCATGACGAACACCCCGTCCGGCTGGCGGTCGATCACGTCCGTTGTCACGCGGCGCAGCAGATTAACGATCGTGTTGCCGCCCACACCCGCGTTGATGATCTCATGGTGCGGCAGCCGTCTGGCGATAATGGCGACGAAATCACCGCCGTAGCCCCCCCATGTCAGGCTGTCTCCGAAGAATATCAGGCGCATCTAGAGTTTGATCCGGTTCAGCATGGTCTGCGCAAATCTGCAAAAATCGTCTTACAGCCACGATCAATATCCGCAAAGGTTGATTATAACACGCGCGACACGCGACTTCGATGCGCCCTTTTTGGTGACTTTTCACTATAAATCGACGCCCAACTCATCAGTTCTGAACGTAGTCGCAGGCTTGTGATCCGGCGTAATCTAGCCATTGTGACAAGTTGAGGATGCGCCTTGAGGATGTGAAATGGTCGCGCTTGCAAGTACTGCTGCCGTCGCTGCCCGGTCTGCGCCGCGCACACTGATCACTACCCACCTCGAAATGACCAGCCGCGCCATGTTCCGGCCAGCCTATCTCAGCGGCGACCACTTCAGCATCAGCCTCATGAAGTCCGCCGATGTCGATTTTTACCGTTTTCTCTACCGCGCAGTTGGCGAAAACTGGCGCTGGCGCGACCGAATGATGCTCTCTGACGAGCAGCTTCACGTGATGCTGGCGAATCCATGCGTCACAGTCGATGTGCTGTATGTCGGGGGAAATCCGGCGGGGTATGTCGAACTGGATCACGGCAGGCCGGACACCGAGATCGCTTATTTCGGTCTGCGCCCGGCCTACTTCGGCCTGGGGTTGGGCAAGCATCTGTTGAGCCACGGGATCGCGCGGGCGTGGGAAGGTGGCGCGGGTCGGGTCTGGGTTCACACCTGCAACCTCGACGGCCCGCACGCCCTCGACAACTACCTCAAGCGCGGCTTCCGGGTCTTCCGCACAGAAGAAGAACCGATGCCAGAGCGCTATCTCTAAATACAAGCGAAAAAGCCGTGAGCGACGAGCGGTCAGTTGCCGAACTCACACCGACTCTCATTGCCCACGTTTTTCATTCTGGCTGCGCTCAGACCGCCTACCGCCGCGAAATCAAATCTTCCAGCCGGAACAGCCCGCTATCGATCGAAGGGTTGCAGACAGCGCCCTCAGCCTCGACCTCAAAGTGTGGCTCATGATTCCAAAAAGCGTGCACCTTCGTGGGGAGAATCAGATCCCCCAGGGTGACGTGATCCTCCGACAGCCGCATCGTGTGAGTGCCTATGTGCCCGTCGGCATTAGCGCATGTGACCTCGACCTGTTCCACACTCCGATCCGGTCGCAGCGTAATCGAGGCCGAGTCCTGTGAGTGGGTGTGAGTTGCGATCAGCCGATGGTCGCTATCGGAGTGCAGGCGCACAAAGGTATTGCTCAACGGGGTCAGCAGCATGGCGGCAATCGCCCACAGCCGCCGACGCAGGGATTCCAACTGCGCGGCATCATCGGCATCGAGGACGCGCCCGCCCCGGACACTGTAATACTGATGGCCGTCGTAAGCTTCTACGCCGCGCTGCACGGGCAGCCCAAGCGGTCTGACCGTAAAATCCCACCGCATGGCATCTGGGAAACGAAAGGTAGCCTCTGCACTGACGGGAACCCAGGCATTGACCGGGCCAAGACGGACGCGCGCCCGTCCATGAAAGCTCAGCTTCAGGCTGTCCAGCACCGGCGGACGCAGACCATAACTTGCCTCAATCGCGCGGCGCAGCAGGTCACGCGCCTGGGGTTCTCCCTGAGCCAACGGCAGAACAGGCATAACCACAAACTCCTTATAAAACCCTCCTGAGTCTATCACCAGAAGCGGTCACGCCCATCACAATGCGGCAAAACTCCCGAAATTTTTCATAAATAAAGGCTTAAGGCAGTTCGTCCAGGCCAGAACTGTCTATCATGAACAGCGACTGGCTGTCGATCACCGGTTCGCCGGGATCGCGTTCCAGCCGGCTATACGTCCCATCAGGATTAAGCTGCCACGTAAATGTATTGCTGCGCAGGTCGGTTGCCATGATGCGCAGCAACTTGCGTCTCAGGCGCGCATCCTGAACCGGAAACACGGTTTCCACCCGGTTGTACAGATTGCGCCGCATCAGATCGGCGCTGCCAGCATAAAGCCGCTGATGCTCCGGCGCGTTTTCAAAATAGTAGATGCGCCCGTGTTCCAAAAAGCGGCCCAGGATGCTGATCACGCGGATGTTGTCGCTGATGCCAGGGATGCCCGGTCGAAGACAGCACAAGCCGCGAATGATCAAATCGACCTTCACACCCGCCTGCGACGCCTCATAAAGTTTCTGGATCATCACGTCTTCTTCGAGTTGATTCATCTTGAAGATCAGACGGGCCGGTTTACCCGCCTGCGCGGCCTTGATCTCATAATCGACCAGCGTCAGCAGCATGGGGTGAAGATATTCAGGGGCGACCAGCAGGCGCTTGTAGGTGGTGCTGGGGGCATACCCCGTCAGCCGGTTAAAAAGTCGTGTGGCGTCATCGGCGATCTCGCGGTCGGCGGTAAACAGGCCATAGTCCGAATACAGGCGTGCGGTTGAGGCGTTGTAATTGCCCGTTCCAAGATGCACATAGCGCCGGAGACTATCGCCCTCTTTGCGGACCACCATCGCAATTTTGGCATGTGTTTTGACAGGAAGCTGCTCCACGCCATAGGTCACGTGGACGCCTTTTTCCTCCATCGCGCGCGCCCATTCCAGGTTATTTTCTTCGTCAAACCGGGCTTTCAGTTCGACCAGCACTGCTACCTGCTTATCGTTGTCGCGCGCCTCCATCAGCGCCTGCACGATCGGCGAATTCTTGCCGACCCGGTAAAGCGTGGCCTTGATCGCAAGCACATTAGGATCACGCCCGGCGGCGCGGAAAAATTCCTCCACCGGCGCGAAGGACTCGTAAGGCAGATGAATGAAAATATCCCGCTCGCGGATCGCGGCAAAAATATCAGTATTGGACGTTAATCCTTCCGGGTGTCGGGGGGTGTATACCGGGTACTTCAGTTCAGGCCGGTTGATGCCGTACAGTTCAAACAGGCTGACCGATCCCAGCGCGCCTCCGATCTTGTACACATCGCGCCCTGGATTCACCTCCAGTTCGTGAACCAGTCGTTGAAGCATCGTGTCGCTGATGTTTTCCGGCACGCTCAGGCGCAAGGCAGAACCGAACCGACGCCCGCGCAGCCCGGCTTCGATCACTGCGCTGATGTCGTCCAGTTCTTCCTGCTCGTGTTCGTAGTCGATATCGGCGTTGCGCGTCACACGGAAGGGAAAATGTTCGGCAATCTTCATGCCGGGAAACAGCAGGTCGAGGTTATCGGAGATCATGTCCTCCACCCAGAGGAAGTGATCCTGATAATCCTGCGCGCCATACCCTGCATATTTGCTGATAATACGCTGTAAGTTCAGCAGGCGCGGCAGCACTTCCGGCACTTTAATGCGCACAAACTCGGTTTCGTGATCATCCGGTTCGGCGCTGTGCGTCAGGCTTACACCGATGTTCAGGCTCAGGTTGGAGATAAACGGAAACGGCCGGGCGTGATCTGCCGCCAGCGGGGTCAGCACCGGGTAGACCTCTTCATAGAAATACGCCCGCACCGCCTCGCGCCCGATCGGTGGCAGATCGCCGACGGAACGGATCAACACACCGTGCTGCTCAAGCGAGGCCAGGAGTTCGGTCATCACCTCGCGCTGGCGTTTCATCAGAGCGGTCACTCGCTCCCGAATCTCATCCAGCAGCCGATCTGGTGTATAGCCATCGGGACGGGTTGAGGTTACGCCCAGCTTAAGCTTCTGGACGTAGGACGCTACCCGCACCATAAAGAACTCGTCGAGATTGCTGCCCACGATCGCCAGAAATTTTACACGCTCCAGCAGGGGCAGTGCCGGGTCTTCTGCCAGCGCCAGCACGCGCCGGTTAAATTCGATCGCGCTGAGTTCGCGGTTGGTGTAGGTTTCCGGCGTCAGGGCGGTGGCGGGATGAGAGACATCATGCACATCAGTCATAATGGGTCGCTGCCTCGATCAACCAAATAAACGCCACGCCGTTCTGAGGCTGGCTGGCGGAATTATCGAATAATCATGCAGGTAAATTGTAACCCAAACCCGGCAGATCAGACGAGTGATCTGCCGCGTTAAGAGAAGATTAATCCGCTCAGGGCGCTGATCAGTCGCCCGACGCGGTCGGCGTGATGGACGCCTCGGCAGTGCGCGTCAGATAAAAGGCGTCCTGTGTCAGCAGAATGTACGGATACCAGGTTCCGGTCGGAATCCGTGTTGGCGGTTGGCCGCTGAAGGTCGGCTGGGCCGGGCCACCGATCGTAATCTGTGGCTGCACAGGCAGGATTAGCGGCAGCGGCGTCCACGTGGCGGTCGGTTCAATACGCGGTGTGATTGTGGGCGTCGGTGTCACGGTCGGCGTGGGGGTGCGCGTTGGGGTCACGGGTATACGCGATGTCGGCCTCGATGTGGCTGTATGCGACGTGATCTGAACCGGCGCGTTCGCTGTGGATGTGGCTGAAGGCGTGGGTGTCGTGGTCGATGATGCGGTCGGCGAAAGCTCAATCAGCGCTTCTGGTGTCGTCTCCGCTGGTGAAACGGGGTTATCGGATTGTCGGTTGGTGTTTTGAAGCACCGGAACGATCTGCGCCTCGATCTGCGCGGCGATCACATCGCCGGGAACGCTAAGCTGATCAGAATCTAACACCGCCCACAGGCGCACCAGGTACGCATTGAATTCCGGCTGATCGCTGCCGTTGTAGCGCACGGCCTGATCCGTGGCCCGTTGAAGCGCCTGAAGCGCGTCGATCGTCAGTTCGCCCTGCTCGGCGAGTGTCGTCGCTTCTTCCAGGCGGGTCTCGGCCAGGTTCAGCCAGGCTTCATCAAGCTGATCAGTGAGCGACGCGATCAGAATGATAACCGCTTCCCACAGCCGTTTGACAGGATACAGCGTATCCCCAGGCATAGTGTTCGCCGAGGCCCTGATCACACCGCCGCCGCCCCCGAAGGTGATCAGCAGGGCGATCACGATCGCCGCTGCCAGCCGCATAGCCGGTCGGCGTGCCGCCGGGAATGGGATCATCCTGCTCGGTGTTGTCTTCACCTGCTGGGAGGCCGACTGCTGGAGCAGCCGGTTTTCAATCAGGTGGATGCTGGCGGCATTCATTCTCGGCGATTTGATGCGTGATACCAGCACTGCGGCCTGAAGGTCTGGGCGAAGCAGATCGGCATACTGAGGATGATCGCGCAGGCAGTCGTCAATGCTGCGGGCGCCTGCCTGCACATCATCCAGGCAGGCGGCCAGGATATCGTAGAATTCACTGACCTGTGTATCTTCGTTCACGATAACCCCGCCATAATAGAACTTAAGTCGAACCCCGCGCGTTCCAACCGCCTCGCCAGCGTGCGCAGCGCCCGGTGCTGGAGCGCCTTGATCGCGTTGGCATTCTTGTTCATGATCTCGGCCACCGCCTCGATCCGGTAGCCTTCGATGAAGCGCAGGATCACCACCTGCTGCTGATCGTCGGTCAGCTCGGCGATCGCAGTCTGGAGGGTGCGCGCCGCCTGCTTGCGGATCAGGTTGCGATCCATATCGCCTTCCGCTGCCAGTGGCAGATCGTCAATGCTGCTCATTACGGGCCGACGATTAGCACGCCGGTAATGATCGATCACGCGGGCCTGAGCGATCCGGTAAAGCCAGGCTGCGAAAGGCTTGCCTTGCTCTGAATAGCTCTGAACGCTCCTGAAAGCGCGCGTAAACACATCTCCTGTCAGGTCTTCGGCCAACTGCCGGTCATTCACTCGGTGGTAGATGTAGCGATAGATCGGCTGCACGTATTCACGATACAGGGCGGCGAATGCTTCCGTATCGCCGCGTTGGGATCGCTGCACCAATTGCTGTTCATCAACGCGATCCAAAGTCGTTCTCCTGCCATGAGGTCAGCGCGGATTCGCGTTGTGTCAAATCCTCTACCGCGCCGGTAAGTAAAAGGTTATGGCCTGATACAAATTTCGAGTAACCAGGGACGAGTCGTGAGGTTGACGAACCCTCGGCCCCGATGTTACAGGATCATTGAAAACTGTCGGCACATCACGGCTTCAAAAGACTGGTTCTGAAGCGTACAAATTCACGGCAGACAGCCTATCGCGTAACCCGGTCGGCAAGTGTTGTATCCCGCAGCATTGCGTCCATCCTATCCTCAAGTATAATCGCCCTGCGGTACGAAGTCGCCCTTTGGTTTTGACACAACCATCCGGATTATTAGGCAGAAACGTTGGACAAGCAGCGCGATCGACAACCCCTTTCTCCCGCCCTTTATACCGAAGAGTATTTTCGGACGGCATGCGAGGGGTACGAAGAATTCAACGAAAGTGAGGGCCAACATCTTTCGCGGCGGCTGGCGGCGGCCTTTCAGCTCGCTTCCATCACTGCCGGGATGAAAGTGCTGGATGTCGGCTGCGGGCGCGGCGAGATTTTGCGCCACTGTGCTTCCCTGGGGGCCAATGCCTACGGGGTCGATTATGCGCCGGTGGCCGTGCAGATGTCCAATCAGCTCTTACGCGCTGCCGGGGAAGTTATGCCGGGGCGGACGGCGGTCGCCCAATCCGATGCGAAGTACCTGCCTTTCCCTGACGCCAGCTTTGACCGGGTGCTGATGTTTGATGTGGTCGAGCATCTTCACCCCTGGGAACTGCACCAGGCGATGCTGGAAGTGCGCCGTGTCCTCAAGCCGAATGGACGTTTTATCATTCACACCGCGCCGAATGTATGGTATGACCGCTATGCTTATCCGCTCGTTCGGTTGGTGCGGCGGCTGATGGGCCAGGGCCAGCAGTATCCTCGCAACCCGCGCGAGTTTCTGGTCTCAGTTAACGAACATGTCCACGTCAATGAACAATCGATCTGGAGCCTTTCGCGCGCGCTGCGCAAAGCCGGGTTTTCAGGTAAAGTGTGGTTAGACAGCCCGCCGCAGAACCGCCAGGAACATCCGTTAATGGCGCTGCTGCGCCGGGTCGCTTTTGAGACCGTTCCGCTGCGGTGGCTGTTCGAGCGCGAGGTTTTTGCTGTGGCCCGCTTGAACTCTACACCCCGCCCGTTAGATGAAGCATAGTGCAAGGCTGACATGCGACACAAGAAGTACCTGGATGATCTCAGTGTTGAGGAAATTGAACGCTATCTGGTGATCCGAAAACGGGAGGCACGCCAGGGGCAGCTTAAACGCATGAGGAGTGAAGGCCGCGTGATCATCGACTCCGAACCGGTGATTAAGCCGCCTGTGGTGGCCCAACCGGCGCAGTCACCGCCTCCTGCGCCCGTCGTCACGCCGCCCTCTTCTCATGTTGCAGCACCGGCCACCGCGCCGTTATCTCCTGTTGTAGTCGGTGCGGATTTGCCTCGTCCTGCTCCGTTTGAGCTTCCGATTGCGCCCGTCGATTTTCTCAATCGCGGCTCAAAGTCCGAAATGATCGTCGCTGATCCGATGATGGATCTGATGCCCGCGCCGGTCGTACCCACGCGCCTTGCCGTGCAGTCCGCCCCGCGCTTTGATGATGACCCGCATTACACCTTCGACGAAGGTCAACGCGGCAGCGACCGGGTGTGGCGTGGCTTTGTCAATCTGTCGCTGATGTTTGTCGAGCTGGCGGCAGTCGGCGGCCTGCTCTTCTTGATTTTGAACCTGGTCGATGCCCGGCAGGAGCTTGAGGCTGAGACCAGCGCGGCTCAGGAACTGGCGCAGGAGATTCGTTCCGCCGGGATCCCGACGCTGGAACCGACGCCCACCGTGCGCCTCGAGTCTGTCGTGCTGCCGGGCGGTCATACGATCAGCGAGTCAGGGCTGGTCTCCTTCAACTACTCAGAAATTCCGTCCCACCTGCTGCCGCGCCTGGAACAGCAGATTTTGCGGCCCGAATCGCGCCGCCCAGAACCGACCGATCAGACCGCCCTGCGCCTGATCATCCCGGCGCTGAACCTGAACCAGCCGATCATCCAGGGAACGGACTGGGAGGCGCTTCAGCAGGGGGTAGGCCAGGTGTTGAATGGCTCAACACCGGGGGCTGAATCCGGCAATGTGGTGCTGGCGGCGCATAATGACATTTACGGCGAACTGTTCGAGCATCTGCCGGATATGGAAGTGGGCGATCAGTTCCAGATTCAGACCAGCAGCGCGACCTACACTTATGAGGTTGAAGAAGCCTACGAAGTCGATCCTGATGAGGTGTGGGTGATGGATGTCACGCCCGGCGAGTCGCGCGCAACGCTGATCACTTGTTATCCCTATGGGGTAAATACCGATCGCTGGATCGTTTTTGCACGCCGCGTTGATGCCAATGCCTGATGAGTTTTACCAGTAAGGGTTGAATAAAGGACTCCCGCATGAGCAAGCGCCAGGAACGCAAGCCCAACATTCCGCAGGAAACCCTCGATCGCGCGCGCCGACAGGTATCCGGTGAGCAATCGAGCGGGACACCTGCCGCCGGTGAACCCGCGCAGCCGAAACCGATCGTGACCCGCACCCGCACGACAGCGGAACGGCGTGAAGCGCGTTCAGAACGCCGCGCCTCGTCTTCCGCTGGCGGTTCTCCTCGTCGCCCCGCCGCTGAACCGATGCAGTTCAGCCAGCGCAGGAAAAAAGAGGCGTTGACACCCGAAGAGATCGAGGATCTGCTGCATAACCCGACCAAGACCGTCAGCGAGGAACAGCTCCGCGCCGAATATGGTCATGTGGTGGCCGATGTGCGCAGCATGGGTATGCTGGCCGCCGTGCTGATGGTGCTGCTGGTCGTCCTGGCGCAGTTTATCTGAACGCTCTGGCTCGACCGTATGAGAATTGGAACTTAAGTCACAGTTTTGAAGGTTCACCGGGCCTGATAATGACCTCAATACCTGTTCAAAATGGCGCGCACATCATGACATTTGACTGGCGGCAGATTCCCTATTTTGCGGGTTTAGACTGGTCTGATTTCGGGGCAGTACACCAGGTGGCGCATACCCACGCCTACCAGGCCGGATCGACGATCTTCAGCGAAGGCGCGGAGTGTGCCGGCTTTCACGTGGTGGTCGAGGGCATGGTGCGCATCTATCGTGTCAACGCGGAAGGACGGCTGCACACCCTCAGCCTGCTGCTGCCCGTGGCAACTTTCAATGAGGTGGCCGCCCTTGACGGTGGGCGCAACCCATTCAATGCCGTGGCCGTGACGCAGGCGCGCGTCCTGGTGATCAGTCATCCCTGTCTGATCGGTCTGCTTTCCAGCCAGCGGACTCTGCTGGAAAATTATGTCCAGCAGCTTGCCCATATGAACCGCGAATATCTGGAACGGTTGGAGGACATGACTTTTCGCTCGATTCCTTCGCGGCTGGCAAAGCTGTTCCTGCACGAGGCCGCCTACGCCGGTCAGATTTCTGAAACGCCCTCCAAGCTGACTCAGGAAGAGATCGCGTCGATCCTCGGCACAACGCGAGAAGTCGTGGGCCGGGCACTGCGCAACCTGCTGAACGCCGGTCTGCTGCGCAAGAAAGGCCGCTATGTTTATGTAGCAGACCGCGAAGGTCTGGAATGGCTGGCAGAGACCAACACTATGCCGCAACATCAGCTTCTCCGCTGATCGGCCCCGTCCTTTTTTCTCTCAAACATCTGTTCTTGCCCCCTGTCCCACAGTGCGAGATTCGGATAGAATTTTCTTCACCACCCGCACATCACACGTGGAGAGTTCGCATGGAAGCGCGCAGTGCCACCGGGGTTCTGATCGCCAACCGCTACCGCCTCGGAGAACGTCTCGGAGCCGGGGGAATGGGCGCCGTGTTTCGCGCTTATGATCGCCTGACCCGCCAGGATGTGGCGCTCAAGCAGATCATCATCGTGGGCGACCCGCACCAGAACACCGAGGAACATGCCGAACTGCGCCTGGGGCTGGCGTTGGAATTTCGCACGCTGGCAACCCTGCGACATCCCAATATCATCGATGTCGTGGACTATGGTTTCGATCAGCGCCGCCTTCCCTATTTCACCATGACGCTGCTGCCCGGTGCGCAGACCATGACGCGCTTTGCGGAAGACCTCAATCTTCGGGACAAAGCTCAACTGCTGATCGAAATGCTTCAGGCCCTCACCTATGTTCACCGGCGCGGTGTGATCCACCGTGATCTCAAACCGAGCAATGTGCTGGTGACAGAAGACGGACAGGTCAAAGTGCTGGACTTTGGCGTGGCCTCTGTCTCCGGGCAGTCCACATCCAGCTTTAAGGATACGATCGTCGGCACGATGGCCTATATGGCCCCCGAACTTTTCATGGAAGAACCGGCTTCACCGGCTTCTGATATGTATGCGGTCGGGGTTATCGCGTTCGAGATGTTTGCCGGGCGGCTGCCGCTGGATGTCAGCAATTTTGCAATCTTTATTCGCAACGTGCTGACACTGGAGCCGGATTGGTCGCTGATCGACCCGGCGATGCGCCCCATCGTCCAGCGTCTCCTGGCGAAAAGCCCCCATGAGCGCCCGACCGCTGAAGAAACCATCACCGCCATCGCAGCGGCTGCGGATTATCAGCCAGCCGCTGACGGCCCGTTTTTTAGGGATAGTGTGCTGCACTTTACGCGCTTCGTCGGTCGTCGGGTGGAAGTGAGTCGACTCAAGACCGCGCTGCGCGACCTTGCTGACGGCCACGGGAGCGCATGGTTGATCACGGGCGAAAGCGGGGTAGGCAAGACCCGTTTACTGGAAGAAGTGCGGATTCGGGCCGCCGTGACCGGTGTGCTTACGCTGCGGGGGCAGGCAGTGGCAAGCGGCGGGCTTCCCTATCAACTGTGGCGGGAGCCGCTCCGCCGTCTGCTGCTGCACATCGACCTGAGCGACGCCGAAGCGAGTGTGCTGCTGGAGATCGTCGCAGACATCGCGGATCTCATTGGCCGTGATGTACGCCCCGCGCCTCCGCTTGATGCCCAACCGCAGCAAAAGCGGCTGCTGACCACCATCCTCGACCTGTTCCGCCGCATCGAGTCGCCGGTGCTGATGATCGCCGAGGATGTGCAGTGGTCGGTCGAAAGTCTGGAAGTGCTTCGTTTACTCCGGCCGCTTACGGGTCAGGTTCCTCTGATGCTGGTCGCCAGTTATCGTGATGAGGAGCGTCCAAAACTGGCCGACGATCTCGGTTTTGGCAATGCGCCCCATGCGGAGAATGTCATTCGCCTCGCGCGCCTGTCGGACGAAGAGGTCGCGGAGATGAGCGCGTCGATGCTTGGCGACTCCGGGCGCGATCCTGAAGTGCTGAGTCTGCTGCGGCGTGAAACCGAAGGCAACGCTTACTTCATCACCGAAGTCGTCCGCGCGCTGGTGGAGGATGCTGGCGGGATCACACAGATCGGTGCGCTGACCCTGCCACAGCATGTCATCTCCGGCGGCATTCGACAGGTGATCAACGCGCGGCTGCGGCGAGCGCCGGAGGACGCCCGCGAACTGCTGATCCTGGCGGCGGCGGCGGGCCGGGAACCGGATCTGCGTGTGCTGGGTGCGCTGCGTGGCCCGGTCGATCTGGATACCTGGTTGATCGATTGTGCCAACGCCGCGATCCTTGAATTTCAGGACGGCATATGGCGCTTTACCCACGATAAATTACGGGATGCCCTGCTGCACGGGGCGTTTCCTGAACTGGAGGCGTCGCTGCCTGTGACCGAGGCGCATCGGCGGGTCGCTCAGGCGATCGAGCAGGTCTACGCCGATGACCTGGCTCCGCATTACGACGATCTGGCCTTTCATTATCACCGCGCCGACGATCGGAACGGCGAGCGTCGCTTTGTCCTGCTGGCTGCCGAGCAGGCGGCCAATCGCTATTCCAATATCGACGCCGTGCATCACTTCAGCCGGGCTTGGGAACTCGTTTCGCCTGACAATCCGGCGCTGCAATTCCAGATACTGAGTGGGCGGGAAAAAGCCTATGGGCTTCTCGGCCAGCGTGAATCACAGCGGCGCGATCTGGATATGATGCTGGCATTGGCGGATAAATTAAGCGATCGGGAACGCGCCCGCGCCCAGTTGCGAGAGGCGGAATGGTTCTACAACTCCGGTGATCAGGTCAACAGCCGTCAGGCAGGCGAGCGGGCACTGGCGCTGGCGCAGGCCGCCAATGATTTGGAACTGGTCACCATCGCGCATAATGCTCTCGGCCAGGCGCACTGGCGATCGGCGGATTATGACAGTGCGCGAAACCATTATCGGCAGGCGCTCGACCTGGAGCAGAGGCTGGATCAACCCAGGATACGGGCGGTGGCGCTCAACGGGTTGGGCATTGTGGCTGATCTGACTGGCGATCGCGCTGCGTCCTACGCGCATTTCACTGCCGCGCTCGAAATCTTTCGGCAGCTCAACAGCATTGTGCAGATCGCCAGCTCGCTGACCAACCTGGGGATTGCGCTGTGGCGTCAGGGCAAACTGGGTGAAGCTCTCGACGTCATGCTGGAGTCGCTGAGTCTGCGCGAACGTTCTCACGATCGTGCCGGCGAAGCCTATTTGCTCGGCAACATTTCGATCGTCTATAAGGCCCTCGGCCAGTATGAACAGGCGCTTGAGCACGTTTACCGTGGTATCGATCTGGCCCGCGAGTTGAAAAATCGTTATACCGAAGGACGGCTGCTGCTGAATGCGGGCAGCCATCAGATCGAAATGCGGCAGTTCCGCCTGGCAGAAGACCTGTTGAAGGATGCGGCGGCCGTGTCTCAGGCAAGCAGCGACCGTCAGAACCTGGCATTCTGTTTCGGCCAGCTTGCCCGCCTCACCCTGTTGCAGGGTGACTTTGAGGCCGCCCACTCCTGGATCGACCAAAATCTTGAATTGAGCCTTGCGATCGGCGATCGGGACAGCGAACTCGGTGGACGCCTGATGCGGGCGATGATCGCACGTCTGGAAGGGGAGCCAGCGCAGGCGCTGGGTCTGATGCAGGCGTGTGTTGAGGTTCAGCGTGCGATGCAGCCAGATGGTCGCACAACGGATGATCTGCTGATTCCGCTGGCGCACACACGACTGGAACTGGGGCGCGATGACGAGGCGTGGGAAGCCTACAACGAAGCGGTCAGGTATGCCGAAATTGGCGGTGCGCGCCGCAATGCAGAAGTTGAAGCGGGTATGGCCCTGCTGGCCCTGAAGCGCGGCGATCAGGCTGACGCATTGGAACGGATCAACGTTTTGCTGCCAATGCTGATGGACGACATGCTTTACGGCCCGAATGAAATTGTGCTGGCTTTTGTGCGTGCGGCGCACGTGCTGGAAGGGCTGAACGATGAGCGGCTTACCCCGCTCGTCATGCGCGCTTATGAGGTGTTTCAGGCGATCCTGACCGAGGCCAGCAGCGACCTGCATCGCCGGTGGATGGTCGAACGCATACCGGTCAACGCCGCGCTGATCGACCTGTGGCAGCGGCTGAATCAGCCGGAAAGTTAACCGGCGTTAAACAATTTTATCGCGCTCATGAATTGTTCATGCTGCCGATGAAAAATTGATTTTCAAATCCAACAAAAGTTCCAGACGGCAAGGGTAAAGGACGTTACGCTTCGGGATGTCTGCTCGCACTGATCCCGTTTAGCGTGCCTCCGTGGAGGCAAATCGAATTGAGGAGTTTGGCTTCATGACCCACATCATCACCAGTCTGTGCCTGCGCGACGGCGCGTGCGTGGAAGTTTGCCCGGTGGAATGCATTGTTCCCGGCCAGCCGGAAAATGAATGGCCCTGGTACTTTATCGACCCCGATACCTGCATCGACTGCGGCGCGTGCATCCCGGAATGCCCGTTTGAGGCTATCTTCATTGAGGAAGAAGTGCCGTCCGCCTACGCGATGGCGGCAGGGCAGGAACGGCTTGATTTTGACAGCAAGGAACTGGTCGCCTACCAGGGCGGCGAAGTCGTTGATCTCACGCGCGACATTCAGCCCAATTATGATTTCTTCACCAAAGGCCCCGGCTACGACGCGCTGGGTTGATCCTGGCTTCACACCAGATGAAGCTGATCGGGCCTGTACATAGGTTAACAGGCCCTCTTTTATGTTTTACGTTCGATGATCGTCGATCAGGTCGAAGGTCGCGCCGAAGACATAGGGCTGGCGGTGCAGGAAATTCCGGGGAAAGCCATATTCGATCTGGCTGACCTCTTCCAGGCGATTAAGCTGATCGTCCGTCAGTGTCCACTTCAGGCTGTCCAGATTGTCGCGGAGTTGATCAGCGGTACGCGCGCCGAGGATCGGGATCATCTGGGCCTTGTGCTGCTGCTGGCGCACCCAGTTAACGCATACCTGCGTCCGGGTTGTGTCATTCTCTTTCGCAATCGCCGCCACCTCGTCCACGATCTTCTGCACCCGTTCAGAGACGCGCACGTTGTCCTTGTCAAATCGGGTTGGTTCGGCGCTGTTGGCGCTGTATTTGCCCAGCAGCACGCCCTGGCCGAGGATGCCCCACGGCAGCACCGTGATCTCCCACTGCTTCGCCATCGGTATTTCGGAGCGTTCCGCGTCCCGGTTGGACAGGGAATAGGGGATTTGCAGACCCAGAAAGCGCGACCAACCGCGCAGATCGGCCATCGTGTTAGCCGCCGAAACGATATAGGACGGCGTATCCGAAAAGGCCACGTAATTCACTTTCCCGGCGCGCACCAGGTCATCCATGCCCCGCAGCACTTCCTCCAGCGGAGTCATAAAGTCCCACATATGCAGGTAGAGCAGGTCGATGTAATCGGTTTTCATACGCTTCAGGCTGCGTTCGACCGATTTCATCATATTTTTGCGGCTGTTGCCACCGGAATTGGGATCGGTCGAGTCTGGCTTCGTCAGCGTGTACTTGGTCGCCATGACCCAGTATTCGCGGTCGGCGTGGATAAAATCGCCGACATATTCCTCGCTTGTGCCGTCGGTATAATTGATCGCCGTATCGATAAAATTACCACCAGCCTGTGCAAACAGGTCAAACTGCTTTTTGCTTTCGTCTTTAGAAGCGCCCCAGCCCCAGGTCTCGCCAAAGGTCATCGTGCCCAGACACACCTCAGAGACACGCAGACCGCTGCGGCCTAATAATTTATAGCGCATTGTGCTGCTCCTCACGGCGTACAGATAATTAAACGCGGCTACCCGTTTATGCGCGTAAA